>Ga0265327_10001600_pt1 | contig 27530 bp, 28 predicted proteins | sample 41621metaG_FD_202089 | JGI IMG/M metagenome (GOLD analysis project Ga0265327, IMG submission 202089) | Rhizosphere microbial communities from Carex aquatilis grown in University of Washington, Seatle, WA, United States - 4-16-21 metaG | ecosystem: Host-associated > Plants > Roots > Rhizosphere...
CTGTTTTGTGTTGCGCCGCGGCGGGCGTTGCGCGAGCCCGCTTTTCCTCCGTCTTGCCTACGCAAGTCGCGCAGTGCGATAGCCCTGCGGCACCCGCGCCGCCAACGACAGTAAAATATTGCCCAGCCCCGTGGCCTGCGTCATTAAATCCTCAAGGCCAGTCGGCTACACTAGCGGCCCGGAGGTGCCATCCTATGCTTAGAACAATTATGCGCCGCCTATTGGCGTTGCTATACCGCGTCAAAATCGTCGGCGCGGAAAATTTTGACCAGGCCGGTCAGCGTGTGCTGATCGTCGCCAACCATGCGTCTTTTCTCGACCCCGTACTGTTGTGGGCGTTTTTGCCCGAAGACATCACCTTCGGCATCAATACCCACATCGCCAAGGCGTTTTGGATCAAACCGCTGTTGCGTTTTGGGCGGGTGTTGCCCTTGGACCCCGGCAATCCCATGTCGGTGAAGACGCTGACCCAACATTTGCGGGAAAACCGGCGGGTGGTGTTGTTTCCGGAAGGACGCATCACCGTGACCGGCACGTTGATGAAAATTTACGACGGCGCCGGCTTGATCGCCGACAAAGCCGCCGCGCCGGTGCTGCCGGTGCGCATCGACGGCGCGCAGTTCACGCCGTTTTCCAGAATGCGCGGCATTCTCAGGCTGCGCTGGTTCCCCGCCATCACTTTGAACGTATTGCCGCCGCGTCGGCTGGACGTGGACGCCGCCGTGTCCGGCGAGGAGCGCCGCATGCGCCTGGGGGCGATGCTGGAAGATGTCATGAGCGAGATGGTGTTCGCCACCGGCGACCGCGACCACAGCCTGTTCCAAGCCCTGCTCGACGCCCGCAAGATCCATGGCGGACGGCGGGTGGTGCTGGAAGACATGCAAAGGTCGCCGGTCACCTACAACGGCCTGATTACCCGCGTGCTGGCCTTGGGCGGGAAGCTTGCGGAAATTTCCGCCGAGGGCGAGGCGGTGGGCGTGTTGCTGCCAGGGGCCATCGCCTGCGTGGCGGTGTTTTTCGGCCTGCAAGCCCAAGGCCGCATCCCCGCCATGTTGAATTACAGCAGCGGGGCCAGCAGCCTGCTGTCGGCCTGCGCCTGCGCCGAAATCAAGACCGTCGTCACCGCCCGGCGCTTCATCGAAATGGCCAAGCTGGAGGATGAGCTGGCCCGCTTGCAAGCGCAAGTGCGGGTAGTGTTCCTGGAAGACCTGGCGGCCTCGCTGAACCTGCTCGACAAAGCCAAGGCGCTGCTGGGCAACCTGGTTTTGCGGCTACGCCGGGAACGCCACGGGGCAGGCGGCAAGACGGCGGTGATTCTGTTCACCTCAGGCTCCGAAGGCTTGCCCAAAGGCGTCGTGCTGTCCCATGCCAATCTGCTCGCCAACCGCGACCAACTCGTCACCAAAATCGACTTCACCGCCTCCGACCGGGTGCTCAACGCCCTGCCCTTGTTCCATTCCTTCGGCCTCACCGCAGGCACTTTGACGCCGCTGCTGTCGGGCATGTTCACCTTCCTCTATCCCTCGCCGCTGCATTACCGCGTCATCCCCGAAGTAGCCTACGACATCAACGCCACCATCTTGTTCGGCACCAACACCTTCCTGGTCGGCTACGCCAAAAACGCCCATCCTTATGATTTTTACAGCGTCCGCTTCGTGTTTGCCGGCGCGGAGAAGCTGATGGCGGACACCCGCCGAACCTGGTCGGACAAGTTCGGCTTGCGCATCCTCGAAGGCTACGGCGTGACGGAAGCCAGCCCGGTGCTTTCGGTGAACACCTCGATGCATTTCCGCGCCGGTTCGGTAGGCCGCCTGCTGCCCGGCATCCGCCACCAGTTGGAGCCGGTGGCAGGCATTGCCGAAGGCGGCAAGCTGCATGTGGCCGGCCCGAATGTGATGCAAGGCTATTTGCTGGCCAGCACGCCCGGCCGGCTCGTACCGCCAATATCGCTATTTGGGCCAGGCTGGCATGACACCGGCGACGTGGTGACGGTGGACGCCGAGGGCTATGTCTTCATCAAGGGCCGGGTCAAGCGCTTCGCCAAGATCGGCGGCGAAATGGTCTCGCTGACGGCGGTGGAGGAAATCGTGGGGCGGCTGTGGCCGCAGAACCTGCATGCGGCGGCCAACCTGCCGGACGCGCAGAAAGGCGAGCGCATCGTGCTTGTCACCGACCGCGCCGACGCCGACCGCGCCCAGTTGATGGAGCATGTCCGCAAAGAAGGCTACAGCGAAATCCATTTGCCCAGGGTGGTTCACACCGTGCAGGCGATGCCGATCTTGGCGGCCGGCAAGATCGACTATCAAGCGGTGCTGGCCTGGCTTAAGGAAGCGGGCGAGGCTTGAGGAGCGGCTTTGACTAAACAGGCACGGCGGCGCTTTTCAACAAGCTCAAAAAAAACCGGCCCCTTGAGGGCCGGCTTCGCACGCGGTCGAGCGGGGCAAATCAATCGTAGCTATAGTGCTTGCGCAGCGGCTTGACCACTTCCCACTGCGTCGCCAGGCCGTCCGGGAAGACCACCAGGTCGCCCGGCACGATGCGCACCGGCTCGCCGCCTTTGGGGGTCACAATGATTTCGCCTTCCAACACGTAGGCGGTTTCCTGCCCATCAAACGTCAGCGGGAATTTGGACACTTCTTTTTCCCAGGTTGGCCAGGAGGAGACGCCCAGAGCCTTCAGCTTTTCTTCGCTCGGGTTGTGCTCTACAACAATGCTGCTCATATTTTGACATTCCTAAAAAATGGATGGGAAGACGCTAGGCGCGGGTGCCGGCCCTAAGGTCGCCAGCCGAGACTATACAAGATTTTTGTGGCTTTGCGCCAATGAAAACCAGCCGGCTGGACAGCCGCCCGAACCCCGCCGCCGAGCCCGCCCGGTGGATGCTCTGTTTCCTGCGCCCGCCGGGCCAGGCGCGCCCCGGCCCGCACCGTCTTGCATCGCGGCGCACGCGGCGAGCCTTGGCCGGGCATGAGCAGCCCAAATGCGCCCGCGCACGCACCAGAAAACCGCGTCCAGCCCCACAATCGCACAAGCCCGGCCTGAGCCTTGGCCGCAATCCGCCCCATCTGGCCCTGTTCAGGCCAGGCATGATTGATGCCAGCAAAGAACCTTGATGCAACTTGCCGGAAGTGGCCTGCACCGCTTTGCCCGCCTTGGCCGCCGGCAAAGCCCCTACGGCCAGGCGGGCTTCGGTAAGATCCGCAATTTCAACCCTCTGAGGAAACGCCCATGTCCAAGAAGAACACCATCACCGCCATCGACAATCGAACAGGGGAGTCCGTCGAGTTTCCGATTCTCGAAGGCACGCTGGGGCCTGCGACCGTTGACATCAACGCTTTGAATTCAAAATTTGGCTATTTCAGCCACGATCCCGGCTTCGTGTCCACCGCCAGTTGCCAAAGCGCGCTGACCTACATCGACGGCGACGCCGGCATTTTGCTGTATCGCGGCTACCCCATCGAGCAACTGGCCGAGCGCGGCACGTTTCTGGAAACCGCCTATCTGCTCATCAACGGCGAATTGCCGACCAAGCACGAACTGGAGGATTTCAATGCGGAGGTGGGCGGCCACGCGATGATCCACGAAGCCTTGCGGCATTTCTTCTCGGGCTTCCATTACGACGCCCATCCAATGGCGATGATGGTCGGCGTGGTCGGCTCGCTGTCGGCGTTCTACCATGGCGAGCTGGACATGAACCGGCCCGACCACCGGCGCACGTCGGCGCTGCGCATGCTGGCGAAGATGCCGACCATCGCCGCCGCCTGCTACCGGCATTCCATCGGCATGCCGTTCGTCTATCCACGGGGCGACCGCAGTTATTGTGAAAACTTCCTCAATATGATGTTCTCGATACCGGGGCAGAATTACCCCATCGACCCCATCGCCGCCAAAGTGCTCAATCTGCTGTTCATCTTGCACGCCGACCACGAGCAAAACGCCAGCACCTCGACCGTCCGCCTGGCCAGCAGCACCGGGGCCAATCCCTACGCCTGCGTGGCCGCCGGCATCGCGGCCTTGTGGGGGCCGGCGCACGGCGGCGCCAACGAGGCGGTCATCAAAATGTTGGAAGAAATTGGCGACACCAGCCGCATACCCGAGTTTATCGCCCGCGCCAAGGACAAGAACGACCCGTTCAAGCTGATGGGCTTCGGCCACCGCGTCTATAAAAACTTCGACCCGCGCGCCACCATCATCCGCAAAGCCTGTTACGCGGTGCTGGAAAAACTGTCCTTTAACGACCCGCTGTTCAATCTGGCGCTGGAGCTGGAGGACATCGCGTTGAAAGACGAATATTTCATCAGCCGCAAACTCTACCCCAATGTCGATTTCTATTCCGGCATCATCTACAAGGCGCTGGGCATCCCGGTGAACATGTTCACCGTGATGTTCGCCATCGCCCGCACCGCCGGCTGGACGGCGCATTGGCTGGAAATGAAAGACGAGCCGGTGCAGCGCATCGCACGGCCGCGCCAGCTTTATATCGGCGCGCCCCAGCGCGAATATGTGCCGCTGGAGAAGCGCGCCTAGCCGCCCGCCACGGGCCAAGCGGGGCCGCCCCGGCGCGTGCAGACAGGCCGCCGAAAAACGTGTATCTTCGCCGCACCGACCGAGTCCTTTCTTGGCTGAAGGAAGCGCGGTTTAGCGAGGCGCGGCCTCAAGCCCTGGCCGCGCCTCTTGCCTTGAGCTGAACCTACGAGATTGCATAATGACTATAGTTAGACGCCCGGCCCCTTTCGTCCTGGTTTCCACCGGCCATGGAACGCTGATCGCCAACCATAATGATGTCCGCATGACCGGCGCCGACCGCGGCTTCGGCGTGGGCTATCAACTGTTCACCACCTCCCACTTCGACCCCGAGGAAGTGGGCACCGTCCTCAAGCTGCTCACGCTCAGGCGGGAATTGTTCGGCGACGGCATCGTGGCGATAGATTGCGGCGCGAACATCGGCGTGCATACCGTCGAGTGGGCCAAAGCCATGCACGGCTGGGGCAGCGTCGTCGCCATCGAGGCGCAAGAGCGGATTTTCTATGCGCTGGCCGGCAACATCGCCATTAACAACTGTTTCAACGCGACCGCCCTCAACGCCGCCATCGGCGGCGAAGTGGGCGAGTTGAGCATACCCGTGCCCGACTACACCAAGCCCTCCAGCTTCGGCAGCCTGGAATTGAAGAAACGCGAAAACACCGAATTCATCGGCCAGCCGATCAGCTACGACGAGGCCCACTGCCAAAAAGTCCGGCTGATCTCGATTGATTCGCTGAATTTGAACCGGATAGACTTCATCAAAATTGACATTGAGGGGATGGAGCTGGAAGCCTTGAGCGGCGCCGAGCAGTCCATCGCCCAATTCAAGCCGCAAATGCTCATCGAGTGGATAAAATCCGACAAGATGGAACTGCTGGGCGTGCTCGGCTCCTATGGCTACAAAGTCTACGAGCTAGGCATCAACCTGTTGGCTGTCCACGAGTCCGACCCGGCCAGCGCGAGAATCAACTAAGCCATAGCCGGCCTGGGCCTGGATCGCCGTGATCGCAATGGTGTTGACGATGTCAGGCACCAGCGCCCCCCGGCTGAGGTCGTTGACCGGCTTGTTCAAGCCCTGCAAAACCGGCCCGATGGCGATGGCGTCGGCGGTGCGCTGCACGGCCTTGTAGGCGTTGTTGCCGGCGTTGAGGTCGGGAAAGATGAACACGGTGGCGTGGCCCGCGACCTCGCTGCCGGGCAGCTTCAGCTTGGCCACGTCGGCGTCGATGGCCGCGTCATACTGTAGCGGCCCTTCAATCTTCAAATCGGGGCGGCGCGCCTTGGCCAGGCGCGTCGCCTCGCGCACCTTGTCCACATCCGGCCCGCGCCCCGACTCGCCGGTCGAATAGGAGAGCATGGCGACGCGGGGCTCGATGCCGAACGCCTGCGCCGTCAACGCCGAGTTGACGGCGATGTCGGCCAGTTGCTCCGCCGTCGGGTCGGGGTTGATGGCGCAATCGCCATACACCAGCACCCGGTCGGCCAGGCACATGAAAAACACGCTGGACACGATGGAAATGCCGGGCTGGGTTTTGACAAACTCCAAGGCCGGGCGGATGGTGTTGGCCGTGGTGTGCTCGGCCCCGGACACCATGCCGTCGGCATAGCCAAGATAAGCCATCATCGTGCCGAAATAGCTCGGGTCGGACAGCGTGTCATGGGCCATCTGCCGGGAAATCCCCTTGTGCTTGCGCAGCTCATAATACGTGTCGGCAAAAGTGTCCAGCAGCTCGGAGGTCTGCGGGTCGAGAATCCGCGCCCGCCCCAGCGACAAGCCCAAGGCGCCGATTTTACGCAGCACCTGCTCCGGCTTGCCGAGCAACGTGATATCGCAGACTTCGCGCAGCAGCGCGATTTCAGCGGCCCGCAGCACGCGCTCGTCCATGCCCTCCGGCAACACGATATGCTTGCGCTCCCGCTTGGCCCGGTGGATCAACTCGTATTGGAACATCAGCGGCGTGACATGCTCAGAGCGGGACAGGGCGATGCGCCGCATCAGCGCGCCAAACTTGACCGAGGTTTCCACCAGCCCCAATGCCGCCGCAATTTTGCGCCGATCCAGCGGGCTAATGGAAGACTCCACGGCATTCACCGCGATGGCCGTGGCGAACGTGTCCATGTCCACGCTAAACACCGGGATGGAGGCGGCATCCAAGCCATTCAGAATGCGCTGTATCTGCGGCGCGGGCTGCAAATCGCCGGTCAAGACCAGGCCGACGATGTGCGGGTATTGCCGGGAGAGATCCGCCGTCAGCGCGCCCAAAATAATGTCGGAGCGATCCCCCGGCGTGATAATCAAGCTGCCCTCCTCGATATGGTCGAGAAAATGCGGCAATTCCATGGCGGCGATCTTGACATGCCTGACCACGCTGTCCAGCAGCACTTCCCTGCCGCCCAGCCGTTTCGCGCCCAGGGCCAGCGCAATCTCGCCGACCGTCGCCTTTTCCAGGCCGGGGTCTTCGGCCAGCACGTAGACTGGGAAATTCGCAAACGCATGCTTTAACGCCGCCAGCAAAGGCTCGCGGTCGGCAGGAATGACATGGGTGACAGCCACGGCCAGCACCTCGCACAAATGGTCGCGCAAAATATTCACGATCACCGACGTCGCGTCGAGGATGCCGCCGACCGACCGCTCGCCGCCCTTGAATACCGGCAAAACCGGAATGCCGAGATGGTTTGCCATGTGCATATTAAACTCCAACTCCACCGCCGCCGAAGCGTCGGAATAGTCGGTGCCCACGCAGACGACAAAATCGCACTGATCTTCCAGGCTCTTATATTTTTCGAGGATTTCGCTGTAGAGATCTTCCCGGCGTCCGTCAACGAGCAAGTCGCGGGCCGCATCAAAAGTGCAGCCATACATCGCCTCCAATGGTTGGGTAAGCTGGTAGCGCGTCTGGATCAAACTAAGAAAAGAATCGCTCTTCCCCGCTTCATGGATCACCGGCCGGAAAAAACCAACGCGGCCCGTTTGACCCACCAGATATTCCATCAAACCCAGCACGATCAGGGTCTTGCCGCTATAAGGCTCGGCACTGGTGATATAGACGCCTTTAATCATGGCACGACCCTTTATGCCGATTGGAAAGGCGGGAAGTCGGCATAACCTTCCGGGCCAAACGAATACCAACGCGACATATCAGCCGCAGGCGCCAAAGGCCAGCCATGCGCAAAACGCTCGACCAAGTCGGGGTTGCTGATATACGGTCGGCCAAAAGCCACCAACTCGGCATGGCCGGCCTGGATGGCCGCTTCCGCCGCGTCTTGCGTATAGCCACAATTACCCATCAGCGTGCCTGAATAAACGCCGCGAAACTCGGCCAGGCTCATCGGCTCGCCCAAGCCGTGAAAACCAAAAGCCAATCCATCCATGACATGCAAATAGCCGAGTTGATAAGCATTCAACTGCCCGGCGGCATAGAGAAAAGTTTCCCGGTAATCCGACGAACCCATGTCATTGAAACTGCCGTTAGGCGAGAACCTCACGCCGACGCGGGCAGACGGAAAAACCGTCAGAACCGCTTCGACAACCTCCCTTAAAAACCGGAACCGATTCGCCAGGCTGCCACCATAAAGGTCATCGCGCTGGTTGGTTTTCGATTGCAAAAATTCATCAATCAAATACCCATTGGCCGAGTGGATTTCCACGCCGTCAAAACCGGCCAACAAAGCACGTTGAGCGGCATGCCGGTAATCTTCGACAATCGCCGCGATTTCATCAATCGCTAAGGCTCTGGGCGTTTCATAGTGCTGCTTGCCCAAAGGGGTATGGATTAAATCCCCTTCCAACCTAACCGCCGACGGCGCGACGGGCCGCTCGCCTTGGTGGAAGCTGCTATGGGAGGCCCGGCCACAATGCCAAAACTGGAGAAAAATAGGCGTCCCTTTAGCATGCACCGCATCGACGACTGGCCGCCAAGCCAGCGCCTGCTCCTGCGAATAAATCCCTGGGCTATTCGGCCAGCCGATGCCCTGTTCGGAAATGACCGTGGCTTCACTGATAATCAAACCGGCCGAGGCGCGCTGGGCATAATATTCCGCCATCAGCGCGTTAGCCAGGCGTTGTTCGCCCGCCCGTGCCCGCGTCATCGGAGCCATGACCACCCGGTTTTTGAGCGACAAATCGCCCAATTGAAAAGCATCAAGCAACATAATAGCTAACCTCGGCTAATTAATATGGAACAGACTAATTCATTGTTGTTGACAATGACAATTTTGTTACCTCAAAAAATCCATTTAAAGATGCAGGCTCAAGCGCTTAACCGCATGCCGCCCGCCGACACGACTGGCCGCTGCGCCTTGCCCGCCGCAAGAATCAAGGCCGCGCCGGGCGTTTTCTGCGCCAAGCGCTATAATACCCGAACGATGGCAGAAGAGCGTTCCCTTCCGCCTTAATCTATTGTAGCTAACAAATAAGGTGCCAAAATGGAAATCGCAGGAAAAAATATTGTGATAACTGGGGGTGCGCGTGGCATGGGTCGGCGTTTTGCCGAAGATTTGCTGCGGGCCGGGGCCAAACCCTATGTGCTGGACGTGCTCCAGGAAAACCTCGATACCTTGAAAGCTGAAACCGGCATTGCCGGCCAGATCGTCGATGTCAGCAGCGAAGCTTCGGTGGAAGCATTTTTCGCGCAATTCACGGCGGAGCATGGCGCGGCTGATGTGTTAATCAACAATGCCGGCATCACCTCCGACGCGCTATTCATTAAACAAAAGGGCGACGAAATTACCAAATTTCCGTTCGCTAACTGGGAAAAGGTGATCAACGTCAATCTCACCGGCGTGTTTTTGTGCGCCCGCGAAGCGGCGTTCCACATGGTTCAAAACCAAGTCAAAGGCGTGATCGTCAATATCTCCTCGATTAGCCGCAGTGGCAATCTGGGGCAGACGAATTATTCCGCCGCCAAATCCGCCGTCGATTCCATGACCGTGACCTGGGCGAAAGAATTGTCGCGCTATGGCATCCGCGTCGGCGCGATAGCCCCAGGCTATATCAACACCGAAATGGTCGCCAAAATCCGCCAGGAAGTGCTGGACAAAATCGTCGAGAAAATCCCGGTGGGGCGTTTGGGCGAAATGGATGAAATATCAAAAACGGTGCAGTTCATCATCAGCAACGACTTCTTCACCGGGCGGGTCATCGAAGTCGATGGCGGCATGAGAATATAAATCCCCTTCCTGACAGATAACATCCCGCCTGGGGATGTTATCTGCCGTCAATTTTTTTATTGTTGGAGACATTCAATGGATGCTTACATAGTAGGCGCGCGCAGAACCGCCATCGGCAAATTCAATGGCAGCCTGGCCTCGCTGAACGCCATCGACATTGGCGCGGCGGTGATCCGAGACCTGATCGAAAACACGGCGATTCGCGGAGAGGCCGTCGATGAAGTCATCTTCGGCAACGTGATTCAGGCCGGGCTGGGCCAAAATCCCGCCCGCCAAGTCGCCATCAAAGCCGGCCTGCCGCAGCCCATCCCCTCGTTCACGGTCAACAAAGTCTGCGGCTCGGGCTTAAAAACCGTCGCCCTGGCCGGGCAATCGATTGCCACCGGCGAGGCGCAGCTCGTCATCGCCGGCGGCACGGAGCATATGAGCGCCGCGCCCTATATCCTGCAAGCCCACCGCTTCGGCCAGCGCCTGGGCCATGGCGAAGTCACCGACACCGTCATCAACGACGCGCTGTGGGACAAGTTCTACAACTGCCATATGGGCACCACCGCCGAAAACATCGCCGAGAAATATCAAATCTCCCGCGCCGAGCAAGACGAATTCGCCGCCGCGTCGCAGCAGAAAGCGGAGCAGTCGATCAAAGACGGCAAGTTCAAAGACGAAATCGTGGCTATCCGCATCAAGCAGGGCAAGGGCGAAGACCTGGTCTTCGACACCGACGAGCATCCCCGTTACGGCACGACCGTCGCATCGCTGGCCAAGCTCAAGCCGGCCTTCAAGCCCGACGGCACCGTGACCGCCGGCAACGCCTCCGGCATCAACGACGGCGCGGCGGCGGTGCTGGTCGTCTCGAAAGAAAAGCTCGACGAGCTGAACCCGCCTTGGGCCTTCAAAATACGCGGCTCGCAGTCTGCCGCGCTAGATCCGGCTTACATGGGCCTGGGGCCGATCAACGCCTGCCAAAAATTGTTGGCGCGGGGCGTTTTCTCCATCAGCGACCTCGACTTGATCGAAGTCAACGAGGCTTTCGCCTCGCAGTCCATCCAGATTCATCGGGAAATGGGCTGGGACTTGGACAAAGTGAACGTGCTGGGCGGTGCCATCGCCTTAGGCCACCCGGTCGGTGCCAGCGGAACGCGGATTTTGGTGACGCTGCTGCATGAGATGGTGCGCCGGGATGTGACGCTGGGCTTGGCTTCGCTGTGCATCGGCGGCGGACAGGGCATCGCCCTGGTGGTCGAGCGGGTGCGCTGAATTCGACGCTGTCGCTGGATGGCTCATAATAGGAGCCACGTACGCCGGGCAATGTCTTGATCGCTTGCCCGGCGTGCCTAGGCGGACTTGAGAATATTGGGCAACGATAAAGCCGTTGCCCAAACGGCTACCCGGTTCCTAGGCGCTTAATGGCTACCTTTAGGGCTTTTTCGCGCAGGCTTCGCAGCCGCACTGGCCGCCGCCTCCGCTGGCACGGCAGCGTCCGCATTAGCCTGCGGGATTTCAGCCGTTTCCACGGCAGGCTGCGCTTGCGCGTCCCGTTCGTGCAGCCATTTTGCAATGGCCGGGGCTAGTTCTTTCTGCGACTTCGAGCCGACAAACACGCCGATATGCCCGCCTTTGAACTCATACAGGGTCTTGTCCTGCGTGCCGACCAGATCGTTGAGCGGCTTGGTTGCCGCCGGCGGAACGAGGTGGTCGGCACTGGCATAGATATTCAGCAGCGGCATGGTGATATTGCCTAAATCCACCCGCTGCCCGCCAATCTCAAGCTCGCCTTTGACGAGCTTATTATCCTGGTAACAATCCTTGATGAACTGCCGCAGGCATGCGCCCGCCTGCCCAGGGCTGTCGAATATCCACTTTTCCATGCGCAAGAAATTCAGCAGTTTTTCCTTGTCTTCCATGACGTCCAGCATGTCCACATACTTTCTGATATTCAGGCTGAACGGCATCAGCATCAAAAAACCGCTGTTCAGGAAATCACCTGGAATAATCCGGTAAGAATCCACCAGCGCGTCGATGTTCAAATGCTTAGACCAGTTAAACAGTAGCCCTTCATTGGTGGAAAAATCAATCGGCGCGACAAGAGTCACCAGATTTTTGACTTTCTCCGGATTGAGCGCCGAATAAATAGCGGAAAATGTCCCGCCCTGGCAAATCCCCATCAAATTGACCTGATCGCTGTGCGCCGCCGCCTTGACCGCGTCCACACAGTTGTCGATGTAGCCGTTGATATAATCGTCCAGGCCAAGATACATATCAGCTTTGGTCGGATAACCCCAGTCGATGATGAACACGTCCAACCCAAGATTCAGCAGATTGCGGATCATGCTGCGATCCGGCTGCAAGTCCAGCATATACTGCCGATTGACCAAGGCATAGACGATCAACACAGGCGTTTGGCAAGTACTGTCCCCTGCCCGGCTATAACGGTAGAGTTTCAGTTTGTCCTCTTCGTAAACCAAGGTCTTGGGCGCAGTGCCAACATCAATTTCGTCAATCTCGGTCAGCGCCCCCACGCCTTTGATGAAGCGCGTGTTGATATCGCCAAGCTCTTTAATCAATGACTTCTCGTCGAAGGCTACAAATGGAGTCTTCATTGCCCAGTCTCCTTGAGTTGCTTTTCGAGCTTCTTCACTTTTTTCTTCAAGTCGTAAATGGTCTTGTAAACATCATCCATTTCCGAGCGCAACACGATGGGTAGATCATAGAGTTGCATTTCGGTGATCTTGAAGAAATGCGTCCTGACATTCAGGCCGGCATCGAGCAATTCCCCCTGGAGCCTGGCAAACTCTTCGGTCTGGAATAACTTGAAATAAGCCTGCTCACTGACATCAATCCAGATATCGAAGAACTCGTCGAATTTTTTAATTTCCTCGCCCGCCTGGATTTTTTCGGCCAGGCTTTCAATGACTTTTTCCAAAGCAACCAGGCCCGTCAGATACAAGGCATGCTGATATTCAGTGTTTTTCGCCGCGTAGACCGACAAGTCGTCAAAACTCCGCAGCAATAACTCGACTTTCTCCCGGTCTTTGCCTACGGGCGGTACATGGAAAGTCCTGCCAACGGTGTTGTCGAACGCATTGAACAGCGAGTGGAATATCTTGATGAATGATTCTGGATGGCCTTCGGCAAACTGCGGAAAAGCGTCCAAGGTCGTCTTGGCCGCATCCGCCCAAGGCTGGGTGAATTGCCCGCCCGCACCCGTCGTTAATTGCAATAGCCGACTAGCCTGGTCAAGTATCAGTTTGATCGCATCGGGGTCGAAGCCGAAAATCTTGTCGATCAAATCTTTGTATTCGGCAGGTGCCGCGAAAGCCTTGTACGCTTCAGGATTCAGGCTTTTATGCTGGGCCGCTTTGAGCAAGGGCAGCCAGATTTCGTAGAGTTTCAAATAGGCATTAGACCCGCCTAGCAGCTTAGTCAGATTGTCTTTGACGACAGCGGCGTCACCACTGCCCGCCGCGCCTAAAGAATCGAGCACGGCTTTGGCCCAGGACGCATGCAGGTTATGGAACCCGCCAGCGCCTCCGGCAAAATCCGGGGCTTGCTGCCCGAGGAACAATTGCTGCGTCCGCCTGGTGTTTTCAATAAACCCGCCGAACAACGTTTCCTGCGCCTTGAGCCATGCATCAAAATAGTTTTTAGTGTTTTCCATAAAACAGTTCCCCCTTGAAAAGAGCCTGCCAATACGCTTCGGCAAAGCCCGGTGACACCGCGTAATCAGGCCAAGGCCGACGAATGCCGCAACAGCCTCTCACGACCTTGGCTAGGCGATCCCCTGGCTACGGCTTGTCAGCCGGTTTTACTTCGGCTTGTTTAACGAATTCGGCAAACCCCTTGGCTAATTCTTTGCTTTGCTCAATCTGAATCTCCAGCGCCTTTTCCCAAGCCTGTTGGATTTGCAGGACTTGTTGATTGAACAGTTCTGAGGAATTAATCACGCCGGTAAACCAGGTGTTAAAAAATTTCGCCGCTTCCTTGCTCTGCGGATTGTCATAAGCATTGGCGGTGCTGAGAAATGACTCCTGGGTTTTTTTAATGGATTCCAGCCATTGCGAGCGAAAGGCTTCTTGCGACTTTTGCGAAGTCTCAAGGAATTCTTTTTGGGTTTTGGCCCATGCGTCAAAAAAATCTATACCTGTTGCCATTGTCGTGTCCTCGTTAGATTGCGGTTGCTGCTTCATTACTGACGGCATCAGCCGTCTTAACTGCCTGCTTTGAATTGCCGAATGGCTTCAAAAAAGGTGTTGGCCACTTCGGTGTTCGTCTTAATTTGCTTGTCGATAATATCATGCCAAGCCTGCTGGGCTTTCTCGCTGCCTTCGCTAAAATAATTTAGCTGCAAATCTTTTATCATATTCCGTAGCAATTGGCTTTCCGCTTTCAAGCGAGTATTTTCTTCCGCCACTTCGTTGTATTTCGCGGTGGGCACAAAGCCTAAGGCTTTATACCAATCATTCAAACGCTCGTAGACGTCCTCGGAGTACGGAAAAGCCTTGCTGTAATCTGACAGCCCCCAAAATTTCTTCGCGGCGTCTATCCCGTCCTGCTGGGCCTTGCTGGCAAACTCGGCAAAGCCGGCTTGGAACAAAGGATTGGCAAACAGATCGAGCATGTTTTTAAACGTGTCTTCATTTTTGTACATAAAGGCTTCCCCCCTTACGGATTTGGCCGGCGGTGTAGCGGCGACAAGCGCGAGCCTGGCGTTGAATTAGCTTGCGCCGGGTTCGTCGGCGGCCGGCCCGGCGGCGTCACGATCCGCGAATTCCGCGTCGGCGCGAGCCGGGCTTTTATTCGCTTGCGGCCCGGCAGGATTCCAAAACGTCGCCCAAGGGTTGAGGGTCATCTTGGCAAACATTTCAACCTCGGTGAGCGAGCCAAATTGCTTGAGCCAGGAGCCAAGCAGGCCAAAATAATTTTTCAGATCCCAGCCCGAATTAATCATGAAGGGCAAAGCGCGGTTGAGATCCCGGATGTAGGCGCGCAGCACGTAAGCGACATTGATGTCAGGGTCGCCGAATTGGCTGAGATGCGCCTTCAATTTCTCGTACTCTTCTTCGTCCAGCCTGAGTGTGACGGGCTTGAGCGCCATAAATCCTCCACGATCATGTCTTCTGTATGCGATATGTAATACTAACGTAATCGCTTGTCAAGCAAAAAATATCCTCAGCCCACGGCAGCCTGCCAGGCTTGAGCCCTTGTGCGATTACGGGGCGCTTGAATCTTGCGGGTAAGACAGCCAAAGCCGTTCGGCTGCTTGGCGAGGAAGGCGCTTGGCTTGAGAAGGACGGGGAGGACGGGCCTCACGCACGGACGCCCAGCGCGTGAGGCTTTTTAGCTTGCGCGCGGGCAATGCCCGCCGCCAGTCGCTCTACTTCTGTTTCTGTTGCTTGCCTTGCTGATAGCCCTGCTGGTAGGCGCTTTGCTCGGACTTCTTGTGCTGGTCATAAACATAGCCGCCCAGCAAGCCCGCGCCGGCGCCAATGGCCGCGCCCATGCCGGCATTGCCCGCGATGGCGCCGATGACGGCACCGCCCGCCGCGCCGCCGGCGGTGCCGGTCATCATGCGCTGCTGCGAATCGGACAGACCGGCGCATCCGCCGAAGCCTGCGGTTGACAACGCGAATAAAACAACGATTTTTTTCATTTTCAACCTCGCTCAATCACTCAATTCTTGCACGGCCAGGTTTCGGCCAGGAATTTGGAGAAGGTTTCGACGGCACGATCTTGGGCGTATTCGGGATGGGCTTTGGCCCATTCGATGAATTTCGCCACCCCTTCGTTGCGCGATGGCTTGGGGTCGGAAAAACACACCACCGGCTTAATTCCGGGGCCGCTGAACAGCGCCTCCTGGTAGTGGTAGGCGCCGACCAGATAGCCTTGGCAGAAATGAATGGCCGCCGTGTATAGCGGGTCGGCCTGGGCGGTGGAGCACACGTCGATGATGTCTTGCGTGTTGTGGACCACAAAATGCTCAGGGGTGACGGCTTGGGCCTGGAGACTCAGGCAGGCCAGCGCGCTCAAGCCAAAGCGGGCCAGTGGGCGGGGCAAATGACGCATGGTTCCTCCTTATGATGACAGTGACTCAAGGAAAGCGGGATCGGCAAGGCAAACAGCCCCTGCGCGGCGCGGTTCACGCCAGCGCCGGGCCGCGATGCCCCCGGCATTTAACACCCTTGCCCCGGCTTAGGCAAGTCACTCGCCGACGCTGTGGATCTTGAGAAAATTGGTGCCTTTGGCGTGCCGGGTCGGGATGCCGGCCATGATGAGAATCTTGTCGCCGGCCTGGGCCAAACCGCGCAAACGCAGCGTGTCGTCGGCTTGCGCGGTCAGCGCCTCGAAGGTCTCGACCTGTTCGCCAATCAGTACCGGGATCACCCCCCAAATCAGATTCAGGCGGTGGTAGATCTTGACGTTGGGCGTCAAGGCCACCACGGGGACGGAAGGACGCTCCTTGGAAGCCAGCAATGACGTGTAGCCTGAGCTGGTGAAGGTGACGATAAGCCGCAGCGGCAGGATCTTGTCGATGGCCAGCAAGGCTTCGCTCAACGCATGGGTTTCATCGTTGTCCGGCGGCGGCAGGTCGGGGAAATGCACTTCCTTTTCCACATCCTCGGCGATTTTAGCCAGCATCCGCACCGCCTTGACCGGGTATAGGCCGACCGCCGACTCGCCCGACAACATGATGGCGTCGGTGCCGTCGATGATCGCGTTGGCGACATCGCTGGCCTCGGCCCGCGTCGGGCGCGGATTGTGGATCATGCTTTCCAACATCTGCGTCGCGGTGATGGCGGGAATGCCGCGCAAATTGCACAATCTGATGATGTGTTTTTGCAGCATCGGCACCCGCTCCGGGCTCATCTCCACGCCCAGGTCGCCACGCGCCACCATGACGCCGTCGGACACCGCGATAATCTGCTCCAGGTTGTCAATCGCCTGCGGTTTTTCGATCTTGGCGATCACTGGAACATCGGCGTAGCCTTTGCGCGCCAACAGATCCTTAAGCACGATGATGTCCTCCGCCCGCCGCACAAAACTCAGCGACACCCAGTCGATGCCTTGCGCCAGGCCAAATTCAAGATCGCGCTCGTCTTTCTCCGTGACCGACGGCAGCCGCAGCACCAGGCCGGGAAAGTTCACCCCTTTGCGGCTTTTCAGCAGCCCGCCCTCGACCACCTGGCACAGCACCGCCGTTTCCCCGACTCCTGTGACCTTCAACTCAAACAAGCCGTCGTCCAGCAACACTTGTTCGCCAACGCGGGCATCCTGGGCGAGGTGCGGGTAGTCAATCGGGATAACGCCGCTTTGCCCGTTAAATTCCGCCTCGGGCACTAGGCGCACAGCGTCTCCCGCTGCGAGTTCGATCTCACCGCCCGGCAACTGGCCGACGCGGATTTTCGGGCCTTGCAGGTCTTGCAACAAGGTAATCGGCGTGTCCAGCTCGTTTTGCACCGCCCGCAGCATCGCCACGGTGCGGGCATGGTCTTCATAGGAGCCGTGGGAAAAATTCAGCCGGGCGACATGCATGCCGGCCTGGACCATCTGGCGGATGATTTCCGGCGAACTGCTGGCCGGGCCGATGGTGGCAACGATTTTGGTGCGGTGGCATGGCTTCACTTCGGCCGCCAAGGTTTCAATGTTCACGGCCGATGCCGCTTTTATCGCCGAATTTATTTGATTGCGCTGTGTCGTCATAAAATCCTTATCCTCATCTGGCTCTCAAGCTCCAGCGTGGGAACCCGTGTTGACCGCCCGAACCTTAAGCTTTCGCAGTACTGTGGCACCACGGTAAACGCGCCTGCGCTGGAGCGCGGGCGCCTCTTTAACGCCTGGTCGGAAGGGAAATGGAGATTGTATAGAATGCGCGCATGTTTACGCTTTCGAGGGATTCTGCTGCGCTCTTGCGCCGGAGCAGCCCGCCCCCAGGCCACGCGCTTGGTGCCTGAGTTCCATCCTACGCGAGCGTGGCGGGCTATGCGAGCCACATCCGGTTAATGCTCAAACAACGGTTCCGAACAGCGCCCCGACGCCCGCCGTCACCGCCATCGCCAAAGCGCTCCAGAAAGTGATGCGCAACACGCCCCGGCCGACTTTCGCGCCGCCGACCTGGGCGGCCAAACCGCCCAGCAAAGCCAGAAACAGCAGCGAGCTTGCCGCCACCAGCGGAACAAGATTGGCCGGTGGCGCGACGGCAACGACCGACAGCGGCAGCGCGGCACCCACCGCAAAACTGCACGCCGAGGCCAGCGCGGCTTGCAACGGACGGGCGCTAAACGTCTTGGAAATGCCGAGTTCGTCGCTGGCATGGGCACCCAGCGCGTCATGGGCCATCAGTTGCCTGGCGACCTCTTTCGCCAGCTTCGCGTCCAGCCCGCGCCGCCGGTAAATAGCCGCCAGTTCGCGGAGTTCGCTCTTCTCGTCGGCTTTAAGCTCGGCACGCTCCTGCGCCAACGCCGCTTGTTCACTGTCAGCCTGCGAATGGACAGAAACGTATTCCCCAGTCGCCATGGCCATCGCCCCCGCCACCAGCCCCGCGACGCCGGCCACCAAAATGCTGCTATGCGTCGCATGGCTGGCCGCGACTCCGAGCACCAGGCTGGAGGTCGACACAATGCCGTCATTCGCACCCAGCACCGCCGCGCGCAACCAGCCGACACGGCCTATCTGGTGGCGTTCCCAATGATGTGGAGGCATTTATTTATTCCTGAAGCCCATTAGAACGCCTTGGACGACAGGCTAAACCCCAGCGTCCCATAGAATTCGTTGCCAGAGTTTTGCGCTGGAACCCCCACCCCCACATAAACCTGCACCCCTGTCGATAGGTTGACAAACACATTCACGATTGCACCGGACAAGCTGGAATGTCCGCTGAAATAGTCCCCTTGCAGCGTCACAAAATCCTCAAACAAATTGAGGCTGAAACCTGCCGTAAACCCTACCGTCCTGCCCACACCCGCCAGCGCCGCATTGGCGAAATACGACCCGGCATGAAGGTTGAAGCTATCCACCGGCTGCCAAGTAATCAAGCCATAATCAAAATTCTGATATTGGCGGGATGAAACCGAAAAACTTGTGCCATTTTGGGTTCCAAGTGTTAATTTATATGGCCCGACTATGGAAAAAGTCTTTGACAGGATGACAAAAGAATCCCAGTCACCCGATGTTCCAGCACCATAAGCCGGGATATTGTACGAGGCGATTTGCACATCCCAGCCGTCGCGGCTGGAATAATCCAGCACCGGATTCAAGTACAGATTGGCGCGGTACCAATCCGATTCCAGCGTGAAAGTCCAAACATCCGCGTCATCTGGATTGGCCCGGACATCCACTTTTTTCATCGGATGCTCTCCCCTTGCCAGGTGTCCCTTCTCGTTTTCACGGGCCGGAGAGGGCGAGGGAAAAGCCATCAGCCCAAGCAGGCAACAAACCGTGGCGGTGCGCAGGGGGCGGGAAAGCCAAAGAGGCACACTTATTTCTTTCGGTAAGGGACTATCACCGAGTCCAGCATCGGATAATGTTTTTGATTCAGGGTGGCCAAGGTGCAGCCCAGTTTTTGAACCGTGGCGGCGATGATGGCATCCGCCAAGCCAGTGCCATGGCTTTTTCCAAAATCGCGGCGCAACAATCCACCCGTTTCAGCCAGCACAGCATCTAATGGAATGATCGTGAAGCACTCCAACAAGGCTTCTATTTTCCGGCGCTCAGGCTCGCGCATCCCTGAATAAATCTCGGCCACGTTGATCGCAGAAAGCTTGAGGTCAACCGTCAAGGCTTCCAGCCAATCCACTGCCGGCGGGTAATCGCGCAAATAGTCGATGAGAATATCGGTGTCAATCAGGAGCGCGTCCGCCATTACGATCTACCCTGGTCAAACCCTCGATCCCATTCGCTTCTTAGCCTAGGAACATCGGGCAAATCGTCGCGTTGTGCCCAAACCCCACGAGCGGCCCGCATTCTTTCCAGGCGCTCAGATCGGCTGAATGATGGCCCGGCTTCGGCTAATTTGCGCTTGGCTTCGATGAATTCGACAAAATCCAGAATTTCACGCGCAGCGGATTCAGGCAGTGCCTTGACGTGTTGGTAGATTTGTTCAGCCGTATTCATGTTGTTGCTTTTCTCAAGAAAGTATTAAAAAGCCAGGTGGGATTGGTTGGGCAGTTTCCACGAGGACACGCGATAGAGCCATTTGCCCAGCCTGCCCGGCTCGCGTAGGATGTGCCGACGGAGGAGGCGTATCATTCGCGATTGATGCGCTTCGTACCTCAGCGCATCCTATGCGGGCCGAGTTCATCCCTGGCATGGGCACCCAAGGCATCATGGGCCATCAGTTGTTTGGCGACTTGTTTCGCCAGTTTGGCATCCAGACCGCGCCGCCGGTATATGGCCGCCAGTTCGCGGGTTTCGCTAATATGGTCTTTGTTGAGTTCGGCCAGTTCCTGGGCCAATGCGGCTTGTTCAGTATCGGCTTGGGAATGGACGGAGACATATTCTCCGGTCGCCATGGCCATCGCGCCCGCGACCAGACCCGCGACCCCGGCAACCAGGATACTATTATGCGTCGCATGGGTAGCCGCGACGCCGAGCACCAGGCTTGAAGCCGAAACGATCCCGTCATTCGCGCCCAATACCGCCGCCCGCAACCAGCCGACGCTGTCTATCTTGTGACGTTCTCGATGATGTAAAGACATTTATTTTTTCAGGTATGGGGGACTATTTGCTCGTTCCCAACCTCCAGGTTGGGAATGCGGCCTAGGAAGCTCTGCTTCTCGAAGCGGGCAACGCTATTGGAGTACAAGGCTTGCCTTGCGCGGGCTTTTATTATCGTTCCCACGCTTGGCGTGGGAAGCCTCCCGTGACGCTCTGCGTCATATAGCCGTCACGGGCCGCAGAGCAGCCAAGGCTGCGTTCCCACACGGTGCGTGGGAACGATAGATATAATCCGGTAAGCCCTTCGATCCGGCATTCTATGGGGCTTGACTAGATTAACAGTATCTACGATTGCGCCTTACCGCGTAAGAATTTGTGTGTGTAACCGAACGTGTGTAGCCAGCGTAAGAGCGTCATACGTGTTGAAAAAGCATTCGACGAAAAAGACATGCTCAATTCCATTGTCATCCTCCAGTATGATTTCTGTTGAGCCTATGGGGCCTTTACCTAAGCGGCAAAACGAGGCGAGGCCTTCAAATTGCCCGCAAGCATCAATGTTGGAAAACTCGCGTCAGAAGCGGCGTGACCTAATACAGTACCGAACGGGGCTTCCCTCCCCTTGTGAGTATGTGCGTGGATGCTGGCTAATCATCGCAAAAGCAGGGGTATTAAGCGACTCAATTGTACGCCAAAGCCCTGATGTGATGGTGTTTCCGTAGCTTTTAGACAGAGTCCTGACAGCCTCCAAATTTAACGGGCCGCTGAAGAGTTCATCGGCAAAGCGGTCACGCAGAAAGACTAGGCGGCCTGCCGCGAAATTGGCTTCCGCTTCTAAATGTTGATGGCATGTGTAGCTCAATGTCTGTTTCTGGTCGCCGTGAGTCATTGGCTCGTGCCAATCCAGTATGCTATGTCCGATTTCGTGCGCTTCGCCCCATCGTTGCTTAAGGAGGGGTAACTCGGCATCCAGCAAGATCCGATTGCGATCAGGTTGCCAAAGGGCTTTAAGATCAAACTTCCTGACTGCATCCAGAAGCAAACCAGGACGGTCAAGAAGCTGTTTTCCCGACATGGTGATCCGATGCCATGTTTCGCGGAGAATTCCGTCGTCAGCCGACGAATACCAGCCGAGATCAAGTTTCAAAAGATGCCGAACCTCTTCCAATCGCAAGGGAGGCTGGGGATTTCCCATGTCCGCCAGAATCTTTGCAACCCTACGATCAATGTCTTGCGTTGTGCGCTCGCTTAAGAAGAGGTTCTGCAATGTTCAGCCCCCAATCGCTGATTCAACTAGAACTTTCACATATTCCTGAAGCGCTTCCTCTTCTTCCGGGCTTAGGATGCTTACCGGCTCGGAGCGGGCGGCAAAGCGGACGGTAGCTTCAGTCAAATGCCTATCCCTCGTCCGCGCCAAGCCAGACATCACCATCATGCGGTCTTGCGGAAAATTGAGAACCTGGGCAAGTTTATAGACGGTTCGAGGTTCGGGCGAAACGCTTTCGCCCTCTTCAATCTCGATGAGTTGCGAAACATCCACATCGGCCTTCTCCGCAAGTTGCTCTACCGTCAAGCGCTGCTTGCGCCGTGACAATTCAACCAGTCGAGCAAAAGCCACCCGACGAGCAGCTTCGGGGATTTCCCCTTGGTTTGCATCCGCTTCTGCTGCCGAGCGATAGGCCAAACCACCCACGGAAAAAATGCAGTTGTCTTCCTCGTTCGCTTTGGCGAGCAACCAGTTTCGATCATCGTTCATTTTCATGGCTTGTCTCCCAAGAACTTCTTGGCATTAGCCGTAGTGAGTTCAAACCAAAACAAGTTTTCATATTGCCGGTCGATCTCGCCACGGGTCATTTCACAGGTTTTTTCATAAAAACTTTCAGCTTGTGGCAGGGCATGAAGACCGAGGCGTCCGCCAAACCCTTCATCCACACTACACCGAATAGCAGCCTCGATCAGCCTCACACCGACACCGCCATAGCGCGGAGGCTCCGGCATAAGGTCTTTTACGTTCCATGGCGCTGTTTCAATATAGTCCACATAGACGAGAGGCTTGCCTCGCTGCCCATCCATCCGCGACACATAATTTGTCAGGTTGACGAGCATCAAGCCCTGCATTTCGTCGGCGCATTCGATTCCGAAACACCGGTAGGCCATAAAGTTGATTTTTGCAGACTTCCGCCGCCAGTCCCAACGCCAATGTTGCGGAGCCTCGCGCCCGGCCGCCTGTAGGCGCTTTGCCCCTTCGATGCGAAGCGCCGCCCAAGCCAACTCGGCTTGTTCCAGCATCTCACCGGTCACGCCTTCGACAAGGCTTGCGGCAACCGGCTCGTTGGTTGCTTTCAAAACAAGACTAGTGGGAATCCGTTTCATAGAACCATCAACTCCGCTTTTTTCTGCTTTGCCTCGTCTTCAAAAATCAACTTCTCCCCTGCCAAGAGTTTGGCGTCTACAAGCTGGTAGAGGCGCAGGGCTTGCCGAATCACCACCGTCTTGGAGAGTTCCTTCCGGGCAGCTAGATCCTCAAGAACTGCCATTTCCTCATCGCTTAGGTTCAGCGTCATTGTTCGTTTTACGGCCATTGGGCACGTCTCAAGAAAATCAAGCAGGTTGAATTATAAACGTTCGACAGCTATTTTAAAGCTAAAATTTAGCTAAAAATATTTTTTGATCATGGCTGAAGCCTTGTTTTGCTTCGCAACATAAGGAAAAACCCCCGATCTTGGCTGAACGGGGGTTGTCGAGTTTTGCGCTACTTCCTTGTTGAGACTTTTCGGCTCTGTAGTGTTTTATTTCTCCAACAACTTAGCATGAGCCGCCGCCAGCCTGGCGACCGGCACACGCGGCGCGGAGCAGGAGACATAGCTCAAGCCAATCTCATGGCAGAAATGGATGGACTCGGGGTGGCCGCCGGCTTCGCCGCAGATGCCGACTTTCAGTTCCGGCAAGGTCTTGCGGCCATTCTTCACCGTCATCTCCATCAACACGCCGACGCCGAGGACATCCAGCACGTCAAATGGGTTGTCGCGCAAGATGCCGGATTCGTTGTACAGCGGCAGGAACTTGTTTTCGGCGTCTTCACGGGAGAACGAGAACGTCGCCTGGGTCAGGTCGTTGGTGCCAAACGAGAAGAATTCGGCGATCTTCGCCAGTTCCCCGGCCCGGGTGCAGGCACGCACGGTTTCCACCATGGTGCCGAATTTGACATTGAGCTTGATGCCATATTTGGCTTCCACTTCCTCGGTGAGCGTGTCCACCCAAGATTTGACCAGTTGCAATTCCTTGGAGGTGATGACTTGCGGCACCATGATTTCCGGGTGGACTTCCACGCCTTCCTTCAGCGCTTCGGCGGTGGCCTCTAAGACGCCGCGAATCTGCATCTCGTAAATCTCAGGATACGTGATGCCTAGGCGCACGCCGCGATGGCCGAGCATGGGGTTGACTTCATAGAGTTCACGCACTTTGCGCAACATGCGCTCTTTCTTGGTCAGCGCGGCGTCGAGCTCTTCCGGCGTCAAATCGCCGCCCAGCAGCGGGCGGTTCAGCACGCCGCCGGCGGCGATATGGCCTTTGACGATCAGCCGATAACTCTCAATGGCTTCGATTTCCTCCATCAACTGCAACTCGCCGGGCAGGAATTCGTGCATCGGCGGGTCGAGCAGGCGCACCGTCACCGGACGCGGGGCCATGGCGGTGAAGATTTCTTTGAAGTCTTGGCGCTGGATGGGTAACAGCCGGTCCAGGGCTTCTTTGCGCTCTTCGACATTGCGGGCGAGAATCATGTCCACGACGATGGGCAAGCGGTCGGTGGCGTTGAACATGCGCTCGGTGCGGCACAAGCCGATGCCTTGCGCACCGTAATCCACGGCGATTTGCGCGGCGGCGGGCGTGTCGGCGTTGGCCATGACTTTCAGCCGGGCGACTTCGTCGGCCCAGCCCAGCAGGGTTTTCAGCTCGTCGGAGAACACCGGGTCAATGGTCGGAATGCGGCCCAAATAAACATTGCCGGTGCCGCCGTCGATGGTGATGATGTCGCCTTCGCGCAGGGTCAGGTCGCCCACCGCCGCCTGGCGGGCGCGGGTATCGACGCGGATGCCTTCGGCCCCGGCCACGCAAGCTTTGCCCATACCACGCGCCACCACCGCCGCGTGGGAGGTTTTGCCGCCTCGGCTGGTCAAAATACCTTGCGCGGCGAAGAAGCCGTGGATGTCTTCGGGCTTGGTTTCTTCGCGCACCAAGATGACATTTTCGCCGGCCCGCCCACGGGTTTCGGCGGTGTCGGCCTCAAACACGATGATGCCGCTGGCCGCGCCGGGGGAGGCGGGCAAGCCTTGCGCCAGGGGCTTCTGGCCGTGTTTCGGGTCGAGGGTCGGGTGCAGCAATTGTTCGAGGTCGTTGGGATTGACGCGCAGCAGGGCTTTTTCCTTGGAAATCAAGCCTTCCTGGAACATTTCCACCGAGGTGCGCACCATCGACGTGGCGTTCATCTTGCCGTTGCGGGTTTGTAGACAGTAGAGCACGCCTTTTTCGATGGTGTACTCGTAGTCTTGGACTTCTTGGTAGTGCTCTTCCAGCTTATTGCGCAGTTCCACCAACTGGCGATGCAGGTCGGGCATTTCCTGCTCCAACTCAGCCACTGGTTTGGGTGTCCGGATGCCGGCCACCACGTCTTCGCCTTGGGCGTTGACCAGGTATTCGCCATACATCTCGTTGACGCCGGTGGCCGGGTTGCGGGTGAAGCCGACGCCGGTGGCGCAATCGTTGCCTAAGTTGCCGAACACCATCGTGACGACATTGACGGCGGTGCCGTTCGCCTTGTCGGGGGTGATATTGAACTCGCGGCGGTAATCGACGGCGCGTTTGCCCATCCAGGATTTGAACACCGCTTTGATCGCGATTTCCAATTGTTCGAACACGTCTTCCGGAAACGGCCGGCCGGTGTGCTGGCGCACAACTTTCAGGAAGCGCTCGCTGACATCTTTCAAGTGCGCCGCGTTCAAACCGATGTCGGCCTTGACGCCGGCCGCCCGCTTCACTTCGTCGAACTGCTCGTCAAAGAATTCGTCGGACACGCCCAGGGCCACTTTGCCAAACAACTGGATGAAGCGGCGGTAAGCGTCATAGCCGAAGCGCTCGTTCTGCGTCTGCGCGATCAGTCCGGGCAGCGTCGCCGCATTCAGCCCCAAATTCAAGATGGTGTCCATCATGCCGGGCATGGAAATGGCCGAGCCCGAACGCACGGACACCAGCAGCGGGTTGTCCGCGCCGCCGAAATTCTTGCCAGTCTTATCCTCCAAAAAGCCAATATGGCCTTTGACTTCTTCTATCAAAGAATCCGGCAGAATGTCGCGGTCTTGGAATTCAAGGCATGCCTCGGTGGTGATGACGAAACCCGGCGGCACGTTGAGGCCGAACTGGGTCATCTCACACAGGTTGGCACCTTTGCCGCCTAAAAGCTGCTTGTTTTTGCCGTCGCCTTCAATGAATGAAAACACGTATTTTTTGCTCATGGCATCTCTCCTTACAAGAATGGATCGTTGGATCAGTGAAACACTATCAGCGTCGTGGGCGATTAATCTTTAAATTGGTTTCCGCCGCGCTGAAACTCGTACTGGACGCGACTGATTTCGACAGCGTGGCCCGTTGCAGCCAGCTTTTCAGCCACGAAGTCCAAGTGGGGTGAAGCGGCCCCGTGCAGGGCCAGCAATGGGAAGATCCGGGCCTCGTCGGCCACCTGTAACCTGTCTAAAACAGCCTGAAGGTGAAATTCGGCAGTCAACCGCCCGCTATATAGAAACAGAAAATGCGCACACAGGGCCAAGCCATAGGGCCGGTCGGCGCAGGCGAACGCGGGCAAGATTTCCGCCCGATATCGCCCTTGGCGCTCGCCGGTCGCGTAATCCGCCAAAAATGCGTCCAGCGCGGCCAGGCGGACACGCCCGAGCGCGTCAACGGAAGGCATGGCTTCCCAGACATAGCCGTGTCGATTCTCGCGCATTGGGCGCGTCACCGTCGCGTAGGTTTCACTGATGCAAGGTACGATGCGGTCTAGCGATAATCCCATGTCTGTCTATCCGGCCAAGGTTGGGCAAAGGCGGCCACGGCATTCGATCAGCGGCGGTGCTTGCGCAATTTGATCGCGTCAATGTGTTCAAGCACTCGCAACTGGGCGATAGCCTTGACCAGCTCCAGCTTGGCAAGGTCGCGCTCGCTGTCCAGCGGGCTGGTTTTCAAGGTGCGCTCGGCATCGGCCTTGGCCGCCAAGGCGGCTTCGCGGTCGATTTCCGCAGAACGCAGCATGCGGTCGGCGAGCACTGTCACGGTGGAGTTTTTCACTTCCAAATAACCGCCCGAGACGTAATACAACAGGCGCTCGTCCTGCTCGGTTTGCAAACGGATTTCGCCGGGCACCAGCTTGCTAAGAAAAGGCGTATGGCGCGGCAGGATGCAGACTTCGCCGAAAGCGGCCGGCGCCACCAAGCTGACGCAAAACCCGGAATAAAGCTGCTGGCCGGCGTCGGCGATATCCACTTGCATACGGGACGGCTGCTGCGCATTCAAGCCAGGCATGGCGGAACCTCCGCGATATGGCCCGCCTCCCGCAAAGCCTGCAAGGCCACCACCACCGCGCCGACGGCGGAGATATGGTCGGTGTTGATAACCAGGTCGAACAAATCGGCATATTCCAGCGAGCACCGCTCGACGCTGCCGCGAAACAACTCGGCCACCGCCTGGTTGCGCCGGCGGTTGATCTCGTCCACCTTGTGCTCGGCCTCGGCCTGCGAAAGATTGAATTCCAACGCGACGCGCCGGGCGCAAACCGATGCCGAGCCGACCACGCGAAGGCGGAACACCCGCTGCCCGGCGAGGATCAAATGCGCGCCACGGCCAATGATGATGCTATCCTCGCGGGCAATCTCCAGCACCGTCTCGCAGAGGTGGCGGCGATAATCCGGCAATGTGGACGGGTTGCCGGAGACCAGGCTGTAGAGAAATGTGCTCAGGCCGGCGTGGGGTTGTTCGTCGTGGGCTTGAAAGCGGAACGTGTCAGTCTTGGCGCGGACGGCCATCTGGTCGAGGATTTCCTGGTCGAAAACCGGAACCGTCAACGACCGGGCCAGCCCGTGGGCAATGGCCTCGCCTTGCGCCCCGTAATCGCGGGACAGGGTAATGACAAGAGAAGGTTTGGG
>Ga0265327_10001601_pt1 | contig 27504 bp, 23 predicted proteins | sample 41621metaG_FD_202089 | JGI IMG/M metagenome (GOLD analysis project Ga0265327, IMG submission 202089) | Rhizosphere microbial communities from Carex aquatilis grown in University of Washington, Seatle, WA, United States - 4-16-21 metaG | ecosystem: Host-associated > Plants > Roots > Rhizosphere...
CAGGATCTTCGACTGGGCCGAGCTCTCGGCCATCTTGCGCCCTAGCGCCTCGCGGGCGTTGGTCAGGGCGTGCTCGACCAGCCGGCGCTTCTCGCCCCGCTGCGGGACGGCGATCTCGACCTTGCGCCCGGCGGTCAGGGTGAAAGCCTCCTCCAGCAGGGCTGCGTTGGGCGCCGCGTGCGAGAGCAGGACCAGGCGCGGGATCGGCTTGTCCTCGTAGAACTGGCCCAGGAAGGCGTCGATGATCTCGCCGTCCTCGTCGGTCTTGTCGACGCGGGGGAAATAGGCGCGGTTGCCCCAGTTCTGGCCGGCGCGGAAGAAGAACACCTGGACGCAGGCCTGGCCGCCCTCGGCGTGCAGGGCGAAGACGTCGGCCTCATCCACCGTCTCGGGATTGATGCCCTGCTCCATCGAGATGGCCGACAGGGCGCGGATGCGGTCGCGCAGGCGAGCGGCGGTCTCGAATTCCATGTCCTCGGCCGCCGCGCCCATCTCATCCGACAAGCGCTTCATCACCGCCCGGCTTTTGCCGGTCATGAAGTCGTGGGCCTCGTCGACCAGTTCCTGGTAGCCCTCGACCGAGATCAGGCCGGTGCAGGGCGCCGAACAGCGCTTGATCTGGTGCAGCATGCAGGGGCGCGTGCGGGTCTCGTAGACGCTGTCCGAGCACGACCGCAGCAGGAACGCCTTCTGCAGGATGTTGACCGTGCGGTTGACGGCCCAGGTCGAGGCGAAGGGGCCGAAGTAGTCGCCGGGGATCGAATGCACGCCGCGGTGCTTGCGGATCTGCGGGGCGGCGTGGTCGCGGCGGATCAGGATCTCGGCGAACGACTTGTCGTCGCGCAGCACCACGTTGAAGCGGGGCTTCAGCCGCTTGATGAGGTTGCTTTCGAGCAGCAGGGCCTCGGTCTCGGTGCGGGTGGTGGTGAACTCCATCGCCCGGGTCAGGTGCACCATGTGGGCGATGCGCTGGGTGTGGAAGCGGCCCTGGGCGTAGTGGGTGACCCGCTTCTTCAGCGACTTGGCCTTGCCGACGTAGAGCGCCTCGCCGCCGTCGCCCAGCATGCGGTAGACCCCCGGCTTGTCCGGCAGGCGCTTCACCTCATCCTGGATCAGGGCCATCCCCTGAAGGCCGGAGCCTTCGGCCGAGATGACGGTGTCGTCGGTCATGGGCCCGATATAGGACGAGTCCGGCGCTTTCTCACGTCAGCAGAACGGTTAGGATCGCCGCAGGGGCCGGAAACGCGGCCCGGGAGGAAACATATGATGCTCAGGATCCTGGTTCCCGCGATCGGCGTGGCCCTGGCCTTCGCCGGCGCGGCCGCCGCCCAGCCGGGCGCCAAGCCGATGTTCGTCGCCTCGAAAGACATCGACGCCCTGGTGGCCAAGACCAAGGACGGCCTGGCCAGCGCCAAGTTGCCGACCGGTTCGCCCAGCCACGTGGTGATGGTCGCCCACCGCGAAGCGGACGGCGAGGTCGAGGTCCACACCAAGCTCGCCGACGAGATCATCGTCAGAACCGGGCACGCGCAGTTCCGTGTCGGCGGAAAGGTATCAGGCCAACGCCAGACGGCGCCGGACGAGTTCCGTGGCGGCTCGATCACTGGCGGGCAGCTGTTCGACCTCAAGCCCGGAGACGCGATCTGGGTGCCCGTCGGCCAGCCGCACCAGATGCTGGTGAAGAAGGGCGAGCAGATCACCTACACGGCGGCGAAGTTCCCCGGATAGCCCGCTTTGTGCTATTGGCCCGCGCCATGAACGACTTCGAGCGTCCCGTCCTGACCCCGCCCGGGGGCGAAAAGCAGGTGCTTCTGCACTCGTGCTGCGCACCGTGCTCGGGCGAGGTGATGGAGGCCATGCTGGCGTCCGGCGTCGAGTACACGATCTTCTTCTACAACCCGAACATCCATCCCGAGCGTGAGTACCTGCTGCGGAAGGACGAGAACATCCGCTTCGCCGAGAAGCACGGCGTGCCCTTCGTCGACGCCGACTACGACACCGACAACTGGTTCGAGCGGGCCAAGGGCATGGAGTGGGAGCCGGAGAAGGGCGCCCGCTGTTCGATGTGCTTCGACATGCGCTTCGAGCGCACCGCCCTCTACGCCCACGAACACGGCTTCAAGGTGATGACCTCGTCCCTCGGCATCAGCCGTTGGAAGGACATGAACCAGATCAACGCCTCCGGTAAGCGCGTGGTGCAGAAGTACGAGGGCCTGAGCTACTGGGACTACAACTGGCGCAAGGGCGGCGGCGCCGATCGCATGGTCGACATCGCCAAGCGCGAGACCTTCTACCAGCAGGAGTACTGCGGCTGCGTCTACTCCCTGCGCGACACCAACCGCCGGCGGCGCAACATGGGCCGGGCCCCGATCGAGATCGGCGTGCAGTACTACGGCAAGGACGAACAGTCGGACGTCTAGATGCTGAGCCAGCGCCTGGGCTGTTTGGTTCCGAGCGCCATGACCTCGCCGTCCTTCAGCCCGCTCCAATCGAAGGCGTAGGGCGTGATCGCCTTGATCGCCTCCACCGGCTCGATCCCGCGCCAGGGCGAGGAGGCGATGTCGCCGATCAGCATGGCCCGATCGGCGGCGGCCCATTCGGCCTTGTTGCGGTCGGCCAGGGCCACGGCCCAGAAATGGCGCGCCGGTTCGGCCTCGCCCGGCAGGCGCACCAGCACCCCGACCAGCCAGCCGGCCAGCTTGAGCTTGGGATCGAAGGCGGCCAGCTCGCGGAAACGTCTCATCACGTCGATATAGCCGCGCCGGGGGGCGCGCGGAACTCGCCTTTTGCCGAGTTTGATCCCGATCAGCGCGCGCTCGTTCGGGCCGCGCCATAGCCAGGGCATGAACGCCCTTGCGCCCCTGTCCCGCCCCGAACTGATCGCCAAGTACGACGGCCGCGCGCCCCGCTACACCAGCTATCCCACCGCCGCCCAGTTCACCCCGGCCGTGGACGCGGCGACCTATCGCCGCTGGCTCGCCGCCCTGCCCCGCTCCACCTCCGTGTCGCTCTACGCCCACATCCCCTTCTGCAAGCGGCTGTGCTGGTACTGCGGATGTAACACCCGCGCGGTGAACAGGCCCGAGCCGATTCGCGACTATGCGGCCCTGCTCATGCAGGAGATCGCCATGGTGCGCGAGGCCCTCCCTGGCCGCCTTCGGGCTCATGCCGCGCACCTCGGCGGCGGCACGCCCAACATGCTGCAGCCGGCCGAGATGGACGCCCTGTTCAAGGCCTGGCGCGAGGCCTTCGACCTGGCGCCCGACGCCGAGATCTCGGCCGAGATCGACCCCGCGGTGCTGACCCGCCATTGGGTGTCGGCCGCCGCCCTCAACGGCCTGAACCGCGCCAGCCTGGGCGTGCAGAACCTCGATCCCGAGGTGCAGAAGGCGGTCAACCGGCGCGAGACCTTCTCCGAGATCGAGAAGGCCTTCGGCTGGCTGCGCGAGGCGGACGTCAAGTCGATCAACGTCGACCTGATGTACGGCCTGCCGTCCCAGACCGTGGACAACACCCTGTCGACCATTGAGGCGATCCTGAGCCTCAGGCCCGAGCGCCTGGCCCTGTTCGGCTACGCCCACGTGCCGTGGATGAAGGCGCACCAGCGGCTGATCGACGAGGGCGCCCTGCCCTGGCCGGCCGAGCGCCTGGCCCAGAGCGAGGCCGCGGGCGAACGCCTGACGGAAGCGGGCTATGTGCAGATCGGCATCGACCACTTCGCCCTGCCCGAGGACTCCCTGGCCAAGGCCGCTGTTGCCGGCGAACTGCACCGCAACTTCCAGGGCTACACCACCGAAGCCGGCGCGGCTCTGATCGGCTTCGGCGCCTCCTCGATCAGCTCCCTGCCCCAGGGCTTCGTGCAGAACCTGAGCCAGGAGGCCGACTGGCGCAAGGCGGTGGCGGCCGGCGACCTGCCCGTGTCGCGCGGCGTGGCCCTGACCGACGACGACCGCTTCCGCGGCGAGATCATCGAGCGGCTGATGTGCGATTTCGAGGCCGACCTCGCCGCCGTCTGCGGCCGCCACGGCCGCGCGCTGAAGGACATCGCGCAAGAGCTGTCGCGCCTGCCGGGGCTGGTTCACGACGGCCTGGCCGAATGGCGCGAGCCGGTGCTGAAGGTGACCGCGGCCGGCCGGCCGGTGGTCCGCTCGATCTGCGCCATCTTCGACAGCCATCTGCAGCCGGGCGCGGGCCGTCACGCCAAGGCGATCTGAAACGTCAACCGCCCCCGGGCGCTCAGGCCCGCTCCGGCTCCGATCGCGGTAGAGCCAGAACGATGGCCAGGGCCGTCAGCCACAGGATCGCCCCGCCGCAGGCGGCCACGACGGCTATCCGATCGACGGCGGGGAGGAAGACGCCGGCGACCGCGGCGATCAACAGCGCCAGGCCCGTGACATAGTAGGTCGGCGCCGGGAACCAGCGCGCCAAGGGAAAGAAGTGCAGTCCGACCGCCAGGGCGATCAGACACACGATCAGATCCGGCCTGCCCATACGCGCGAGCCCTTGCACGCCGACGAAGATCATCACGGCCTCGAAGGCTATCGCCATCCCGACCAGGCGCCGCACCCGCCGCGCCTGGTCGGCGGAAGTCTGGGGAAAGCGCCGGCCGTGCGCGAGAACCAGCGGGCTGAGCGCGACAAGTCCCGCGGCCGCGTAGGCCCAGGGCGCCGTGTGAGCCGCGCCGAGGCACCAGGCGGCCCAGATCGCGGACATCACGCACAAGATCAGTACGCCGGTCTTCATCCTTCAGCCCCGGTCCGTGTCCACCAGCGCCCGCATGGCGTCGAGGTAACGGATGAACGCCTCGCGGCCCCGGTCGGTCAGCACCGCCTCGGTCAGCGGCTTCTTGCCGGCGAAGCGCTTCTCGATCTGGACATAACCCGCCTCCTCCAGCTTCTTCAGATGCACCGACAGATTGCCGTCGGTGGCGGCGAGCTTGGCCTTCAGGGTGTTGAAGTCGGCCCGCTCGGCGGTGGACAGGAAGGCCATCACGCCCAGCCTCAATCGCCCGTGGATGACGTCGTCCAGGCGATCGATGTCGAAGTCGTCCGTCGCCAGGCTCACGAGCGCACGCTGGCCCGCTTGATGAGCAGGGCGCCGGGCGCGGCCAGCAGCAGCAGGATGGCCACCGCGAACAGCAGCGCCAAGTTGGGGCTTCCCGCCAGGGCCCCGGCGGCTATGGCGAACAGGAAGCTGAGGATGGCGACATTCCAGGTCCAGCGCTCGTTCGACGCCGTCGCCGTGACGGTCCAGCCCACGCCGTAGAGGGTCAGGATCACCGCCGGCATGCCGGCGAACACGGCGGGGATGTGGGCCAGCCAGGCGGTGAGGTTGAAGCTGATCATGCAGGAGACGATGGCCAACCCTACCCCGCTCCAGACCATGGCGAACACCCGGTTGGAGCGGTTGATCTTCATGCCGTGCCCGCGTGCTCGATTGCGCAGGACCAGCACCGTCGCGGCCACGGCGTGGGCGGTGAGGGCGCTGCCCCAGATGGGCCAGGACATCGGGCCGATCTGCGACGGCATGTGGGTGAGCACGTACCAGACGGCCAGGCTCGCCGCCGAATAGATGAGGCCGATGGCCAGCAGGATCGAGCCGCCGAACAGCGGACCATTGGCGCCCTCCTGGGCCAGGGTTCGCATGAAGGCGATGTCTTCGTGGGCGGAGTGCGGGGTACGGACGGCGTCGGACATGGCGAGGCTCCTTTGTGGGCTCGAAGAGGGTTCAGGACCGGCGGGCGCGGAGGACGGCGATGAGGCCCGGGAGGCCGGCGAAGCCGTAGAGCGCCAGGGCGAACAGCAAGAGTTCGATGGGCTGGGCCGCCACATAGGCGAGGACCAGGCTGGACAGCACGCACAGGCCGCCGACCCAGAGCTGCCAGCGCGCCTTGAACGCCATGGACGACATGAACCAGGCGCCGCCGTAGATCGCCATGATCATGGGCGGCAGCAGGGCGAACACCACGCCGGCGTGGGTGCGCACGCCGGCCACGATGACGGCGGCGCTGATGGTCCAGCAGGCGACGCCCACCGAGCCCCAGGCCGCGACGGCCATGCGGTTGCTGTCCGGCCGGCCGCGGTACATGCCGAGCGGTATGCCGGCGACGGCGGAGACGATCGCGGCGGCCAGCCACACCCAGCCTGCGCTCTCGGCGCCGAGGGGCGAGACCCACGCCTTGGACACGACGCTCCAGGAATAGAGCGAGGCGGTGCCCCAGATGAGCCCCGAGGCGAGACCTATGCTGCCGCGGTACGGCCGGTTGCGGCCTTCTTCGGCGAGGGCGCGGACGAAAGCGATGTCTTGGCTGAGGGTGTTCTGAACGGCGTCGGACATGGGGTTGCCTCCCTTGGATGACGCCAACTTACCCAAAGCACTTTATTTTGTAAAGTCCTTTATCGAAAGGAAGTGACGGGGCGCGTGCTCCCCCGCTCGCGGGGGAGCTGTCAGCGAAGCTGACTGAGGGGGCGTGCGGCGGCGATGCGCCCCGCCGTCTCCGACGCCGCAGGCGTCAAGAAAGATTGGGACCACAAAGGACACAAAGGACACGAAGAAAAACAGGGCGCACAGACGCGCGCCGCCTCCCCGCTGGCAGGGAAACGCCGCCCTCTTGGTGAGCTTGGTGTGCTTGGTGGTGACTCTTCTTCTTGGGGACACGCACTGAAGTGCATGTCCCCGGGTCAGCCGCTGCCCGACAGCAGGGACGACACCAGCGTCAGGCGCGGGCCCGCCGCGGCGTCAGGCGGCGCAACGTCTTCGCCGGCCGCCGGCGGCGGATGGGCCTCAGCGAAGGCGCGCAGGGGCTCGCCGATATTTCCGCTCGCCACCTCCTCCACCGCCCAGCATTCCTTGCCGAGCCCGTCCCAGTCGGGATGCAGGCCGAGGTCCTCGCAGATCTCGGCGATGGCGTTGCTCATCGGTCGGGCGGACACCCAGCCGTAGATCTCTTCCGACCGCAGGCGCTCGACGGTTTCGCGGTCCAGCCGCTCGATGACGTCGGGGTCCTGGTGCTCGGCGCGGATCACCCGGCGGATGATGCGGCGGGCCATGGCCTTGGCGGAGGCCTCCTCGGCCTTCTCGGCCTCGAACTGCAGGGCCTCGGCGCGGGCGGCCTCGCGCTCGGCGGATTCCGCCTCGGACCGGCGCCGGCGTTCCCGCCCCTCGCCGTCGTCGACCAGCTTGGAGGTCAGCATGGCCCCGAGCCGCACGGCGCGCGCCACCCGGCCATAGGCCAGGGCCACGCCCTCGACGTCGGCCTCGGGCGAGCCCGCCCGCGCGGCCAGGGCCTCGGCGATCTTCAGCCCGTAGTCCGACAGCCGCTCCAGCCGGTCGAGATCGCGCTCAAGCCGCGCCTGGGCCGCGCTCGCCGCGGGGTCGGCGGCGGGCGGGGTCTCGGGATTGGCGTGGATGTCGGCGGGGGTGGCCATGTTGGAACGAATAGTGAACATTTGGAAATGAGTCGTCAAGGCGGGGTCGCTTGAGCGGCCCCGTCGAGCGCGTCGCCGGGCGAAAGTCGGTTGAAATTCCGGAAGCGCCTATCATAGGCTGTAACGGGGGACGCTTATGAAACTTCAAGCTTGTACGTTGACGGCAGCCGTCATTTTGGCGTCCGGACAAGCCGAGGCCGCGTCGCGGGAAGTCAAATACGGTCCGCCTCCAACCTGGATCGCATCGGCGCCAAAGCCGACCAGCGCGACGACGTCGGATGGCGCGCCGGCGCGCGTGATCTTTTCAGACGTTCAGACCCGCGTCGGCGACGATGGCGAGGAGAACTACAACGCGTACCGGGTGAAGATCTTGGGGCCGGCGGGACTGGCTCTGGGGAACATCTCAGCCACCTGGAATCCCGCATCCGACGACATAACCATTCATCGACTGGCGATCATCAGAGATGGCCAGGTGATCGATGTCCTGGGCGCCACCAAGTTCCAGATCATTCAACGGGAAAACAATCTCGACTACGCGGCGCTGGACGGGCAGCTGACGGCGACGCTGCAAGCGCCCGGCCTGCAGGTTGGCGATGAACTCGATTTCGCCGCGACTTTGCACCGACGAGACCCCACGATTGGCGCCGTCGCGCACGGACTTATGGCGCTGCCGGGCGCCGGTTCGCCCGGAGCCTATAGAGCCAGGCTCGTCTGGCCCGACAAGAAGGCGGTGCGCTGGCAGGCTTCGCCCGATGTTCCTCAACTCGTCCCGACCAACCGCGCGGGCCAGCATGAGCTGACCTTTGAACTGCGCGACCCCGCTTCGGTCATAACGGCGGACGAAGCCCCGGGGCGATACAACGTGCGCCGCGTGATCGAGTATTCCGGGTTTGCCAGCTGGAACGAGATTTCCAGGTTGGTTTGGCCCCTGTTCGACAAGGCCGCGACGCTCGCACCCAACTCGCCGGTGCGCGCCGAGGCGCTGAAGATCGCCAGTGCAACGACCGATCCCGCCGCCCGCGTAGAAGCGGCGCTCAGGCTGGTCGAGGACCGCATTCGTTATGTCTACATCGGCCTGGACGGGGGAAACTATCGCCCGGCCAGCGCCGACGACACCTGGAACCGCCGCTTCGGCGATTGCAAGGCCAAGACAGTGCTGCTCATGGCGCTGCTGCGCGAGCTGGGGATCGCCAACGAGCCAGTGCTGGTGAACTCAAAGGGCGGAGACGGAACGGACCAGCGTCTGCCGAACCCCGGGCTGTTCGACCATGTGCTTGTACGCGCGACGGTCGGGTCCAAGGCCTACTGGTTGGACGGAACTCGCCTGGGCGACCGGAAGCTTACCGCACTGCCTCGGCCCGGCTTTCGCTGGGCCCTCCCGCTCCGGGCCAGCACGGTGGATCTCGAGCCTGTGCCCGCTGAAGCTCCCACCCTTCCTGACGACACTGAAGTGATCGAGGCGGACGCCAGCGCCGGCTTTGCCGCCCCCGCAAAGTTCAAAGTTCAGCAAATTCTGCGCGGCGACCAAGCCAGCGTCAGCCACATGCAGTTGTCCAGCCTGTCGGCTCAGGACGCTGAACGGGCCGAGAAGGTCTACTGGCGCAACGAGATAAACTGGGTGGAGCCGGACACCGTCGCCTGGCGCTACGACGATCTCCAGAACATGTTGATCCTGTCCATGACCGGCCAAGGTAAGGCTGACTGGGAGGGCGACGATCAAAACGGGCGGAGCCTGGCCATCTACCATGCGGGCTTCAACCCTCCCGGCGAATTTCGGCGCCCGAAGGAACAGGATCAATCGGTCCCTTGGGCCACCGACTTTCCCTCCTACTCATGCCGGTTCACCGCAATCAGGCTGCCGCCGGCAACCTCAAAATGGCAGTGGGACTACTCCGGCAACCCAGCCAACGCGCGCCTGGGCGGAAAGGAATATTGGCGGGTAGGAGACCTCAAGGACGGCGTGATGCGCACCGTCAAGAGCATCAGGACGTATCTTCCCGAGATCACCGCCGAGCAGGCCAAAGAGGTCAACGAACGCCTTCCCAGCTTCGACAACAAGTTTTCCATGGTGTTCCAGATACGGGCGAATGCATCGCCCACGCATCCGCAAGCGTCGGCGCTCTCTCAAGCGCTGGAAAAGCCCATCGATTGGTCGAGTCCCGATGCGCCCTGCGCCGCGCCCAGCGGAACCGTCGGGGCCGGCTCCATCGAGGACCCGCAATCGGCCTACGACAGCGGCAATTTCACCAAGGCGATGGAACTATGGCGACCCCTGGCGGAGCACGGCGACGCGCTTGCCCAATCGCGGATAGGCTACCTTTATGCCTCGGGCCAAGGCGTGCCGCAGGACAATGACGCGGCCTTCACCTGGTTTCGGAAGGCCGCCGATCAGGGAAACGCCTTCGCCCAGGCCTCGCTGGCCAAGATGTACGTTTATGGAATGGGCGCGCCAAAAGACTTGGCCGCCGCCGTGAGCTGGTATCGAAAGGCTGCAGAGCAGAACGACGCAGGCGCGCAGATCGCGCTCGCCGGAATTTACGAGAACGGCATTGGCGTCCCAGCGGACTATGCCGCGGCCGCGGAATGGGCCCGTAAGGCCGCGGACCAGGGGCAAGCCAGCGGCCAGGCCCTGCTCGGCTACATCTATGAAAGCGGCCGAGGCGTCTCGCGCGACAATGCTTCAGCTGCCGACTGGTATCGCAAGGCTGCCGACCAAGGACAGGCCTTCGCGCAGTTTCGGCTCGCGCTGATGTACGATGGCGGAAAGGGCGTGACCGAAGACAGGAAGGTCGCCCTTGAGTGGTACCGGAAGGCGGCTGAGCAAGGCGTGGTCGAAGCCGAGCTGAACCTGGCGGAGATGTACGAGGACGGCGCCGGCGTGCCCAAAGACCACGTCGCGTCCGCTGAATGGTACCGCAAGGCGGCGGAACGGGGATCCGACGTGGCCCAGCTCAATATCGGCCTCAAATACGAGTCCGGCGAGGGCGTGAAGAGGGATCTGGTCCAAGCCTATCTGTGGTTCACTCTGGCGGCGAAGCATACCGGCCAGACCTCGTCGAAGAATGCTGACCGGTTGATCCCAAAGATGACGCCGGCGCAAATCGCCAAGGCGAAGGAATTGGTGCGGGATTGGAAGGCGACGCCGCCGGCCGGCTCGCAGCCCTAGGCCCGATGCTGATCAGTCGGGTTGCGGCGGCCGCCCCTCAATGCATCTCCCCCAGTTGACCTCCTGCCCGGCCGGTGGTTCCCATTTCTTATAATGGATAATCATTGGGGGGCGGCATGAGGGGCTTGGTTCGGGGGGCGGCGGGGGCGGTACTAGCGGCCCTGATGGCGGCGCCGGCCTTGGCGCAGACCGGGCTGCCGGCGCCCAAGCCTTGGGCCGAGCCGAGCAAGGATCCGCGCGATCTGAACGGCGTCTACATGCCGGAGTCGAACTCCTATTCCTACCTGCCGGTCGAGGGCGGGGATCCGCCGTGGACGCCGGAGGCCAAGGCCGACTTCCTGCGCCGGCGGCAGGCGGACAAGGACGGCAAGCCGATCGTCAACACCTCCACCCTGTGCCTGCCGAGCGGCATGCCCAAGGTGATGACCGCGCCCTATCCGATCGAGGTGGTGACCCAGCCCAAGCAGGTGATCATCCTGCACGAGATCCAGCACCTGATGCGCTTCATCTATCTGGGCGAGCAGCACCCGACGGGGGACGACCTGTTCCCCACCTATGCCGGGCATTCGGTGGGGCATTGGGAGGGCGACGTGCTGGTGGTGGACACCGTGGCCACCACCGGCGGCCTGACCACCCTGGACCAGTCCGACCGGCCCAAGAGCGGCGCCATGCACATCGTCGAGCATTTGCGGAAGATCGAGGGCGGCAAGAAGCTGGAGGACCTGGTCACCTTCGACGACCCCAAGGTCTACACCAAGCCGTGGACCGCGCGGCTGCTCTACGACTGGCGGCCGGACATCCGCTTCATCGAGTACATCTGCGAGGAGAACAACCGCAACCCGGTGAGCGCCGACGGCACCGTGGGGGCGGCGATCAAGCAATAACGGCTCAGGCCGGGGACACGCACTGAAGCGCCTGTCCCCGCGCGGGCTTGCCAGCGGGCCCGGCTTGGCGTTGCCTTGCGGTTCGCCGGGCGACCGGACGCGATGAGGAGCACCGATGAGCAAACCGACCTTCGCCCTGGCCCTGTTCGGGGCCGCCCTGTTCGGCCCCACCCTGGGGGCCGAGGCTGCGGGCTATCCCGGCAACCAGGGACAGTCGTGGGCCGACATCGCCAGGCTGCCGCCGATCAACGGCATCTACGAGTCGGCGCCGAAGGATTCGAAGAAGGACGGGCAGAGGGACATCCTGCCGGCGCTGGCGCCCAAGGCCGCGGCGGAAAAGGCCGCCTATGACGCCAAGAAGATCGAGGACACCGACGCCGCCAACTGCGTGCCGCCCGGCATGCCGAGGATCATGTCTTGGCCCTACCCCGTGCAGGTGCTGGTGACGCCCGGCGAGGTGACCCTGGTGCTGGAGGGCGACATGCAGGTGCGCCACATCCATACCGACGGGCGCAGCCATCCGGCGGACCCGGACCTGACCTTCAACGGCGACTCCATCGGCCACTGGGAAGGCGACACCCTGGTGGTCGACACCGTGGGCCTGGCGCCCCAGGCGGCCATCGCCCAGGGCGTGACGCACGGCAAGGACGAACACATTGTCGAGCGCTTCAAGCTGGCCGAACCCGATCTGCTGGAGGTGAAGACCCGCGTCGAGGACCCGGCCATCCTGGCCAAGCCGTGGGAGTTCACCGCCCGCTACCGGCGCCACCCGGAGTGGAGCATCGCCGAGTACATCTGCGAGCAGAACAACCGCAATTCGGTGGACGCCAACGGCAAGGCCGGGATCAACATCGACCTGCGCTAGGGGGTCAGTGCATCTTGGGCTTCTTGTAGAAGCTGGTGCGGTCCTTGGACTTGATCTCGACCTCGAACACGTCGCCCTCGCGGGCCAGGGTCAGGGGCACGGTGACGCCGGCGGGGCCGAGCGCCCAGACGGCGCGGTAGAACTCCGCCAGGGTGGCGACCTCTTCGCCGGCCACGGCCAGGACAATGTCGCCTTCGCCGAGGTCGGCGCGGTCCGCGGGTCCGTTCTTGTTGGCGCCGACCACCACCACGCGGCCTGAGATCTCCTCGGCCAGAACGCCCAGCCAGGGGCGGCGCGGCAGGTCCTGGCCGCCGGCGCTGAGGGCCGGCAGGATCGGCGGCAGAAGGTCGATGGGCACGGCCATGTTGAGCGGGGTGACCTTGCCGCCCGCCAGCTGCTGCTGCATCTGCAGCGAGCCTATTCCCACCAGCTTGCCGGTGGGCCCGATCAGGGCCGCGCCGCTCCACATCGGATGGGCGGGGGCGGTGAACATCGCCTCGTCGAGCACATATTCCCAATAGCCGGCGAATTCCTCGCGCCCGACCAGGCGCGCGGCCACCGAGCGGCTGACCCGCCCGCCGCCGCCGACGATGACCTTGTCGCCGACCAGGACCTGGCTGGACTCGCCGATCTCCAGGGCCGGGACGTCGAGCGGCTCGAGCGCCCGCACCAGGCCGAGGCCCGACGCCATGTCAGCGCCCAGCGGGTGGGCGGCCACCACCTTGCCGGAGCTGGTCTGCAGCCACACCTGCTCGGCCTCGGTGATCAGATAGCCGATGGTCACCACCAGGTCGTGGCCGATCACCGCGCCGTGGCCGATGCGCAGGGTGCCGAGGATCTGGGCGGTGAAGGCGTCGGGCGGCACGATGGCGCGCAGGCCGACCGTCGAAGACAGGGTCCAGTCGAGGTCGAAGGGGAAATCCTCGGCCTTGGGCTGGAGCTGCTTGGACACGCTCCATTCTTCGAAAGCTTCGGTCATCCGGTCCGTTCCGTACGCATAGGCCCTTCATTTGGCGCTTTGCGCCACGGATGGGAAGGGGTCAGGGCCCGTCTAGGCGGCTCCGCACACAGCCTTGTGGGCCTTGCGGCCGCGGGCCTCGACCGCGCTGCTCATCGCCGCCATCAGGGCCGCCGGCTTGATCGGCTTCTCCACCACCGCGTCCATGCCCGCGTCCAGATACTCGGCCGCATCCCACGGATCGGCGTTGGCGGTGAGGGCCACGATCGGCGCGTCGGCGGCGGGACCGTGCAGGGCGCGGATGCGGCGCGCGGCCTCCAGTCCGTCCATCAGCGGCATCTTGATGTCCATCAGGATCAGGTCGAAGGCGCCCGAGCGCACCGCGTCTACCGCCTCGGCCCCGTCGGCCACGCTCTGGCTGGTGCAGTCGAACATGGCGCAGAGGGTCTCGGCGACCATGCGGTTGGTAGCGTTGTCGTCGGCGATCAGCACGTGCAGGCGGCGCGGCGGCGCAGCCGGTTCGGGAACGGGTTCGGCGTGCGGGGCTGTCTCGGCCCCGTCCGGCACGTGGAAGGCGGTGGTGTCGAAGGTCACGGTCAGGCCCCCGCCCAGGGTGTGGCTGGCCAGGATGCGGCCGTCCATCCGTTCGACCAGCTCGCGGCAGATGGCCAGGCCCAGGCCCGTGCCGCCCTTGGCGCGGCCGGCGTCCTCCTGGACGAAGGGCTGGAAGATGTGCGGCAGGCGGTCGTCGCCGACCCCCGGCCCGGTGTCCTCCACCTCGGCGCTCATGCGCACATAGACATCGTCGCGCCGGGCGGTGAGGCGCACCGTCACCCCGCCGCGATCGGTGAACTTCACCGCATTGCCAATCAGGTTGTTGAACACTTGCCTCAGGCGCACCTCGTCGCCCAGGGCCCACAGGTCGGCGGGGCCGTCGTAGATCAGGGTGAAGTCCAGCGCCTTCTCGGCGGCCGGCGCGGTCCACAGGCCAGAGACATCGCCCAGCAGGGTGGCGACGCAAAACGGCTCGAGCTGCAGCTCCAGATGGCCGGCGTCGGCGCGCGAGAAATCCAGGGCGTCGGTGAGCAGGCGCAGAAGGGTCTGGCCGGAATTGAGGATGGTTTGAACGTAGGGCTTCAGCTCGTCCTGCTGCAGCCTTCGCGACAGGATGTCGGCCACGGTGAGCACGCCATTGAGCGGGGTGCGGATCTCGTGGCTCATCACCGCCAGGAACTTGGACTTGGCGGTCAGCGCGGCCTGGGCCTGGGCCTCGGCGGCCTTGAGCGTGTCGGCCAGCTTGGTCATCTCCAGCGCGTGGTCGCGGTTGGCGCGGCTGGTAGCCTGAAGCAGGGACAGGGTGTTGCCGATGCCCGCGTATCGCCCCTCCTGCACCACGATGAAGCCCTGCAGCAGCTCCGACGGGCGTTCGGCCAGGACCTCCCGCGTGAACACCATCAGGCCGACGTCGCCCTCCACCACCAGGGGCTCGGCGTTCATCAGCATGGAGATCGGGCGCTGGGCGTAGAGGGCCCGGCCATATTCGGCGGCCATGCGCAGGAAGAAGGTGTTGCGCTCGACGATGCCCACCGGGCGGCCGGCGGAATCGACCACCGCCAGGGCCAGGACGTCCGGCTCGCGCTCGAAACGCTGATACACCGCCGCCCCGGGCGTCGTCGCCAGCACCGGCTCGACCGGCTCCGCCAAACTCAGCAGCTTAGACATGCAGCCCCCTCGCCGGGCGGATGTACCGGCGAGGAGATAACCCCAAGTTAAAATTGCTGCGATGCGAATTATTATACTTTTACGACAGTTTTGTTACTTGATCTGGCGCGATCCGCAAACTGACTGTTCTTAAGAATATATTCGATCTCTTTGAACTTCTTGCCAGAGGAGAACGGGCGTCTAGGCCTTCGGCTCGGCCAGATAGATCTCCGAACCCTGCTCGCGGAACTTCTGCGACATCTCCGCCATGCCGGCGGCGACCTCGACGTGGTTCTGCTTGTTCGCGTCGTCCCGGATCTCGTGGCTGATCTTCATCGAGCAGAACTTGGGGCCGCACATCGAGCAGAAGTGCGCGGTCTTGTGCGCTTCCTTGGGCAGGGTCTCGTCGTGATAGTCGCGCGCGGTTTCCGGGTCGAAGCCGAGGTTGAACTGATCCTCCCAGCGGAACTCGAAGCGGGCGCGGCTGAGGGCGTCGTCCCAGGCGCGGGCGGTGGGATGGCCCTTGGCCAGGTCGGCGGCGTGGGCGGCGATCTTGTAGGCGATCACCCCCTGCTTGACGTCCTCGCGGTCGGGCAGGCCGAGGTGTTCCTTGGGCGTGACGTAGCAGAGCATGGCGGTGCCGAACCAGCCGATCATGGCCGCGCCGATGGCGCTGGTGATGTGGTCGTAGCCGGGCGCCACGTCGGTGGTCAGCGGCCCGAGGGTGTAGAACGGCGCCTCGTGGCAGTGCTTCAGCTGCTCGTCCATGTTGGCCTTGATCTTGTGCATCGGCACGTGGCCGGGGCCCTCGATCATCACCTGCACGCCGTGCTTCCACGCCACCTTGGTCAGCTCGCCCAGGGTGCGCAGTTCGGAGAACTGGGCCTCGTCGTTGGCGTCGGCGATCGAGCCGGGGCGCAGGCCGTCGCCCAGCGAGAACGACACGTCGTAGGCGCGCATGATCTCGCAGATGTCTTCGAAGTGGTCGTAGAGGAAGTTCTCCTTGTGGTGCGCCAGGCACCACTTGGCCATGATCGAGCCGCCGCGCGAGACGATGCCGGTGACGCGTTTCGCGGTAAGAGGAATGAACGGGAGACGGACGCCGGCGTGGATGGTGAAGTAGTCCACGCCCTGCTCGGCCTGCTCGATCAGGGTGTCGCGGAACACCTCCCAGTTGAGGTCCTCGGCCACGCCGTTGACCTTCTCCAGGGCCTGGTAGATCGGCACGGTGCCGATCGGAACCGGGCTGTTGCGGATGATCCAGTCGCGGATGTTGTGGATGTTGCGGCCGGTCGACAGGTCCATGACCGTGTCGGCGCCCCAGCGGATCGCCCACACCATCTTCTCGACCTCGTCGGCGACCGACGACAGCACGGCGGAGTTGCCGATGTTGGCGTTGATCTTGACCAGGAAGTTGCGGCCGATGGCCATCGGCTCCAGCTCGGTGTGGTTGATGTTGGCCGGGATGATCGCCCGGCCCCGGGCCACCTCGCTGCGCACGAACTCGGGCGTGACGAAGTCGGGGATCTCGGCGCCGAAGCTCTCGCCGTCGCGGATGAACGGATCGTTCTCCTGGCGGCGCAGGTTCTCGCGGATGGCGACGTACTCCATTTCGGGAGTGATCTTCCCCTGTCTGGCGTACTCCAGCTGGGTCACGCCGGAGCCCGGCCTGCCGCGATAGACGCGCCGCTCGGCCTTGAATTCCGGAGCCAGGTGCTGGCCCTTGGCGAAGCCGTTGTCCTCGGGCTTCACCTGGCGCGGGTTCTGAACGATCTCGACGTCGCCGCGCGACACCACCCACGGCTCGCGGGTGCGGTCCAGGCCCTTGTGGATGTCCACGGTGACGGCGGGATCGGTGTAGGGGCCGGAGGGGTCGTAGATGGTCACCGGCGGTTCATTGGCCGTGGGATGCACCGCCACCTCGCGGAACGGCACGCGGATGTCCGGCCAAATCGAGCCCGACTGATAGACCTTGCGCGAGCCGGGACGCTCGCCCGTGGCGACTTTCGAGATCGGGGTCTGGATGTTCATGGCTCGGCTCCTCCGCGGCGTTCACGGTCCGAGCACGACGGAAAAAGACGAAATCGGCGCCTTGATGGCGACGCCCGGTTCCCTCCCTTCGCCGGCATGACCCGGATCAGGTTCAGCGGGTCGCCGCTCCAACTGCGCGGCCTCTCAGTCCCTCAGGCGGGACACCCCGGAAAACTCAGGCAAACTAAGGGTGACGCAGGGCCGGTGCAAGCCAAACCCTGGGTGTCCAGGGACGGCGCTCCGGCCCGCGGCTTGGCTATAGGGCTCGTCGGCCGGTGATCAGCTGGTAGACGATGACCACGAGCGCGATGACCAGCAGGAGGTGGATCAGGCCGCCGCCGACGTGGAAGGCGAGAAAGCCGAGAAGCCACAGGATCAGCAGGATTACCGCCACGGTATAGAGCATCGGAGTGCGCCTTGTTCGTTTGGGACGGAGTGTCCGCCATTTCAAATCCCCACCGGCGAAGTCTGTTCCGTTGGAGGCCCCCGGCGATGGTCAGCGGGGCGGCGGCGGGGCCAGGCGCGGGCCGAGGTTGGCGGCCACTTTGCGGGCGTCGTAGGCGTTCGGCGCGGCCGGCTTGGGACCCTTGTGGAACAGCACCTCGAGGCTGGCGACATAGGTCGCCTCGCCGCCCACCGAGCGCTCGGCGCCGAGTCCGAAACCGCCGCCGCGTCCGAACGAGGCCCCGCCGATGCCGAAGCTGATGCGCGGACTGGTGGGCGGGGCCAGGTCCACCGACCTTCCGACCACTTCGAACCAGTCGTAGCCCTGGCTCACGGCCAGGTTGGCGGCGTGCAGCAGGGCCCGGTCCTGCACCTCCTCGGCGGAAGCGCCGGAGACTCCGCGGAAGGCGATGCGGTCGCGGCCGGGTTCGAGCTGGACCTGGCTGGCGCCGACCGGCGGGGCGCCGGAGGTGGTCTCGCAGGCGGTCAGCAGCAGCAGGCAGAGCAGCGGCGGGGCGAAACGCTTCATGGGACGAGTCCTTTCCCCAACAGAATGATCGCCGCAAGCTGAGCGTTCCGCCGGGCTCAGCGCGCGGGCGCGGGCGTCTGCTGCAGCTGCTGAAGCTGGGCGTTGTACTGCTGCAGCTGGCTCGAAATATCGGTGGGGCTGGAGTCCGGCGCGGCCATGCGCTGCTGCAGGGCGGCGTTCTGGTCGATCTGCTGCTGGATCTGCTGCTGGCGCACCGCCGCCTGGGCCTGGACTCCGGGATCGGGCGTGGCCAGGGCGCCGGCGTTCTGCTGCTGCAGGTGCTGCAGCTGGTCGGCCTGGAGCTGGGCCTGGAACTGGTTCTGATAGGCCTGCTGGCGGGCGACGATCTCGCCGGGCGTCGGACCGGCGACCTGGGCCAGGGCGGGGCAAGCCAGGGCGGCGAACAACAGGACGAGGGCGGCGCGGGTCATGGATTGAAGATGGGGTTTGCGAGCGGGCGGGACCAGCCGCGGATACCTTAAATTTAAGTCGTCATCCTCGGGCTTGTCCCGAGGATCCATAGACTCCACGGATCGCAATTGTTCACTTTTTGTTCGATCCAGGCAGTTTCTCATGACATGATCGGCGACAATGGATCCTCGGCACAAGGCCGGGGATGACGGCCGTGGGGGATGGTCGGAACGATGGTCCGGTATCATGCGATCATTGGCGTCTACATCATGGCCAGCGGCCGGCACGGGACGCTCTACATCGGGGTGAGCGGCGATCTGCGACGGCGCATCTATCAGCACCGTGAGGGACTCGTTCCGGGTTTCACCAAGACCTACGGCTGCAAGCGCTTGGTCTGGTTCGAGACCTTCGAGACGATCACTTGGGCTATCCGACGCGAGAAGACGTTGAAGCGATGGCTGCGCGAGTGGAAATGCAATCTGATCGAACGGACCAATCCGGTTTGGGCCGATCTCTACGAAGACCTCGCGACACCCAGGCCGCCGACCTACACGCCGCCCGCAGAGCCTTGGCCCATTTGATCCCACCGTCATCCTCGGGCTCGTCCCGAGGATCCATAGACTCCAGCGGTTCGATGGTCGGATAGAGCGGTTGAACCGGCGCGTCTTGTCCTGAGAGGACCGGCGATAATGGATCCTCGGCACAAGGCCGAGGATGACGGCCGTGGGGGGGTGGTCGGGACAAGCCCGGGTATGACGTTGTCGGTTAGTGGAAGTCGCGCGACTTCTGCAGCACGCGCACGTTGCGCGGATGGCGCCAGCGCACGGCTTCGGGGCGTTCCTTGGGCTTTTCGCGCGGATCGGGCGAGCTCTTGGCGGCGTCGGCCGGCAGCAGGAACCGGTTCCCGGGCAGCCCCTCCGACAGCCGGGCCAGCTCCGGAGTCAGGTCCTCCAGGTGCTCGCCGATCAGGTGGATCACGCCCTCGGCCCGCTGCACCACGCCCTTCACCAGCATCATCCGCGCGCCCATCACCACCGGGCGGTACTTGTCGAAGCGGTCCTGCCACAGCACCACGTTGACGATGCCGGTCTCATCCTCGAGCGTGATGAAGCAGACGTTGCCCTTGCCCGGTCGCTGGCGCACCAGCACCACCCCGGCCACGGCCACGCGCCGCCCGTCCTTCATCTCGCCATAGGCCTTGCAGGAGACCGCGCCCCGCGCCGCCAGCCGGCCCCGCAGGAAGCCCACCGGATGGCCCTTCAGCGACAGGCGGATGGTCTCGTAGTCGCTGACCACCTCCTGCGACGGATCGGTCTTGGGCAGGGCCTCGGGCGGGCGCTCGTCGCCCTCGTCGATGCCGGCGGCGGCGAACAGGGGCGCGGGCGCGGCGCGGGGCAGGCCCTTGGCGGCCCACAGCCCCTCGCGACGAGTGAGTTTCAGTGCGCCCAGAGCGTCGGCGGCGGCCAGGGCGTCGAGCGCCGCGGCGGGCAGGCCGGCCCGGGCGCGCAGGTCGTCGACCGAAACGAACGGGCGCTCGGCGCGAGCCTCCATGATCTTCAGCGCCCATTCCTCGCGGAAGCCGTCGATGCGCGAGAGGCCGAGGCGCACAGCCTTGCGCCGGTCGCCGGGGAAGGCGTTGGGCGCCGGCGACGGCGGATTGCGGAAGGGCGCGGTGGGAACCGGGTGCAGGCCGTCGGGACCGCCCGTGGGCGCCTTTTCCAGCGCGCTGTCCCAGTCGCTGAAGCCCACGTCCGGCGCCAGCACCACGACCCCGTGCTCGCGGGCGTCGCGCACCAGCTGAGCCGGGGCGTAGAAACCCATCGGCTGGCTGTTGAGCAGGGCCGCGCAGAACACCTCGGGGTAGAAGCACTTCAGCCAGGCCGAGACATAGACCAGCTGGGCGAAGGCGGCCGCGTGGCTTTCGGGGAAGCCGTATTCGCCGAAGCCCTTGATCTGGTCGAAGCAGCGGCGGGCGAAATCCGGGTCGTAGCCGCGCCGGATCATGCCGCCGACCATCATGTCCTCGTACTGATGGATGGTGCCCATGTGGCGGAAGGTGGCCATGGCCCGGCGCAGCCCGTTGGCCTGATCGCCGGTGAACTCGGCCGCCACCATGGCGATCTTCATGGCGTGCTCCTGGAACAGCGGCACGCCCAGGGTCTTGCCCAGCACCTTCTTCAGCTCGTCCGGGTCGTACTGCGGCCCCGGCTTGGGGAAGTCGATGACATAGGCCTCGCCACGCGCCTCGGCCTCGCGCTTCTCCTTTCGCGCCTTCAGATAGGGATGGACCATGCCGCCCTGGATCGGCCCGGGCCGCACGATCGCCACCTCGACCACCAGGTCGTAGAACTCGCGCGGGCGAAGGCGCGGCAGCATGGCGATCTGGGCCCGGCTCTCGACCTGGAAGGTCCCCACCGAGTCCGCCACGCACAGCATGTCGTAGACGCGCGGGTCCTCCTTGGGCAGGGAGGCCAGGGTCAGGGGCTCGCCGTTCCAGTCCTCGCCGTAGTGCTGGTGGATCAGGGCGAAGCCCTTGCTGATGGCGGTCAGCATGCCCAGCGCCAGCACGTCGACCTTCATGATGCCGAGGGCGTCGATGTCGTCCTTGTCCCACTCGATGAAGGTGCGGTCGGGCATGGCGGCGTTGCCCACCGGCACGGTCTCCACCAGGGGCGCCTGGGTCAGGACGAAGCCGCCGACGTGCTGCGACAGGTGGCGGGGAAAACCGATCAGCTCCTGGGTGAGTTCGAGGGCCAGACGCAGGCGCGGGCTCTCGCCGTCCAGCCCCGTGCGCTTCACATGGTCGTCGGCCAGGCCCTCGCCCCAGGAGCCCCAGACGGTGCCGGCCAGGGCGGCGGTGACGTCCTCGGTGAGGCCGAGCGCCTTGCCCACGTCGCGGATCGCCGAGCGCGGGCGGTAGCAGATCTGGGTGGCGCAGATGGCGGCGCGGTGGCGGCCGTAGCGGTCGTAGACGTACTGGATCACCTCCTCGCGCCGCTCGTGCTCGAAGTCGACGTCGATGTCGGGGGGCTCCGAGCGCTCCTCGGAGATGAAGCGCTCGAACAGCACGTCCTGCTTGGTGGGATCCACCGAGGTCACGCCGAGCAGATAGCAGACCACCGAATTGGCCGCCGAGCCGCGCCCCTGGCAGAGAATGCCCTGGCTGCGCGCCCAGGCGACGATGTCGTGCACGGTCAGGAAATAGTGCTCGTAGCCGACCTTGCGGATGATCCTGAGCTCCTTCTCCAGGGTCTCGCGGGTCTTGTCGTCCAGGCCGGCGGGGAAGAACCTGCGCGCGCCCGCCTCGACCAGGTCGCGCAGGTGCTCCGGCGCCGTCTTGCCGGGGGGGATCGGCTCGTCGGGGTACTGGTACTTGAGGGCGTCGAGGCGGAAGGCGCAGGCTTCGACGATCTCACGGGTGCGCTCCAGGGCGTCCTCAAAGCCCTTGAACAGCCGCGCCATCTCGGCGGCGTCCTTCAGGTGGCGTTCGGCGTTGGCCTGCAGCCGGTAGCCGGCCTCGTCTATGGTCACGCCATGGCGCACGCAGGTGAGCACGTCCTGCAGCCGGCGGCGTTCGAAGATGTGGTAGAGGGCGCCGTTGCTGGCGACCATCGGCGCGCCGGCGCGGCGGGCGAGCTCGGCCAGGGCGTTCAGCCGGGCCCGGTCGTCGCCGCGATAGAGCGGGGCGGCCAGGAGGTAGAGCCGGTCCGGCCACGCCCGGCGCCAGGATTGGAGGCGTTCCTCGAAGGCGTCGTCGAGGGTCTCGGGGGCGGGGACCAGGGCGACGAGCCCTTCGCCGAGTTCGGCCGCCTGTTCGAATGTCAGCCGGCATTCGCCCTTGCCGATCGGCTTGACCTTGCGTTGGGCGGCCTTGGGGATGACGGCCGTGTCCCTGTCGATCTCGGCCTTGCCGATGGACAACAGCCGGCAGAGGCGGCCGTAGGCGGCGCGGTCGCGGGGGTAGACGATCAGCTCGGCTCCGTCGGTGAACTGCAGGCGGGCGCCGGTCAGCACCTCGAGCCCCTGCCGCTTGCCCTCGTCCCAGGCCCGCACGATCCCCGCCAGGCTGTTGCGGTCGGCCACCCCCAGGGCCTGGAGGCCCAGAACTTTCGCCTGCATCACCAGCTCCGCCGGGCGGGAGGCGCCTTCCAGGAAGCTGTAGTGCGTCCGGCAATCGAGCTCGGCGAAGTAGGGGGGGCGGTGAAGCTTCATAAGCCCTCTCCCTCGAATGTTTCGCGCTCGCCCTCCCCCTCGATGGGGGAGGGTTGGGTGGGGGTGCGGGTAGGCGGGTCGTGGAAGGGCGTAAGAGGCGGTACCGCCTCCAGGGGTTTGCCTGAGACTGCGGTGCAAGCACCCCCAACCCTGCCCTTCCCCCATCGAGGGGGAAGGGATTCTAGGATGACCCCGACCACACCTTCCGGATCGTCGAGCACTTGTTGATTGCGGAAACGGAGGATTCGATAGCCCTGAGACGCCAGCCATTCATCCCGTTCTGCGTCATGCAACTGCGCTTCCGGCAGATCGTGTCTGAACCCGTCAACTTCGACGATCACCCTCGCGCCATGAAACGCGAAATCAGCGATGTAGCGACCAATGGGTGCTTGGCGGCGCACATGGAGGCCTGCCTGGCGTAGCGCTTTCGCGAGGACCTTCTCCGGTAAGGTCATGGACCCTCGCAGACGCGCGGCCCGCTTCACCGCGCCAGGGACATGAGGCGTTTTGTCGAACCGCCTCACCCCCAGGCCCCCTGCATCCACCAGCGCGGCAGGCGGTCGTCGTCGCCCTCGATCCGTTCGTAGAGGCCCTCGCGGAACAGCCAGAAGCGGCGGCCGGCGTCGTCTTCGACCACGTAGTAGTCGCGGGTGCGGGCGGGGCCGGAGGCGGGGCGCCACCATTCGGGGCTGAGGCGCTCGGGTCCTTGCGCCTTGGCCACGCGGTGGGGCGCCCGGCGCCAGGTGAAGCGCGAGGGGGCGGCGTCGGGCAGTTCGGCGAGGGCCTCCACCGGCTCGGGCGGGTCGAACATCACCAGCGGGCGCGGGCGGAAGGGCGGATCGGCGGCGGGCGGGGCCTTGGGACCGGCGGCGACCCAGCGTTCGCTGCGCTCGGGCAGGTGGCTCTGCACGCCCTCGGGCCGCCGCACCGCGCCTTCGCCGAGGCGGGCCTGCAGGCGGTCGATCAGACCGGCCAAGGCGTCGTTTCCGGCCAGGCGGGAGTCGCCCTGCAGCTCGGCCTGGCGCGGGGCCAAGGGCTCGGCGGCGAGGGCGCTCAGCATCAGGACGTCGGCGCCGAAGCCGAGGTCGAGCGCCTCGATCCCCTTGTCCTTGAACAGCCGCAGCAGGTGCTTGGGCGTGCGCGAAGGAGCGGAGAGGCCGGCGGTCAGCCGCACCACCCGGCCGTCGGTGCGGAAGGCGTCGAGCGCCAGCATTCGCGCGCCCTGCCCGGTCCGCTCCAGCTCGGCGCACAGAGCCTCGGCCAGGGCCGGCAGGGCGTAGGTCACGCCCTCGGTCTCGATCAGGGGTTCGGCGAAGGCCTGCCAGGCGCGGTATTCCGGCGCCGGACGCTCGGGCTTCAGCGGTTCGGCCTCGGCGCCGAGCGCCTGGTCGAGGCGGCGCACCAGAGCCAGCCCCTCCGGATCGCGGAAGCGCCGCGCCAGGCCCGCGCGCGGCAGGCCGTAGAGATCGCCGACGCGCTGCAGGCCGAAGCGGGCCAGGAGCCGCACGGCGTCGCCGGACAGGCGCAGAGCCTCCACCGGCAGATCGGCCAGGGCCGCGCGCGTTTCGCCCGGCGGGGCGACGGCGGCGGTCTCGCCCGACCAGCGCGCCAGGGCGAAGGCGGCGCCGGGGGTGTCGGCGATGGCGGCCGCGGCGGGAATGCCGGCGGCGGCCAGCCGCCGCACGATCTCCTGCAGCAGGGCCTGTTCGCCGCCGAACAGGTGCGCGCCGCCGGTCATGTCGAGCAGCAGGCCCTCCTGGCCTGGGAAGGCGGCGTCCACCGCCACCAGGGGCGAGAAGCGTTCGAACCACAGGGCCAGGGCCTGGAGCGCGCGGGCTTCTTCTTCCGGCTCGGCTGGGGCGCTGACCAGGCCCGGCGCTATGGCCCGGGCGTCGGCGTGCGACTGGCCGGGATGCAGGCGGAACACCTCGCGCGCCACCCGGTCGACGGCGTGCAGCACCACGCCCCGGCCGGTGCGGTCGACCAGGGCGAAGGGCTGAGCCTCGGCCGGCTCGGCGGCTTCGGACTCAGGCGACCTGGAGCGCGTGCGGCTGCGGCGCCAGGCCGTGATCGGCCAGTCCGGCAGCCAGACGGAAACGACCCGTCTCATGGTCCTGCTCCAGAAGAAAACGGCCGCTCCCGCCGTCGCGGCTGCGCACCAGTTCGGCGGCGAGGCGCGCGGCGCCGGGGGCGCGGGGATCGAGGGGATGGTCGGCGGAAGGCTCGGCCGAGACGCGCCATCGCAGGCGCGCCGCCGACAGGTCCGAGGGCGGTTTCGAGCGCAGCACGAAGGCGCTCGCCTGGCCCGCCCGGGCGGCGAAGTCGAGCCGACGGGTGGCGACGAACGACGGGGTCTCCAGGGCCCCGATCACGGCGGCCAGGGCGCCCGACTTCAGCGCCTCCTCGAAGGCCCATTGCGCCTCCGGCTCGCGGCGGGCGCGGATCACCAGCAGCCGGGCGGGATCCAGGCCCAGGCCCCGCGCGCCCCAGGCGGACAGGCGCCCGCGCTCATGCTCGAACGGAACGGTGGACACCATCGCCAAGGGACGGCCGTCGCCGCGCCCCTCCGCCGCCATCAGCGCGCGCGACAGGGCGAAGGCCAGGACCGGGGCGAAATCCTGAGGATGCGAAGCCGCCGCCTCTTCGAACGGCTCGGGCGCCGGAAGAGCGTGAAGGTTTGGGAAAACAGGGCGGGCTACAGTCTGGATCATGGCCTGGAAACGTCTTGGTTCTTATTTTGTTCTCATGAGGTGCGGGAGTCAATCGCCCGCGCGCGGCGCCGTTGCCCGACTCTCCCACTGGGCCTACCTTCACCTGGAAGGCGATTTCGAGATTCGGATGCGATGAGGCCTGAACTGCGCAACGGGATCGCCGCCGCGCTCACCCTGGCCATCGGCATGGGAGCCGGAACCGCGCGCGCCGACGGCGTCACCGACGGCAACCAGGGCCGCGAAGCCCTGCTGGCGGGCAATCTCGACGAGGCGATCCGCCTGTTCGGCCGCGCCCTCAAGGACGGCGGCATGACCGCCAAGAACCAGGCCGTCACCCTGAACCTGCGGGCCAACGCATATATGGAGAAGGGCCAGACCGAAGTAGCGCTGGAAGACGCCAACGAATCCCTGCGCCTGACCGAGACCCCCGACGCCCACTTCACCCGCGCCAAGATCTTCGTCGCCCAGATGCATTTCGACGACGCCGTCCAGGAGCTGAACCGCACCCTGCAGATGGGCTCCCAGGCGGCCGACGTATGGGCCATGCGCGGCCACGCCCAGGTCTACGCGGGACGCCCGCAGGACGGGCTCAAGGACCTCGACCAGGCGCTCAAGCTGGCGCCCGACTACGGCTTCGCCCTGCGCACCCGCGGCCACGCCTTCCTCAACCTGAACCAGGACGACAAGGCCATCGCCGACGAGACCCGGGCGATCGCCGTGGACCCCAAGGACGTCGAGGCCCGCTGGCTGCGCGCCTACGCCTGGCGCTATCGCAAGAAGCTGCCGCTCAAGGCCATCGCCGACTACAGCGACGCCCTCCGTGTCGCGCCCACGGACTCCGCCGCCCGCACCAGCCGCGCCGAGACCTACGAACAGCTGGGCCGCTTCGGCGAGGCGGCGGCCGACTACGACGTCGCCATCCGCCAGAACCCCCGCGGACCGGCCGGCTACCTGGGGCGCGGCCGCCTGAACCTGGCGCAGGGCAAGGCCGGCGCGGCGGGCGCCGACCTGGCCAAGGCGGTCGGCCTGAAGCCGGCGGACGGCTACGCCGTGCTGTGGCTGCACCTGGCGCGGGGCAAGGAAGGCGCCGACGACGCGGTGGAGTTCAAGGCCAACGCCGCCCGCGTCGACCGCGGCCAGTGGCCCGGCCCGGTGCTGGACTATTTCGGCGGCAAGCTCGACGCCCTGACCCTGCTGACCATGGCCAGCGAGGGCGAGCGCAAGAACCGCCAGCTGTGCGAGACCAACCTGTTCCTGGGCCAGGACGACCTGGCCCAGAGGCGCAGGGCCCAAGGCCTGGAGCGGATGCAGGCGGCCGCCCAGGTGTGCGACGCCGCCTCGCCGGAAGCCCGGCTAATCCGCACCGACCTGAAACGCGCGGCGACGCCGGACAAGCCGGTGCTGACCCAGGCCGCGGACCGGTCGACGTCATCCCGGAGCAAGGGCCTGGTCCAGGCGCAGAACGAGGCTCAGGACGAAATCCCGGGCCTGCCCTCCGCCGCCCTTCGACGCAAGCCCCACGCTCACCCTCGCCCCGCACCTCGCAAGGACGTCGATCCGCTGCTGCGCGGCAGCCTCAAGTAGAGGCCTGCATCAGGGCGTTGGAGGCGGTCTCGATGCGCTCCTGCAGCAGGCGCATGAAGTCGGCGCGCTTCAGGCCCGCCGGGATCGGCTCCAGCACTTCGTAGACCACCACGCCCCGCGAGGTCGCCACGCCCGAACTGTCGATGTGCATGCCGGTGTTGGTGGCGATGGGCACGCAGGGCACGTTGAGGTCGCGATAGATGCCGGCCACGCCGGGCTTGTAGTCGGGCGGGGCGCCCGGCGGACGGCGGGTGCCTTCCGGGAAGATCAGCAGCTGGCGCGGCTCCTTGAAGCGGTCGCGGGCGTCGGCGATCATCTTGCGCATGGCTTGCACGTGGCCCTGGCGGTCGACCACGATGCTGCCGTTCTTGAGGTTGTGCCAGCCGAACACCGGAATGCGCATCAGCTCGCGCTTCATTACGAACAGGGCGTCGGGCATGAAGGCGAAGGCCGGGACGATGTCGAACATGCTCTGGTGCTTGGCCGCCAGCAGAACCGGGCCGTCCTTCGGCAGATGCTCCAGGCCGCGCACTTCCAGCCGCACCCCGCCAATGACCCTGAGGCCACAGATCAGCATCAGG
>Ga0265327_10001602_pt1 | contig 27454 bp, 24 predicted proteins | sample 41621metaG_FD_202089 | JGI IMG/M metagenome (GOLD analysis project Ga0265327, IMG submission 202089) | Rhizosphere microbial communities from Carex aquatilis grown in University of Washington, Seatle, WA, United States - 4-16-21 metaG | ecosystem: Host-associated > Plants > Roots > Rhizosphere...
GTGGGCCATCGGGTCAGACCTCCGTCGTCGGCTCGGCCAGCGCCGCCTGTCGGCGGCGGCTGAGACGCATGGCGATCAGCGGTGGCAGCAGGATCAGCCCGAGCACCAGCAGCGCCCAGCCGGCGTATTGGAGGAAGCGGGGACTCCCTACGGCGTCGGTGGCCGACACCAGCGCGTCGGCCCGCTCGAACTGGTTGGGGCCGCCCACGCCGAGCCTGCGCACGATCTGGCCGTTGACCACCGTGTAGCCCTCGGCGGCCAGCTCGGGGGTGAGGCCCGCCGCCCGCTCCTGAGCTGCCAGCGAGCTGTTCTTCGAGCTCTTCGAGCCGTTCGAGCCGTTCGAGCCCGACTTGGCGCCCGACTTGGCGCCGCCCGACGCACCGGTGGTGGTCGGACCCCCGCCGGTGCCGGCGCCGCCGCTGATCACCCCGACGACGGTGGGCGAGCCGGGCAGGACGGTCTCGCCGTCCACGTACGGGTTCTTGCAGTTGGCCGCCGTCGGGGCGGGCGGCTGCTGGCCGCCGTTCATCCGTCCGATGGCGTCGAAGTCCTCCTGCACGAGGACCGGCGGCAGGGGGGAGTAGCCGAGGTTGGCCATCTTCTCCTGGCCCGCGCAGGCCAGGAACGAGACGAACTGACCGAGCGCCTGCCCCTTCTGCGGAGCGAACGGCGAGGTCGGGCCCGTCGGGTTGGAGCCGGGCACCCCGGTCGGGTTGGCCGCGCAGGAGGTGTGCTGGCCGCCGGCCAGGCCGGGCGAGCACGGCGCCACGATGTAGCTGTAGGCCGAGAGCGGGTAGGCGTTGGGCTCCGTGTTGGTGTAGACGTTGGCGAGGTCCTGGGTGAGGTCGGGGTGGAGCAGGGCGTCCTCGAGGGCCGTGGCCACGTTGACCGAGGTCGGCTGCACCGAGTTGCCGCTCTGGTTGGCCAGGTTGGCCACCGGCAGGTTGTGCTCCTTGGCGTAGGCCGTCTCCACATAGGTGATCGAGCCCACGCTGGCCAGGGCGGACACGTAGTTGGCGGCGTTGTCCGAGCCGGACTGCGGGACCGGATTCCCGGCGGCCCAGCCCGGGTACGTCGACGGGGACGGGTTGACGCCGGACTGGGGGATCGGCCAGGTGGCCGACGGCTGGCCGGCGTTGCCCGAGTGGAAGGCGTTCTGAGCGGCCGTGATGTTGCCGCCGTCCTCGTGCAGCAGGTAGTCGCTCAGCAGATAGTTCTCCCCCGAGGCGTCGACCCGGTACACGGGGTGGATGGTCTGGTTGGGCAGGTCCCCCCGCAGCTGCGGGTTGGCCGCAGCGATGGCCGACGAGTTCCAGTTGGTGATCTCCCCCAGGAAGATCTGGTCGATCAGCTGGGCGTTGAGGTTGAGGTTGGTGATGCGCTGGCCGTCGTTGCCGTTGAGGTTGAACATGAAGGCCAGGCCACCCGCCACGTCGGGCAGGTACTGGTAGGGCTGGTTCGGGTAGTAGGTCGACTGCTCGGCGCTGTAGGGGATGTCCGAGGCGGCGAAGTCGATCTGGTTCTGACCGAAGTTGTTGAGGCCGATGACCGACGACGACACCTGCCAGTTGATGTTGAGCCCGTAGAGGGTCGACGACTGGCCCACCCACTGGGTGATGGCCACCGACGCGAAGCTCGATCCCGTCGACTGCATGGTGGGACTGGCGCCGGCCGGGACCGCCCCCCAGAGCTGGATGGCGGCGGCCAGGACCACGAGGGCCCCGGCCACGACGCTCCGGCCGCGCGCCCGGTGGGCGCGGCGCCTAGCCGAACTGGCCATTGACATAGTCGAACGTCCTCTGGTCGGTGGGCTCGCCGAAGATCTTCTCGGTGCGGCCGGACTCGATGACCCGGCCGGGCTGGTTCTCCTCGGCGAGGAAGAACGCGCACTGGTCGGACACCCGCTGGGCCTGCTGCATGTTGTGGGTCACGATGACCACCGTCACCTCGTCGGCGATCTCCTTGATCGTCTGCTCGATGCGCAGCGTGGAGGTGGGGTCGAGAGCCGAGCAGGGCTCGTCCATCAGCAGCACCCGGGGCTTGACGGCCAGGGACCGGGCGATGCAGAGACGCTGCTGCTGGCCGCCGGACAGCGCGCCACCCAGCTCGCCGAGGCGGTCCTTCACCTCGTTCCACAGGCCGCCCTTGGTGAGCGACTCCTCGATCAGGTCGTCCTTGCTGGCCGGGGACACGCGCGAGAACCTGAGCCCGGCCAGCACGTTCTCGGCGATGGTCATGGCCGGGAAGGGGTTGGGCTTCTGGAACACCATGCCGATGTGGCGGCGGGTCTCCATGGCCCGCTGGCCCGGCCCGTAGATGTCGGTGCCGTCGAGCTTGACCGTGCCGGCCAGCTGCGCCCCCGGCACCACCTCGTGCATGCGGTTGAGGATGCGCAGGAAGGTCGACTTCCCACAGCCGGACGGGCCGATGAGCGCCGTCACCTTCGACTTGGCCATGACCAGGTCGACCGACTCGAGCACCAGGCGGCCGCCGAACCAGGCGCACACGCCCTCGGCGTCGATCTGGCCCGGCTCGCCCAGGACGGGCGTGCCGGAGAAGGGAGCCGGCCGGTCCGGGTCGACGGGGGCCGGGGGCGGCGGGAGGGTCGAGGTCATGGGTCGGTGCGCTCCTGGATCGGGACGGGAACGATGAAGCGGGCGAACAGGTCGTCCTCGGCCGGCCGGTTGTCACCCCGGCGCCAGCCGCCCTTGCGGCCGCGGGGTCGGCTGAAGAGGCGGGCCAGGACGAACAGGATCAGCACCAGGCACATGAGGACGAAGGCCGCCTGGAAGGCGAGGTCGATGAGGACGGGCTGGGCCTGGCGGACGTCGGACCAGATGACCAGGGGAAGGGCACCCTGGTCGTGGGTGAACGGGCTGAGGTTGAGCACCTGGGAGCCGAAGGCGGTGAAGAGCAGCGGCGCCGTCTCCCCCACGATGCGGGCGATGCCGAGCAGGACGGCGGTGACGACGCCGGAGCGTGCGGTCGGGAGCACCACCGACCAGACCGTGCGCCACTCGGGGGCGCCGAGCGCCTGGGACGCCTCACGGAGGCCGCTCGGGACGACCCGGAGCACCTCCTCGACCACGCGGGTGACCGACGGGAGGAGGATGACCACCAGGGCCAGCGAGGCGGCGAAGCCCGAGTAGCTCAGCACGTGGGTGAGGATCAGCATCGAGTAGATGAAGATGCCCGCCACCACCGACGGGGTGCCGCTCATGGCCGTGACCACGGTGCGGACGGTGCGGGAGCCGAAGCCCTTGACCTCGTTGAGGTAGATGGCCGTGGCGATGGCGAACGGCACGCCCATCAGCACGGCGAGACCGACCTGCTCGAACGTCCCGATGATGGCGTGGAGGATCCCCACGTGGTCGAGCGCGTGGGGGTCGGCCACCTGGAAGCTCTTCTGGTCCTTGGTGAACAGCGCGCCCCAGTGGATGGTGGGGATGGCCTTGGCCGCCACCCACACCACGATGAACAGCACGATGCCGATCACCAGCAGGGCGGCGCTGACCACCACGACCCCGACCACCCGGTCGGTGGCGACCTGGCGCTCGATCATCTGGGCGGTGCCGAGCCAGGTCAGGGCCAGGAAGGTCAGGTACCAGGCCACCAGGAACCCGAGGCCGCCCGACAGCGAGGTGAGCTGGTAGAAGACGATCCACACCAGGCACAGGGCCGAGACGGCGGAGGCCACCAGCAGGAAGACGTCCTCGGCGCCGAAGGCGCTCGGCCGGATCGGCGACGGCAGGCGGCGGGGGCGGGGCGGGGTGGGCGGTCCGGCCACGCCGGAGCTGTCGCCCGAGCCCGAGCCCGAGCCCGAGTCGGGGCCGCGTCCGGTCTCCGGCGGGCGCGGTGCGGGCGGCGTCTGGGTGGACGCCGAGGTGGTCGTCACGAGCACGCCCTCCGGGGCGGTCTGGGTGGTCACAGGTCCACCCCGGCGCCGCTGCGGGAGCGGTTGACGATGGCCGACGCGGCCAGGTTGATGATCAGGGTGAGGACGAACAGCACGAAGCCGCACAGCAGGAGGTCGTGCAGGCCGAGCTGGCCGCCGGAACCGAAGTTGGTGGCGATGAGCTGCGAGATGGTCGACCCCCCATGCTGGAGGATCTCGGTGGTCACCTTGTAGGAGCCGCCGAGGATGATCGACACGGCGATCGTCTCCTCGAGGGCCCGGCCGAGGCCGAGCATGACGGCGCCGATCATGCCGCCCCGGGCGAAGGGCAGGACCACGGTGCGGATCATCTGCCACCGGCTGGCGCCGAGTGCCAGTGCGGCCTCGCGCTCCCCCGCCGGGGCCAGCGAGAAGACCTCGCGGCAGATGGAGGCCACGATCGGCACGATCATGATGCCCACCACCAGCCCGGCGATGAAGATCGAGGCGTTGAGGGGCGGACTCGACACCTTGAAGAACGGGATGAACGAGGCGTGCCGCGACAGCCAGGTGCTGAAGCCGACCACGTTCGGCTGCAGCTCGAAGAAGGCCCAGAGGCCGAAGATGATCGACGGGATGGCGGCGGCCAGGTCGATCATGGCGATGAGGGACGGGCGGGTCTTGAGCGGGGCGTACTCGCTGAGGAAGAGGGCGGTGCAGACGGCGACGGGGGCACCGAACAACATGGCCACGAAGGCCACCTCCACCGTGCCGGTCAGTGAGGCCAGGACGCCGAACCCGGAGGTCGAGCCCGGGGTGACCGGGCCGGAATGGGTGAAGAAGCCCCAGCCGGCCGTGCGGAAGGCCGGCCAGCCGTACCAGGCCAGGAACGAGCCGATGGCCACCAGGAGGACGAAGACGCCGAGTCCGGAGGCCTGCACGCCCTTGCGGAAGATGCGGTCCGGGGTCGAGTAGTCCCGGGTGACGACGATCGGGGTGGGCGTGCCGGGCGGCCGGTCGGCCCGGGGCGAGTCGAGATCGATGGCCATCTTCCTGGGTTCCTCAGCCCTCTCCGGTGGTCGGTCGCGCGTGTCCTGTGGGCCGACGCCACCCGCTCCGGAGGCGTCAGTCGGCAACCTATCGACCGAAGGTGAACGCCAGGCAAACGTTGCGCGATGACCGGGTGATCGTTGGGTGATGATCCCGTGGCCGGGCGGCCGCGACGGGCGGGGTGGCGGAGGAAGGCCTCAGGCGCCGGTCACACGTTGTAGGCCACGTACTCGCCGCGGGCGGGCGGGAACGTCACGGCCGGGTCCTTCCAGGCGAAGTGGCCGGACGTGTTCACCACCACCGGGAGTGCGGACGGCTTGCCGGTGACGGTGTAGGGGGCGGCCTTCAGCAGGCTGGAGATCGAGTTGGCGATGCCCTGGTAGATGGAGGGGTTGGCCTCGGCGATCTGGGTCACGTCCACCCAGTACGGGCTGCTGCCCCCGCAGGCCAGGAAGGAGACGAGCCACTGGTGACCACCCGACGCCGTCCACAGGACCGGGTCGAACAGCTGGATCGAGTGTCCGACCGGAAGGGTCCCGACCGGGGCGGACGAGGCGTCGGGGCCGGCGTAGAGCTTGGTGCCGCTCGGGAGCTGGTAGCCGAAGACGAGGCCGGTGCCGCCGTGGTCCCGGATGTGGCGGAGCGCCGCCTGGCCCGCCGCGTCGGTCGTGAAGGCCGGGAAGGGTGGCTGGACCCCGGCGGGCTCGCCGGGCGGCACCTTGTTGCCCGGCGCGTAGGTGCAGCCCTGGACGGGCTCGGTCGGCGCCTTCACGATGGCCTCGGACACCGCCGTCGAGGCGGGCGGTGTGGCGGACGACGACCCGCAGGCGCTCAGCACCGCGGCCAGGACGAGCCCGGCCGACAGGGCGGTCAGGCGGGCGGGGCGGGACCGGTGGGATCGTGCGGCGTCGGCATTGCGGGTGGCTGTCATGTGTCCAGTCCGGGAGGGTGGGGCGGGTGGAGCACGGCTGGCGGCGGCCTGCGCCCCACCCGGCCCCCGACCATCGGGTCGGGTGTCGTCCGGCTTCCCTCGGGAACTCCGGACGACACGTTCTGGCACAACCCCGGCGGGGCTGTCAACGCGCCATCGCCGGATCGAACGGCCTTCCACCCGAAGATCACCGTCCGGTAACCCGCAGGTCAGGTCCCGTTCACCGAGCACTGCCGGACGGGCCCCACGGCGTCGGACGTAGAGTGGCCCCATGGACCGGACCCGCCACCCCCTCCGCCGCCGGCTGCTCGTGGTCGCCCTGGCGGCGGTCGTCGCCCTCGTGGTGTCCCGCCTCCGGGCGCCCATCGGCCGCCACGGCGACGTGCTGCCCTCCATCGGCGGCGACACGTGGCCTCCGGTGCCGGTCAAGGACGTCGCCGCCGCCTGACCCCGGCGGTCAGACCCCCGGCCGCTCCCACCGGGTGGCGCCACTGCAGGTGGCCACCTGCACCGAGTACCACTCGTAGAACTCGTCGCGCCCACGAGCCTGGGCGGCACGGTGCCGGGGGTCGTCCCGCCAGGCGGCGTGGGCCTCGGGCGAGGCGAAGGTGACCAGGGACACCCGGTCGCCGTCCGCACCCGTGAAGGTGGCGAAGTCGACGAAGCCCGGGACTGCCCGGGCCGCCTCCTCCATGGCCGCGGCCGTGGTGGCGTAGGCCTCCTCGGAACCGGGCCGGCGGCGCGAGCGGAACACGGTCACCACCTGGCCGGGCTCGAAGCCGGGCACGGGAGCGGTGTCCATGGCGCCTCCCGCCGGCTCAGGTCCGGACGGTGTGGACGTCGCTGATGCCGGCCGACTCCCGCAGGCGGGTGATGGCCCCGTCCGGGATCTCGGCGGACGTCGACAGCACCATCAGCGCGGTGTTGCCGGTGGCCGACGGGCCCACCGCCATGGAGGAGATGGAGACGCCGGCGTCGCCCAGGATCGTCCCCACCACCCCGATCATGCCGGGGCTGTCGTCGTTGCGCACCACCACCATGTGGGGCGCCGGGGGCACCTCGACGGTGTGGTCGTCCAGCATCACCAGGCGGGGCTCGGAGCGGGGCCCGGCCAGGGTGCCGGCCACCGAGTGCCCGCCGCCCCGCAGGGTGATCAGGTTGACGAAGTCGTGGGCCGTGACCGTCGACGTCTCGCGCACCTCGAGGCCGCGCTCGGCGGCCAGCTGGGGTGCGTTCACGTAGGACACCGGCTCGGCCGTGCCCTCGGCGAAGAGGCCCTTCAGCACCGACAGGGTGAGGATCCCGGTGCCGGAGCCGGCCAGGCCGCCCTGGTACTCGATGTCCAGGGTGCCGGGCAGCCCGTCCTCCAGACCGGCCAGGATGCGACCCAGCTGCTCGGCCAGGCTCATGAACGGTCGCACCGTCTCGGACACGTCGGTGGCGTTGACGTTGACCGCGAAGGGGACGAAGTCACCGGCCAGGGCCAGGATCACCTGCTCGGCGATGGTCACGCCGGCCTTGTCCTGGGCCTCGACCGTCGACGCGCCGAGGTGGGGGGCCACCACCACCGAGGGCAGCTCGAAGAGCGGCGACTCGGTGGTCGGCTCCTTGGCGAACACGTCGAGCCCGGCGCCCTGCACCTGGCCGGCGCGGATGGCGTCGGCCAGCGCCTGCTCGTCGACGATGCCGCCCCGGGCGGTGTTGATGATCCGCAGGCCGGGCTTGGAACGGGCCAGCATGTCGGCCCCGATGAGTCCGAGCGTCTCCTTGTTCTTGGGCAGGTGGACGGTCACGAAGTCCGACTCCCCCATCAGCTCCTCCAGGCTCATGAGCTCGACGCCCATGTGGCGGGCCCGGTCGGCCGACACGAACGGGTCGTAGGCGACCAGCCGCATCCCGAAGGCCAGGGCCCGCTGGGCCACCAGCGCGCCGACCCGGCCGAGGCCGACCACGCCCAGTGTCTTGCCGTGCAGCTCGACGCCCTCCCACTTGGACCGCTCCCACTTGCCGGCCACCAGGGCGGCGTGGGCCTGGGGGATGTTGCGGGCCTGGGCCAGCAGCAGGGCCATGGCCTGCTCGGCGGCCGACAGGATGTTGGACTGGGGCGCGTTGACGACCATGACCCCGCGCTCGGTGGCCGCGGCCACGTCGACGTTGTCGAGGCCGATGCCGGCCCGGCCGACCACGACCAGGTCGGTGCCGGCGGCCAGGACCTCGGCCGTCACGGTGGTGGCCGAGCGGATGACCAGGGCGTTCGCTCCCACGATGGCCTCGACCAGCTGCTCGGGGGTCAACTCGAGCTGGACGTCGACCTCGTGGCCGGCCTCGGCCATGAGATCCAGACCCGGCTGGGCCAGCTTTTCGGTGACGAGGACCCTACCCATGGTGTTCCTTTCGGTCGGCGGTCGTCCTGGACCGCGTCGGTCGGTGCGGATGTGCGGCACGGCGGGGTGCCCCGGCGCTGCGGGCTCGCGGGCGCCGGTGGGGACCCCTACAGCATGACCGTCCGCCGGGCGGTCGGCCAACCGGCCCGGTCAGGGGCCCGCCGGGCGGCTCAGGCCCCGCCGAACAGGTCGGCCAGCCGGCGGACCCCCTCGGCCAGGTCGTCGTCGCCCAGGGCGTAGGACATGCGGAAGTAGCCGGGAGTGCCGAACGCCTCGCCGGGGACGACGGCCACCTTGGCCACCTCGATGGCCAGCTCGGCCAGCTCGGCCGAGGAGGCACAGGTCCGACCGGCCAGCTCGCGGCCGTACAGCCCCGACACCGACGGATAGGCGTAGAAGGCGCCCTCGGGCAGCAGGCACTCGACCCCGTCGATCTCGTTCAGCATCCGGTGCATGGTCAGGCGCCGCCGGTCGAACGCCTCGCGCATCATCGCCACGGCCGACAGGTCCCCCGAGACGGCGGCCAGGGCCGCCCGCTGGGACACGTTGGCCACGTTCGACGTCTCGTGGGACTGCAGGTTGGTGGCCGCCGCGATCACGTCGGCCGGGCCGAGCATCCAGCCCACCCGCCACCCGGTCATGGCGTAGGTCTTGGCCACGCCGTTGACCACGACGCAGCGGTCGGCCAGCTCTGGGACGACCACCGGCATCGAGTGGTGCTCGGCGCCGCCGTAGACCAGGTGCTCGTAGATCTCGTCGGTCACGACCCAGATGCCGGCCTCGGCCGCCCAGCGGCCGATGGCCTCGATCTCCTCGCGCGGGTACACCGCGCCGGTCGGGTTCGACGGCGACACGAACAGCAGCACCTTGGTGGCGGGTGTGCGGGCCGCCTCCAGCTGCTCCACGGTCACCCGGAACCCCTCCGCCGCGCCGGTCTGGACGACCACCGGCACACCGCCGGCCAGCGCGATCGACTCGGGGTAGGTGGTCCAGTACGGGGCGGGCACCAGCACCTCGTCGCCCGGGTCGCACAGGGTGGCGAAGGCGTTGGCGACGGCCTGCTTGCCACCGTTGGTGATCAGGACCTGGGACGACGCCACCTCGAGGCCCGAGTCGCGCCGGGTCTTGGCCGCCACCGCCTCGCGCAGCTCGGGCAGGCCGGCCGTGGGTGTGTAGCGGTGGTTGCGGGGGTCGCGACAGGCCGCCTCGGCCGCCGCCACGATGGCGTCCGGCGTCGGGAAGTCGGGCTCGCCGGCGCCGAAGCCGACCACGTTCTCGCCCTGGGCCTTGAGGGCCTTGGCCTTGGCGTCGACCGCCAGCGTCGCCGAGGGCGAGACGGCGGCGATCCGGGCCGAGATGCGGTTGCCGGTGACCCCGGCGGGGCGGACCGCGCCGGTGCCGGTTTCTGTCTGCTGGGCCATGAGTGCCATGATTCCATACGTGACCGACTCCCCTGACATCCGCATCCCCACGTCCCTGCTGCCCGCCGACGGGCGGTTCGGCGCCGGTCCCTCGAAGGTCCGCCCGGAGGCCGTCGAGGCCCTGTCCGCCGCCTCGGGCACCTACCTCGGGACCAGCCACCGCCAGAAGACGGTCAAGGACGTGGTCGGCAGCCTCCGGGCCGGACTGGCCTCGCTCTTCTCGCTGCCGGAGGGCTACGAGGTCGTCCTCGGCAACGGCGGGACCACGTGCTTCTGGGACGCCGCCACCTTCGGCCTCATCGAGCGGCACAGCCAGCACCTCAGCTTCGGCGAGTTCTCGTCCAAGTTCGCCGCCGCGGCCGCCGCCGCGCCCCACCTCGACGAGCCCGAGGTCATCACCTCCGAGGTCGGCACCCACCCCGTGCCGGTGGCCCGGGACGACGTCGACCTCTACGCCTTCACCCACAACGAGACCTCGACCGGCGTGATGATGCCCATCCTCCGCCCGGCGGGCGCGGCGGCCCCGGCCGACGGCGGCGGCCTGGTGGCGGTGGACGCCACCTCGGGCGCCGGCGGCCTGCGGGTCGACCCGCTCGAGTTCGACGCCTACTACTTCGCCCCCCAGAAGTGCTTCGGCTCCGACGGCGGGCTGTGGGTGGCCCTGCTGTCGCCCGCCGCGGTCGAGCGCATCGGGGCGATCGCCGCCACCGGCCGCTGGGTGCCCGCCTCCATGGACCTCACCATCGCCCTCGACAACTCGCGCCTCGACCAGACCTACAACACGCCGGCGCTGGCCACCCTCTTCCTCTTCGACGACCAGGTCCGCTGGTTCAACGAGAACGGCGGCATGGAGTTCTCGGCCGGCCGCAGCGACCGCTCGGCCGAGATCCTCTACACCTGGGCCGAGTCCTCGGGCTTCGCCACCCCGTTCGTGGCCCGCGACGAGGACCGCAGCCACGTTATCGGGACCATCGACTTCGACGACGCCATCGACGCCGCCCAGGTGGCCAAGGTGCTCCGGGCCAACGGGATCGTCGACACCGAGCCCTACCGCAAGCTCGGCCGGAACCAGCTGCGCATCGCCATGTTCCCCGCCATCGACCCGGACGACGTGGCCGCCCTCTGCGCCTGCATCAACCACGTGGTGGGCGCGCTCGGCCAGTAGCCGATCCGGCCGCCGCCCGATCGGCCGTCACACGCCGTTCACCAGGTGGTAACCCGGCGCGACGGCGCCGCCCGCCGGGGTCCCCGCGACGTATACCGTGCACGCGTGCGCTCCCCCACCGTCCGACTCCGTCCGGCCGCGCTGATGCTGCCGGCGGCCCTGCCGCTCCTGGTCGCAGCCTGCTCCGGCACCCCGTCCGCCGACGGGTCGACCACAACGACCCGGGCGGCCGGGCACCAGGGGTCGACCTCGGTGTGCTCGCTGGTCACGCCCGCCCAGATCGAGGCCGCGCTCGGCACGAAGGTGGGCACGCCCGGGGTGGCCAACTCCACCCGGTCGACGTCGTGCACCTATCCGTCGTCCGGCGGCCGGCACGCACCGGCGATCATCATCACCTTCCGGGGCCGGGTGACGGCGGCCGAGGCCGGCGCCGAGCAGGCCGCGCTCGAGAAGGCCCACGGGACGCTGACGCCGGTCACCGTGTCGGACGGCCAGGCGTTCTCGTACGTCACCGGGACCGGTTCGGACCGGGTGACCAGCCTCGTCACGCTCGTCGGGACGACGCAGGTGTCCATCGCGTCCACGGCCTCGCTCGACCAGATGGAGAACCTGTCCGTCGACATCTTCAGCAGCCTGTCGTCCGGCACCACCACCACGACCACCACCGGCACGCCGGCGGGCTGAGCCGGTCCCCGACGCGAGACTCCCCACGACCGGGGCCGTGGGGAGCTCATCGGGTCGGGTGGGCCACGGACGGCCCGGGGCGGATCAGCCGCCCGAGATGTCCTGGACCTTCTGCTTGCCGGCGGTGACGAACGGCATCATGTCGCGCAGCTCGGCGCCGACCTGCTCGATCTGGTGCTCCTGGCCGGCCTTCTTGAGGCGCTCGTAATTCGGTCGTCCGTCGACGTTCTCCTTGACCCACTCGGCGGCGAACCGGCCGTCCTGGATCTCGTCCAGGATGGCCCGCATCTCGTCCTTGACGGCCTGGTTGATCACCCGGGGGCCCCGGGTCAGGTCGCCGTACTCGGCGGTGTCGGAGATGGAGTACCGCATCCCGGCGATGCCCTGCTCGTACATCAGGTCGACGATCAGCTTCAGCTCGTGCAGGCACTCGAAGTACGCCGACTCGGGCTGGTAGCCCGCCTCCACCAGCGTCTCGAAGCCGGCCTGCACCAGGGCGGTCATGCCGCCGCACAGCACGACCTGCTCACCGAACAGGTCCGTCTCGGTCTCCTCCGCGAAGGTCGTGTCCAGCACGCCGGCCCGGGTGCCGCCGATCCCGTGGGCGTAGGACAGGGCCAGGTCGTGGGCCTTGCCGGTGGCGTCCTGGGCCACGGCGATGAGCGACGGGACGCCACCACCCTCGGTGTAGGTGCGCCGGACCAGGTGGCCGGGGCCCTTGGGAGCGACCATGGCCACGTCGACGTCGGCCGGCGGCTTGATCAGGTCGAAGCGGATGTTGAAGCCGTGGGCGAAGAACAGCGCGTCGCCGGCCCGCAGGTGGGGGGCGATCTCCGCCTCGTAGACCCGGGCCTGCTCGGTGTCGGGCAGCAGCACCATGATGAGGTCGGCCTCGGCGGCGGCGTCGGCCACCGACAGCACCCGCAGGCCCGCCTCCTCGGCCTTGGCCCGCGAGGACGAGCCCTCGCGCAGCCCGACCCGCACGTCGACCCCCGACTCGGACAGGTTGAGGGCGTGTGCGTGGCCCTGCGATCCGTAGCCGATCACGGCCACCTTGCGGTTGCCGATGAGACCGGCGTCCGCATCCTTCTCGTAGTACAGCGTGGCCATCGTGGATCAACCTGCCTTCTCTGTGGTTTCTGCCGTCCCGGCGGCCGGTCGGCCCCGGTGATCGGACCGGTCCAGCATAGGCAACGCCACGCGACCGGTCCGCTGCATCTCGACGATGCCGTACCCCCGGATGAGGTCCTCGAAGTCGTCGAGCTTGGTGGGCGCCCCGGCCAGCATCACCGTGAGGTGCTCCGGGCCGACGTCCACGATCTTCCCCTCGAACACGCCGACCAGCTGGATGATCTGGCCCCGCGTCTCGGGGCCGGCCTCCACCGTGGCCAGCAGGAGCTCGCGCTCACGGGAGTGGGCCGGGTCCAGCTCGGTGATCGACACCACCGGGATCAGCTTGTCCAGCTGCTTCATGATCTGGTCCAGCGGGGCGGACTCGACGTCCACCACGATGGTGATGCGGCTGAAGCGCGGGTCGTCCGAGGGGGCGACGGCCAGGCTGAAGATGTTGTAGCCGCGCCGCGAGAAGAGACTGGCCACCCGGGCCAGCACCCCCGACTTGTTCTCGACGAGGACGGTGAGGGTGTGGTGCCGCTGGTCGGTGCCGTACACGCTCACGCCCCCCGGTCCTCGAAGAGGGAGGGGTCGACCATGATGTCGTCGTTGGACGCACCGGCCGCCACCATCGGGAAGACCTTCTCGAAGGCGTCGGTCCGGAAGTCGACCACCACCGGCCGGTCGTCGACCGAGTTGGCCTTGTCGATGGCCGGGGCCACGTCGTCGGGCGACTCGACCCGGATGCCGACGCAGCCCATGGCCTCGGCCCAGCCCACGTAGTCGGGCAGGTCGGGCGAGAGGTAGACCTCGGAGTAGCGCTCCTCGTAGAACATCTCCTGCCACTGGCGCACCATGCCCAGGTAGGCGTTGTTCAGGATGGCGATCTTGACCGGGATCCGCTCGGAGCTGGCCGTCACCAGCTCCTGGGCGGTCATCTGGAAACAGCCGTCGCCGTCGACGGCCCAGACCATCTTGTCGGGGCGGCCCACCTTGGCGCCGATGGCCGACGGCACCGCGAAGCCCATCGTCCCCGCGCCGCCCGAGTTCACCCACGTGTAGGGGTGGTCGAACTGCCACCACTGCGAGGCGAACATCTGGTGCTGGCCGACGCCTGACGCCACGATGGTGTCCTCCGGCGTGTGGTCGCGCAGCTGCTCGATGACGAACTGCGGCTTGAGCGGCCCGGCACCCGGCTGCTGGTCGTAGACCAGCGGGAACCGCCGCTGCCAGTCGCTGAGCTGGGCCCGCCAGGGGGCGAGGCCCTCGCGGGGGAAGCCGGCGGCGAACGAGCCCTCGGCGGCCGGCGCTCCGGCCACCGCATCCGACGGCGTGCCGCCCCGTCCGCCCCGGGTGGCCTCCGAGTGGGCGAGGCCGAGCGCGTCGAGCGCCAGCAGCAGCTCCTCGATGACCAGGCGGCAGTCGCCGGCGATGGGCACGTCGGCCCGGCGGACCTTGTGGTGCTCGGCCGGGTCGATGTCGACGTGGATGACCTTGGCCTCGGGGGCGAAGGCCGAAACGCGGCCGGTCACACGGTCGTCGAAACGGCTGCCCAGGGCGATGAGCAGGTCCGACTTCTGCATGGCCGTGACGGCCGTGTAGTTGCCGTGCATGCCGGGCATCCCCAGGCAGAGCGGATGGGAGTCGGGGAAGCAGCCTCGGGCCATGAGGGTGGTGACCACCGGGATGCCGGTCCGCTCGGCCAGCTCGCGCAGGGCGTCGGCGGCCCGGGCCTTCAGGATGCCGCCGCCGGCGTAGAGAACCGGGCGCTCGGCCGACAGGAGCAGCTCGGCGGCCTCGCGGACGAGCGTCGGGTCGCCCTCGGTCACCGGGCGGTACCCCGGCAGGTCCAGGTCCTCGGGGGCCGGCCAGTACCACTCCATGGTGGCCTGGGCCACGTCCTTCGGGACGTCGATGAGGACGGGACCGGGGCGGCCGGTGGTGGCCACGTGGAACGCCTCGGCCACCACCCGGGGGATGTCCGCCGGGTCGGTGATGAGCCAGTTGTGCTTGGTGATGCCCATGGTGATGCCGGTGATGTCGCTCTCCTGGAAGGCGTCGCTGCCGATGGAGGTGGTGGCCACCTGCCCGGTGACGGCCACCAGCGGGGTCGAGTCCATGTAGGCGTCGGCCAGCGGGGTCACCACGTTGGTGGCGCCCGGGCCCGACGTGGCCATGGCCACCCCCGGCCGGCCGGTGACCTGCGCGTAGCCCTGGGCCATGTGCCCGGCCCCCTGCTCATGGCGCACCAGGATGTGGCGGATGGACGAGTCGAGGATGGGGTCGTAGACCGGCAGGATGGCGCCGCCGGGGAGGCCGAACATGACCTCCACATGCTGCATCTCGAGGCTCCTGATCAGTGCCTGTGCTCCGGTGAGTTCCATCGGGAGGTGCTCCTTGTGGGCGATGGTGGGCTGGTCGGTGGTAGGTCGGACGGGGCGCCCGCCACCGGGGCGGACCCGAGGGCGGACATGAAAACGACCTCCCATCTGGGAGGTCGGAGAGCGCACACGGCGAAGGAAGCGTCGCGTGCGCTACGAGACGAGTACCAGGGTGGAGGTCGCAGGGGCGGTACGCATGGTCCGGACATTGTTGCACGCCGCCGCGCCTGCGTCCAGCGCGGCGGTCACGGGCGCCAGGCCCGGGTGTCGTGGCCGCCGTCGACCACCCGGAAGTATCCGACCTCGGTCAGGTCGACGGCGAAGAGGTGGTACTCCCCCACCGGACGCCAGCCGATGGCGGCCTCGAGCGCCACCCCGTAGCGCTCGCGCTCGTCCCGGTCCGACACGTCGACCGCCCGACCGTAGACCTTGACGTCTCCCTGCTTCCCGGCCGTGTCGTGCACGGTGGTGTGGACCACACAGCGGGGGTCGGCCAGCAGGTCCAGCGCCTTGCGCGACTGCCACATCATGCCGAGGTAGAGCTCGTCCCCCACCACCAGGGGCTCGACCGGGCTGATGCGGGGCCAGCCGTTGGCCCGCAGCGTACCCACCAGGACCAGCCCGTCCTCGGCCATGCGCGCCTCGGCCAGCGCGGCCAGCACCGGGTCACCCTGCCGGAAGTCGGCCCAGGAGGTCACCGCCCGCACCCGGGTCCGGGCCTCGGCGGCCCGGGGTCCGTGCGGTCGCTCATGGCCCCAATCTACGGGCCGCCTCCGACCGGCCGTTCCGGACGGTCCCCGGTCGCCCGGTGGTGCGGATGCGGCGGGTGGTCAGACGACCGGCAGCGCCGCCTGGACGCCGGTCATGCCGACCATGGTCCCGTTCAGGTTGAAGCCGGCCATGTCGCCGTAGAACCCGGCGTCGCCCTTGTTGAAGACGGCACCGGCGCCCGTCAGCAGCCAGTAGCCGCCGTTGTCGGCCGTGCCGGCGATGCCGACCACCGGCGAACCGAGCTGAGTGCCGCTGAGCGAGCCGTGGAAGGAGGCGTTGCCGTAGGCGAACACGCCCCCATCGGAGCCGACCAGCCAGTAGCCGCCGCCGTTGCTGGTGGCGGCCATGCCGACGATCGGGCCACCCAGCGGCTGGCCGTGGGCGGTGCCGTGGAAGACGGCGTCGCCGTAGGCGAACACGCCGCCGTCGGCGGCCACCAGCCAGTAGCCGTTGCCGTCGGGGGTGGGGGCCATGCCCACGATCGGGGCGGCCAGCGTCAGGTTGCCGGCCGAGCCGAAGAACCCGGCGTCGCCGTAGGTGAAGATGCCGCCGTCGGAGGCGACCTCCCAGTACCCGGCACCGTCAGGGGTCGAGGCCACGCCCACCACGGGCTTGTTGAGGGTCAGGTTGCCGGCCGAGCCGTAGAAGGCGGCCCCGCCGTAGTTGAAGATCCCGCCGTCGGCGGCGGCCAGCCAGTAGCCGTTGCCGTTGGGGGTGCGGGCGACGCCGACCACCGGCTTGTTGAGCTTCAGGTTGCCGGCCGAGCCGAAGAAGCCGGCGTGGCCCGGCACCTGGCCGTAGGAGAAGATGCCGCCGTCACTGCCGGCCAGGATGTAGCCGGGGTTGTAGTTGTACTGGTCGGCGGGGCTGAGGGGCGACGGGGTCGACTCGTCGCAGCCGATGACGGTCACGTTCTGGACGCCGCTGCCGGCCGGCACGGTGGCGGTGATGCTCGAGTCCGAGTTCACCGTGTACTGCGACGGGTCGAGCGTCGTCGAGCCGAAGCTCACCCCGAACACCGCGTCGGTGACGTCGCAGCCGTTGCTGCCGTCACCACCGGCGAACCCGGCCCCGTTGATCTGGACCGTTGTGCCGCCGGCGCTCGTGCCGATGTTCGGCGTCACGCTGCTGACGATGGCCCCGAGCGAGGTGTCCACGTAGGTGAACTGGTCGTTGGGCTGGACCTTGGACGGTCCGGCCCCGGTGGTGACGGTGATGTCCTCGGTCTGGACCGTGTTGCCGCCGATGGTGGTGGCCGGGGCCACCGCCTCGATGACGCTGGGGCTGACCACGTGGAAGCTGGAGGCCGGGGTCGACCCGAAGTCCACCGAGGTGGCCCCACTGAAGTGGTTACCGACCAGCTTGACCGTCGTGCCACCGGAGATCGGACCGGCGTTCGGGAGCACGGTGGCGATGTAGCCGGCGGCCGGGGTGATGGGCGCCGAGGCGATGACCACCGGCGGGGGCCCGGTGCACGGCCCGGAGAAGGAAAGTGTTCCGAGGGTCACGGCCAGATTGCCGGCCGGGTTGATCGACACCGTGGTGCTCGTCGCTCCGGAGGCGGCCGAGGTGTACGTCCCCGTCGACCCGTTGAGCGAGAACGGTGCCGTGTCGCCAACCGGGAAGGGGTTCGGCAGGGTGACCGAGCCGCTGAAGGTCACGTTCTGACTTGCCGGCGTCGCGCCGGTGGCGAGCAGATTGGTGGCGTACGTCACCGACAGGGTGTTGCCCGCCGCCGCAGAGGTCGTGGCGTTGGCGACGAGCGTGGTGTGCAGGGCGAGCCCGGTGACCGTGTAGTTGTTCCCCGCCGGAACGGGAGTGGGCGAGATGGCGGCGGAAACCGACGCCGTGATGGGTACGGTGCCGGCCGGGGCCGACAACGCACACGTGGTGGTGCCGATCGGGGTGTCGGCGCCGGCGGGGGCGGCGGTGGCGACGACGCCGGCCGCACCGACCAGTCCGGCGGCGGCGATGGCGAGTGCCGCACCGACCGTGGTCACGCGGGTGGACAGGGCTCGTACTGCTCTCATCGACGTCTCCTGACGTGTCATGTCGGCGTGACCCCGTCGGGGGCACCCCTCCCGTACCGATATGCGGGCCACCCGCCCCCCGTGACTTCCCCCGGGGACGGCCGAGTCCACGAGCAACCTAGGGGAACCCGGACGGGTTTGCAATCGTGGATGACGGACGGTGAACGGCCTGGCACGCACCGCCGTACGCCTCCGGTGAACAGGGCCGGAGCCGACCCGGCGTACGATCGGGACATGCCGGCCCACCACCGCCCCCGACCCGGGTCGACCGCCCGGTGAGCGACCCCGCCGACGGCGTCTTCGGGCCCGACGATCTCGACGGGCTGTGCGCCCACCTCGACGCCCACGGGTTCGCCACCCTGCGCGGCGCCGTCGCCGAGGAGGACCTGGCCGAGGCCGAGCGCGAGCTGGTCGAGGCCCAGCAGCAGGTCGTGGAAGGCGAGCTGCCCGAGCGCCACGGCACGGCCATCCTGGACGACCCGGACGCCGAGGTGGACGGGGGGCGGTTCGCCCACTACGTCTGCTTCGCCACCGTCGCCTCGCCGGCGGCCGACCGGCTCGTCCACCTGGCGCCCCTGGTCGAGGTCGACCGCCGGGTGCTGGGCGACGACGCGTGGCTGCTCGACTACGAGCAGTTCGGCGTGGTGTACCAGGACGCCCGTCCCGGCCCCCGGTCGGGCTACTCGCGCATCGGCTGGCACACCGACCACCAGTCCGGCCCCCACCTCGACGTGTGGCCGGGGCTCGCCTTCACCGTCCACTTCGACCCCACCTCGCCGGCCAACGGCTTCCTGCGGGTGCTGCCGGGCAGCCACCGGCACGGCACCGAGGGGATCCCTCCGGGCTTCGAGCGGGTCCCGGGTGAGATCGCCGTCTACCAGGAGCGGGGCGACGTCCTCTTCCACGACGCCGACCTGTGGCACGGCGCGGCCCGGGCCACCGCCGAGGGGCCGGCCGCGGTCCGCCGCCACCTCCGTGGCAGCTGGCACGGCGGAACGCCGCTCGAGGTCGGCCACGGCACCGACGACTTCGTCAAGAACGCGGCCCGGTGACCGGCGAGCGCAACGTCCTCGGCGGCCCGCTCGAGCCGTGCGGTACCGAGCCGCTGACCGGCTTCTACCGCGACGGCTGCTGCTCGACCGGGCCCGAGGACGCCGGCAGCCACACCGTGTGCGCGGTGGTGACCGCCGAGTTCCTGGCCCATCAGCGGTCGATCGGCAACGACCTGTCCACGCCGATGCCGCGGTACCGCTTCCCCGGGCTCGTGCCCGGCGACCGCTGGTGCGTGACGGCGGCCAACTGGCTGCAGGCCCACCACGACGGGTCGGCCGCCTTCGTGGTGCTGGCCTCGACCCACGAGCGGGCCCTCGACATCGTGCCGCTCGAGGCACTGCGCAGCCACGCCGTCGACGTGCCGGACGGTCCGGACGGCATCTGACGCCGGCCACCCACCGGCCGGCGCCGCCTCCCTAGGATGGCCGGACGCCGCCGCACGAAGGGACGCACCATGCAGACGCGACTGACCGACCTCCTGGGCATCGAGCATCCCGTGATGCTGGCCGGCATGGGCGGGGTGAGCTACCACCGCCTCGCCGCAGCGGTGTCGGAGGCCGGCGGCATCGGCACGCTCGGGGCCGCCACCATGGACCCCGACACCATGGACGCCGAGATGGCGGCGCTCCGCCGGCTGACCGACAAGCCGTGGGGTGTCGACCTCCTGACGGCCATGCCGGGGGACATGGCCGCCCAGGTCCAGCGCATCATCGACGCCGGGGCGCGGATCTTCGTGGGCGCCCTCGGCGTGCCCCACGAGGTCATCGCCATGTGCCACGACGCCGACGTGCTGGTGGTCAACATGTGCGGCCGGGTCCACCACGCCGTCCAGGCCGTCGACGCCGGCTGCGACCTGGTGGTGGCCCAGGGCACCGAGGCCGGCGGGCACACGGGGCGGGTGGCCACCCTGCCCCTGGTGCCCCAGATCGTGGACGCGGTCGGCGACCGGGTGCCGGTGGTGGCGGCCGGCGGCATCGTGGACGGCCGGGGCGTGGCGGCCGCCCTGGCACTGGGCGCCGACGGTGTATGGCTCGGGACCCGGTTCATCGCCACCCCGGAGGCCCGCGTGTCGCTCGGCTACCACGACGCCCTGCTCGGGGCCGACGAGAGCCAGACCACGGTCAGCCGCTCCTACAGCGGCAAGCCCATGCGGGTGGTGGCCAACGAGCGCACGGCCTACTACGACCGCCATCCCGAGGAGCTCCAGCCCTTCCCCCAGCAGATGATGACCTCCATCGTCGGTGGGGTGCTCCACCTCCCGACGGGGCCGGACGACCCGGAAGTCGACCCGGCGGTCGAGTGCTACCCGGCCGGTCAGGGGGTGGGCGCCATCGACGACCTGGTGCCGGCCGGCGAGCTGGTGGCCCGGCTCATGGCCGAGACCGACGAGGCCCTGGCCCGTCTGGCGCGTCTCGGCTGAGCCCTCCCGCCCCCGAGGGGACGGGAGGGGCGGTCACGCCTGGTTGCCCTCCGCCACGTAGCTGCGGCACGGCTCCCCCCGCAGCGAGCCGCAGGCCGGCAGGGTGGCCGTCGCGGTGACGCCCCCCACGATGTTGAGCTCGAGCGTCGAGGGGGCCAGCCCGTCGTAGCCCACCGACACGGCCTGGCCGTCGTCCACGGTGGCGAACTGCCACGACGGACGGTCGCCGCCGGGCGCGGACACGACCACCCGCAGCTCGGTGCCGGGCCGGAAGGTGTGCACGATCGGGTCGATCGGGATCTTGACCAGGGTGTACGAGGTGCCGTTGATCGTCCGGGCGTCCGAGCCCAGGTAGGTCGGCGCGGTGAAGAGGCCCGTCGAGAGGGGCAGGTCCACCTGGTTCGAGCTCCGCAGGAAGCCCGACGTCACGTACTCCTCCTGGCCGCTCGCCGGCCGCACCTCGGTGATGGTGGCCTGCAGGTCGACCACCGGCGCCGCCGAGGCCACCCACAGGTCGAGGGTGGCCGGGCCAGCGATGGTCACCGCTGAACTGAAGGGGGCCGTCTGGAAGCCGGCACCGTCGGCGGGCGGGACGGGCGTCCAGTCCCACGGCGGGTCGGCGGCCCAGGCGTTGCCGGACGGGAGGTCCGTGGCCGGACGGACGGAGGGGTCGAGGGTGAAGTTGGTGGCCCCGCCGACCTTGTGGGCCGGCCCGTAGGTGGACAGCACCCCGCCGGCCCGCAGGTTCCAGGAGACCGTCCGGCCCCGCGGCGGCCACTGGGCGGACCCGGCCGAGTAGGTCGACTGCGGGTTCCCGGCGCCGGCCGCGCCGGCACCGTTGTCGAACAGCAGCTCCACCCGGGGCGTCTGGTGGACGAACTCGTTGCGTCCCTTGGCCAGGGTCTTCGCACCGGTGAAGCGGATGGCCGGCAGCGGGGCCTGCGACGACGTGCCCGAGGCGAAGCTGGTGAACTCGTCGAGGATCAGCGCGGCCAGCGGGTTCGGCGCCGTCGGCACCTTGTCGGCCACGTACAGGTCGAGGAACTCGAGCCACCGGCTGATGATCTGCGGGTCGGTGGAGTCGATGTGGCCGCCATTCACCAGATTGGCGAAGACCGGAGTGGTGGACGGCAGGGCGTTCAGCAGGGCCGGCCACTGGGGCCCGGTCTGCTCGTCCTGCAGGGCGCCGGACACGAAGACCGGGACGGTGATGCGGGTCGCCCACTGTGACATCGATCGCCGGTCGAACAGTGACGGGTCACGGCCCGGACCGGTGCCCGGCGCCACCGTCTGGGCACCGACGAGCGAGGACAGGCTCTCCGACTGCTGATGGAGGGCCTGGTCGGCCAGGCACGTCGACGAGGCCCCGCCGGAGGCGGCCAGCTCGGCGTCGATCTCGTAGTACACCCAGCTCTGGCCCACGCCCGACACCGGGGTGGACGACAGCGGCGCCAGCACGCCGCCGGTCAGGGTGGCGGCCGCCTTGGCGTCGTCGATGCGGTCGCCGATCCAACTCTCGGCGAAGCCGTCGTTGTAGATGCCGCCCGGGTAGCCGGTGGAGAAGAGGTCGTCGGTCGGGCTCATGGGGGCGATGGCGGCCAGGTCGGGCGGGTCCGTCCCGGCCGACGGCAGCTCCGACAGGCCCGAGTAGCTGATGCCGACCATGCCGACCTTGTGGTTGGCCACCCAGCCCTGGTGGGCCACGATCTCGACCGCGTCGTAGGCGTCGTAGTCGGACGGGTAGCCGAACAGGTCGTAGGCGCCGCCCGAGCAACCGGTCCCCCGCATCTGCAGGCTGACGGTGGCGAAGCCGGCGAAGCGGGCCACCACCGCCCCGACCTCGGTGGCGCTGTCCGGCAGCAGGTGGGGGTCGCCGCAGTTGGTGCACGTCGTCCCGGTGGCCTGGGCCAGCAGGCTGGGAATCGGATCGGTCGGGCCGGCCGTGCCGTAGCCCGAGTACTCGATGACCGTCGGGCAGGGGGCCGCCGCGCTGCACGTCGAGCCGTAGGGGTAGCGGACGGTGGCCGCCAGCTGGATGCCGTCGCGCACGGTGATGTAGTTGAGGCCCTGGTGCATGGCCTGGCCGGTGTAGAGCGACGAGGAGGTGGCCGGGTCGGCATCCGGCGCCAGCACCGCGAAGGAGGTGGTGGTCTGGCCGGAGGTGGTGTCGTCCCAGGCGTAGCCGGCGCCGGGGGTGAGGCTCCGGATGATCAGCGACCCCAGCGAGTCGGCGACACCGGGGTTGCCGGTCACGGCGACGGGGCTCCCGTTCTGGAGCAGGGTGACCGAATCACCGGGGCCGGCGCCGGTGAGCCACGCCTCGTCGACCGAGCCGCCGGAGCTCAGGACGTGGGCGATGGTGGCGCCCGCCGGCGGTGCCGAGGCCACCAGCGCTGGGGCCAGCCCCAGTGTGACCACGACCAGGCCGGCCAGGCACGACGCGACGAACGGACGGCGATGCAAGGTGCGCACGCGATTCCCCCCTCGGAGCGGCAGCGGTGGCTCCCCTGCCACCCGTACCGATCCTGCCACCTGGGCGGCCCCTGTGCCTCTCCGGGCCACTGATTCAGTTGACACTTACGTAAGCCTCTGCTTACATCAGGTCCGTGGACGCTGCGCTCAAGGCCATCGCCGAGCCCCGGCGCCGCGAGATCCTTCGGCTCGTCTGGTCGGAGGAGCTGCCGGCCACCGAAATCGCCCTCCGGGTGGGCCAGGTGTCCCGCCCGGCCATCTCGCAGCACCTGGCCGTGCTCAGGGGCGCCCGGCTGGTGGTCGAGCGCCGGGACGGCACCCGCCGCCTCTACCGCGCCGACCACGGCGAGATGGCCAGACTGCGCGCCTTCCTGGACGGGTTCTGGACCGACGGCCTCGAGCGCCTCCGCCTGGCCGCCGAGGCGGAGCAGCGTGCCCTCGACGACCGAAACCGCGACGACAGGAGCGACACCCATGGCTGAACTGGTCCGCGAGGTCTTCATCGAGGCCGCGCCCGAAGTGGTCTTCCAGTACCTGGTGGATCCCGAGCGGTACGTGGCGTGGGGCGCCTCCGAGGCGGTGCTCGATCCGCGGCCCGGTGGCACCTACCGCGCCCTGATGGGCGGCTCCCACTGGGGCGAAGGCGAGTTCCTCGAGATCGAACCCGACCGCCGGGTGGTCTTCAGTTTCGGGTGGGCCGAGCCCGGCCATCCCATCCCACCGGGGTCCACCACCGTGGAGATCGCCCTGGAGGCCGACGGCGTCGGGACCACCGTCCGACTCACCCACCGTGGACTGCCGGAGGACGCCGTCGGCGACCACACCGGCGGGTGGGACCACTACCTGGCCCGGCTGGCCCTGGCGGCGCGGGGCGAGGACCCCGGTCCCGACCTGATGCCCTGACCGGGCCGACCACCGACACCCGTACCCACGGCCACAGCAGGAGGAGCGTCACGTGAGCAGCACCGAGACCTGGCGGCACATCCACGAGGAACGGGCGGCCATGGCCGACACCTGGGAGGCGCTCGGGCCCGAGCAGTGGGCGACCGAGTCGTGGTGCGACGGCTGGTCGGTCAAGGTGGCGGCCGGCCACATCCTGGCGGCAGCCGAGCAGACCGTGCCCAACTTCTACAAGGAGTTCGCCCTGGCCGGCTTCCGCTTCGACGTCTTTGCCGACCGGGCGGCCCGGCGGCTGGGCGAGCTGCCGCCCGACCAGATGGTCCGCCGGCTGCGGGCCCGGACGAGCACCACCAACCACCCGCCGGCGCCGGTCGTGGTCATGCTGGGCGAGATCGTGGTCCACGGCCAGGACATCCGCCGCCCGCTCGGCCTCGAGCGGGAGGTACCGGCCCGGACCCTGGTAGCCGTGGCGGACAACTACGTCCGGACCAACCTGCTGATCGGCGCCAAGCGGCGCATCGCCGGGCTCCGGCTGCAGGCCTCGGACATCGACTGGGCCCACGGGTCCGGCCCGGAGGTGAAGGGGCCGCTCGCCTCGCTCGTCCTGGCCATGTCGGGACGCACCCGGGCGCTGGACGATCTCGGGGGCGACGGACTCGCGGTGCTGACCGGCCGCTGTGGAGGGGGCTGAGGGCCACGCCGGCCCCACCACCCGGCCGGTACGCTCCGGGGCGTGGTGACACGCTGCAGCTGGGCCGAGCACGACGAACTCCGGGCGTACCACGACGAGGAGTGGGGCGTGCCCGTCCACGACGACGCCCGGCTGTTCGAGCTCCTCACCCTGGAGGGCGCCCAGGCCGGCCTCAGCTGGCTCATGGTGCTGCGCCGTCGGGAGGGCTACCGGGCCGCCTTCCGCGGTTTCGACCCGGAGGTGGTGGCCGCCTTCACGTCGGAGGACGTCGACCGACTGGTGGACGACCCCGGCATCATCCGGCACCGGGGCAAGATCGAGTCCACCGTGGCCAACGCCGCCGCCCTGGTGGCGCTGCACGCCGACGGCGGCCGCCTCGACACCCTGCTGTGGTCGTTCGTGGACGGCCGGCCGCAGCGGCACGACTGGTCGGCGGGTGACGGTCTGCCCGCCTCCACCCCGGTGGCGACGGCCATGAGCAGGGAGCTCAAGCGGAACGGTTTCCGGTTCGTGGGTCCGACCACCTGCTACGCCCTCATGCAGGCGGCCGGCCTGGTGGACGACCACCACCCCACGTGCTTCCGGTACGGGGCGGGCGCCTGACCGGCCGTGACGCGAGCGGCTGAGGCGTGGGCCGGGCCGGCCCGGGCTCAGCCCTGGTTGCCCTCGGCCACGTAGGCCCGGCACGGCTCGCCCCGCAACGAGTTGCAGGCCGGCAGGGTGGTCGTGGCCGGCACGCCGTGGACCACGTCCACCACCAGGCTCGAGCCCTCGACGCCCCCGACGCCCACCGAGGCGTGCGGGTTCCCGCCGTCGAGGGTGGCGAACTCCCAGGTGGGACGGTCGCCGCCGGGGGCGGACAGCACCACCCGGAGTGCGGTGCCGGGCCGGAAGGTGTGCACGATCGGGTCGATGGGGATCTTGACCAGGGTGAGCTTGCCCGACGACAGGTGGCGCGACTGCCCGCCGAGGTAGCTGGGCTGAGTCAGCAGGGCCGTCGACCGGGCCAGGTCCACCTGGTTGGAGCTGCGCAGGAAGCCCGAGGTCACGTACTCCTCCTGGCCGCTCGACGCCCGGACCTCGGTGACGGTGGCCTGCAGGTCCACCACCGGCGCGGACGCGGCGACCCACAGGTCGAGGGTGGCAGGGCCGGCGATGGTGGTGGCCGTGGTGAAGGGCGCCGTCTGGAATCCGGCGCCGTCCCCGGCCGGGACCGGGGTCCAGTCCCACGGCGGGTCCGTGGCCCAGGCGTTGCCGCTGGCGGGCAGGCTGGTGGCCGGCCGGGCCGACGGGTCCAGCACGAAGGAGGCCCGCCCCGTCGACCTGGTGGCCGCGCCCCCGGTGGACAGCGTGCCCCCGGAGCCGAACCTCCACGTCTCCGTGGTGCCGGCCGGCGGCCACTGGGCGAACCCGGCGGAGTAGGTCGACTGCGGGTTGCCGGCCCCGGCCGCGCCGGCGCCGTTGTCGAACAGCAGCTCCACCCGGGGCGTCTGGTGGGCGAACTCACTGCGGGCCTGGGCCACCGTCGTGGCCCCGGTGAAGCGGATGGCCGGCAGTGGGGCCTGGCCTGTGGTCCCGGCGGCGAAGCTCGTGAACTCGTCCAGCACCAACGACGCGATCGGTCCCGGCGTGGTCGGCACCTTGTCGGCCACGTACAGGTCGAGGAACTCGAGCCACCGGCTGACGATCTGCGGGTCGGTCGAGTCGATGTGGCCGCCGTTCACCAGGTTGGCGAAGACCGGGGTCGACTTCGGCAGGGCGGTCAGCAGCACGGGCCACTGCGGGCCGGTCTGCTCGTCCTGCAGGGCCCCGGACACGAAGACCGGGACGGTGATGTGGGTGGCCCACTGGGACATCGAGCGCCGGTCGAAGAGCGCGGGGGCCCGACCGGGTCCGGTTCCCGGCGCCACCATCTGGGCGCCGACGAGCGAGGACAGGCTCTCGGACTGGTCGTGCAGGACCTGGTCGGCCAGGCACGTCGACGAGGTGCCCCCGGAGGCGGCCAGCTCGGCGTCGATCTCGTAGTAGGTCCAGGGTTGGGCCACCCCGCTCACCGGGGCGGACGCCAGTGGTGCGAGGGCCCCGCCGGACAGCGTTGCGGCCGCCCTGGCGTCGTCGATCCGCTCCTTGATCCATCCGGCGGCGAAGCCGTCGTTGTAGATGCCGCCCGGGTAGCCGGTGGAGAAGAGGTCGTCCGTCGGGCTCATGGGGGCGATGGCGGCCAGTCCCGGCGGGTCGGTGCCGGCAGAGGGCAGCTCGGACAGTCCGGAGTAGCTGATGCCGACCATGCCGACCTTGTGGTTGGCCACCCAGTTCTGGTGGGCCACGATCTCCACCGCGTCGTAGGCGTCGTAGTCGGACGGGTAGCCGAACAGGTCATAGGCGCCGCCCGAGCAGCCGGTCCCCCGCATCTGCAGGCTGACGGTGGCGAAGCCGGCGAAGCGCGCCACCACCGACCCGACGTCGGTGGAGGAGTCGGGTAGGAGGTTCGTGTCGCCGCAGGCCGTGCAGGACGTGTGGGTGGCCTGGGCCAGCAGGCTCGGGATGGGGTCGGTCGGCCCGGCCGTGCCGTAGCCCGAGTACTCGATGACCGTCGGGCACGGCGCCGACGCGCTGCAGGAGCCGCCGTAGGGGTAGCGGACCGTCGCGGCCAGCCGGATGCCGTCGCGCATCGTGATGTAGTTGAGGCCCTGGTGCATGGCCTGGCCGGTGTAGAGCGACGAGGAGGTGGCCGGGTCGGCGCCCGGGGCCAGCACGGCGAAGCTCGGTGACGCACGGCCGGTCGTGACGTCGTCCCAGACGTAACCGGCGCCTGCGGTCAGGGTGCGGAGGATCCGGGAACCCAGCGCGTCCGTCCGGCCCGGATTGCCGGCGACCTTCACCTGCGCCCCATTGCGGTGGAGCACGACCTCGTCACCCGCTCCGGCCCCCGTGAGCCATGCCTCGTCGACCGACCCGCCGGCGTGGAGCCCCGACGGGGTGGCCACCGCGCCCGCCGGTCGTCCGGCGGCGAGGCTCACGGTGACCAGGCAGACGACGACCAGACCGCCCGCGAGGGCCCGCCGCGTCACCCGATGACGAACCGTGGATTGCACCTGGTCTCCCCCCTGGATC
>Ga0265327_10001603_pt1 | contig 27438 bp, 23 predicted proteins | sample 41621metaG_FD_202089 | JGI IMG/M metagenome (GOLD analysis project Ga0265327, IMG submission 202089) | Rhizosphere microbial communities from Carex aquatilis grown in University of Washington, Seatle, WA, United States - 4-16-21 metaG | ecosystem: Host-associated > Plants > Roots > Rhizosphere...
ACCCCGTCAAAGAACAGGGTCAGCCATTCGTGCTTCGTCCGCGCGGAGTGGCACCCGGCAATCAGGAGGGCTCCGGCGAGAACAGCCGCCAGTACGAATGCAACGGAACAGCGGCGGGTCATCGGGGCCATCTCATCATCGGGGCGGCGGCTGGGGAGGCCCTCCGCTCATTGCTGATGCCCGAAGCCATAAATGCTTACCATGTGCGCGCCGATCTGGTTGATGACAATGACGAGGTACTCGACCTTGAAGCCGGGCGCTACGGTGGACTTGAAGTAGACGACATCGTCATAGTCGATCATCACCTTGGCCGGCAGGTTCTGCAGCGCGCCGGATCCTTCCGGTTCCCCGAACCAGGTCAGCAGTTTTCCCTGCTCGTTGAAGATCTGCACGACCTGCGACATGGCGTCCACCGCGTAGAGCCGGGATTCGCGGTCCACCGCGATGCCCTTCACGCGGGCAAACTGGCCGACGCTGTCGCCCATCTGCCCAACCGTGCGCTGGTAGCTGCCATCGACGGCGTCAAAGACCTCGACCCGGAACGCCCCCGTGTCGGCCACGTAGAGGTGGCCCTTGGTGTCCAACGCCAGGTTGGTCGGCGAATACAGCCGCCGCATCGGATCGGCGGCATCCTTCCCCTGGGGAATGTTGAACAGCGGAGCCCGCGTCGCCCGGTCGAAGACATGCACATTCTGGCTCTTGAGGTCGGCGACGTAGATCCGATCCTTGCTGACGGCGACATCCCTCGGCTTCATTTCCCCGAGCTTGCCCATCGCCGCGACGTAGTTCTCGTCCTTGTCGAAGACCACCACCTGGTCGCGGCCGGAATCAGCCACATAGAAATTCCCGGCGTCGTCGATGGCGAGGTTCAGCGGTACCTTGAGAATGCCCAGCCCGCGTGCCTTGAATACCGTCATGAACCGCTCCTTCAAGTCCGCCTCCAGAATGGCGCCGTAATCGGTGTCGCAGATGTAGAAATGGTGGTTGCGGGCGGCGATGCCGTAGGGCTTGCTGATCTGCTTGGGCAGCGGCTTCTGGCCCGTCACCCATGATTTGAAGCTGCGGGAGGTCTTCCGTCCCATTTCCTCCTCGGAACTGAACGACGTCAGGTACTGCAGGTGGGGCTCATCGGGAGGAGGCGGGAAGAATTCGTATTCCGTTTTGGCGGGCGGGGCCGCCGCCAGCACCCGCGCCGGCAGCCAAAGCGCCAGCGCACATACTGTTGCTTTCCGAATATATCGGTTATCAACAAGATACATATCGTGGATAGGGTTGTGGATTTAAGATCGAATCGGCGGTGGCTTCTGCTGCCAGCGACACCGGTTAGAATGACAGCATGTCAAAAAATGCGGCGTTTCACCAATGATATATTGTCATTGAAACAGCGTATTTTGCGGGGTGCCAGCCCGGCGCCGATCGTTCCACCGCAGACTCGGTCGGCGCAAAAAAGCGAGACCCTGGAAGAACCAGGGTCTCGCCAGAGACAAACTACTTAAAACGAAGCGCTCTTGATTGTGGTTTGATTACTGCTGGTGGCAGGTCGTGCAGAGCTTTCCCTGGTTCAGGTCCACGATAACACTGTGGCTCTGGGTGCCAGAGATGCCGATGACGCCATGGATGTCGTGGCAGGAAGCGCACTCGACGGTCATTTTCGGGCCCTTCAGCATCTGGGCGAAGACCGAGCCGGGGGTCGGCAGGGGCTGCAGCGTCGGGTCGACGGCCAGCGCGTCACTGTAGCTGACGCCGATCGGGTGCATGTGGGTCAGGTCATTGCGGTTGAGGTATTGTCCCGTGGCGGAGCCGGAGGGAGCGACCCAGTCGCCCGCTGTCGCGGCGGCTGTCTCGATCGCGAAGGTCGCCGGCGCATAATAGGCCGCCACGGTCGCGTTGGAGACGCCATTGGCGTTAGGAAAGGCTTTGCCGTAGGCTTGGTTGACCGCCATCGAGCCGTCATGGCAGCTCAAGCAGGCCACTGAGGAGCCGAGCTTGGCGGTAAGGCCGAGGGCCTTGAAAGTTTGGCTGTTGCCCTGGTCATACGTGACGTAGCTCGTGTTCAGCGAGGCGTGGTGGTTCCACAAACCGACGCCAGTCTGGCCGGCATCCGGCACCTTGTGCGGGATATGGCAAACCTGGCAGGGATTGACGTAGGTCGTGGTCGAGCCACCCCACATGAACGTCGTGTAACCGGCGCTGCCGTTGAGGGTGGTGAAGTCGTGGGAGCCACCGATGAGGGTAGCCCTGCTGACTGCTGGAATCAGTGCCAGGGATGCTCCCAAGGCAAGGCACAGTAGGTTTCTTTTCATGGGGTGTGGATTGTTTCCGGCGTTTCGTTTTGTTGTTTTTTTGAGTCGAGAGCGTTTCCCCTTTTCGACTTTCACTGACGGAAACACCTCGAAGCGTCGGCAGATTACACAACAACTGCGCGGATGGCTGTGCATCGGTTGACCGAACCTGCGTCTCAATTGCGCATGCGGGCACTTAAAGAGCAATGCGTTGGCAAAAGTAGAACAACTTATGCTTAGGTCGCTCGTCATCAGGTTCGCCATGTCGACCTGTTTTCCGGGGACAGAAATGCCGGCTTTTTGGATCGATTTCGCCAACAAGTGAAATTAGTAATAAGCTAACCACCAACATATAAATAGCTATCTAGTCGGCGAAATACGTTTTAAGCCAAGTGGTCGTTTTCGATGGCGTCAGGCCTCATCTCGCAGTCCCAAACTGCCGCATTTTGCCGCGTAGCGCGATCATGCCAAATTTTCGTTGTCAGCGGCTGTTACTTATGGGTTGCGGCGTCGAAAACCAGGTCGCCAACATGCGGATGACGATGCTGCAAAATGTGCGGACGCTCGAGTCCGTGCGCGAGCATCAGGGCTTCATCGTTCAACAAATTTTCGGTGGCGCCGTCGGCGATCACACGCCCGCCGTCGAGCAGGAGGGAGCGCGGACAAAGCTCGACGACGAATTCGAGATCGTGGGTGGCGATGAGCTTGGTCGCGGGAATGCCGCGCAGTAGCGCCATGAGCTCGCGCCGGCCGCGCGGATCGAGGCCGCTGGTCGGTTCGTCGAGCGCGAGAATTCCCGGAGTGCACGCGAGCACGCCCGCGAGACACGCGCGGCGTTTCTCGCCGGCACTCAGGTGATGAGGCGGCCGCTGGGCAAGGTGGGTCAGCCCAACCTGCTCGAGCGCTTCCCGCGTCCGTCGCTCGCATTCGGCGGGCTCCAACCCGAGCTGGCGGGGACCGAAGGCCACGTCCTCCTGCACGGTGCCGCAGAAAAGCTGGTCATCGGGATCCTGAAAAAGCAGCCCGGTCCGGCGCCGCACGGTGGCAACATTTTCGTCCGAGACGAGCTTGCCCTCGATGCGGATCGAACCGTCGCGAGCCGGCAGACGTTCGGGCAGGATTCCGTTGAGGTGGCGCAGCAGGGTCGATTTCCCCGAACCGTTGGGACCGAGCAACCCGACACATTCGCCGGCTTCAATGCCGAAGCTGATGTCGGCGAGCGCAGCGGTTCCGTCGGGATACCGGAAGCCCAGCTGGCGGACGTCGATCGCGGTGCTCATGACGTCCACCCCCGGGCGCACATGGCGTCGTAGATTCTCTCGGCGCGCGCCGACGCGCGGACGAACAACTGGCCCACGACGGAGGCGGCCGCCAGCCAGGCGAACCGGCGCCCCCGGGTGAAGGTGCGGGCGGAGCGCGCGCGGCCCATGCGGCCCGACTCGTCGCGCAGGACGAAAAGGTATCGATGCATGAGGGCCAGCGTGGTGATGAGCAGCGCGGGCACCCGCGCTTGGCGGAGCACACCGAGGAGGTCGCCAAATGTCGTCGTGCGGGCGAGGATGATCACCGTGGCGAGGCAGAGGCCGCTGCGCAGCGCAAGAATTCTCCAGTCGGTCCCGTGCGGACTCCACGCTGCCGCCAGCGCGGCGCCGGCGACAAAGGGCGAGAGCCAGGCCAGGCGGCGCAAGACGACGACCGGCGAGACCCGGCCGGCGATCAGCACCAGGCAGAGGACCGCGGCCTCAACGCCAAACCAGGCCGGCCGCGGCGCGGGCGTGAGCGTGATCGCCAGGACGAGTCCGATGGCTCCGGCCACCTTCACCGCGGCCGGCCAGCGCGCGGCGGGATTCTTTGCGGGCTTCGTCATGGTCCGGGAGACTTCGGGGTCGGGGGCTCGCGCACCAGCAGCCGGCTGAAGAGAATGGCGAGCGCGAACACGACCAACATGCCGCCGACACCGACGGCCGCCGTGGCGAACAGCGGCGAACCCAGTCCGGGCATCTGGTAGTCGGGGGCGGGCGCGGGCAGAATCGGGGCCGCGGCCTGGCCGGCAAAACCGAGGTGTGCGGCAACCGCGTCGAGACCGTCCGGCCACGGGCAGGCAAAGGGCGCGACGAACACGGCGACGCCCACCGAGGCGAGCAGTCCGAGGAGGACGAAGCCGCGCAACCGGTCCGGCGGCGGCTGGTCGGCCGGGGCGGGCTCGAGCAGGTCGGGACGGGTGCGGGCGATGGCCACCAGCACGAGCGCGCTGATGGCGCCCTCGCCGAGGCCGATCAGCATGTGCACGCCGGCCATCGCGGGCAGGGCGACGTGCCACGCGACGGTGCCGGACCAGGCCAGTTGGCCGGCACATGAGATCGCGGCGAGGACGGTCGAGCACCATCCGGCAAACGCGATTGCGGCCACGCGACCGCGGGTGCCGGGCAGCAGGCGAAAGGCGAGGCGGTAGATCGCATAGCCGCTGAGCGTCGCGACCAGCCCCATGTTGAAGACATTGGCGCCGAGCGCCAGGAGCCCGCCGTCGGCGAAAAGGAAACATTGCACGATGAGGACCGTGGCCACCACCACGATGGCGGCGGCGGGGCCGAGCAGGGCGGCGACGAGCGCGCCTCCGAGCAGATGGCCGGAGGTGCCGCCGGCGACGGGGAAATTGACCATCTGGGCCACGAAAAGAAAGGCGGCGGACAACCCGAGCAGCGGCACGCGGCGCGGCGGCAATTCGCGGCGGACCTGGCGGAGCGCGAAACCGAGGCCGGTCACCGCCAGGCCGGTCGTGACCAGCGCGGTCTTGGCGTCGAGGAAGCCGTCGGGAATATGCACGGGGAGGAAAGAGCGGGTCAGGCGGAATTGCCGGCGGGCACCAGCGAGTGCGCGCGATAACGGTGGTAGGCGGCGCAGGCGCCCTCGCTGGAAACCATCGGCGCGCCGAGGGGATGTTCGGGCCGGCACCGGGTGCCGAAGGCCGGACAATCGTGCGGCTTGCGGATGCCCCGCATGATTTCGCCGCTGATGCATTCCGTGGCCGCTGCTTCCGCGGACGCCACGAGCCGGAAACGCCGGGCCGCGTCGAAGGCGGCGTAGGCGGGCCGCAGCGCCAGGCCGCTGCGGGGGATGACGCCCAGGCCGCGCCAGTCGCGGTCGGCGATCTCGAAAACCTGCTCGACGATCCGCCGGGCGTGGAGGTTGCCCTCGGTCCGCACCGCGCGCGCATACGCGTTTTCGACCGTGGCGCGGCCGGCCTCGAGCTGACGCACGCAGCGCAGCACACCCTCGAGAATGTCAACCGGCTCGAAGCCGGTGATGATGATCGGCGCGTGATACTCCTGGGCGATGGGCCCGTATTCCTGCACGCCCATCACCGTGCAGACGTGGCCCGCAGCGAGAAAGCCCTGCACCCGGTTGTCGGGCGAGCCGAGGATGGCGCGCATCGCCGGCGGCACGAGGACGTGCGAGGTCAGGATCGAGTAATTCCTGAGGCCGGCCCGGGCCGCGGCGAGCACCGACATGGCGTTGGCGGGCGCCGTGGTTTCAAATCCCACGGCAAAAAAGACGACCTCGCGGCCGGGGCTGTCGCCGGCGATGGCCACCGCATCGAGCGGCGAATAGACGATGCGCACGTCGGCGCCGCGGGCCTTGGCGGTGAGCAGATCGATGGTCGAGCCCGGGACGCGCAGCATGTCGCCGAACGAGCAGAGGATCGCGCCGCGCCCGAGGGCGAGCTCGACGGCCTGGTCGATGAGGCTGGCGGAAGTGACGCAGACCGGGCAGCCGGGTCCGTGCACGAGCGTGATGTGGCGGGGCAGCAGTTCGTCGAGGCCGAACTTCACGATGGCGTGCGTCTGCCCGCCGCAGATTTCCATGATGGTCCACGGCCGGGTGGTGGCCTGGGCGATGGCCCCGGCCAGCTTGTGGACCAGCGCGGCGTCGCGGTATTCGTCGACGTATTTCATGGCGCGGCTCCCGGGGTGGCCAACGGCTCGATCCCGTCGAGTTCACCCATCTGGCGGAGGTAGCGGAACGTTTCCTCGGCTTCCTTGGGATCAACGGTGCTGATGGCCATGCCGACATGGACGAGCACGTAGTCGCCCGGGCGGGCGTCCGGCGTGCAGGCGAGGCTGACTTGCTTGACCACCCCGGCGAAACTCACCCGGGCGGAGCGGAGCAACGGGTCGTCGCCGATGATTTCGAGCACTTTTCCGGGAACGGCGAGGCACATGGTGGGGACGGGTCGGGGGTTGGCGGTCAGGCGGGGAGTGTGACGGTCGTGAGGTTCCAGAGCGCGGCGAGGGCCTGGCCGGCGGCGATGCCGTTGTCGTTCGGGGGCAGGACGCGATGAACGAGGACGCGGAAGCCGGCTTCGGCCAGCGCCGCCGAGGCGAGGTTGTGCAGGAGGACGTTCTGGAAACAGCCGCCGGTCAGCGCCACGGTGCCGGCGCCGGCCTGTCGGGCGACGTCGACGATCGCCTGCGCGAGTCCGCGGTGAAACGCCGCGGCGAGGGCCGACGGGTCCTCGTGCGATTGGAGCAACTGCTCGACGGCCGGCTGCCAGTCGATTTCCACGCGGGCGCCAGGCGTGCGCGGTGCGCCGACCGGGAACGGCAGGCGCGCCTCGGAGGACGGCGCGCGGCTGGCGGCGGCCTCGACCTGCAGCGGCAACTGGCCTTCGAACGAGTTCAGCCGGCCAAGTCCGAGGAGCGCGCCGATGCCATCGAACAGGCGGCCGGCGCTCGAGCAAACTGGCGAGTTGACCGCGCGCATCAGAATGGTGCCCAGCAGCGCCGTCTCGTGTTCCGTGTAGTTGCATCGGGACGCGAGCGTGCGGAAGGCCCCCATCTCGTGGCCGAGGCCGAGCGCCACCCGCCGGGCATCGCGGATGGCGGCCTCGCCGCCGGGCAGGCGGAACGGGCGAATCCGCCCGAATCGCTCCGCGCGCTGCTGCCGGAGGAGGATGAATTCGCCGCCCCAAACCGTGCCGTCCTCGCCAAACCCCGTGCCGTCCCAGGCCACGCCGAGGACATCGTCGGCGGGCTGCTGGTTTTCCAGCAGACAGGACAGTACGTGGGCGAGGTGGTGTTGGACGGCGACCCGGGGAAGACCGAGCCGGTCGGCGTGCCGCGTCGAGGAATAGCCCGGATGCTTGTCGTGCGCCACCCTCTCGAAGCGGGAACCCTGCAGCTGACCGAGCATCGCGATCGTCCGCTCGAAGGCCTGGCGGGTCGCGAGTGATTCCAGGTCGCCGATGTGCGGGCTGAGGACGACCTTGTCGCCGGCGGCCACGGCGATGGTGTTCTTCTGCTGTCCGCCGAGGCAAAGCACCGGCCCCGGCAGACCGCCGGGCAGGTCGAGCGGCGCCGGGGCATAGCCTCGCGCGCGGCGCAGCAGGATGGGCCGGCCGCGGTCGGCCAGCCGGATCACGGAATCGTCAACCGGCCGCGCGATGGGCCGGTCGTGCTCGAGGAACAGGTCGGCCATCCCGGCGAGGCGCCGGTGCGCTTCCGCGTTGTCGATGCAGAGGGGTTCCTCCGACAAATTGGCGCTGGTGGCCACGAGCGGCCGGCCGGCCGCGCTGAGCAGCAGCAGGTGCAGCGGGGCGTAGGGCAGGAGAGCGCCGATCCACGGATTGCCCGGGGCCACGCCATCCGCGAGGGAGGAGCCGGGCTTGCGCGCGACGAGGACGATCGGGGCCGGGGGCGACGCCAGCAGGTTCGCGGCGACGGGCGGGACCAGCGCGTGCCGGCGAAGCTGGGCGAGATCCGGGAACATGACCGCGAACGGCTTTTCGTCCCGGTGCTTGCGCGCGCGCAGCGCGGCCACGGCGGCGGCGCTGGTCGCGTCGCACATCAGATGGTAGCCGCCCACGCCCTTGACGGCGACGATCTGGCCGTCGCGCAACGCGGCACAGGCCATCCGCAACGCGGACTCGCGCTCGGTCAGGGTGATGCCGGCGGCGTCGGTCAGGGTCAGGTGCGGCCCGCAGACCGGGCAGGCGTTCGGTTCCGCATGGAAGCGGCGGTTCGCCGGGTCGTCGTATTCGGCCTGGCATTCCGGACACATCCGGAAGGCGCGCATCGTCGTGCGCGGGCGCTCGTAGGGCAGGCCCTCGATCAACGAGTAGCGCGGGCCGCATTGCGTGCAATTGATGAAGGGGTACCGGTGGCGCCGGTTGGAGGGATCGAGGAGCTCCCGCCGGCAGTCGGCGCAAAGGGCGAGGTCTGCGGGCGTGGCCGTGGCAATGGCGGCGGTGGCCGGCGGCGCCGCGACAATGACGAATCCGGAGCCGGCGGGCTGGAAGTCCGGGCTGGGTTCAAGCTGCTCCACCCCGGTGACGCGGGCGGCGGCGGGCGCCCGGCGCGCGAGCGCCTCCTTCAATGCGGAGATGCCGTCGCGGCCTCCGGCGGCGCGGATGAGCACGCCCTCGGCGTCGTTCCGGACCCAGCCGGCCAGCCCGAGGCGGACCGCGGTCCGGTGGACAAACGGCCGGTAGCCGACGCCCTGCACCGTGCCGCGCACGCGCAGGAGGACGTCGCTGACGTTGGGGGCGGTGGACATGGCTGGGTTCGGGTGACCCGCGGTCAGCGCGCCGGCGCGAGCGAGCGAAGGAATCCGTACCACTCCGGCAGTCCCTCGCCGGTACGGGCGGACAACTGGATGATTTTTGCCTGGGGCGCGATGCGCCGTATATTATCTACCGCGACCTCGCGCTGGAAGCCGAGGACGTCGGCCACGTCGATCTTGGTGAGCAGGACCAGGTGCGCGGACTTGAAGATGGGCGGGTACTTCAGCGGCTTGTCCTCGCCCTCGGTGGTGGAGAGCAGCACGACCCGCACCTGCTCGCCGAGGTCGAAGGAAGCCGGGCACACGAGGTTGCCGACATTCTCGATGAAAAGAATGCGGACGCCGTCGAGGTTGATGGACTCCGCGGCGCGGGCGACCATCGAGGCGTCGAGGTGGCAGACCGTGCCCGTGGTGATCTGGGCGACCGGGGCAAACGGGCGGTTGAGGCGCCGGCCATCGTTGTCGGTCTCGAGGTCGCCCACGAGGACCCCGCACTTGGTTTCCCGCCCGAACTCGTCGAGGGTCCGCTCGAGCAGGGTGGTCTTGCCGGCGCCGGGTGAGGAGACGAGGTTGAGCGCGGCGAGGCCGCGGCCCAGGAAGTAGCCGCGGTTGCGCTCGGCGAGGATGTCGTTGCGCTCGAGCAGCGGCACGTTGAGGTCGACCGACCGGACGGCAACCTCACCGCCGGGGCTGGTGGCGAGCGCAGCCGAGATCTCGGCGGAAAGCGGGCCGGACAGCGTGCGCGCGGGGCGGGGGAGGGCGCCGCTCAGCGCGTTGATGTGGACACCGGACGGGAGGGGGGCGGTTTCGTTGGTCATGGCGTGGGGGCGGGAAATTCCAAACGGGCCAGCTCGAGCTCGCGGCCGGAGCGCACGTCGCCCGAGAACGCGCCGCAGTTCGGGCAGGTGAAGATGAAGCCCTGCTCGATCACGAACTCGCGCTGGCACGCGCCGCAGTGGGCGCGGGCGGGAATCGTCTCGATCTCGAGGCGGGCGCCGGCGGCGAGCGTGTCCGGCGAGACCGCCTCGAAGGCGAAGCGCAGCGCGTCGGGCTCGACGCCCGAGATCGCCCCGATGCGGAGCACAATCCGGGTGACCGAGGTCGCGCCGTGGGCCGCGGCTTCGCGGCGGACGGCGTCGAGGGCCGATTCCATTATGCCGACCTCGTGCATAGAAGAAACTAAAGCACCACGCGACGGGTTTCGTCCAGTGAGAGAAGCCAAAAGGCAAGAAACGCCCAGCGTTTCTCAATCGGCGCATATCGGGATCGCGTCCGTTTCGGTAGTCTTGGGATGCCTCCGAAAATTGCCACGTAGCGAACCCCCAACCTGAAACCGACTGATCCGGTCCACGACGCTGGGGAAGTCACCAAAAACATGCCCCTGGAAACGCTGGTACGTCCCCAAGAACCGACCATCTACGAAAGTCTGACCGCTCGCGGTGTTTCTCGCCGCGAGTTTTTGCAATTCTGCGCCTGGATGGGCGCCTGCATGGGTCTCGAGTCCACCGGTGTCGCGCAGGTCGCGCGCGCCCTTGAGACGAAAAAGCGGATTCCCGTCGTCTGGATGCACTTCCAGGAATGCACCTGTTGCAGCGAATCGTTCCTGCGCAGCTCGCATCCGATCGTCGCCGACATCCTGCTCGACAAGATCTCGCTCGACTACACGGAGACTCTCCTGGCCGCCGCCGGCACGCAGGCCGAGGACTGCCTGCGCGACACCATCACCAAGTACAAGGGTGAATACCTGCTTTGCATCGAGGGATCCGTGCCGCTGGCCGAAAACGGCGTTTTCTGCTGCATCGGCGGGCGGTCCGCCAAGCAGATCATCGACGAGGTCGCCGCGGGCGCCAAGGCCATCGTGGCCTGGGGCAACTGCGCCTGCTCCGGTTGCGTGCAGGCCGCCAAGCCGAACCCGACCCAGGCCACGCCGGTGCACAAGATCATCGCCGGCAAGCCGATCATCAATGTCCAGGGCTGTCCGCCGATCGCGGAGGTCATGGCCGGCGTGCTGGTGCACCTGCTGACCTTTGACCGGATCCCGCAGCTCGACGCGCACGGGCGCCCGATGGCGTTCTATTCCCGCCGCGTCCACGACACCTGCTACCGCCGGCCGAACTATGACGCCGGCCTGTTTGTCGAGTCGTTCGACGACGAGAACGCCCGCAAGGGTTACTGCCTCTACAAGATGGGCTGCCGCGGGCCCACCACCTACAATTCCTGCGGCACGATCCGCTGGAACGGGGGCGTCAGCTTCCCGATCCAGTCGGGGCACGGCTGCATCGGCTGCTCCGAGGCGAACTTCTGGGACAACGGGCCGTTCTACGAGCGGCTGCCGAACTTCCCCGGCTTCGGTATCGAGACGACCGCCGACAAGATCGGCCTGGCGGTTGGCGCGGCCACGGTCGCGGGCGTCGCGGCGCACGCGGTTCTGACCAACATTCGCAAGCACGACGAGATCGGCGAGCAGCCCGGCGAATCCGCCGCGGACGCCCCGCCGCCCTCCGCACTGGAAAACGAAAAGAAAGGGAGGGAATAAGCCATGAGCGACCGCATTGTAGTTGATCCCATCACCCGTATCGAGGGCCACCTGCGCATCGAGGCGGAAGTCAAGGACGGCCGGATCGTCGACGCCTGGAGCGCCGGCACGATGGTCCGCGGCCTCGAGATCATCCTGAAGGGCCGCGACCCGCGGGACGCCTGGGCGTTCTGCGAGCGCGTCTGCGGGGTGTGCACGACGGTGCACGCGCTGGCGTCCGTGCGTTCCGTGGAGGACGCGATCGGCGTCGCCGTGCCTCCGAACGCCGAGCTGATCCGCAACCTCATGTTCTGCGCGCAATACATGCAGGACCATGTGGTGCACTTCTACCACCTGCACGCGCTCGACTGGGTCGACGTCGTCAGCGCGCTGAAGGCGGACCCGGCGGAGACCTCGCGGATCGCGCAGAGCATCTCGCACTGGCCGAAGAGCTCGCCCGGCTACTTCAGCGACCTGCAGAAGCGGCTGACCAAGTTCGTCGAGAGCGGCCAGCTGGGCATCTTCGCCAACGGCTATTGGGGCCACCCGGCCTACAAGCTGCCGCCGGAGGTCAACCTGATCGGCGTGGCGCACTACCTCGAGGCCCTCGAGTGGCAGAAGGAGATCGTGAAGGTGCACACGATCTTTGGCGGCAAGAACCCGCATCCGAACTACCTGGTCGGCGGCGTGCCGTGCGCGCTGAACATCGACGAGGCCAACGCCATCAACGCGGAGCGGCTCGCCATGGTCGGCTCGCTCCTGGAGCAGGCCGCGCAGTTCGTCGAGCAGGTCTACATCCCCGACCTCCTCGCGATCGCGCCGAACTACCTCGACTGGACCGAGATCGGCGGCGGCGTCAGCAACTACCTCTGTTACGGCGACCTGCCGACCAACGGATTCGCCGACGTGGCGCGCTTCAAGTTCCCGCGCGGCGCGGTGCTGGACCGCAACCTCAGCGAGGTGCACGCGGTCGACCCGAAGGATCCGGCGGGCGTGCAGGAGTTCATCCCGCACTCGTGGTACAGCTACGACGGCGCGGACGGGAAGCACCCGTGGGACGGCGAGACCAAGCTGAATTACACCGGGCCGCAGCCGCCGTACGAGCACCTCGACGTCAGCGGCAAGTATTCCTGGCTCAAGACACCCCGCTGGAAGGGGCACGCCATGGAGGTCGGCCCGCTGGCTCGCATGCTGGTTGGCTTCGCCTCCGGCAACGCCGAGATCAAGGACGCGGTGCTTGGCACGCTCGGTGCGCTCAAGGCCCCGCCTTCGGTTCTGTTCTCGACCCTCGGCCGCACCGCGGCGCGCGGCATCGAGACCAAGCTGATCGCGCGCTGGGCGATGGAGTTTTACCAGCAGCTGCTCGGCAACATCAAGAACGGCGACTCCCGCACCTTCACCAAGGAGAAGTGGCTCCCGGCCTCGTGGCCGGCCAACTGCAAGGGCGTCGGCCCGACCGAGGCGCCGCGCGGTGCGCTCGCGCACTGGATCGTGATCAATGACCAGAAGATCGCCAACTACCAGCTGGTGGTGCCGACAACCTGGAACGCCTCCCCGCGCGATGCGGGCGGGCAGCGGTCGCCCTACGAGGCCTCGCTCATCGGCACGCCGGTGCACGACCCGAAGGTGCCGCTCGAGATCCTGCGCACGATCCATTCGTTCGACCCGTGCCTGGCCTGCGCCGTCCACCTCTACGACGACAAGGGCGAGACGCTCAAGGAGTTCACCACTTCACCCGCGGTCTAAGGAGGTTCCCATGCATCCCCTTGCCCCCCCGCACGAGTTCAAGCGAGTGTACGTCTGGGAGCTGCCGGTCCGTTTCTACCATTGGATCAACGGACTGTGCATCCTGGTGCTCACCGTCACGGGATTCCTCATCGCGAATCCGCCGGCGCTGACCAACGCGAGCGAGGCGTCGTTCAGCTACTGGTTCGGGCTGACGCGCTTCATCCACTTCGCGACGGCCTACGTGTTCGTGTTCAACTTCGCCTTCCGCATCTATTGGGGCTTTGTCGGCAACCAGTATGCGGACTGGCGGAATTTCCTGCCGCTGCGGCTGGGCCAGTTCCGCGAGGTGCTGGCCGTGCTGCGCGTCGACGTGCTCCAGTCCCGGCGCACGCCGCTGAAGTCGGCCGGACACAACGCGCTGGCCTACCTGACCTACTTCGTGATGTTCCTCGTCTTCCTCTTCCAGGTCGGCAGCGGCTTCGCCCTCTACGCCTCGATGAGCAAATCGTGGTTCCCGCAGCTGTTCACCTGGATGCTGCCGCTGTTCGGCGGCGACGCCGGTCTCCGGCAGTGGCACCACCTCGCAACCTGGTTCTTCATCATCTTCACGATCATCCACGTCTACCTCGTGTTCTACCACGACTACGTCGAGGGGCACGGGGTGCTGTCGTCGATGGCGGGAGGCTGGAAGTTCCTCCCGGAGGAACAGGTCTCCGCGGACGGCAAGTCCCGGTTCGGCGTCCGTCGCGAGACGGTGCCGGCCGCCAAGCCGCCCGCCGTCCAACCATGAGCGCGCTGGTGGGAACGGACGCGTGGACCACGGTCCTGTCGGGTCCCTCGGGGGACACGGACGGTACGCCCGTGCTGGTGCTCGCGGTCGGGAACCTCCTGATGGGCGACGAGGGCGTGGGCCTCCACGCCCTCAGGGAATTGGAAAGGATGCCGTCCGTGCCCGGCGTGCGCCTGCTGGACGGCGGCACGGGCGGCGTGAATCTCCTGGCGGAACTCCAGTCCGCCCGCGTCGTCGTGATGCTCGATGCGACGCGCGACGGCCGGCCGGCCGGGACCATTGCGCTGCTGCGTCCGGACCGAGTCGCGGACTTGCCGCGCGGGCTGTCGGCGCATGACTTCGGCGTGAAGGACCTGTTCGCGGCCGCCGCGTTGCTCGGACATCTGCCCGAAATTCATCTCCTCACCATCTCGGTCGAGGAGGTCAAACCCATGTGCATGGACTTGAGTGCGCCGGTGGCGGCCGCCGTGCCGGTGGCGGCCGGCAAAGCCTACGCGCTTGTCCGTCGGCTTGCGGAGGTTTTCATACCTCGTCTACCTTAACCCCTGTGCCTCCGGGCAGCCCAATTTCGGGGAGCGCAGTCGGGCTCGTGCAAGACGATGGCAGGTATACAGGACAACTGCCACAACAAGAAATGCGCAACTCGTGCATAAACCTCCGCAACCCATGCGGAGTCTGCCGGTCCATTTATTCCGATACTTATCCACAAGGAACTTCCACATTTCCCGACGATCCACGCCTAATTTCAATTCCTAACCTGCGCACATCATGAGCCATCACCCCCGTTGGAACAAGAGCTCGATCATCTTCGGCGCCGTCACCGCTTGGGGAATCCTCCTCGTCGGCTGCGTCATGGTCGATCGCACCATTGTCGCCCCGCCCCAAGTGGCCGGCGCGACTTATGTCGGTTCCAAGAAATGCGCCGAGTGTCATGACGAGCAGAGCAGCCATTTCGCCGGGGCCACCCACAGCAAGCTCGCGCTGAAGGATGGCAAGGGCACCGACATCGGCTGCGAAAGCTGCCACGGGGCCGGCTCCGTGCACGTCAAGGCCGGCGGCGGCAAGGGCACGATCATCAACCCGAACAAGTCGCCCGAAACCTGTTTCCAGTGCCACCTGGACAAGCGCGGCCAGTTCAGCCTGCCGCACGCCCACCCGGTGATCGCCGGCAAGGTCACCTGCTCCGACTGCCACAATCCGCACGAGGGCAACGCCGTCAAGGGCACGGGCGCCGACCTCGAGTCGATGAACGAGACCTGCACCCGGTGCCACACCCAGCAGAAGGGTCCGTTCGTCTTCGAGCACGGCGCGATGCGCGAGGGCTGCGTCGCCTGCCACAACCCGCACGGCTCGGTGAACCAGAAGATGCTGGTGGCCCGCGATGCCAACCTCTGCCTGCGGTGCCACCTCGAGGCGTCGGACCCGGGCTCCTCCGGCCAGATCAACGCCAACGCCATCCATCATACGGCCGAGAATCACAACAGCCGCCTGATGCAGGGCACCTGCTGGAGCGCCGGCTGCCATGAGGCGCCCCACGGCTCGAACGCCAACAACCACTTCCGCTACTGAGCTTCGAACCAAGCCCACCATGAACGCGAAATATTTCCCCTTCATCCGCCGCCGCGGCCTGCTCGCCGGTGCCGTGCTCGGCCTGGTCGCAGTCAGCCTTCACGCCGACTCCGGATCGTCGGCCGGCGCCGCCAGCCCGCAGAAAAAGGACGCCGCCGTCCCGGCCGGTGGCAGCGAGGCCTTCCCGGTTCTCGACAACTACATCCGGATTGGCGTCGGCGCCCCGGATATCACCGGTGACAAGGCCGCCTACCAGGAGATCTTCCGCACGCCCTACAACGGATTCGCCGGCATCGAGGACATGCATTTCTCGAAGGACCTCAAGGATTCGAGTTTCACGATCGACGGCCGGGCGCTGGCGGGTTCCAACGACTACCTCGGCAAGTTCCAGTTGACGAAGACCGACGTCGGCACGTTTGAGGCCGGCTACAAGCGCTTCCGCACCTTCTACGACGGCGTGGGCGGATTCTTCCCGACCAACAAGGAATGGATGCCGCTCGCCAATGAGGCCCTCGCCACCGACCGCGCGAAATTCTGGGCGGAGGGCACGATCAATCTGCCGAACATGCCGGTGTTCAAGCTCAAGTACGCGAACGAGCTCCGCAACGGCACGAAGGACTCCACCATCTGGGGTGACAGCGATTTCACCGGCCTGGCCTTCAACCTCGCGCCGAATCCGGTCAGCCCCGCCCGCAAGCTGGTCCCGGGATACCTTCAGCTCGACGAGCGGCACCAGTCGTTCGAGGCCTCGATGAGCCAGACGCTCGGCAAGACGACTTACCAGGTGGCGCTGATCGGTGACAAGACCGACAACCAGGACTCGCGCTTTGTCGCGCGCTTCCCGAACGAAGTGATCCCGTGGTCGATCGCCAAGCTCGCCTCGGCGGCGCAACCCGCCGCGAAGAATCTGGTCGCGGCCAAGAACTGGAACAATCAGGTCCTGCTGCAGCAGACCGACGGCGAGTCGACCTCGACAACCGGGGTCAACGCCAAGCTCGAGACGGCTTTCAACGACATGTTCACCCTCCATGTCGGCGGCAACTACCAGTCGCTGCACGCCGACATCACCGGCAACCGCCCGCTGGTCACAAGCACGCCGACGTCGACGGGCGTAGTTCCCGTCACCACCGCCACGTTTACCGCCCTCACCGGCACCTCCCACGTCAAGGTTTACACCGGCAACGCCGCCCTGGACATCAAGCCGGTCAAGGACCTGTTCATCCAGGTTGCCGTTCGCGGCGAAAAAGAGGAGATCAGCGGCGCGAGCGGCTACAACGTCATCGCGGCTTCCGGAACCCCGGCCGTCACTCTGACCACGACCCCGCGCGTCGACTGGTCGAAGATCAACCAGCATTCCGCGACCCCGGCGGTCGACCTGCGCTACACGGGCATCAAGGACCTTTCGCTCTATTTCTCCGGCAGCAAACGCAACCTCCGGGGAGGCGAGCAGGATACTTCGTCCTACAACCCGCTGACCGCGACGGCCGGAACCCTCGCGAACAACAACAATTCGGAGGATCACGGCGACTACAAGCTGGGGGCCAACTGGAAGGTCTTCTCGCCCCTCGAGGTCCGCGCCGAATTGTTCGACAAGCACCACCAGTACGAATCCGCCGGCTATTCCGTCAACCTCGGCGACTATTACCTGCTCGATTCCCATTTCAAGGGCGTGAAGCTGACCGCGCTCGCCAAGCCGCTGCCCGAGCTGTCGTTCACCACCCGCTACGTGTACCAGAAGGGCACGATGAGCGTCACCGGCTTCCTGCCAATTTATTCCGCGTACGACTCGTGTGATGCCAAGAACTACAACATCAGCGAGACAATCGACTGGGCGCCCAACAAGGCGATGTATGTCCAGGTGAGCGGCAGCATCGTCTTCAACACGATTAACACGGTCTATCCGCGCGCCGGGATCACCCCCGCCGTCAAGAATGGCAGCGGCGTCGTCACGGCCAACGCCTACAGCTCAAACAACGTCCTGCAGAACTCCGACAACAACTACGTCACGGCGAATGCGCTGGTCGGGTTCGTGTTGACGAAGGACGCCGACGTGCAGGCCCAGTACACCTACTACAAGGCCGACAACGGCGACCCGCAGATGGCCGCCCTGACCATGCCCTACGGGGCCGCGTCCGAGGAGTCGTTGGTCACGGTGGGCATCAAGTTCAAGCTCGACGAGCGCCGCGTCCTCAATGCGAAGGTGGGCTATGCGGACAGCACCAACGACCTGACCGGCGGGTTCACGAACTTCCACGGCCCGCTCGCCTACATCTCGATCGATTACGCACTCTGATCTACCCCTGGCGCGCCGGTTGGGGCAGGCTTGCCCCGGCCGGCGATCCTTTCCAACCTGTCTTTTCCCTACTATGAAAACCTCGACTAAGATCGCCCTCGTGAGTCTCGTGCTGCCCCTGGCTGCCGGACTCAGCTATGCCGCCTCGGCATCCGACAACTGGGATAATTCCTGCGCCTCCTGCCACGGCTCCGACGGCAAGGGCCAGACGAAGACCGGCAAGAAGCTCAAGATCAAGGACTACACCGATGCCAAGGTGCAGGCCGACCTCAAGGACGAGGAGATGGTCAAGGCCGTCACCGATGGCGTCAAGGGTGACGGCGGCAAGGAGAAGATGAAGGCCTTCAAGGACGAGATGTCCGCCGATGAGATCAAGGATCTCGTCGCCTTCATCCGCAAATTCAAAGCCTGAAACTGCATCACGGCTGATTTAACGGGGCCGACGGGAGCAGATTGAACGCTCGCGCCGGCTCTTTTTGTCACCACCTTCCACGCCATGTCCTCACCCGATCCCACCTCGGCTCCCGCCCCGGCCGCCGGCAAGCCCCGTTCGCACTTCAACAACTGGATCAGCGCGTTGGGCGGCGTCCTGGCCGCCGGCGCGCTGTTCTCGTTCGCCTTCCTGGCGTGGATGGACCTGACCGATTCGAGCAAGAATCCGTATCTCGGGATCTTCACCTACATTGTCGCGCCGGGCTTCCTCATCACCGGCCTGGTCGTGGTTTTCTTCGGCGCCTGGGCGCAGCGCCGCTGGGCGATCAAGCATGCGGCCACGATGCCGGACCGGTGGCGGATGGATTTCTCCAACCCGGGCCAGCGCAAGCTGCTCATCGGCTTCGGGGTGGGGGCGGCCGTTTTCCTGCTCCTGAGCGCGTTCGGCAGCTACCAGACCTACCACTACTCGGAGTCGGTCCAGTTCTGCGGCCAGGTGTGCCACCGGGCGATGAATCCCGAGTTCAGCACCTACCAGCGCGGCGCCCACGCCCGCGTCGATTGCGTTGAGTGCCACGTCGGCTCCGGCGCCGCCGCGTTCGTCAAGGCCAAGATCAACGGAACCCACCAGTTGATCGCCTACACGCTCAACAATTACAACCGCCCCATCGCCACGCCGGTCAAGAACCTGCGGCCGGCGCGCGAAACCTGCGAGAAATGCCACTGGCCCGAGAAATTCCACGGCAACATCGACGTCACCTTCGACCATTACCTGTCCGACAAGAAGAACACGCCCTACAGTGTCCGCCTTCTCCTGCACGTGAACTCGGGCCGCCCGGGCAGCCCGCTCGGCGGGATCCACTGGCACGTGAACCCCGACAGCCGGGTTGAATACTACGCCACCGACGAAAAACGCCAGGAGATCGCCTGGATGCGCGTCACCAACAAGAAGGACGGCACCACGCGCATCTATCGCAACGAGGGCTTCAAGGGCGAGCCGCCGGCCGAACAAGTCCGCGAGATGGACTGCGTCGACTGCCACAACCGTCCGGCGCACACCTTTCCGACCGCCGACGAGACCGTCGAGAAGTCCATCGCGCTCGGGGCCATCAGCGCGAAGATGCCCAACGTGAAGCGCTCCGCCCTCCAGGCCATGCTCCAGAAGGACATCACGACCGGCCCGCAGGCCGGCGAGAAGATCGCCACGTTTCTCGAGGGCAAGTACAAGGGCGACCCCGATCTGCCCGCCACCATCGCCGAGGTGCAGCGCGACTACGCGGCGACCATTTTCCCGGAGCGCAAGGCCGACTGGCGCGTCTATCCCAACAACATCGGCCACAAGGACTGGGCCGGATGTTTCCGCTGCCACGACAACAAGCACAAGACCGATGCGGGCGAGGCCGTGAGGGCCAACGATTGCACGTCGTGCCACACCATCATTGCGCAGGGTCGGGGCGAGCAACTCACCGAGCTGCACGCGACCGGACTCGAGTTCAAGCATCCCGGCGGCGACTACGACGAGGACCTGAAGTGCGCCGACTGCCATAACGGCGGCATCCAGGGGAAGTGAGACCCGTGCTCGCCGGCGCGGCCGGGTGGGGCCGGTGCCGGCCGCCGGGTCGCAGCTTTGCTGGCGGTGCCGGGCCTGAAATGCCCCGGGAGGAGCGCGCCGGCCCACTCCGGTCATTGCGAGGATGTTTGGAACCCGGCGCCCGGTTGCTTCCGCCACAGCCCAGGTCGGGTCCGGCTCGGGCCCTCACAAGATATGCCCATGGGCCGGCAAGGCCTGCGGAGCAAGAACTGCACAGTGCGCGCACACTGGCGGCGAGGGAGTATGAATCGACTTTTCCATAATGCGTTTCGCCGGCTGGGGCCGGCCCTGGCCGGCCTGCTGCTGGCGACTGTTTCCGGACGTGCCGCCGAGCCATCGGCCGCGCCGGCCTCCGCGTCCGCGGCAGCGATCGCCGCCGCCCCGGCGGTGAAGAACAGCGAATGCCTGGAGTGCCACGAGGCCGAATTTCGCCCGCGCAAGAAGGGGCAGCCGGCCGAGTGGATCGGCGTGCGGCCGGAGGTCTTCGCCAAATCCGTCCATGGGAAGCTCAACTGCGTTGACTGCCACACCGCCGTCAAGGAGGCGGACCATCCGTCCAAGCTGCCGCCCGCGCAGTGTGACTCCTGCCATGAAAAAGCGGCCCGCACCCATGCCTTCCACCCCCGGCTGGCGCTCTCGCCGCGGCCGGCGGGCCGGGACACCGCGTGCCAGGAGTGCCATGGCACGCATGACATCGGGGCGGTCAAGGCCCGGGACTTCGCCTTCGCCGGGACCGGCCAGATCGAGGCCTGCGGGCGCTGCCACGAGGACGCGCGCAAGGATTTTCTCGCCTCCGCCCACGGCGTCCGGTCCGAGTCGGCGGTGCGCAGCACCCCGGACTGCCTGACCTGCCACCACGAGCGCATCGCCAGCCGGGGTGAGACCCGCCCGACCGTCGCGCTCAAGCTCGCGCAGGTGCGGCTGTGCGAATCCTGCCATGTCGACAAACCGGAGATCGCCGGCCGCTCCTTCCTCGGCTCGAAGTTTGTGGCTTCCTTCGATCATTCCGTGCACGGCGCCGCGCTCCAGGCGGGCAAGGCCGACGCGGCCAGTTGCGTCGACTGCCATGGCGCCCATGCGATGAACAAGGCCGCCGTCTCCGGCGCGCGCATCAGCCGGCTCCGCATCACGGCCACCTGCGCCAGGTGCCACCAGGATCAGGCGAAGCAGTACGGGACCAGCGTGCACGCCGCCGCGCTGGCCAAGGGCAACCTCGATTCCGCCGGCTGCACGAGTTGCCACGGTGAGCACGACATCAAGCTCCACACCGACCCGGACGCCCCGGTCAACAAGGCCAACCTGGCGCGCCAGGTTTGCGCGGAGTGCCACGCCTCGGTCCGCCTGACCAAGAAATACGGGCTCGCGAGCGACACCTTCAAGACATTCACCGACAGCTACCACGGGCTCGCCGTGCGCGGCGGGTCGGTCGAGGTCGTGAATTGCGCGAGCTGCCACGGGGTTCACGCGATCAAGTCGCAGGACGACCCCGCCTCGTCGATCAACAAGGCCAACCTCGCGCAGACCTGCGGCGAGTGCCACCCGGGCGCCAATCGGCGCTTCGCCGTCGGCGCCGTGCACGCCAACGAGAACCGGCGCGACACCTCGCCGGTGCTGTACTGGGTCTCCACCCTCTATGTCATCCTGATCATCCTGGTGGTCGGGGGCATGGCGGCGCACAACTTCCTCGATTTCTTCAAGAAGACCCGCCGCAAGCTGGCCATCCAGAAGGGCGAGATCACCGAGGTGCATGTGGCCCACCGGCTCTACCTGCGCATGACCGCGCACGAGCGCTGCCAGCACGGGATCCTCGTGCTGAGTTTCGTGACCCTCGTGCTCACCGGCTTCATGCTCCGCTACCCCGAGGCCTGGTGGGTGGTGGGCATCCGGACCTTCAGCAATCGCGCCTTTGAATTGCGGAGCCTCGCGCACCGTCTCGCCGGCATCGTCATGCTCGCGGGCGGCGCGTGGCATGTCGCCTACCTGGCGTTCACGAAGCCGGGCCGGAGACTTTTCCTCGACCTGCTGCCGCGCTGGCGGGATGTCACCGATCCATGGGGCGTCCTGAAATACAATCTCGGGCTGGCGGAGGAGAAGCCGGCGTTCGGCCGCTTCTGCTACATCGAGAAGGCCGAATATTGGGCGCTCGTCTGGGGCACGCTGCTCATGGGCGCCACGGGTGCCATCCTCTGGTTCGAGAACGCCTCGATGGGCTACTTCACCAAGCTCGGCTTTGACGTCGCCCGGACCGTCCATTTCTACGAGGCGATCCTCGCCACCCTCGCCATCATCGTCTGGCATTTCTACTTCGTGATTTTCAATCCCGACATCTACCCGATGAACCTTGCCTGGCTCACCGGCCGGATGTCGGAGGGCGAAATGCTGGAGGAGCATCCGCTGCAGCTCGAGGAAATGAAGGCCGCCGAGCGGGCCGCGGAGAATACGGCGGACCTGGCCGACCCGGGGATGCCCCCGACCGATCCCCCGCCCGGACCGGACGGGCCGCCCTAAAGAGGTCCGACTTCGTTCGTCGCGGTGGAGCGCGGCCTTGGGACGCGCTTGTCAACCGCCGGGAGACGGGGTGCCCGCCGTGAGCTGGTCGCATGGGCCCTCGCCGCGCGATGGCATCTGGCGTCGGTGCGGAAACCGACGCCCACCTGACGGCGAAGCCAATGGAGGCCGGGTGCCTGCGCCCGCCGCCGGCGCAGGGGCATCACGGAGCAAAATACGCCTGCGGGCGCGCAACGGGTGCATAGCCGACTGCGCATTCTTTGCCGATAATGCAGGTTGCACCATGAAAACCGCCTTCCGTCGCCCTTCCACGTGGTTGCGCATCTTGCCGGCGCTTTTCTGGCTGGCGGGTACCGCCGCGGCGGAAACGCCGGCGCCGAAGCTCCCGCCGGCGGTGCCGAACAGCGAGTGCATGGACTGCCACGAGGCGGAGTTCAAGGCGCGCAAGAAGGGCGAGCCCAAGGAATGGATCGGCGTGAAGCCCGAGATGTTTGCCAAGTCGGTTCACGGCGGCCTCAACTGCGTCGATTGCCACGCCACGCTCACCGAGACGCCGCACCCGGCCAAGCTGCCCCCGGCCCAGTGCGCCAGCTGTCACGAGAAGCCCGCCGCCCAGTACGCCGCCAGCATCCACGGGCTCAGCCACCAGATGGGCAAGTCCGATGCCGCCACGTGCACGAGCTGCCACGGCTCCCATGAAATCGTGCCCGTCAAGCACGCCGACTCGCCCGTCTTCAAGCTGAACCTTCCGAAAACCTGCGGCACCTGCCACGACAAGAAGAGCCTGACCGATGAATACCGCATCGCCAACGCGCAGGCCGCCGGCCGCTACCTCGACAGCATCCACGGCAAGGCGCTCGTGAAGATGGGCCTCGTGGTCGCGCCGTCGTGCAACGACTGCCACGGCGTCCACGACATCAAGCGCAGCGTCGACAAGAGCTCGCATTCCAACCACAGCAACATCGCCGCCACCTGCGGCCAATGTCACGTCGGCATCGAGCAGACCTACAACCAGAGCGTGCACGGTCAGTTGCTGGTCAAGGGCGACAAGAAGGGTCCGGTTTGCACCGACTGCCACAGCGCCCACGACATCGAGAAGCCCGCCACGGCCCATTTCAAGGGCGGCAGCGACCAGAGCTGCGGCAAATGCCACCAGGACCGGCTCGACCACTACCGCGAGACCTACCACGGCAAGGCCATGGCCCTCGGTCAGCCCAACGTGGCCTCGGACGTCGCCGCCTGCTACGATTGCCACGGCCACCACGATGTTTTCCCGGTCAGCGACCCGCGCTCCCGCCTCTCGAAGGACCGGATCGTCGCCACCTGCCAGCAGTGCCACCCCGGTGTCGGCCGGAAGTTCACGGAATACCAGCCGCACGCGAACCCGCTCGACCGGGTCAACTACCCGATCCTCAACAAGGTCTTCCTGTTCATGACCGCGCTGCTGGTCGGCGTGTTCGCCTTCTTCGGCCTGCACACCGCGTTCTGGCTGTTCCGGTCGGTCTATCTCTACCTCACCGACTCAAAGACGTTCCGCGAAGCCATCATCAAGCAGAACGTGGACGATGTGCAGTACACGCGCTTCAACCCGTTTGAGCGGTTCCTCCACCTGCTGGTCGTGACGAGCTTCCTCCTGCTCGTCATCACCGGAATGCCCCTGAAGTTCTACTACACGGACTGGGCCAAGGTCATCTTCAGCCTCATGGGCGGAGCGGGCGTCGCGCGGGCGCTGCACCACTTCGGGGCGGTCATCACCTTCACCTACTTCGTGTTGCACCTCGGCGACCTGGTGGTCTCCCTCTGGCGCAATCGCAAGACCGTGCGCAATCCCGCGACCGGCCGCCTCGAGATTGGCCGCCTCATTTCCGCCGTATTCGGGCCCGACTCGATGGTCCCCTCGGTCCAGGACGGACGGGACTTCGTGGCGCACCAGAAATGGTTCTTCGGCAAGGGCCCGCGTCCGCAATTCGACCGCTGGACCTACTGGGAGCGGTTCGACTACTTCGCCGTGTTCTGGGGCATTGCGATCATCGGGTTCTCCGGCCTGATCATGTGGTTCCCGAAGTTCTTCACGCTGTTCCTGCCCGGCTGGATCATCAACATCGCCCTGGTGGTGCACTCCGACGAGGCGCTTCTCGCCGCCGGGTTCATCTTCACCTTCCACTTCTTCAACACCCATTTCCGGATCGAGAAGTTCCCGATGGACACGGTCATCTTCTCCGGCCGCATCTCGCAGACCGAGATGCTGCATGAGCGGAAGCGCTGGTACGACCGGCTCGTCGCCGCCGGAAAGCTCAAGAACTTCCTGGTGAAGGACGAGTGGGAGGGCCGCAAGCACATCGCCCGGGCCATGGGCTTCCTGTTCTTCGGCACCGGACTCGTCCTGCTCGTCCTGATTGTCTACGCGATGATCTCCCGTCTCGGCCACTAGACCCGCCGGCGCCCCGGGCCGGGCGCCCGGGCTTCGGAACATGTCGCTTGTTAAGTGACATGTTGCCGGGCGAAGGCGAGGGGAGCACCACCCCGTCCGCGGGTCGCGCGGCGCAGCCCTTCCCGCGGCCCGAAAAGGGCGCTTCCGCAAGAAAAGACAAGATATGCGCAGGTTCGGCCAAGCGGGCGGAAGAAGAAATTCCGCTCATCGACGATGATAGCGGAGTTACTGCAACCACGAACCTGTGTCCCCGTTCCCATGAAGAAATTGCTCCTCGGCTCCGCCATTGCTTTCCTCCTGACCCTGGCCGCCCATGCGGCCGACGCGCCCGCCATCTGGGCCGACCAATGCGCCAAATGTCACGGCGACGATGGCAAGGGTGACACCAAGATGGGCCACAAGCTGTCCATCAAGGATTTCACGGACGCGGCCGTGCAGGCCGCCTTCACCGACGACGAGGGCTTCAAGGCCATGAAGGAAGGCCTCGCCGACAAGAACGGCAAGATGCGGATGAAGCCGATCGAGGGCCTTTCCGACGACGACATGAAGGCGATGGTGAAGTACGTGCGCGGTTTGAAGAAGTGAACTGAGCGACCGGCCCCGCCAATTCGTCGCCACGCACGATGAGCAACGGCTCCAGAACCAATTTGGTGCTGACGGTCCTGACCGTGCTTTTTTTCGGGCTGGGGGCGTCCTTTTGGGTGCAGCTCTGGGGGAAAACCCCGGTGGTGCACCAGAATCCGCTGGTTGATCCGGCCTTCCTGCAGACCGCCACTTGGCGCAAGTCCTACGCGGACCTGATCAGAGGCAAGGAGGACCTGTCGGACTTCGACTGTTACGGCTGCCACGAGAAGAAAAGCCCGCCGAAGCTGCGCTTTGGCGCGGACCAGAAGATCGTCGTGCCCGACGAGCATTCGGATGTCGTGATGGGTCACGGCCAGCACGGGCGGAACAACAACTGCTACAACTGCCACGACGAGCAAAACCTGCTCCAACTGGCGGCGCGGGACGGTCGCGCGCTGAAGCTGGAGGACAGTGTGCCGTTGTGCGGCAGTTGCCATGGTCCGACCTATCGCGACTGGGAGGCCGGCGTGCACGGCCGCACCAGCGGGTATTGGGATCGCTCGAAGGGCCCAATCGTCCGCCAGCTCTGCGTCAACTGCCACAATCCGCACTCGCCCAAGTTCCCCGGCCGCAAGCCCGCGCCCGGGCCGATTCCCCTGCGCCAGGCCAATCCGGAGACGGCCGGCGCCGAACCCACGCACTGACATGTCCGATTTCCACCAGCACGAGGGACCGCCGGAGCCCGAGCCCGGCATGGACCGCCGCAGCTTCCTGCGCACCTCGGCCGTCCTCGCCGGCGGGCTGTTTGCAATGGCGGCGAGCCTCCGCCCGCTGATGGAGATGGAGGACATGCCGTCCGCCGAGCAGTTTCTGCAGAAATACTACAAGGAGCTCACGCCCGCCGACATGGCCAAGGTCCTGGACCGCATCGAGCGCGATGTGCAGAAGCAATACGGCATCCGGCCGCACGTGCGCGACCTGCGCCCGATGGACGGCGTCGAGTTCGTCTACGCGCTCAACCTAACCCGCTGCATCGGCTGCCGCAAATGCGTCCACGCCTGCGTGGCCGAGAACAACCAGTCGCGCAGCCCCGAGATCCAATACATCCGGGTGCTGAAGATGCCGCACGGTTCGCTCGACATCGAGAAGGCCGAGCACAGCTATTCGCCGGAATCCGTGCCGGAGAAGGGCCATTTCTACATGCCGGTGCAGTGCCAGCAGTGCCGGAACCCGCCATGCGTCAAGGTCTGCCCGGTGCACGCGACGTGGCAGGAGGCCGACGGCATCACGGTCATCGACTACGACTGGTGCATCGGCTGCCGGTACTGCGAGGCCGCCTGCCCCTATTGGGCGCGTCACTTCAACTTCACGAAGCCGTCGATCCCGAAGGAACGGATCAACCCGAACATGGCGTACCTCGGCAACCGTCCGCGCAAGATGGGCGTGATGGAAAAGTGCCACTTCTGCGTGCAGCGCACCCGCGCCGGCCGCTACCCGGCCTGCCTCGAGGTCTGCCCCGCCGGCGCCCGCAAGTTCGGCAACATTCTCGATCCGAACAGCGAGGTTTCCCAGATCCTCCGCACCAAGCGGGTCTTCATCCAGCTCAAGGAGGAACTCGGGACCTCGCCCCGGTTCTTCTACTACTTCGACGTATGATCACCGGCGCGCGCAATTACCTGGTTTTTCTCGGCCGCAGCGCCCGCATCGCTTTCGTCGGCGACTGGCGCTACTACGCCTGGATGGGGTTCCTGACGACGGTCTGCCTGTTCGGCCTCCATGCGTACGCCAAGCAGCTGGCCCACGGCCTCATCGTCACGGGCATGAGCGACGAGGTTTCCTGGGGTGTGTACATCGCCAACTTCACCTTCCTCGTCGGCGTCGCCGCGGCGGCGGTGATGATGGTCATCCCGGTGTACATCTACGACAACGAGGAGCTGCACGATCTCGTCATCTTTGGGGAACTGCTGGCCGTCGCGGCCATCATCATGTGCCTGGCGTTCGTGACCGTGGATCTGGGCCGGCCGGACCGCTTCTGGCACCTGATCCCGGGGCTGGGGCAGCTTAACTTCCCGGCCTCGATGCTGAGCTGGGACGTGATCGTGCTGAACGGCTACCTGCTGCTCAACGTCCACATTTGCGGCTACCTGCTCTATTGCCGTTACCGCGGGACGAAGCCC
>Ga0265327_10001604_pt1 | contig 27432 bp, 20 predicted proteins | sample 41621metaG_FD_202089 | JGI IMG/M metagenome (GOLD analysis project Ga0265327, IMG submission 202089) | Rhizosphere microbial communities from Carex aquatilis grown in University of Washington, Seatle, WA, United States - 4-16-21 metaG | ecosystem: Host-associated > Plants > Roots > Rhizosphere...
GAGATCGAGAGCGGCATCCCGGTGCCGGGCGGCAACAAGCCGGTGCGGTGGCAGATGGACAAGCTGCGGGTCGGCCAGTCGATCTGGGTGGCGAAGCTGAACGAGCGGACGGCCGCGTGCAATGCGGCGCGCCGGCAGGGCGTCAAGTACGTGGCGCGTGCGAGCGTGAAGGACGGCGTGCCGGGTCACAGGATCTGGCGCGTAGCCGGAACGACGAAGCGCGCGGTCAAGGGCAATCCGAACAGACTGGGAGGGTTCTAATGAGCATAATCAGTTCGCCGTGGGAGGATCTCGGGGCGACGACCGCGCAGGCCGCTGGCATCCGTCGGCCGATCAACATCAAGCGGTCTGCGTTCGAGATCCCGCGCATGGTCAGCACAGGCGACTCGATGCGCGTCGAGTTCAGCAATCATCGCGGAGAGGTGACCGATCGCACGCCAGATCTCCCCGTCGATAAGCCGATGTTCGTGGACGCGATCGTCAAGTTCGAGGTCGAGGACGAGTTCGGGTGCGACGTCGGCATCGGGTTCGTGCTGTGCGGGAGGCGGAGATGAGATGCGCGCGCTGCCGGCGTGAGCTGGCGAACGGTACAAGTATCGAGAGGGGGATGGGCCCGACATGCGCGGCCAAGGCTGGCCGGCGGGCAGAGATAGGTGGCGAGCTCTGGGAGGGGCAGCCGGTACTGGATGGAGTTGGGACTCTGGAGGAGGTGGGGCTTGTTTGTCGTCGGCTGGCCGATGGCCGGTTGGCGACGAACGTCCCGCATGTCGTGAAGCACCACAGCCTCAACGGGTTTGAGTGCTGGGACGGTGGAAGCGGGTCCGCGGAACTCGCGCTCAACGTCGCGCACTTCCTGTTGCCGCCGACCGGCTCGCACATGGACCGCGTGTATGGCGGGGTCGTGGTCAGCAACGACGCGGCGCGCCTGCATCAAAAAATGAAATGGGATTTGATCGCGATGATGCCGGAGTCCGGCGGCCGGATCCCGATCGAGGATCTGCGCGAGTGGATTGCGCTGAAGCTCACCGATCGGGTGGCGGCATGACGCCGGACGGCAAGCTGGAGATCGGCGACAAGATCTGGTGCTTCAGGAGCGAGCGACGCATCTACGGGCCGCCGGACCCGAAGAACGGCATGTCGCGCGGCGGCCCAATCTATCGCGAGCACTGGGTGCAGATCGAGATCACGGGAGAGACATCACGCTCGTGGATCACCGTGTACGGCAAGTGCCCGAAGGCCGGCGGCCACGGGTGGGCGCTCACGCAGCGCGATGTTGACATGGACGTCTGGTATCACGAGCACCGACACCGCGTCGTCCGGTTGGTCGACCGTCAGCCGCGGGAGGTGCTCGCGTCCATCGCGTTCGACATCGGGTACGAGCCCGAGGCGCCGAGGTGAGCGCGCGCACCCGACGCGCCCTCCGCTACTGGGGTGGCGCCCTCATCGTGATCTCGATCGTCTGGGCCGTCGTAGACTTCGTGCGCTTCGTGTGGCGTCAGGTCAGCGGGTAGCGTCTACTGATTCTGAATGCGCGAGCGGTTCGTCTCGATCATCTCCGTGATCTGGTTGCGCCGCTGCGCGAGCTGATCGAGCTCCGCGCGCTTCTGGTCGGGCGTCATGTTCTCCGACATCTGCACGAAGCGCTGACGCGCGCCGATCATCCCGAGCTGGTTCTGCGCGGCCGCGTACATCGGGTGCATCTGGATGTCCGCCGCACGCTCGCGCCGGATCTCCATCGCCTTCTCGGGCTTGCCCATCTTGATCTGGTTCGTCATGTCGCCGAAGCTCTGCTGCACCTGCTTCAGGTGCTCGTAGAACTGCTCGACGAACCGGCTCTGGTTTTGCGGGAGCTCCTTCGCGAAGTCGCCGACGAGGAAGTAGTTGTCGATTTTCTTCGTCGCCTTGTCGGGCGCGCCGACGATCGGGCGAGCCAGCAGGTCTGCGGTCGCGACCGCATGCGAGCCCACCCAGCCGAGGTACGCGTTGACGAGGAAGTCGATCTGGTCCGGCGAGAGCGTGCCCTTGTCCGCGGTAGCGCGCGGCAGGAATGAGAGCGCCGCGGCGTTCGCATTGCTGAGACCGCGCGCGAGCTGCGTCGTGTTCCCGCTGTAGCGCTCGGTCGGGCTCAGGTTCTCGTCGTGCGCGTTCTCGATCGCGCGTCCCGTGAAGACGTCCTTGTTCGCCCAGAGCTCGATGGCAGGGAAGACGCCCTGCGGTATCGGGTTCAGGTTGAGCTGCGAGCCGATGATCGGGATCAGCCGGTTGGCGAAGCGCTCGCGCTCGCTCGGCGCGAAGCCGGACAGCGCGGTCTCCAGCGCGCGGTCGACGACGGTCGCGAGTGCGCCAACCTCGAACGGCTTCGGGATCCGGTACATGGTCTTGCCGACCTTGAACAGCCAGTTGTTGTCGCGGTCGAATTCCTCGGCCTTCTGGATGTCCTTGTCGTCGCGGTTCGCGAGGCTCAGTGCGATCGTGGCGAGCGTGATCCCGCCGATGACGCCGGCGAAGCGCTTCGGATCTTCGGCTGCCCCGCGGCCGAGCTTGTAGATGCCCTGCATGCGCGCGTTCATAAACGGGACGACCTGCGTCAGCATCCGCACGGCGGCCCACGTACCGTGGAGGCCGAAGTCCATGACGTCGCGCGCAGCGTACGCGGCCTCGAAGTGCGCTTCGTCCGCGGACTTCCCGGCCTTGATCATTGCGTCGTACTGCTGGCGGTAGATGTTGGCGCGCGTGATCGAGTCGGAGCGCTCACCGGTTTCCTTCCACCAGTCGAAGGCGTGGCCGAACATGGCCTTGACCTTGCCCGGAGTGTCGAGGACCGTGGACTGATCGACGCCCTGCGCGACGAGCCGCTTGAGGTATGCCGCGCGATCGTAGTCGAGCTGCTGGCCCATCCGCATGAATGCCCCGCCGGCTTCCATGTTGCCGTACGCCGGGTTGTTCTTGTCGCTGTACTTGAACCCGTCGATCCAGTTCTTCACGAAGTTGTAGGTCGTGGGGTTCGCGGCGAGCGCGGTGATCTGCTCGCGCAACGTGTGGCGGATGCGGAACACCGGGGACCACGTCGTGCCGACCGTCAGCGCGTGCTTCATCGCCGAGAGACCCTTCATTATCGGTCCGCGGAACGGCGTCTGTTCGAGCGAGCTTACAGCGTCGAGGACGAGCGGGTCGTCGACAACATAGTGGACTTGCTTCCCGTCCTTGAGGACGTACACGCTGCCCTTCTCGACGTTCGGGTTCACGGTGTGCGCGATGCCCAGCTTCTCCGCTTCCGCGAGCGTACGCACGGCCGCCTGATTCTTCATCGACGCCGACAGCAGATGCCCCCAGTTCTGCACCGTGTTCGCCAGCAGATCGTGGAGCACGCCCTCGCCGCCCTTCAATTTCTTGAACGCGTACTGGTTGACCATGCCGGACAGGTTGCCCATCTGGACTTCGCGTCCGCCCTCCTCGGCTTCGCGGAAGAACGGGACATAGAACTGGTGCTCCCACAATGCACGCTTCTCGCCGTCGATGATGCCGGACTTCTCGGCGATGTCCATGACCGACTTCGAGAACGTGTTGTAGTCGCGCAAGACCTTCGCGTACGTCATCGGCCGCGACTCGCCACCCGGGAAAACGTCGGCCGCGTGGATCTGCGTGTTCAGAGACTTCAGGCGCGAGATGTCGTCAGTGCCGAACAGGTGCTCGCGGTCCTCCGCGGACAGGCGCTCGGCGCGATTGCCGGCGACCCACGTGAAGAACCGATCGGTCTCGCCTTGCAGCGGTTTCAGGACGTCGAGCAGCGACTGCGTTCCCTTCTTGATCTGGAGCGCACCCGCGCTGTTGAGTTCGAGCTGGCCCTTGTCGAGCGATGCGGCGAGTGCCGAGTCCGAGGAGCCGGCCATCCGCAGGAGCTTGTACGGGTACGCGCCGATCTTCTCCAAGATCGGGCGGAACTGGTCGACCGTCCCTTGGATGATCTTCAGCCCCATCTGATCCTTGAGCTCGCGCCACCGCTGCTTCAGCGGGGCCTTCGAGACATAGACGCCGGCCTTGCGCAGCGTGTCGCGCATTCCCTCGTCGTGCTCCACGAGGTGCTTGACCCACGGCGGCATGTTCGTGTCGGAGATCGGCTGCGCCTGCTTCGTCGGCGCCGGCATCTCGACGTTGCCGCTCTTGTCGAACTCGGCGCGCGGGTCAGCATCGGACCTCGACTCCATGAATGACGGCTTGCGCTGATCGAACTGGCCGTTGTTGTCCGTTGCGCTCTTGATCTGCGTTGGCTCGAACACGAGGTAGTCGCTGCCGCCCGCTCCGCCAAGCTCGGCGGGGCGCTCGCCCTTCTTGAAGATGATTCCATCGCGACCGTCTCGCTTCGCCTTCGCGGCGAGCCGCGCGACACCGAGCGTGCTGTGCTCAGAGATGTCGTCGACGACGAGCGGATTCTTCATCGACAAGTAGACGTCGAGTACGTGCGGCTTGTAGTGGTTGCCGTCATCGGCTACGGCAGAGGCGTCTCTGCCGGCCATGCGCGCTCGATCAACGCTATCCGAGAACCAGATGCCAGCCTTTGAATCGTGAGATCCAGACACCGATCCAAGGCGGCTCTTGTCGAAGGCGTCGAACGGACGCACAGATCCTTGCGGCTCGAAGTCGTCTTGGAGCCCGGCCGTCCCGTGATGAACGACGAGTGGCTCGCCCTTAGCGTCGACGACCTTGCTGTCTCCGAACCACTTGCGGAACGCCGGCGTCTTCGTCTGGTCGAGTGACTCGCGCGGGTCCGCGTCGGAGCGCGCGAACAGCGGCTGCTTCTCGCGACCGCGGGCGGGGACGTCGAAGCCGGGCTGGCTGAGAGCATGCTTGCCGGACAGCTCCGACTCCAGCATCGTGCGCAGCCCGGGAGAATCAGTGTTCGCGAGTTCGCCGCGCAACTTGGTTTCCTCGGCGTTCTCGATCCGCACCTCGCCGACGCGACCGCCCCCGAGCTTCTTCAGGACATCGTTCGCGACGTTCGGGACGATCTTGTCGTAGAAGGCCTTCATGCCCTCGCCGCCGACCTTGAGGTCTTCGCCCTTGAGCACGGTCACGCCATTGTGGGCCGGCTCTGCCTCGCCCAGCTTGCGCGCCACGTCCTTTCCGACCAGATCCTCAACGCGCGACATGGGGATGTCGGACTCGTCGAGCAAGCTCACGTTGCCCTTCGACACCATCAAGCGATACTTGCCGTCACCGCGCGGGGCCAGCTTCACCGTGTCTGCCTGCTTGCTCAAGTCGTACCGCTCCGCCTGCTGATCTCCGTTCGTCCACGCGATGCGATCGAAGCCGTTGTCGGCCGCGTAGCGGATCATCCGCTTGAGCGCGAGCGCGGTCCATGCTTCGGTCTTGTTGACGAAGGGGGCAGACGGGACATCACTATTCTGCACGTCCCTCGCCGCGCGCATGGCGGCGCTTGCGTCGTCGTACTCTTTGACGGCGGCCTCGCTGTTGTCTCCCTTGCGAATTGCGTCCTGCGCCGCGTTGTACCGATCCTCCGCCAGCTTGCGGGCGACTACTGCGGCGTCGTCTTTGAACCCCTGCTTCCGCCCCTTCTGCGCCCAGTCGGATTGCAGCTCTTCGAGGAACAGCACCTTCTTGCCATCGGCGTCCGTGCGTTCGTTGAAGCGGACGTGGGCGAGGATGTTGGGTTCGTTGAAGTGCGAGGAGTGGAACTCGGGCTTGCCGTCCTGCTTCTTCACCTTGCCGTAGGCAGCCTGCGCGGAGTCCCACTCGGCTTGATTCGCATCCCACCTCGGGTCGTCCGCGGGAACGCCCTCGTCGTAGAGGCGCTTGTTCTCGGCGCCAATGCGGTCGAGGTGCTCTTGGGCGCGATCGACGACCTCTTGGCGAGGCAGCGTCAGCAGGAGCTCCCGGTAGTTCTTGCCGCCGGGGAGTTGCCACGAGCCGTACTTCGTGTCGGCAGCCTGCATATCGCTGATGGCGCGATGGGCCTCGGAAGAGGTGCCGTAAGACGCGGAGTCTCCGGTCCTCCCTTGAGAGTCGTGAACCTCCCAAAGGCCTGACTTCTCGTTGCGAATGGCGTACAGCTTACTCGATGGATCGTCGTTGCCGCCGAGCATCTTCTCCTCGACGCGCACACCGTTCTGGTCGAGGAAGCTCTGGACGTCGGCGCGCGAGACCTTGCGGTACTTCGCGTCCGGTGCGTCGGCGGCGAGCGCGAGCCAGTCCTTGATGCCAGATGCTTCGAGCTCGGCGCCCTTGACGGTCCCGTCCTTCGATCTCGCGTCGAGCCAGCTCGACAGCATGCGCGCATCCATCTCCCCGGACTTGGGGAACGGCGCCTTCTCGTCGAGGGCCTTGCGGAGCGGCGAGTACCAGAGCGGCTCGTGCTTCGGCTCTTCGTTCGGGTTCGCGTCCGACTTGCTGAAGCGCGTGCCGTCGTCGTCCATCGCGCGCGTGTTGCGTGACTCGGTCGGGACTGCGTTCTCGGCGGCGTCACCCGGAGCTTCGAGCTCGGGAGCGTTATCGTGACCAGCGAGCGTCAGCTCTTTGTTGGTCTCGGCAAAGTCCTTGTCGCCGGCTTTGGCGTCGGCTGCGGACTTGCGGTCGGCGACGAGGTCGTCGAGGCGTCGGGCGATGCGCCGGATTGCAGGCGTGTCAGCAACCGGGCCTGTTTCCCGAGCAACTCCTCGTTCGGCTGCTGAGATGCGGCTTGCAGCGACAGCGTCTCCATCAGCCGCTTGCGCCTCTCCGCGGGTGATATTGTGGTATCGCTCGGTGTCGAAGTATTGTCCGAGGGTGGGAGTTTCGGCGATGAGCTCATGGGTGAGTGCCCCGTCCTTGATCAGTTGCAACGCCGACCGAGTTTCGCCCTCGGCGGTCGTCATGTTGTAGAGTGTACGCCAGAACGACCACGACGTCTCCTGCACCTCGGCAGGGCTCCACGGCTCGCCCATCGCCTTCGTCAGCGCCTTCGCGGCCTCGCGGTAGCGAATCGACGGCGCGATGTATCCCGGGCTCTTGATGATGAATTTCTTGCTAAGGTCGGACTCGGGCGGATCGATGTCGTCGCCAGAGAGCAGCGTCTGCATGATCCCAGAGAACGCGGCGTTGTGACGATCGTTCGTGACCTCGTTGAGGTTGCCGATCAGGTTCTGCCGGAAGCTCTCGACCTTCGGTCCAGAGAGCTGGACGTCGCCAGTCTCGTGACGCAGCGCGCGGATCGTGTTGAACTTGTAGGCGTCCATGACCTCGGCGCCGGCTTTCTTGCCGTCGTCGGTGATCATGTTCTTGTTCAGGATGTCGACGATCGACTTGGCGTCCGTCGGGCGCCCCTTGCGGTTCCACTCTGACCAGACGGTCGCCGCGTTGTAGAAGTTCGTCGGGACGTCCGTCTGCGGCGAGAGCGCCGCCATCAGGGCAGAGAAGCGCGGGTAATCCTGACCGTACATGGCCTCGCCGGCGATGCGCGATTTCTTGTACCAGTTCCGCGCCGCTCGCCCAGCGAGCGCGGCGTGAATGTAGTCGGCCGTCTTGGGCAGGAGGTTGAAGATCGCGGCGAAGCGCTGGGCACGCTTGAGCGCGACGCGCGGCACCCCGCTCTTGAGGATCGCGCGCTCGGCCGGCGTCAGCGCCGTACCGGCCGCAGACGTCAACGTCTCGTCGGCCTTGCGCGAGATCAGCGCGCTCTCGCCTTCCTTGCTGTGTTCGAGGAAGAACTTTTTGTTGAACGGTCGCCATGCTTCCGCGCCCGGGCCGTGGAGCTCGCCGACGTCGCCGACCTTCTGGGCGATCGCTTCCTGCTTGAGCTCGACCGCGACCTTGTGCGCCTCGTCGGCCGTGAGTGCGCGATCGAGCGTCGCGACCAGCGTCTGCTCGGTCTTCGACTTGCGGACCTCGTCGACCTTGATCTTGACGCCGGCGCGCTTCAGGGCCTTCAGCGCATCCTCGCGCGTGATCCCCTTGCCGTCGTTCGTGTCGAGCCCGATGTTGACCGTCGCATCGCCGGACCTCGGGTCGGCGTCGATCTTGCGCTCCATCGCGTCTGGCTTGCGCGGCTCGTATCGATCGGCGTGAAATTCATCGGGCAGCAGGCCAGACTTCTGCGCCGCGTACTCCGTGGTCTCCTGCGATGCCGTGCGATTCTTCTCGCCGTGCGGACCCCAGTTGACCCACGAGTTCTGACCGCGCGTCTCCGACGTCATGGCCGCGCGCGCCTCGGGCGAGAACATCGCGCTGTGAACGCGCCACGCGTTCTCTTCGCCGTCGTGACGGAAGCCCACGCCCTCTTCGATGTGGCCGAAGTAATCGTGGACCGCGCGGAACACGTCGTTCGCGAGCAGGGTCTTGCCGCCGACCTTGATGTCAGTCGGGGAGAGCAGCGGGTTCTCGCTCGGGTCGAATGTCTTCGCGGCCTCGGGTCCGCCGAATCCCTCGTCGGTCGAGTAGACCCACATGTGGTTGTTGTCGCGCACGTCCTTGAAGACGTCGTGCGGCAGCTTGTACGGGTACGGGTGCTCGGCGTCCGTGAACGAGACCTTGAGCCCCGTCTTCATCATGGCGTGCCACTGCGCGACCGTCTCGTCGATCATCTTCGAGTACGCGCGCTTGACCTCCGGCGATTGCGGGGCGTGCGCCATCGCCTCGTAGGCGTCGGCGACGGTCTTCGCGTATGCGGGGTCGACGCGGGCGAACTTCGTGGGGGGTTCGTACGGGAGGCCCGCCTCCTTCATGTAGGAGGCGGCTGCCTCGCGCGCGGGCGCGAACGGCCCCGGCGAGGACTTGGGGAGACCTACGAGTGGCGGGCGATCCGGCCCTTGTGCTGACTCAGCGCTTCCGCGCTCATCTCGTCCGCCGGGTTCGACGGCTTCCGCAGGTCGCTCGCCCAGACGTGCATCTTGTCCCAGCCCGGCACGGGCTCGCCCGTCGCCAGCGCCTGCTCGATCTGCGCGGTCACCTGTGCGGACGGCACCGCTTGCAGGGAGGCCGTCGGCACCAATTGCCCGAAACGCTTCTGATACAGGATGCGCGCCGCCATCTGGCGAGCCAGAGAGTCGCCGCTCGGCAGCACCCCCGTCTTGACCGCCTGATCGATCGCCGCTTCGTGCGCCGCGATCACCTTGTCCGTCTGCTCTGTCTGCGCGCTCATGGATGTCCTTGAATAGCGAATACGCCTTCGGCATTGTCTCACGAAGGAGCTTCGGATTGGTGTAGAAGAGTGACTGGAGCTGGGCGAACGTCTCGTTCTGGAGGTTCCCGCGATGCGCCTCGTCGTCGTTGACGCGGTCGTGCATCATTTCGAGCGGGTACTTCAGGTACTGGCGCACCAGCGGATGATTCATCGCCGCCTGATAGGCCTCCTTCATTATCCCGCCGGTCGGCGCGCGGCGCCCGTTCTCCGAGGCGGGGCCGATGCCGAAGCTCGGGTGCGACGAGCTGAAGTAGCCCTCGTCCTTGGAGATCTCGTCGTGCGCGTGGCCGTGCTCGTGGAGGATCGTGCCGACGAGCTTGCGCATCCAGAACGGATTCGTGGACGCGGCCCGTATCATGTCGCGCGATATTCCCATCGACTGGTCTTGCCAGTGATAGACGCCCAGCGCGCCCTCGCGGTCCATCGTGTAGATGTGGCGCACGCGGTTGAGCAGGGAGTCCGGGGCGCCGGCGTCCTTCGCTTTCTGGATCGCCGCGGCCAGCACTTGCTTCTCGAACGTCGTGGCCTGCTGCGGCTTGTCCGTGAAGTGCTGCGCCGCGTTGAGCTTCATCGGCGCCTCGGTCAGGCGCTTGGCTTGCGGTACCGTGTTGTGATCGACGAGCGCGGTGCTCGGGTCGATCGCGTGCTCGATGTCGTCCTCGGGCCCGAGCGCGCGCTGCTTGCCGTCGCGCTTCGATTCCGCGGCGATCTTTGAAAGTCCTGTTGCGGCACCGGGACCGCTTTGAAGGTTTTCGGCCGATCCTTTATTAAGCGCGTCGGCAGGCTGAACGGCGAACTTGTTGCGCGCGAGCGGGTGCGGCACGACCTCGTGCTCTGCGCCCGTCGTGGCCGTCAGGTTGTCCGCCTTCGCTTGCGCGGCCGCCTGATCGAGCGGGAACTGCTTGCGCGCGGGCGACGCCATGACGCGCTCGAAGTCGCTGACGGACTGATGCAGGCCGGCGCGGTCGCCGTCGTCGACGGTCTTCGGGCGCACGTTGCCCTGCGAGTCGGCGATGAATTCGTTCGGGCGCTTGGCTGTCGGGGAGGGGAGCTCGCCGGCGCGCTGAAGGTTCGCGAATTGCTCGCGATGCGCGTCCGAGAGTGCTGAACTGGGGACGACGGTGAATCCGCCGCCCGGGTGAGGTACGACACTGAGGTCGTAGCCGGACATCTCGCCGACCTGCGCGACGTGCTGCGCGCGGTCGAGCGGGACCGAGCCCATGATGCCGGCGGTCTTGTTGAGATCGTCGTCCTCGCGCTGGGCCTTGTAGTCGGGCGGCTCGGGGAGTGCGGCGGGCTGCTCTGCTTCCTGCCCACGGCGGTCGAGTGCCTCGCCTGCCGCGCCGGTGCGGATCGCATCGGCCGCGGCCGCGGAGATCGGCCCGTTTGAGGCGAGCTGCTGGAGGCGAGCGTCTTCGGCGTCGCGCGCCGCGTACGTCTCGTCGGCGATCTTCTGGGTATAGGCCTCGTTGTTGGCCGTGTCGATCGGGCCCATGCCCGTGTCGTTGCCCATCGGCTGCGCGACCTGCCCGGGGGCCGGGAGCGCGAGCGGCGCGTCGGGCGCCGGCGGGGCTTCCTCGGGCTTCAGGGAGTCGTGCGGGCCCTCGAACCACGAGGGGTCGACGCCGATCGGCTTGCCCTGCTTGACGGCCTCCAGCGCGTTGTCAGCGAAGACGTGCGCGGCATCCTTGTCGGTGCCCTTGACGGCCTGAGCGATCTGCGAGGCGGCCTTGATGCGGAGCTGCGGATCGATCGACGGGTCGGTGAGCGCCGTGCGTACGGCCTGCGCCTGCTTGACGGTCCCGTGCGCGCCCCAGAGCGCGAGCGGGATGAAGCCCGCGGCGCCCGCGGCATTCGGGGCCAGCGAGTCCAGCGCGGCTTGGCCCGTGGTCTTGCCCTGATCGAGGGCCGTGCCTTGGTCGGCGAGGTTCTCGCCGGCCGCGCCGGCCGCGCCGAGCCCGACGTTGACGGCCGCGGTCTCGGCCGCAGCCTTCGCGGCCTCGGGCAGGAACTTCTTGGCGACGACTTCGCTCGCGGCTTCCGCGGCGTCCTTGGACGCGCCACCGACGAGCTTGCCGGCGATGCCGCCCGCGAACGGGATGGCGCTGACGCCGGCCATGAGGCCGCCCTGAATGAGGGCGTTGTTGCGCGCCGCGGTCTGGGCGTCGGCCTTCGACATCCCGGCGGCCAGCGCCTGCTGGTACTTCTCGTGGTAGGCCTGAAGCCCGGCCTCGGAGCCACCGCCCAGCGCACCGCCGACGATGCCGCCTACCGGGCCGGCAACGGCCGTGCCGGCGATCGAGCCACCCACGGCGCCAGCGAGGAGCGGGAGCGCGCTGCCGGGCGCTTCCGCGGCCCCGGCGAGGAAGTTCGTGACCGGGCCGTGCGAGTCCGGCTGGGCAGCAAGATCCTGCCCCTGCGCGGCGCCCTTGCCCCAGTCTTCGAGGGCCTTGCCGACGTGCGAGATGACCCCGGGCTCGACGCCCGCGGCCTCACCCGCGCCCTGAAGGACCGAGCCTGCACCGGCCACGCCCTGATAGAGCCCGCGCTTGCCGGCCGTGATGATCTCGCCGAGCGCGCTGCGCGGCTTCCCGAACTCGGGATCCGCGAACGGGTTGGCGGCCGCGGGCTGCGCGGGATCTGCTCCGAAATTCGGATCGGCGAAGACGTTGTCGGCCATCAGCTATTCCCGAGGTACTGCTTCGAGGCGCCCGGGCCGTACTGGGCATCGAACTGAGCGGCGAGCGCCGGGTTCGCTTGCAGGGCCTTGACGTGATTCGGCGGGATCGCCGGGCCCTGACCGGGCTTCGGCGTGATCATGTTCGACCAGTCGGTGAAGTTCGGGACGTGCTGGAGCGCGTCGCCGCCCATCATGCGGGCCGTGCTTTGCAGGAAGTCGCCGTAGACCTTGAGCTTGTCCTCGTCGGTGATCGGGCCGCCCTTGCCGGTCATGGCCTTCTGGTACGTGGCGAGTGCGTTGCGCGCTTCCTCGCCGGCCTGCCCGGGCTGCGTCGCCCGCTGCTGGAGGTCCGTCAGATGCTGCTGGTGCAGGAGGTTGTACTTGCCGGCTTGGATCGCCTGCTCGCCCGCCGTGAGCTTCTGCCCCGCCTCTTGCCCGGCGATCGTGGCCCCTTGCCCGGCGATCGCGCTGGCCTGACCCGCATGAATGATCCCCTGCGCGGCCGCGGTGTTCGCGAGCGCGGTCGGCGCGACTGGCGCGTTGGCCGCGATGACCCCGGCGTTCGCGGCCTTGAGATCCTGCGTCGAGGCCAATCCGGCCGCGACGTCCGCCTTGTGGCCGGTGATTTGGTCGAGCGCGCCGCCGGTGTGCTGGCCCCAGCGCGCATTCATCTGGGCGACCCGGTCGTTGCTCGCCGCGTCGCGCGCCGTGATCCACGCGCCCGCGGCATTGGAGCCGCGCATCATCGCGGCAGTCGCTTCCTGCTGGCCCTGAACGTCTTGCGCATTGCGCGCCGCGAGCTCTGCGCCGGTGTTCGAGAAGCCGATGACCGGGCTGGCATTGCCTACCATCGGGGCCGGCATCGTGCCGTCCGACGAGATGCCCGGGGTGGCCGGAGCAACCGGGGCCGCGACCGCGCGACCGGGTTGGTTGCCGCCTTCGTTTCCGTAGGTCTGCCGGCCCGCCTGTGCAGCGGCCGTGATCGTGCCCGGAGCCGCGGATGCGGAGGCTGTGTCTGCGCCCACGCGCGCGTCGCTACCCGGCGCGCTGACGTTGACCGACGGATCGGGGCGCGCGTTGTACGACTGCGCGCTCGGGCTGTTCGGGCGGATGACCGAGTTGAGGGCGTCGCCCGGGCTCGACAGCCACTTGGGGGCCACGAACTGCTGCTCCTCGGGGATCGGTTGCGCTGCCGGCGTCGGAGCGCCGATCACAGGCGCGCCCGCGGCCGAGCCACTCATGCCTGCATTGCCACCGACCACGGCATCGCTGTCGCCGGTCGCATACATGTTGGGGTAGGGTTTCGTCGGCATGGTGATATTTTATGATCCCAGAGGTATAGATCGGAAGCGAAAAGCGCACGGGCCCGAAGGCCCGCGCGGTCATCCGCTGATTGCGATGTTGGTGTTCGTCGAGGTCGACGTGCTGTACGCGGTGCTCGTCTGCTCGTGGATCGACTCTTGGTACGACTCGCTCTGCTGCTGCGACTGGGAGAGTCCGACGGTGCCGCTGAATCCGGCGCTGACGCTGGTGCCCGCGAGCGCGCCTGCGGCGAGCGTCGCAGCGATCTGGCCGGCGGCCTTGATCGCGTCGGCGTTCACGGTCGTGAACTGGACGAGCGCCGTCACCGACTCCTTCCACTCCTCGATCTTCGCTTCGTAGAAGGCGATCTGCACCTTCGCGGCCTCGATCGTGGCTTGCAGGGCCAGCTCGGCTTGCGAGCGCGAGAGCCCGAGGTAGACTTCCTCGCGATGCGTCTCCGCTTCGTAGGCGCTGACGCGCGCCTGAATCTCTTGGAGCTGCACCGATGCGTACGCGCCGAGGCGCGTGAGCTCGCCGAGCGCGAAGTCCAGCTTCTGCTTCGAGACCGCGAGCTTGATGTCCGCTTCCTTCAGCGTGATCTCGGCAACCGCGGTGATCGCTCCAACGCGCGCTTCGTACGCCTTGGCGTTCGCCTCTTCGAGCGTGGCCTTCGCGGACTCGCCTTGGATGCGCGCCGTGTAGGCGTCGAACTCCGACTTCTTCGCGGACAGGATGGCCTGCACGCCCTCGATCTCACCCTTGTAGAGCTCGATCTTCGTCTTCTGGAGATCGGCCTTCGCGGTGGCCGCGCTGATCAGCGCCTTGTACGCCTCGACCTGCGAGTTGAATGCCGTGACCTTGGCGGTGAACGCCTCGATCAGATCCTTGTTGATCTCGACCTTCGTCTTCTCGGCCTCGATCTGCGCCTTGTAGGCGTCGATTTGCGACAGCACGTACTGGAGCTTGGTCTTGAACTTCTCGACCGCGAGTCCGAAGATCTCCTTGCGGACGTTGAACTCCGTGACCTGCGCGTTGTAGATCTGGATCTTGAAGTCGACGGTCAGCTTTGCGATGTCGAACGAGCGCTGCGCCTGACCGTTGAAGATCGAGACGAAAATGTTTTCGAGCTCGGTGCCGGACTTGACCGCGAACTGGCGATTCGCCTGTTCGAGGTCCGCCTGCTTGATCGCGACCTCGCGCGACTGCTTCGAGAGCTCGACCTGATTGTCGCGACGGACACCGAGCGTGCGGCCCATGAGCGCGCCGGGCGGCAGCATCCAGCCCTTGGCTGCCCACTCGTCGTTCGCGCTCTGGATCTGCGCGTCTGCCGCGAGATCGAGGCGACCGCGTTCGCGTTCCCAGATCGCTTGCTCGACGACGACGGGGATGCCCGTGCCTCCGGCCAGCATCGTTTGAAGCGTGGCCTTCAGGGTGTCGGCGATCCACGCGTTGTACTTGGGTTCCGTCCAGATGATGCCGGGGTCGGGGACGTTCGCATCGAACGTCGGCGTCGCATCCGTGAACGGTTCGAGCGAGCTGACGTTGAACGACGGCAGGTCGATCTGCGCGAGGTCGGGGATGTTGCCGTAGTCGGCAACGGGGGCAGAGCCGGGGATGTCGAACGAGAGGTCGAGGCCCGGGGGCGTCGGCAGCGTGACGATCGCAGGAAGCGGTGCGTCGGGCAGGCTGTAGCCTGTGATGATCGGAATGTACGGCGGTATCTCAGCCGCGATGTCGGGGACGACGATCGTGTCCGGCGTGAACGGCGGCAGAGTCAGCGGATCGACGGAGCCGAAGTCGGGGACGGCCTGACCGCCGGTGCCGATGCTGCCGCTGAAGTTCGCTTGAATCGTCGGGGGTACAGGGGGCGCCGGGATCTTGACGTCCGCCATGATGGTGCCGAGCGCGGCGATCGCCGTCTTGGCATCCGCGACCGCGGCGATCGCGTTGTTGTGCGACTGCGAGATCAGATCCTCGACGAAGGCCTGCGTGGACTCCGTGTAGCTGGGTGCGCTGGGGATGCCGGGAAGCGTCGGGAAATCCATTGTTACCTCGTGCGCGTGGTGTCACCCACGCGGATCTGTACACCGTTGATGCCGAAGGCGGCACCACCTTGATTGGCGAGCGTGACGCGCACGTAGTTGCCGACGACGCCGCGGCCGACGGGCGCGCGATGCACGCGGGCCGGGCCGCCGACTGGCGAGCGCGTTGCATACGTGTTGCTGCCGAGCTCGGTCTCGACCGTGACGTTGATCGGCGCGGCCGTCGTACCGGAGACGTAGACGGCCTCGGCGCACTTGCGCTTCGCGCTCCCGAAGTCCTCGCGGTCGCTGGTGATGCTCGCGTTGATCGCGGCGCCACCGTCGGTGTCGGCGCCGAACTGGTAGATGCCGTCGGGGCCGCACGCGATCAGCTCGTCCTCGTGCATCAGGTAGCTCTCGTACGGCGTCTGCTGCCAGAGCGAGGCCGCCATCTTCAGCGAGCTCGACCAGTAGCTCGGGGCGAGCGGGTCGATCGGATTGACGACCGAGCGGAAGTTCGCAGACGAGACCACGCTCGTCAGGGCATCGAGCCGCCCGGTCGTCGCATCCTCGAACACGAAGTTCGAGGCCTCGTTGTGGATGACGAAGGCCGACGGCGTGGCCGCGTCCATGACGTTGAACGACGACAGGATCGAGACATCGAGCCCGTACGTCAGCGCGTTCGCGAAGTTCGCAGTCGAGGTCTCGCTGTGCCCGACGGACAGCGCAAGCGCGTTGACGAGCGAGAAGTTCTCGACGACGTTCTGGTAGAACGTGAACTGCGGCGACGCCACGCTCGCGAAGTTGAAATTCGAGATGACGTTCGCGAACGGCAGCACCGTCGCGACGCCCGTCATGTTGAATGACTCGGTGAGGCTCGCCTTGGTGGACGGCGTCGCGCTGTCCGACATGACGAAGTTCTCGACGACGCTCGCCTTCGTGACGATCGTGTTCGAGCCGGCGCCGGTGAACGCGAAGTTCGAGGCCAGCGTGGCAACGGGCGTGCCCGTGGCGACGCCAGTGAAGTTCGCGCTGGACGTCTCGTTGTGCGTCTCGCCGCCGGTCGTCGTGCTCGTGAAGCTGAACGTGTCGACCTGATTGTTCGTGACCGTTGCCATCAATATCCTCCGACGAAGACCGTGGTGTCAGCGGTGTTCGATTCAGATCCGACCACGAGGCCGAACCCCTGATAGTTGTGCGACGGATTCATCGCCCAGCGCGGCGGCTCGGTGATCACCCACGCCTCATCGCCGACGGCGTTGACGCTGGCCCCGAAGTACCACTTGTACGACGTGGGCAGGATGCACATGCTCAGGATCTGGGCAAGCGGCGTGACCAGCGTCGTGTTGTAGTTCCCGACCGTCACGTTGTTGATGAAGCCGTTGAACTTCATGCTCAGGCCAGCGTTCCACGGATCGTCGTCGAACATCGTGATCGCGTAGCCCTCGCGGCAGTACGCTGGCAGCGTTGCCACGTACCATTGCATCCGCGAGTTATAGGGCGGAGTGATCCGCCTCCAGTCGAAGATGTCGCTGATGTATCCGGCCGGCGACCATCGGGCGTCGAAGCTCGTGAAGCTGTCGTAAGGCGCGCCGCCACCTTCGTCCATGACGATGTGCGGCACCCACTTGAGGAGCCGCGGTTGCTCGCCAGTGAAGAACGCGTGGAGCACGCAGCCCCACGTGTTGTTCTCGTGGTCGTCGGTGCGGATCGCGTTGAACTTGGCGGTGGGGTACCCATACGTGGGGTCTGGCTCGCCCCACGGGTGCATCAGATTCGCGTATTGATACGGACCCCAGTACGGGTACCGCCCGAACGGGTCGCTGGTCTCGTAGTCGCCTTGGCTGTCGAACTGCCCGAACGCCAACGTCGGTGCCACAGAGTCGTCGCCGTTACCGTAGCTGACGAGGAAGCCAGCACACGCTTGGCGCGTGAGCCGGCCCTCGTGGATCTTCCGCATGACCGCGGTGCCGGTGCCGACCGGCAGACTGTGCGCCGTCGCCGTGAGGTCGTACATGCTCAGGTTGAGCGCGATCTCCCAGTATTCGCCGGTGCAGCTCTTGTAAGCGTCGGTGCCCCACGTCTTGACGGACCACCGCGTGGTGTGCGCGAGCGCGCCGCTCTCGCTGAACGCCCAGCCCACCGTCGGGCTGTGCGGCTGGCCGCCGTCGGTGACGTAGAAGGGATCGAGATCCCCGGGCATCAGGAGCTGGAGCACCGTGCCGTTCGCAATCGCGGCCGTGAGCTTCGCTCCGGTCGGGAACGTGTCGCCCGACGGCAGGCCGCCGAACTCCGAGACCGCCGCAGCCATCGCGGCGTCGCCCGATCCGCCGAGCGGGATCACGCTGCCGTCAGGCAGATTGAGCGGGACCAGCGGCAGCGGCATCGCGAGGACGCCGCGCGTCGGCGAGATCTCGATCAGCCAGTGGTTCTTCGTCCCGGCCGTGTAGATGCCGTGGGTCGTCGCCCACTTGTAGTTGTACTGGACCGCGATCGGGTGCGGCGTCGGCGTCGGCGGCGCGGTGCCGGCCACGAAGGCTGGGTTCGCGTCGGCGATGTAGCCGAGGCCCTGCACGTACTGGACGACGCGCTTCATCGTCCCCGAGTACCACGAGGCCTGCGCGTTCAGGTACTGCGAGTTCCCGACGGTGTGCGGGATCGCGAGCTTCGTGTTGTCGTGATACCCGGCCGGCACGCCCTGTGCCGTCGAGCAATTATTCGATGGTGCGAATTCGTGCAGGCTGTAGACGGTCTTGCCGTTCACAACCGCGCTGCTGATCTGTGCGCTCCGAATGATGCCGGAGAGCATGGAGAGGCCGAGGCCTGTGCTGGCGACCGGCGTCTCGTCCGTGAACTCAGGCGCCACCGGCTGATCGACCGGCCCGCTGGTCGTCGTGATGTGGACGATCTTCTGTCCCTTGACGAGCAGGACGGTAATGAATGCGTCGTCCGAGATCTTGTTCGACAGGAAGACCGGGAGGTCATCGCTGCCGTTCTTCGCCTGCATGTCGAGTGCGCGGAAGAGCAGGGAGCGAGCGGGCCCCATGAGAGCCCGCCCGTCCGCCTGCGATCCGTCAATGCGTACGCGGACGTCCGTCGGAAAGTAGTCGGCGGACATCAGCGCCTATTACGTCGAGGTGCCGTCGACGGCGTAGCCGAGGTTGAACGTGTCGCCGTTCGAGAGCGAACGCGCGCTCGCGAAGCGCGAGGCCGACATCAGCTTGCCCGTGGTCGCGCCCTTGGCCGAGGCCGAGAGCAGGCCCGCGCCGTTGACCGTCAGGGCCGTGGCCGTGATGATCGTGAAGGCCGCGAGTGAGCCGCTGTTGTCGACGGCGCCCGCGGAAGGCGTGCCCGGGACGTAGGCGACGCGAGTCGTCTGCGTGTAGCCTTCGCTGCCGCTCGTGATTTCCGTGGCCGTCGAAGCAAAGTTCGAGGCCGTCCACGAGGACGTCGGGGAGATCGCGCCCGCGTAGAGCGCGAGGTACCACGCGGTGATCTGCGTTCCGCCGCAGACGCCCTGCGTGAGCAGGCTGTTCAGTCCCTCGGTCGGGACGAGGTTCGCATCGGTCTGCCAGTCGGCGCCGTTGACGCCGTGTATGTAGCGGCCGTGAACCGCGAAGCGCGCGCGCGGGAAGAGGATCCCGCCGTCGCCCATGCGTTCCCACTGGTTCTTCGTGATGTAGCTCGCGAACTCGCGAGCGTGTTTGATCAGTTCCTTCGAGATCGAAAGCATGGTGTCTCCGTGCGGGTGGAAAGAAAACTGCGGGATTACGGGGTGGTGTCTGCGGTACCGCTGCTGCCGAGCGCGAGGGTCTCGGTCGCGGAAATCAGTTGGGGCACGCCCTTGCGCGTGAACGCCGCGGTGGGCGCCCGCCCCGATCCTTCGAGGATGATGCGATGCGACTGCGGGGACTCGACGATCCCGTTCGGCCGCCCCACCTGATAGCCGTGCGGCGACAGCCAGACCGCGACCTGCTTGTCGCCAGAGCTCGGGTCGCCGTCCATGAGCGCGCCGTCGACGACGAGCCCGCTGTGACGGATGACGCCGTTGCCGGCCACGACCTCGATGCTCATGTCGGTGGGCGTGCTGCCGCGCAGGAAGTACACGCGCGATTCCGTGCCGACGTAGATGCCCTCTTCGACTGGGCACACCATGTGCCCGGCGTCGCCTTCGAGGGCGAAGAAGTTCTTGCGCGGATCGTAGAGCCCGTGGTTGAACGGGTCGCTGTAGAACAGGAAGCTGCCGAGCGCCGAGTACAGGCGCCCCTTCCACGCCGCGAGCTCGGAGCCCGGGGGCAGGAGGTCGCGCATCCACGTGGTCTCGCGTCGACCGACCGCGCCGCCAGCGAGGTACGTCACGGACGTCGAGGCCGCGACCTCGTCGGCAAGGTAGAGCTCGTCGCCGTTGCCCGTCGTGCGATAGATGCGGTAGCGCGCGGCATCGCCGATGACGCCCGGGAGCTTGATCTTGATGCCGCCGTCGACGGCGAGCGTGATCCACGCGCAGTCGCTGAGACCGCTCTCCTCGCCGCGCGCGCTGACCGCCGAGATCGCGACGCCGTAGGTGCCGGCCGTGATGCCGCCGATCGCCGTGTCGAGGATCGGACCAGCGCCGAGCATGGACGCGACGCCGGGGATCGTGACCGCGCTATCGATGCGCAGGATCTGCCCGCCGGATGCGTAGACGGCCGCGCCGATCTCAGCGAAGCGCACGGGGCCGGGCCAGAAGCCTGACGCCACGGACGTCGCGGTCATCGCCGCGCCTGTGCCGCGCAGCTCGTAGACCGTGCCGCCGACCGCGCAGAACGTGCGCGTCTTCGCCCGGTTGTGCCAGAGCGAGCGCGGTGCCGCGAGCGTCAAGACCTTGGTCGCGCCGTCACGACGATCGTAGTTGCCGCTCGTGTGGATCGCGAGATTGATCGCGCTCCTGACCGCGCCATTCGGGATGTCCGTGTCCGGGGACACGACGTCCATGCCGAGCGGTGCGGAGAGGATGTCGACGTCTTTCATGCGGTCCCTTAATGGCTGATCGAGGTTGCGCCGAAGGCGCTGGTGTCGCCCATCGAGATGGCCGGCGTCGTGTACGAGTAGAAGCCGCCCCCGCCGTCAGTGACGAGCAGGCCGCCCCAGATCGGGTTCAATCCGGCGAAGCCGGTGACCCGGCTGAAGCCCATAGCGAGCTGGTCGCCTGTCGTCCCGTGGCCCCACGATGACGCCACATCGATTTGCGCCTGCACGTTCACGCTGCCGAGCGCCGAGTAGTCGGCGCCGGATGGCTTCACGTTCTGCAAGAGCATGAGTCCGCCGAGCCCGGCGGGCGCGATACCGGCCGGGCTGATCGTTCGCGCGTTCGAGTACCCGACGTAGGCCGCGGGCTCACCGTGCAGCCCCACGGGACCGAAGGCATCCCAGACGACCGCGTGGTCGAAGCCCTGCATCTGCGCGGTCTGCGGCGAGTGCGAGATCCACGTGCCGATGCCGAAGCGCGCGCCGTCGGCGCCGATCGGGTAAACGTACTGGATGTGGTTCGTGATCACGACGGTACCGAAGTTGCCCCAGCACCCGCCGTCGAGCGTGTTGTCGCGATCGCCACCGCAGAAGATCATGTGCGGGGAGATCGTGACGGTCCCCATGCCGTATGTGGCAATCGGATTCGGGTAGACGTAGCGCGACGTGCCCGGGCCGGTCGTGCTATGCGAGATCACGTTGGAGCCAATGACCCCGGCATTGATGCCCGCGCAGCGGATGATCGAGTCGGCGTCTCGGCACGCGATGCCTGAGCCTACCGCGCCGCCGGGTATGCTGGCTGGCGTGATCCAGCTCTCATGCGGGCCCACGATGTCCGCGCCAAAGCTCGCGTCATCGAACCCCGACGGGAAGAGTGTGCGTCGCGAGAAGTCGACGTAGTCGCTGCCGATGCAGAGCGCGTTGATCCCCGAGGGCGCGGCCACGCGCTGCATAACCGCGGCCCCAATCGCGGAGGCGTCGAAGCCAGTAAGCGTGAGGTAGCGGTCGAAGTATTCGATCTCGCTGGCGCCGAAGCGCAGGCTGTCGATGCCGGCGGCGTTGAGCGAGACAACGACCGCGCTGTTCGTGATCGCCGCGAGACCGAAGCGCGGTCCCACCATCCCGGCGTTCGCGGATAGGTCGCACTGGAGGCTGTTCCACGCCGGAGCCGTCCATCCCGTGGAGAGCAGGAAGTTCAGGGCGTTCCATGCGGGCGCCGTGTAGACCGTTAGGCCCGGGTCGATCTCCTGCGTCTTCGTGGCGATGGCTGTGCCGAAGCCACTCCAGTCCGCGCCAGACGTGAAGAGGTACTGCGTCTTGTTGTGGAGGACGGCCGTGCCGAAGCCGCTCCAGTCCGCGCCCGAAAGGGTGAGCGTGCGAACCCCGGGCGAGACGTCGATGTTGACGGCATTCCACGACGGCGCCGTGTAGCCGTTTGGCAGCGCGAAGTTGACCGCATTCCATGCGGGCGCGCTGTACGCCATGCTACGGTCCCGGCGTCACGGCGTGAAAGATCGCCGAGTTGTCCCCCGTGGGGCCGACGGCGACGATGTCGTAGCTGCCGCCGGAGGCGAGGTTCGCGCCAGAGACGGTCTTCGTGTGGTCGATGGTGAAGTTGCCGCTGCCGTCGCTGGTGGTGGTGGCAACGAGCGCGCCGGTCGTAGAGTCCAGCGCCCAGATGACAACACCAGACTTGTTGACGCCGCCCTCCTTGACGTTGCCCGTGAAGGAGAGCTTGTTGTAGATGAACCGCATGATCCCGCGGGAGTCATTGCGGCGAATGCACCCGATGTACGGGTCGGCCACCAAGCTCTGGCACTCGTTATCGGAGAGCGCGCGATTCCAGATCCGAAAGTTATCGAGCACGCCGACGAACTTGTTGTTCCCCGAGTCGTACCCGAACGTGTTCGACGGCGTGCTGTTCGAGCCCGGCACGCCAGTACCGCTGGCGATGTCAGTGCCGGAGCCCGCGTTGCTTCTCCACCAAGCCCGCCAGTTAGCGGCCGTCGTGTTCGCTGTCCCGTTCGCCGCGCGCACGACGAACACCACGGGCTGCAAGAGGCTTACCGCGGGCGGCCCGCCCCACTGAGGAACGGCGGACCCGTTCTTGCATCCCACGGCAAGGTTTCCGTAGCCGGAGCTGCCGGAGCCTCTGAACGCGTACGCGACGACGGAGGCGCCAGTCGGGTACAGGCAGAAGATGCTGTTGAATGTCGCGATGCCGGCGTAGTTCTCGACCCACGAGAACGTGCAGGGCTGCGAGTCGCTGGTCAGGAAGCGGTTGGTCGACCCGAGGTCGACGTACCCGCCGCCCCCCGTATCATTCGTCTTCCACCCCGATCCGAGCACTCCCGTGCTGAGGGTCACCGTCGAGCTGAGAGCGAACGCCGCATACGCGTTCTGGAGGATGTCCTTCGGAGCGCGGCTTGCATCGTTCGCCGTGAGCCACAGCGTCTGCGATCGCAGGATCGGGTGCCCGAAGTCCGGCATCACGAACGTCGGCTTCGGTCTCCACGCGGTGCTCATGTTAGACGGACGTCAGTTCTTGCAGGAACGCCTCGCACGTCACCGTCTGCCCGGTGTTGCCCGTGACGTCAGCGCGCACGTACATGACGGTCGGCGGGATGTCGATCGCCCATTCGTTAACCGAGCTGTTCACGGTATCGCCGGTCAGCGTCTGGAAGAGCTTGAAGTTCGAGTTGTCGGCCGACGTGTAGATCTTGACCGAGGCCGCGATCGTCGGGCCCGTGCCGCCGTTGGTGATCTTCGCGGTCAGGAGCGCGCCGAGCTTGGCCGTCAGGTCGAAGGCCGTGCCCGTGGTCGTTGCGCTTGCGCTGTTCGAGGTCGCGGCAGCGATGATCGTGCGGAGTGTCTTGGCGACGGACATCAGACTTCCTTCGGCGGTTCGACGATGACGGTGTCGGCGCCCGCCTGATGGGCGGCAACACGCAGCGCTGCGTCATCAGTCGGGATGTGGCGCCACGTCAGGTGCGAGCCCAGCTCCTGCGCCTTCGCGTGCGCCCAGTGGACGGCTTCGTCGTAGGTGCGCGCGATGACGTGCAGCACGCTCTTGTCGATCGGGTCGACGGCCGGGGCCGCGACGATTTCTGGTTCGTTGCTCATGCGCTCCCCTTACAGCCTGAAGATCTTGTTGGTGCCCGTGTCCCACGCGACGATGATGTCGCCACCGTTCGGTGTGATCGGGAGGCCCGTCGCCGTGTCGATGTAGGCGATGAGCGGCGACGTCGAGCCCGTGCCCGTGTCCTTGTAGATCAGGATCGATGTGACCTGAGCGCCGGAGACCGCACTGAACGTCGTGTTCGCTGCGCCGCATGCGCCCGCGGTCGTGGTCTTCGAGCCCAGAGCGACCGGGCCGGCGACCGGCGTGCATGCGCCCGTGACGTCGGTCAGGTACACGTGGGTCGACAGGTTGACCGAGTACGTGCTGGGGAGCAGGTACACCTTGATCGTGTCCGAGCCGAAGTTGATGCCCGCAGTCGCGAAGAGCGCGCGCCCGTTGTCGTATAGACCGTTGCTCATTCAGATGCTCCAGTGTTGGGTTGCGTGCTCATCAGTACAGGCCCTCGAATTCTTGGTACCCGTGCTCGCGGTTGATCCACGTCTCGTCGATCGCGCTGCTGCGCTGACCGAACTCGGCCTCGAACTCGGCGAGGCGAACCTTCGCTTCGTCCGGGTTGTACTTCTCCTGCCGATCGCGCGACATGAAGGCGCGGTAGAGCATCCAGTCGACGAGGCGCAGATGGAACCGCTCGTCGATCTCGGGGCCGACGTCGACGGTCTGCGGCGCATACGTGATGGTCCCGGTGGCCGGCGAGGCGGGTGATCCCGCGACCGCGTACGTGAACGTCGAGGTGTCGACGGCCGTGATGACGACCGATCCGTTGTATGGCGACTGGTTCGCGCCAGCGATCAGCACGGATGCGCCGGTCGCGAGCGTGGCATCGGGTGCCGCGAGGACAGCCGTGGCGACGCCACCCGCGCTCGTGATGCCGGTGACGGCGAGGGCGGTGCCCGTGCCGACGCGCGTCATCGGCGCCAGAGGCAGGCGAACCACGATCAGGTTCAGCGTGTCGTCGGCGTCCGGCTTGTCGACGAGGCGCAGCTTGTGGTTCTCGACGGGCGCCCACGTCATGGGCGTCGTCGCTTGGTTGGTCTCCCACCCGGGGTAGTGGCGATCGAGGTCGCGCGGGTGGATCTTCGCGAGCGGCTGCTCCTGCGCGGCCAGCTTCGCGCGCCGTATGAAGAGCACGCGCGGGTCCACGTTGTAGATCGCGGTGCCCGCGACGACCGGGATCTGGCACACCGCAGCCGTCGTCTCGTCGAGGAGCAGACGGCTGCGACGACATGCCTCGGCCTGCGCCTCGTTGGCGACGCGATCGACGAACGTGTCCGACCACAGGTAGTCGGTCTCGACGTCGTCCGCGAGTTCGCGGAATACCGTGGCGATGTCTTGCAGAATCATGGCTGGAGGATCCGGTTGACGGTCTCACGGCCGACGTAGGCCGCTTGGATCGCATCCCAGACGGCGGCCGGTCGGACGTTGAACGCGCACATGGCCGCGTGCGATTGCTCCTCGCGCGGGCAGAACTCGTTCGTGTAGTGGAGCTGGTGGCACGGGTAGCACGGGACGTCGTCCGCGTGCAGGCTCGTGGTGTTCGCCCAGTCGCGCGAGAGGTTCTCGACCGACGAGTGCGAGAGGATCAGGATCTTCGGCATCGACTCGAAGGCGACGGCGTTCATCACGCCGGTCTCGGGGCCGATCACCATGTCGCACTGCTTCGCGAGCGCCAGCGTCTTGCGGATCTCCAGCGTGCCGGAGAGCGCATGCACGCGGGGCTCGTTCTCCCAGCCGACCTCAAGGATCTGGCACGCGTAGTCGCCGACGAGCAGGACGTGTGCGTGCGAGATCTCCGTCAGGAGTCGCGCGATCACCGCGTCCATGTGCGGGTAGCTCTTGTGCGTCGAGCTGCCGGACAGCGCCCACATGATCACGAACGGACGCTTGCCCACGCTGCCGAGTTGCAGACCCTTGTTCTGCTGGTCCGCGATGTCGGCGATGCGGTTGCGCGCCCACGACCGCTCTGCGTCGGTCTCGTAGAAGTGGTACTCGGGGAAGAACGGGAGCTCGGCCAGCTTCGCCGTGAACTCCATGTAGTTGTGGTTGCACATCTCGTGGCGCAGTGCGTGCGGCCACCGATGGTCGGAGCGCCCGGGCAGCTTGATCAGCGCACCCTCGACGCTCTCGCACAGGTTGACGAACCGATCGAAGCGCAGCTTCTGCACGTTCCAGAATTCGCCGAGCTCGTGGTTCGGTACCTGATCCTTGTCCTGAATGAAGAACGCGTCGATCCGCGGATCCTCGCGCAGCAGCTCCTGCCCGCTGGGCTCACACATCCACGTGACGTGGTAGCCCTGCCGCTTGAGCTCGTCGAGGATCGACGTCGCTTGGATCGTGTCGCCGATCGCGCCGTAGCGCACGACGCACGCGGTCTTCCTGCCCTCGGGCGCGACGGCCGTGCTCACGGCATCGAAGCGATCGCCATGCAGGCGAAACACCTTGAGGCCACCGACCTTGCGCTCGATCACGAAGTGGCCGCCGTCCTTCAGCAGCTTGTGCGCGATCTCTTCGGCCGCGGACATCGGGACGTCCACGCGCTTGAACACGTAGTCGAGTGCCTTCGGCTTGATCGACTTGATCGTGTCGAGCCACTCGTGGACCGCGAGCTCTGCCTTCACGCCCTCGGGGATCGTCTTGTCCCCGATGAGCCTAACGCCAATGAAATGCGGGAACGCCTTCTCGGGCCCGAGGCCGAGCTCGATGCCGGCGCCCCGCGTGAACGGGACGATGTTGTACCGCACCCCCGCTGGTGCCCCTCCTCCAGAGCGCAGCATCAGCTTGCGAGCTGCGCTGAGAGTTGCGCGTCCGCGGGCGCCGGTGCCTTGGCGACCACGGTTGCTGACACACCGACCTTCGCCGGAGCGACGACGGGCGCAGCCTTCGCGGCCTTGCCTGCCTTCGCCGGGGGCGCGTCACCGATCAGCACTTCGTCGCCGTCGTAGTACAGGCCGCCCTGCTCGAACGATGCACCGTTCGCTGCGCCGTAGATGTTGCCGTACGGCTTGCTCTTGTCGAAGCTCATGGTTCCCCCCCTCGATTACTTGTCGTCCGCGTCCAGCGCGAGCTGGTTGTCCGGCAGGTTGTCGTCCATCGAGTCGCTGTTGGTGCCGCTCAACTTGCCCATGCTGGACGTCGCGTCGCAGATCGCCGGGCAGCTTCCGCCACCGCTGACTCGGTTGTTGTCGTCGGAGTGCGCGACGTTCGACCACGGTTCGTCGGACCTCGCGTCGATCTTCCCGAAGCTCAGGGTCTCGTCGACGCCGGGCAGCGAGACGCTGCCGTTCAGGCCCGTCTTGTTGCCGCGGTTCGGCAGATCCCCGTCGGCGCCTTGCAGCTCTCCGCTCGGGACGTAGATTTCATCGAACTTGCCCATCGTTGTTGCTCCTTCAGCGGGCCATGCCTTGCGGCCGGCCACAAACGCCACCGAAGGTGGCAGGGTCACCGACGGTGTTCTCGCCGGTGATGTCGGGATCCCAGTTCGGGGTGCGCGGGACGGCATCCGCGAGGACGCCGCTCTTCAGCTCCGAGCCCTTCGCGCCGTAGCCGCCGGCGTTGGCCGCAGCCGTGCCGTCGGGGAGGACCGGGGAGTCGTTCAGGTTCAGGTTGGCGTCGCCGCTCATGGCGTCTCCGTGTGAATTCGTTGGGTGATGCGGAATGAAAAACCCCGGGAGAGTTGCCCCGCCCGGGGTTCGGTACAACGTGACGCGAACGTCAGCGGGCTCTTAGAACAGCGAGTCCCACTTGACGATCCGCGCTTGCGCTTGGTCGGTCTGGACGATGCCGAAGCCGCCGAGGTAGTACCACGCAACGCCCCGCGAACGACCGTAGTCGGTCGGGATGGCGCCACGCATTTCCTCGGGAACCGCGATCCCTTCGGCCACCGTGTCGGCACCGAAGAAATACGCCCAGTTGGACTTGCCAAGGTTCCAGACAGTGCCGGTCTTGGCGACGCCCTTCTTGATGTTCGTCTGCTCGACGTAGCGCACGCCCTCGAAGCGACCGGCCTCACCGTTGAGGATGAGACGGAAGCCAGCGTCGACGTACTTGTAGACGCCTTCGAGGTCGTTCTTCAGCGGACGGAACGTCGACGGATGCGCGAGCGCAACGTAGT
>Ga0265327_10001605_pt1 | contig 27421 bp, 25 predicted proteins | sample 41621metaG_FD_202089 | JGI IMG/M metagenome (GOLD analysis project Ga0265327, IMG submission 202089) | Rhizosphere microbial communities from Carex aquatilis grown in University of Washington, Seatle, WA, United States - 4-16-21 metaG | ecosystem: Host-associated > Plants > Roots > Rhizosphere...
GTTTGAATGAAGCGCCGATCCGCGAATATTTGAATTCCAATATCACTTTATTGAAATGGATGATTGCCGAAGGTTACGGCGATGTGCGCACGATAGAGCGCCGCATCAAAGCCATGCAAGACTGGCTGGCGAATCCGGTTTTGCTGAAGGCCGACGCCGATGCCGAATATTTTGCCATCATCGACATCGATATGAGCGAAATCAAGGAACCGTTATTGGCCTGTCCGAACGATCCGGATGACGTAAAAACGCTGTCGGCGGTGGCCGGGACTAAAATCGACGAAGTGTTTTTGGGTTCCTGCATGACCAATATCGGCCATTTCCGCGCCGCCGGTAAATTGCTGGAAAAACACCACAGCAAATTGCCGACGCAGTTATGGGTCGCGCCACCAACCAAAATGGACCAAAGCCAATTAACCGAGGAAGGTTATTCCAGCACTTTCGACAAAGCCGGAGCGCGCACCGAAATGCCGGGCTGTTCGTTATGCATGGGCAATCAGGCGCGAGTCGCCGAAAACGCGACCGTGGTTTCGACCTCGACGCGTAACTTCCCTAACCGTTTGGGCAATGGCGCGAATGTGTATTTATCATCGGCCGAACTGGCGGCGGTATGTTCGATTTTGGGCAAGATTCCGACTTTTGACGAATATATGCATTACGCAGGACAGATTAACGAAACCGCCGAGGATACTTATCGTTACCTGAATTTTGACCGGATGGCGAGTTACCGGGAAAAGGCTGGCGGGGAAGGCATAGGGGGTTAAGCGGTTGAATGACGGCTATGTCTCTAACTAAAGTTTTCGAGTTGAAAAGTTCAAAACCGATCTTTAAGCCGCTGCCGCAGGATGATCCGCGTCAGCGCAAGCCTGATTTGCTTTGGCTCAGCAGAGCAGCATCGGGGATGGAGTCCTAAAGTGGCGCTGGAGGATGGTTTGAAGGAAACCATCGCTTATTTTAAGAAAGCGATTGGTCACGCCGATTTTTCGTTTCGTCCGTGAGACTTCCGCCGAGGATGTGAAGCCAGGCCTTTCCTTCTGCTCCGGGGCCTGGCAATTTTTTGTTGTGTTACAATTAAGTGTGATTTTAAGCGGAGCTATTGCAATGACTGACGAAGAATTGAAAACATTGGTGGCCAGCTTGGCGATAGCCCAGCAAAAAACCGATGAGCACATTGCGAGTTTATTTGTTGCTCAAAAAGAAACCGATGAACAAATGAAACGTACCGATCAGACGCTAAAAAACATCGGTATTCAAGTTGGCGGCGTGACTAATAATCAAGGCGACGTTGCGGAAGAGTTTTTCTTCAACAGTTTGGTCGACGATGCGCATCTGGGCCCGATTCATTTTGATGACATTACCAAAAACATGCAAAAACATCGGGGACACATTCAAGAAGAATATGATTTGGTGATGACCAATGGGGAAGCGGTTGGCATTGTTGAAGTGAAGTACAAAGCGCATGAAAATGATTTGGATAAGCTGGAACGCAAAATGCGGAATTTTAAAAAACTGTTTCCGGTTTACAACAACTATAAACTTTACGGCGCAATTGCATCGTTTCACATTAATAACGATGCAAAAAGCAAAGCCTTGGCGCGCGGTTTTTTTGTGATGCAACGCAGCGGCAAGGTGGTGCATACCGACTGCGCCGAAAATCCGATGGTGCTGTGATGAAGCAAGCCGTTCAGCTAAGGTGATAAACCGGTGACACTAATAGAAGCCGAATCTAAACAGCCACAGACGATTGATGTGCAAATCAAAAGGGTGTTGGCGGATTTTCCCGATATTGTTCTGGCAATATTATTCGGTTCCGTTGCCTTAGGCCGTCAGCGTGCGGACAGTGATTTGGATGTAGCCGTTGCCGCGAAACACGCTTTAACTGCCGATGAAAAAATGGCTTTGATCGGTGCATTCGCCGATTGTACGGGGCGGCCTATCGATTTGATTGATTTGAAGCGGGTATCTGAGCCATTGCTTGGGCAAATACTGCGGCATGGTCGGAGAATATTGGGTAGCGATACTTTATACGGCGAGTTGATTAGCCGGCATGTGTTTGAGCAGGCAGATTTTATGCCGTACCGAACCCGATTACTTGCAGAAAGGCGGATGGCATGGATCGGGAAGTAGTCGAGCAGAAACTGGAATCGTTACGCCGCTGTTTGTGGCGCATACAGACAAAGTGCCCAGCGGAACCCGCCACGTTAATAAAAGATATTGACCTTCAAGATATTATTTCGCTTAACCTGAGTCGTGCAGTGCAAGTTTCGGTAGATATTGCCGCGCATCTGATCGCCGGGATGGACGTGCCCCCGCCCGACACCATGGGACAAACATTCGATTTACTGGCCCAGGAAGGTTTGTTGACTAACGAGTTGGCAAGTCGCCTGAAAAAAGCCGTAGGTTTTTGCAATATCGCCGTTCATAACTATGAAAGTATCGATTGGGAAATTGCGCATGGTATTGTTAAATTTCATCTCGGGGATTTTTCAGAATTTGCCAAAGTGGTCGCTATAAAATTGGAAAAATGCCCCGACGAACACCGTTATTGACGATCAAAAAAGCTTTGGCTATAACGGCCTGACGGATTGTAGTTATGGTTAAAACATCCGGCTTCCCGTTGCAGTCTACGTTTATCGTCGGCAAGCAAATAACTTAATACCTGTCTCGTGTAGAGTATTAAGCACAGAAATTAAAATTGCATATCAATGAGTATGAGCAAGCAGGCTACATCAAATTATTTATCCCTCCTTCTTATCGTTTTTTTTTCCGGAATTGCACCGGTTATATACGCTCAGGACTTGTTGGACATCTATGAGCTGGCGTTACAAAGCGATCCCGTTCTAAAACAAGCGCATGCCAACCGGCTCGCCATTGGCGAAGCCAGAAACCAAAATGTGGCTAATTTTCTACCGAATGTTTCAGCGACAGGCATCAGTAGTCTGGATCGCTTAAATAACAACAGGGCAACTTATCAAGGGAGCGGTATACAGAAATATTCCGACCAATCGTTTACGGTCAATTTAGCCCAGCCGTTGTTCCATTGGGAGCATTGGATACAGCTAAGCCAAGCCGACAATCAAATTGCTCAAGCCGAAGCGGATTACCAAACTGAACTGCAACGCTTAATGGTCAAAATTGCCGATGCTTATTTCAATGTATTATCTGCGGAAGACAATCTTGAATTTAGCCGTTTGGAAAAACAGGCGATTGCCAGGCAGCTTGAGCAGGCCAAACAACGGTATGACATTGGTTTGACCGATATTACCGAAGCTCGTGAAGCGCAAGCCGCTTTCGATAGAGCGAGCGCCGGTGAAATTGAAGCCTCTAATGATGTGGACAACCAAAAAGAAGCCTTAACTGAAATTATCGGTGAGCAAGACGTTAAATTGAAGAGTCTGGGCGAGAAAATTCCGTTAGTCAGGCCGGAGCCGGATAATATAAGCGCCTGGAGCGATGCCGCCGAAGTGGGTAATTTCGGCATTATTTCGGCTTTTAATCAGCTGGAGTTTTCCCGGAAAACAATCGATCTGCAACGCAGCGGACATTTGCCCAAACTGGATTTGACCGCTTCTTTCGGTAAATTCGACACCAGCAGCAAGTTCGGTCTACAAGGCGATACGGAAATTGTAGGCTTGCGCTTAAATGTGCCTTTATATGAAGGCGGCGCCGCAAATTCCAGAACCGAGCAAGCCCGATATAAGTACGAGCAAGCCAAAGAATATTTAACGGCTACGAAAAGAGCGGTAAAGCGCCAGGTAAAAGATGCCTATCGCGGCATCACTACCAGCATCAGTCGTGTAGAAGCCTTAAAAACCGCCGTAAGCTCGGCTGAAATCGCCGTGCAATCGACTGAGGCGGGTTTTGACGTCGGCGTCCGCACATTGGTTGACGTACTGGCTGAGCAAAGCAATCTGTATCGGGCTAAACGGGACTATTCGCGCACTCGCTACGATTACTTACTGAACGGCATTAAGCTGAAACAAGCCTCCAGCAGCCTTACACAAGAAGATCTTGAACAGATAAATCGGTTATTGGTAGCAGGCTCCGCTGCAAAAAGAAGGGGTTCGGACGGCTTGCAATAAACTCGGCGACGGGCGGGGCGGATGAAGCCGGATAAGCTCCAACGGCCCGTCGCCGATAGCGTTTACGGCGCGTAATGCGTTTCAATGTAACGTTGCACGATTTCCTGAAATTCTTCGGCGATTCTGTCGCCTTTCAGCGTGACGGTTTTTTCGCCGTCTTCATAAACCGGCGCCACCGGGGATTCGCCGGTGCCGGGCAAGCTGATGCCGATATTGGCATTTTTACTTTCGCCCGGACCATTCACGACGCAGCCCATTACCGCGACTTCCATGGTTTCAACGCCCGGATATTGAGTGCGCCATACCGGCATTTGATCGCGCAAATAGCTTTGAATATCCATTGCCAGTTTCTGGAAATAATCGCTGGTGGTGCGGCCGCAACCGGGGCAGGAGATAACCATCGGAGTGAAGGAACGAAAGCCCATGGTTTGCAAAATTTCCTGGCCGACGATCACTTCCTGGGTTCTGGAGGCGCCGGGTTCGGGGGTCAGCGAAATGCGGATGGTGTCGCCGATGCCTTGCTGCATTAATACCGATAACGCGGCGGCCGAAGAGACGATGCCTTTGGAGCCCATGCCGGCTTCGGTCAAGCCCAGATGCAAGGCGTAGTCGCAACGGCTGGAAAGATCCTGATAGATATTGATCAGTTCCTGCACATTGCTGATCTTGCAGGATAGGATGATTTTGTTTTTGCCAAGGCCAAGCTCTTCGGCTTTAGCGGCGCTTTCCAGTGCGGACAGCACGATGGCTTTACGGGTGACGGCGGCCAAAGGTTCGGGCGTTGAAAGGCTTCTGTTTTCATCCAATAAACGCGTCAACACCGCTTGATCCAAACTGCCGCCGTTGACGCCGATGCGCACCGGCTTGTCGTATTGGCAGGCGAATTCAATCATTTGCTGAAATTGCGGGTCACGGCTTTTGCCGCGGCCTACGTTGCCTGGATTAATACGGTATTTGTCCAAAGCTTGAGCGCAATCCGGGTATTTTTCCAACAGCTTATGACCGTTAAAATGGAAGTCTCCGATAATCGGCGTCGAATTGCCTTTTTTATCCAATTGGTTGCGGATTTCAGCCACCGCTTGGGCGGCTTCTTCCGAATTGACGGTAATACGAACCAGCTCGGAACCGGCCGCGGCCAGTTCGATGATTTGATTAACGGTTGCGGTGATATTGGCGGTATCGGTATTGGTCATCGACTGAACCGCGATAGGCGCGCCTCCGCCGACTTTAACATCGCCGATTAAAACTTGATGGGTAATTTTTCTAAGGCTGATAGACATACAAAATCTTTTGGGAAAAGGTTACAGTTATCGGGAAGAATTTTGTTAAATTATACGCCGATACAGGTCATTAAGTAGAGCTCGTGTGAGGATAAATTATTTTTCAGATATACATTTGGAGTTCGGCTCATTAGAAGCTCCGGATAATGACGCCGATATGATTATTGCCGCGGGCGATATCGGTATCGGCGTCGAAGGCGCAAATTGGCTGAAAACGCTGAATAAACCGGTGCTTTATGTGGCCGGTAATCACGAATTTTATGCCGATGAATATCAGCAAACGCTACAGTTAATCCGTAACCAATGTGCGGGCAGTCAGGTGTCTTTTCTTGAGAACGACAGCGTTATAGTTCAAGGTGTACGTTTTTTAGGCTGTACGCTGTGGGCCGATTTGTTTACTGAAGGCGATAAAAAAGCGGAAGCCTTAGGCCAAACTTTAAACGACTTTAGGCGCATTCAATTCGGCGAACAGCGTTTTGATACTGTGCAGTTTAGTCGCTTGTATCAAAACTCAAGAGCGTGGCTGGAGCGGCAATTAGCCCAGCCCTTTGCCGGCAAGACGGTGGTGATAAGCCATCATGCGCCGTCTTTATGGAGTTGGAACGGTTCCGCTCACGCGCTTAAGAAACTAGCTTATTGCAACGACTTAAAGCCCTTGTTGCATGAATACGCGATTGCGGCTTGGTTTCACGGCCATGTCCATAGCCCGATGGATTACCGTATCGCGGGCGCACGGATATTGTGCAATCCTCGGGGGTATTTAGGCATAAAAACCGTAGCCGGATTTGATCGGAACCGGATGGTGGAGATTTAGAAAATACAAACCTCCGTTTAAAACGCTTGATCTGGCTATTGAAGTTAGATTAGGGTGGTTTTTTACAACTTACCAATCAAACACTCCGATGACAAAAATAAACATCCGACAACTGATGACAGAAAGCGGCGTGAGCTTCGGCACCAGCGGTGCGCGCGGTTTGGTCAGCCAAATGAGCGAGCAAGTCTGCGCCGCTTACACGCTGGCCTTCCTGCGCGGTCTGGGCCTTAATCAACCGGGGCAAAAAGTCGCTTTGGGCATGGATCTGCGCCCATCCAGTCCGGCCATTGTTCGCGCTTGTGCGGCCGGTGTCCGCCAAGCCGGTGGCGAGGTGGATTTTTGCGGCATACTGCCTACTCCGGCTCTGGCTTTGCATGCTCTGGCGCAAGGTATTCCGGCTATCATGGTGACCGGCAGCCATATTCCGTTCGACCGCAACGGCATCAAATTTTACCGGGCCGAAGGCGAGATCAGCAAAGCCGATGAAGCGGCGATCACTCAAGCCGAGATCGAGTTGCAAACGCTTAGCGATAATGACGCAATGCCGAGCGTCAACCCTGAGGCCTTACAGCACTACCAACAGCGCTATACCCGGCTGTTTGCAAGCGATTTGCTGAGCGGTTGGCGAATCGGCCTTTACGAACATTCCAGCGCCGCGCGCGATTGCCTGCGTGAGGTGTTGAACGCTTTGGGCGCGGACGTGATCGGCTTGGAGCGTACCGATACTTTTGTGCCTATCGACACCGAAGCGGTCAGCGAAGAAGATCGCCGACGCGGGATCGGTTGGGCCGCAGACCATCATTTGGATGCTATCGTGTCGACCGACGGCGACGGCGATAGACCGCTGATCGCCGATGAGACCGGCAACTGGTTGCGCGGCGACATGGTCGGCTTACTGTGCGCGCAATTTTTGGCCGCCGACACGGTGGTCACGCCGGTAAGCTGCAATACCGCCATCGAAGCGTGCGGATTGTTTCGGCAGGTGCTGCGTACCCGTATCGGTTCGCCTTACGTGATTGCCGGCATGGAGCAGATGCTTGTTGCCGGTAGCGCCGGCGTGGTCGGCTTTGAAGCTAACGGCGGCTTCCTGGTGGGCAGTCATTTAACGGTTGGCGGGCAAACGCTGTTCGCGTTGCCGACCCGAGATGCGGTATTACCGGCTTTGGCGGTGCTGGCGATGGCTAGGCAGCGGAACTGCAAGGTATCGGCTTTACTCGCCGGTTTGCCGCAACGTTATACCGCCAGCGATCGCTTGCAGGATTTTCCGCTTGCCGATAGCCGGGCGCTGCTGGACAGCTTGCAATGCGGTGATACCGCCTATCGCAATCTGTGGGGCGATGACTTGGGCGCGCTTGTGCTGCGGGATTTGACCGACGGTCTGCGATTGACTTTCGACAACGGCGAGATTGTGCATTTGCGCCCGTCCGGCAACGCGCCGGAATTGCGCTGTTACGCGGAAGCGGATAGTATGGAACGGGCGCAAATGCTGGTCGCTTTGACGTTGCGACGCATTGCCGGTAAATAATGTTTAGCTTAGGTAACTCGCAAAAAATACCCTCCGCAATGAAACGCAGACTGATTTTTTTAAGCAACGAGAATTTAGGAAAATAAAAAAATGGCCTGAAATTAATACAATCTTCAGGCCATTAAGATGCTAGTACACCGCGTCGCAAGTTGCTAGAATAATTAATACTTTAAAAAATAATAAGTTACTATAAATAATTATCTAATTTATATACGCCACGCTGTACTAGCTTTATTTTAGCGGTGAGATGCTGTCATCGCTAACAAGACTTTAATGGGTTAAGTCTTGTCCAACAGTGATAACTTTTAACGCATTAGTGCCGCCGGGTATTCCTTCCAGATCGCCTTGAGTGATGATGAAGGTATCGCCATCCACCGCAACGCCTCGTCTTTTCAACTCCGCCATAATTGCCCGATTAACTTCCGCATGATCTTTAAGATCATGAATGAAAAGCACCGGAAAAACACCGCGATATAAAGTGACTTTCCCCAGCGTTTCTTGGTGAGGACTGAGCGCAAAAATCGGGATGCCGGAACTAATTCTGGACATCCATAACGGCGTAGAGCCCGATTCGGTTAATGCAGCGATACCGTGGATCTTGGTGTGATTGGCCATATACATGGCCGACATTGCAATCGCTTCATCGACCCGCTCAAACTGGAGTTCAACGCGATGTCTTGAAATACGGACTATCGGTTGTTTTTCCGCTTCAACGCAAACGCGGTTCATCGCTTCAATGGCTTTAACCGGGTGTTTACCCGATGCCGTCTCCGCAGAAAGCATGATGACGTCGGTGCCATCGTAAACCGCATTAGCAACGTCAAAAACTTCGGCACGCGTAGGAATCGGATTGTCGATCATCGACTCCATCATTTGTGTCGCGGTAATAGCCACACGATTAAGATCTCGCGTACGTCTAATCAGCAGTTTTTGTACGGCGGGCAAATTGGCATCGCCAATTTCGACCCCAAGGTCACCGCGCGCGACCATGACCGCATCCGATGCCAGAATGATTTCGTCCATAACATCCAAGGCTTCAGCGCGTTCCACTTTGGCTACGATACCGGCATGACAGCCTTCGGCAAGCAGCAAACGACGAGCTTCATGAAGATCTTCGGCGGTACGCGGAAAAGAAATGGCGACATAGTCGCATTTCATAATCGCGATCGTTTTAATATCTTCCTTGTCTTTGTCGGTCAACGCGGCCGCGGAAAGACCGCCGCCCAGCAAATTGATGCCTTTGTTATTAGACAAGTCGCCGCCAACGATGACGGTACAATTAACGCGCATGTCTACGACATTGACCACATCCAGTACGATACGGCCATCATCCAGCAACAACCTGCTGCCCGGTTTGACTTCCAAAGCCAAGGGTTCGTAAGTGATACCCACTTGAGTATTGTCGCCGGCCATCGGGTCAAGATTGATGTCCAAAGCAAAATCCTGTCCTTCATTTAAAAACACTTTGGTGTCTTTAAAGCGGGCAATACGGATTTTAGGGCCTTGCAAATCAGCCAAAATACCCACCAATCTGCCGGTTTTCAGGCTGAGCTCACGAACCGCATTGGCTCTGTTAATGTGATCTTCAGCCGAGCCGTGTGAAAAGTTCATGCGAACAAAGTCAAGGCCCGCCGCAAACATGCCTTCCAATACTCCGGGCTTGTCGGTAGCGGGGCCTAACGTTGCTAAAATTTTGGTTCTTCTTAACATTAGGTTGAAAATCCGTTATTTTGCGTTAACTAAAGCAAGTGTGGTATCCAACATACGGTTTGAGAAGCCCCATTCGTTGTCGTACCAAGACAGAATCTTAACAAATTTACCGTTCATGACTTTAGTCAATGAGGCTTCATAAATCGACGATGCCGGATTATGGTTAAAGTCGATTGAAACCAGCGGTAAGGAATTGATATCCAGAATGCCTTTTAACGGACCTTCGGACGCAGCCTTCAAGATTTGATCGATTTCTTCATGGCTGGTGTTTCTGGAGGCTTCAAAAGTTAAATCGACAACAGAAACGTTAATGGTCGGTACGCGCATGGCGAAGCCATCCATTTTGCCGACCAGTTCAGGTAAAACCAGACCTACGGCAGCAGCAGCGCCGGTTTTAGTAGGAATCATCGATTGTGTGGCTGAGCGGGCGCGACGTAAATCGCTATGATAGACGTCAGTCAAAACTTGGTCATTCGTATAAGAATGGATAGTCGTCATTAAACCGTTTTCAATACCGATGGTATCGCATAAAGGTTTAACCAGCGGCGCTAAACAGTTGGTTGTGCAGGAGGCGTTGGAAATAACCGTATCCGATGCTTTCAGAACGTTATGGTTTACGCCGTAAACAATCGTTGCATCAACATCGTTGCCGCCGGGCGCTGAAATAATAACTTTTTTTGCGCCGGCTGTAATATGCATGGATGCTTTGGCTTTGCTGGTAAACAGACCGGTACATTCGTGAACCGCATCAATACCTAATTCGCCCCATGGCAGTTTTGAAGGATCTCTTTCAGAGAAAACTTTAATTTTATCGCCGTTGATAACGAGGCAGTCGCCGTCGACACTCACTTCGAAAGGAAACTTTCCATGCACTGAGTCGTATTGAGTCAGGTGAGCATTAGTTGCGGCGTCGCCTAAATCATTGATTGCAACAATTTGAATCTCGTCGGTGCGACCGGCTTCATATAATGCGCGAACGATATTACGTCCGATACGACCATAACCATTGATTGCAACTTTAATTGGCATAGATATTCTCCAGATGGGTGAAATGAAAACTTACAAAAACGGATAGCCCTAAAGCTTCCGAAAATCGGGCTGATTGTACCAATTGTAAGGCGATTAGTCCATTGACGCGAAGGCGCGGTCGGCGTGAATTAAGCGCTTGGTACAATAATTTCCAAACCGAAACGCCGGCCTGTTCAAAAAACGGGACAGGACTCAAGCGGAAAAAATTAGCGGGGCTAATAATGTGGAGGTACTTCTTCCATGTTTTCGCCACTATGACTGTCGACAGATAAGCTTTTGATCCGTTCGTGAAGCATGCGGCATGTGGCTTCCAAGCGAGCAATCTGTTGCTGTTGCCGACTGACAATAGTATTCAATTCCTGCAACAAATCTTCCTGATATGCGGCTTTTATTTCCAATTCGATAATTCGATCGTCATTCATGGGCGGTTAAATAACTTTTGAAAATTGCTGTTGTTTTTGCGCCAAATATTTATCGAACACCATGCAGATATTACGGATCAACAAGCGGCCTGCGGATAAAACCTGAATGCCTTGTTCCGACAGCCTCAGCAAACCGTCATGCTGCATCGGTATCAAGGCTTCCAGTTCTTTAGCAAAGTAATCGCTAAAGTTAATGCAAAATTGCTGTTCGATTACGGCAAAGTTCAAATCGAAATGGCAAATCAGTTGGGTAATCACGGCGCGGCGCAGTTTGTCGTCGTCATCCAGTTCAACACCTTTAAATACCGGCAATTGTCCTTGCCCGATCTGTTGTTCGTATTCGTCCAGCTCTTTGACATTCTGGATATAAGCATCGCCTACCCGGCCGATGGAAGTAATGCCCAAGCCGACCAAATCGCAATCCGAATGCGTGGAATAGCCCTGGAAATTGCGGTACAAATGCCCCTCGCGCTGAGCCACCGCGAGTTCGTCGTCGGGTTTGGCGAAATGATCCATGCCGATATAAACATAACCGGCTTCGGTGAGCCGTTGCCCGACCATTTGCAAAATGGCGAGTTTAACCTCGGGCGTCGGCATGTCGGCATCGTTAATCTGGCGTTGGGTTTTAAACCGTGCCGGCATGTGGGCGTAATTAAAAATCGAAAACCGGTCCGGTTCTACCGCCAGAATTTTGTCCAGCGTCTTCGCGAAAGTTTGCACTGTTTGCAGCGGCAAGCCGTAGATCAAATCGATATTGGTCGAGCGGAAACCTTCGGCTCTGGCAGCTGCTAAAACGCTGAACGTTTGCTCTTCGCTTTGCAAACGATTGACGGCTTTTTGCACGGCCGGATCGAAATCCTGCAAGCCCAAACTGACCCGGTTAAAGCCCAGCTCGCGCAGTTGCTTGATGGTGTGGTCATTGGTTTCGCGAGGATCGACTTCGATTGAATACTCGCCCTTGTCGTCATCCCTTAAATGAAAATGCTGACGGGTTACCGCCATCAAAGTCTTCATCTGCTCGTAGCTTAAAAAAGTCGGCGTCCCCCCGCCCCAGTGCAATTGATTGACGACTCGGTTGGAATCGAACAAATCACCCTGCATAGCAATTTCTTTGCACAGATTCGCCAAGTACGGTTCCGCATGTTTACGGTTTTTGGTGACGATTTTATTGCAAGCGCAATAAAAACAAACGGTGTCGCAAAACGGGATATGAAAATACAGCGACAGCGGCCCGCCTGCGGCATTGGATGTTGCGATATGCTGGCGATATTCCCGGTCGCCGAAGCCTTCGTGCAATTCCAGCGCGGTCGGGTAAGAGGTGTAACGCGGACCGGCCTTATCGTAACGGTTGATCAGGTCCAAATCGAATTGTATAGATTGATCCATCATTTTATGGGACTGTTGATGACTATTTTGTGGAGGCTTTTATCGGTCAACGTAACTTGATCGATAACGCCGAGTAAGTCGCCGGGCTGCTGCATCGCATCGCCGGATTTGGAAATACGCGCCAGCAGTTTAACTTGCTCGAAATTCGATAACTTCATCGTCGGCGTCATCGCCAACGCATCGGTCAAACTAACGGTTAACGGCAACTCGGACACTTGCTTACGCACGATAGCCAGCGGCATTTTCGGACCGGATAAGGCCTGAGCGTAAATAAAAACGGTATCGCCGGGACCGGCCGATTTTTGCAGTTCAGGCGCCAAGCTTACCTGAACCTCAATACTCGCCGTTTTAATCGCCTGCACCGGTTGTGGGCTCGCTTGTGCCGCACCTTCCGGCATTTGGCTTGCAACCTTAGCCAGCAATCCCTGTACTTCCTGTTGAGCTTCCGAACCGGGCGGCAATAAAGCTTCAAGCTTTTTCCACAAAGCCATTGCCTCAGCAAAATCGCCGATTTGCGCCTTGGCCATTCCGCCCAGCCACAGGCCTGTCACGTTATCGGGTTCTATCGCCAAGGCTTTAAATATCAATTCGGCAGGTAAGCCGGCCAATTGTTCATTATTGTTAAAGGCTAAGGCTTCGGCGTAAAGCAGCATGATTTCTGTTTGATCGCCTAATAATTTATAGGCATGTTCAAAAGCGGCCACGGCTTTATCGTTTTGCTGCAAATATTTATAGGACCGGCCTAACATCGTCCAGCCTAATGCATCATCCGGTTGTTTTTGCAGGCGTTCCGCCAGCCCGGCAACCATGGCTTTCATTTTTTCCAGATCGGGGGGAGGCTGATTTGCTGCCGCAGGTTGAGCGGCTTGACTTAATGCCTGATAGTTGCCCAACGCCCAATAAAGCGAACCCGCAACTAAAGGAATGGCTACAATCAGTACCGACGCCATCCAGCGGCCTTGCGACGGTGAGGCTTCGGCATGGCTCTCGACCTCCAAGGATGGAGGAAGTGTCGCAACCGGTAGGGAACCGGTGCGACCTATATCGAGATCATCGTTTAAGGCTTGTTCAAGTTCGATAAGCTGTTCATCATAAAGCGCCTGAGTCAATGCGCCCGCTTGCAGCTGATCTTTCAGCTCGGCCAGCCGTTGCCGGGCAATGGCGATATTGCGCTGATCCTGGTCTGCTGCGGTAACCGGCTGTTTTCGCCATAATGGCGGCAGTACAATCAAAAACGCGATTAAAACCATTACGCCGACGATAAGCAAAAATAGCATATTCAAGATTGGTCACCTTCTTCCAATAAACTGCGGATTTTTTGCTGTTGTTCAGCGCTGATTTGAACGTTTGCAGCGGTCTTTTTTCGCCGCGCGAATAAGAACACCGAGATCAAACCGATTAACAAAAATGCCGCAGGCCCAATCCACAGAAGGCCGGTTTTAAGCTTAAACGGGGGATTATATAAAACGAAATCGCCGTATCGATCGGTCATAAATTGGGCGATGTCTTGCTTTGATTTGCCTTGTTGCAGCATTTCGTAGACTTGTCTGCGCAAATCCGCCGCCAGTTCGGCATTGGAATCGGCGATGGTTTGGTTTTGGCAAACCAAGCAGCGCAATTCCGAAGTCAGGTTTTCGTAGGCGGCTTGTTGTTCGGGATTGGCGAACTCCCTAAACTCGACGCCGGCGCAAGCGATGCCGGACAGTATTAACAAAAAAACAATAGATAAATACTTCATTAATTTTCAGCCTGTAGCTTGGCGATCAACGGTAGAAACACTTGCTGCACATCGTCAGGCGTAACCGGGCCGGTATGTTTGTACCGAACCACGCCCTGTTTATCGATAACAAAAGTTTCCGGCACCCCGTAAACACCCCAGTCTATGCCGATGCGGCCATCCTGATCCATGATACTGACATCGTAGGGATTGCCCAAGTTCGTTAGCCAGCGTAAGGCCGCTTCCGGTTCGTCCTTGTAATTTAAGCCGACGATAACAGCGGCTTTGGTTTGAGCCAATTGATTGAGTACCGGATGCTCGGAACGGCACGAGGCGCACCAAGACGCCCAAACGTTAAACAGCCAGACTTTGCCTTTTAAATCGGTTTGGGATAGCTTTTCTTGCGGGGTTTGCAGCTTGGGCGCGGAAAATGCCGGGGCCGCTTTGTTGATCAGCGGCGAAGGAATTTCACTGGGATGGAGGTTTAAGCCCAGCGCCAGAAATACTGCGAGAACGATAAATAATAGTAGAGGGAGGATGTATTTAAGCATTAACCGGCACCTTCGCAGATGTTATTTTGTACCGTCTGTCGCAAGCCGCAATCAAACCACCCGCTGCCATGAACAGCGCGCCCAGCCAAATCCAGCGGATAAACGACTTGTAATAAATTCTAAGACTCCAAGCGCCTTGGTCGCCCAGCGGTTCGCCTATCGCCACAAACAAATCCCGAAACAATCCGGCATCGATAGCCGCTTCGGTCATCGGCATTTTTTGCACTCGGTAAACGCGTTTTTGCGGCTCAAGTTTGGCAACCTGCTTGCCGTCGTAACTGACGGTCACAAACGCCTGTTCGGCCATATAATTAGGACCTTGAGTTTGTTTGACGCCGTGGAATTCGAAGATATAACCGGACATATCCAGTTTGTCCTCAGGCATCATGCGCACATCTTTTTCGACGCTGTAAACCGAGGTCAGGGTGATGCCGATCACAAATACGGCGATGCCCAGATGCGCTACGGTCATGCCGTAAAAACCGGCCGGTACGGTTTGCAAGCGTTGCCATGAAAAGCCCTGCGGCCCCATGCGGTCAACAAAAGACATTCCGGTAATCGCAATCGTCCACAACGCCAGCGTTAAACCCAATACCGCGCCCCAGGAATAAAACGGCATGACCAGCGGAATCAGCAAGCCGCCTGAAACACAAGCCAAAACAATCCAGCGCACCCGCAAGGCAATCGCGTTGATATTATCTCTTTTCCACCGCAACAGCATACCCAAGCCTACTGCAATCGCCAGCGGCGCCATTAGCGGAATAAACACCGCATTAAAATACGGAGGCCCGACCGAAATCTTGCCCAATCCCAACGCATCGATGACCAGCGGATACAGCGTACCCAACAAAATACTCGAAGCCGTCACCACCAACAGCACGTTATTCAGCAATATCGCAGACTCTTTTGACGCCAGTTCAAATGTCGCGCTGCTTTTGACGTAAGGCGCTCTTATCGCATACAGCAGTAGAGAACCGCCGACCACGACGGCCAGGAAGACCAATATAAACAGGCCGCGAGCCGGGTCGCTGGCAAACGCATGTACCGAGGTTAAGACGCCGGAACGCACCAGAAATGTGCCGAGCAAGCTTAACGAAAAGGCAAAAATCGCCAGCAATACCGTCCAAGTTTTAAATACGCCGCGTTTTTCGGTCGCGGCCAAAGAATGAATCAGCGCGGTGCCGACCAGCCAAGGCATGAACGAGGCATTTTCGACCGGATCCCAAAACCACCAGCCGCCCCAGCCCAGTTCGTAATAAGCCCACCAGCTGCCCAACGCGATACCGACGGTTAAAAACATCCAGGCGATATTGGTCCAGGGCCTTGACCAACGCGCCCAAGCCGCATCCAATCGGCCTTCGAGCAACGCGGCGATGGCAAAAGCAAAAGCAACGGAAAAGCCGACATAGCCCATATAAAGCATTGGCGGATGTATCGCCAAGCCCGGATCCTGCAATAATGGGTTTAAGTCGCGCCCTTCCAGCGGGGCAGGAAATAGCCGTTCAAACGGGTTGGAGGTCAGCAATAAAAACAGGATAAAACCGATAGAGACCAAGCCCATCACGCCTAAAACGCGGGCCACGGTCGCATCGGGAATAGTGCGGCTGAATAATGCAACCAAGCCGGTCCAGCAGGATAAAATCAGCGCCCAAAGCAATAACGAGCCTTCATGAGCGCCCCAGACCCCGGAAATTAAATATAAAACCGGCAATGCTGTGTTTGAATTTCCGGCGATATAGGCGATGGAAAAATCATGGGTCAAGAAGCCATAAGTCAGGCAACTGTATGAAACCGCCATGAATAACAGTTGCCCGAACGCGGCGGGTCTTGCCACGGCGACCCAGCCGGAAATAGAGCGGGAAGCGCCGATAATCGGCAACAGCCCTAATACACATGCCATGCATAAAGCCAGAATCAGCGAAAAATGTCCCAGTTCTGCAATCATAAGTTTTGGCCTATGCGATCATTTTGATGCGTTATTAGTTTAAGCATGGCAATATTTAAGTTCATCAGTGAGTTCACAAAAAGCATGATAACTTTCAAAAAGATACTTAGCTGTAGGTTATATTTTTTCGTTTCTTTCGTACTTTTTTAAGATGAAGCGCCGCACAGCCGTTGGGCGGGATGTTAAGCAAGATACCCCCATTGCTTAAACTGGTCTTGTAAATCAGGGTCATCTTTAAAAGCAAGATAAAATAAATATTCAGAAGCTAAATCCAGTTCATTAGGCCAAACAACGGTGCTGTGCTCCACCTTGAAATCTTTGAAATTCGATTCGTCTTGTAGCGTAGAAAAAATCGGCCTTGGGTCATGAAACACCGTTTCTTTTAGGTTTGCCACGCCCTTTCTACCGTTATTAAAGGTGATGTTAAGACAGTAATTACCGGAATACTGCGCTTCATTTACAGCTAACATGGCTCAGACCTCTTTATGCTAATGGTTCAATTTTATGGTAATTTCCTGTTTCCTTAATACTCGTCCAGTTTTCCAGTAAGTCTTCTTGATGCTCTTGCGCCCATTCAACGACCAGGCTCATTGCTTTCGATGGCAGCCTTCCTTCAATCAGTCCCAAGTTTTCGATAGAGATCGATGCCTTAAACTCGTTGTATTCAGCATGAAAGTGGGGCCGATTATGTTCATTGAAATACATATAAATTACAATTCCAAGAAACCTGCTTATTTCCGGCATGACGCTTTTTCCGTTTACTACTGTCCTGTAATGGGCGCCGGCTGGTTTTTCAAACTGTCTTTCACTTCCGGCGGCATGTAATTTTCATCATGCTTGGCCAATACTTCTTCGGCAATAAACACGCCCTGAGCATTTAACTTACCGTGTGCAACGATACCTTGGCCTTCTCTGAACAAGTCCGGCAGGATGCCGGTGTACTCAACCGTCACCTCCTTACTGAAATCGGTCAATTTAAAGCGCACCGTCATGCCGTCATTCGGCCGTTCCACAGAACCTTTAATCACCATGCCGCCCAGACGGAATAAAGTATCTCTGGGCGCTTTGCCTTCCACCACATCGGTAGTCGAAAAAAAATACATTAAGTTTTCATTAAACGACTTAAGCGCGAACGCTGTAGCTAAACCTGCGCCGAGCACCATCAGCCCGATCAACATTAAGCGCTGTTTTCTAGCTGGTTTCATGATTTATTGCCGTTTTTGCTTGAGCGCCAAGGAACGTAAGAACTGTCTGCGTTGGGCCACTGGGATAATAATATTGGCCAACAACACGATCAAAGTCAGACCGTAAGAAGTCCAGACATAAAAGGCGTAGCCGCCCATCGCGAAAAATTCCTGCATCGTCATTATTTAGCTTCCGAGATCATATTTTTAACCCACTGCGCATTGCGTTCGCGCAACAACAATTCGGTACGCGCCCGTTGCAACAGCGCGATCAAATAATAAAACTTGAACGATACAGCCATCAGCAACAGCGGTATCAGCATACTGACATGAATCGACGGCTTATCCATTTTGGTGACCGTCGGCCCTTGATGCAGGGTATTCCACCACTCGACCGAGTAATGGATAATCGGGATATTGACCACGCCGACCAAGGCTAAAATAGCCACGGCCCTGGATGCGGTGCGCTTATCGTCTATCGCGCCGTAAAGTCCGATCACGCCGAGATACAAAAACAGCAATATCAATTCGGATGTTAAGCGCGCATCCCAGACCCACCACGTTCCCCACATCGGCTTGCCCCATAAGGAACCCGTCACCAATGCGATAAAGGTAAAACTGGCGCCGACCGGCGCGCTGCTGATAGCCACGATTTCCGCCAACTTGATCCGCCAAACAAGGCCTATTGCACCGGCAACCGCCATGACCACGTAAATAAATAAGGACATCCAGGCGCTGGGTACATGGATATAGATAATACGATAGCTATCGCCCTGCTGATAATCCGCAGGCGCGAGATACAAGCCTCCGTATAGACCCGCGGCTGTCAGCAACAGAAAAATAACTGTCAGCCACGGCATTAAACGCTCGGTAAGCGTATAAAAATGCGGCGGGGACGCCATACGATGGAAGAATCGGACTACAGGATCAGGAATCAAAAACATAGTAAATCAAGAAAGATACAAGGACATTCTGTTTTAGGCTTTGCAGTAGGAAGGAATCCAACTGCGTTCAATCATATAGTCGGGCAATTCATTAAAATCAAAAGCGACGCCGTCTTTAATCATTTGCTCAACGTCGAACAAGTGCCCGACTTCAGGAATATCATTAAAAAACAGCGTGTAAAAAGGCCTGACCAGCCATTTTGAAACTTTCATGCCGATAGGGCCGACAAAGTTTCTGCGCTGTCCGACATGCGCAACTTCGTCGATGGTAATTTCATCGAGCAATTCTTTTAAGCGTTCGCGCACTTCCGGTTCATCGGCCAGCACGTCATCGAACAAACGATGTAAGTGACAATAAAAAGTCACTCCCATCAGTTCGGTGACGAACGCCGGCGTGTCCATTAAAAAGCCGGGTAATTTAGGAAACTGCTCGTAGATTTTTTCCTTGATCGGCCCTAACGGCACCCATTCCACTTTATCCAAGCCGCAGGTTTTAAGCATTTCATCAAACAGGCGCACATGGCAAAACTCTTCGGCCAAATGCACACGGCTGATTTTATCTTCCACGCTGTGCGAATGAGCCATATCGGGTACCGCATCCCAAGCGCCTTTAATGCCCACCCATTCATGCCGGGCAAACTTGTAAATGCCGGTCAGCATCAGCGTCATGCGATCCAATGACTTAGGGTCGTCTTTCATTTCGATGTAATTACGGTAAAAAGCGTCAGGATCGACCAGCGGTTTACGCAATTGCACCGGGTTATCCTGAAAATGCTTCAGTCGATCGCGTTTCTTGGCTAAATTCTTTTCGTCTTCCAGGAGTTCTCCGCCATGCTGCTGAGTAAACTTCCAGTAATTATCGAAATTTTCTTTTCTTTGTTGCGGGGTGGCCGGTGTGAAAACAGACAAATATTTAGCGGATTCCATGATTCTTTATTCCTGCTCGGTAATATGATCGATTATTTTACGAGATATTATCACACATACTCATTTTTAATGCTGCCGCTACCGGCATAGGTGCCAGCACTAAAGCCAGCAATAAAATGGCAATTAAAATATTGATTTGCGCATCGACCGGTAAGCCGCCGTCGGCCATCTGCACCGCATTACCGGCGAAAATCAATACCGGCACATACAACGGCAACACCAGCAGCGACAAAATCATGCCGCCCCGACGCAAGCCCACAGTCAAAGCAACGCCAATCGCCCCGATTAAACTTAATACCGGCGTTCCGAGCAGTAAAGTCAGCAATAAAATGCCCAACGAATGATTGGGCATGCCTAAAAAAACCGCCAATAAGGGTGCGACAATCAACAGCGGCAAGCCGGTAACTAACCAGTGCGCGATGATTTTGCCTAACACTAATACCGAGGTCGGATGCGGGCTTAATATCATCTGTTCCAATGAGCCGTCGTCAAAATCCGAACGGAACAGGCTGTCCAAAGACAGCATCGCCGCCAGTAACGCCGAAACCCAGATAATGCCCGGCGCGATGGCTTGCAGTAAATGCGGTTGCGCGCCGATGCCCAAAGGGAACAGGGTTATCACCAGGATAAAAAATAATAAGGGATTGGCTATTTCCGAACGACGCCGCAAAGCCAAAATCAAATCGCGCCGAATAACGGCAAAAAATGCACGGGATAAAGACATCAGGATAAATTGATACGCTGGACATCGACCTCAGGCAAGTCGATGTCATGGTGTGAAGTAAGCACAATCATGCCGCCGTTAGCGCAATGTTCGCTCATTAAAGTTTCGATCAGGGCGATACCCTGCTTGTCCAATGAGGTGAAGGGTTCATCCAGAATCCACAACACATTTCCGGTCATCAGCAAGCGGGCTAACGACAAGCGTCTTTTTTGGCCGGCCGATAAGGTCTGGACGAGGACATCGTCATAGCCCGTTAAATGAACTTTGGTTAAGGCCTCATCGATGGAGTAGTGCCCGGAGTCGCTTAAGGCCAAGGCCATTTTCAAGTTTTCCAAGACCGTCAGTTCTTTTTTAATGCCGTCCAAATGGCCGACATAAGCCATTTCGGCATAAAAGCGACTGTCTTTTATCGCATCGTTGCACCAGCGAATGGTGCCGGCATCGGCTTCCCGGAAACCGCATAAAATACGCAATAACGAGGTTTTACCGCTGCCGTTTTTGCCTTCCAGCAATAAAACCTGTCCCGAAACTAAAGTGAAATCCAGTTGTTCAAACAGCACCCGGTCATCGCGAATACAGCTTAAACCGGCGCCTTCAAAAGAATGTGTCGATGGTGTTTGCATTATTTAAAGGTAACTCAACCGGCAAGCGATCGTTGTCTTACGGTTTCATAAAGCAGTACGCCGGTTGCAACCGACAGATTAAGACTTTCCACTTGGCCCAGCATCGGTAACTTAACCAAGACATCGCATTGTTCCTTGGTCAAGCGTCTCAAACCTTTGCCCTCGGCGCCCACGACCACCGCCAACGGCACCGTGAAATCGGTTCGATAGGCGGTCTGCGTGGCTTCGCCCGCCGCGCCGATGACCCAGATGCCCTGATCTTTAAGCCAGCGCAAGGTTCTGGATAAATTGGTCACCTGATAAACCGGCACCGTTTCGGCAGCGCCGCTGGCCACTTTGCACACCGTGGGGGTAATGCCGGTGGCATTGTCTTTGGTAATAATCACCCCGTGTACGCCGGTCGCGTCGGCGGTTCTAAGACAAGCGCCGAAATTATGCGGGTCCTGGACGTTATCCAAGACCAGAAATAAAGGCGTTCCCGACAGCGTTAATACTGCGTCCTTGAGCCGGCTTTCCGATAATTCGCCGGGCATTTCGACTTCGATAACGATGCCTTGATGATTATTGCCTTCGGCGAACCGGTCCAGTTTTTTTCGATCGGTTTTTTCCGGCTCTATGCCCAAATCCAATAAATCTCCGACCAGTTGGGTCAAGCGCTTGTCTTGCCTTTGACTGTCGATCCAGGCCTTGTTAATCTTTTTGGGGGAATAATCCAAAGCCGACTGTACCGAATGTATGCCGTATATTTTGCTTAAATTCATTAATTGCGAAGTCTGGAAAGCTCTTATTTTGAATAGAGAGTTTTTGTTAAATATTAATGATGCCGGGTCAACAGCACCATCGCTACTGCCCGCAGCAATGCGACGGTTTAGCTTTGCCGTGAGCGCGCGGCCGGTAATGATAGCCTTAAGACCCTCCATAGCAAAGATTTATTCGTGCCGGATTAAATCGGCGGCTTCTTGAAGATCGGGGCTATCAAGTCCTTCGGTGAATTTATTATAAATGTCCGCCAGCATATTCCGTGCAGCTTCGCTCTTGTCTTGATGACACCATAGCCGCGCCATACTGATCACGGCGCGCAGTTCCAGAGATTGGGCGCGTTGCTTGCGACTGATGGCGATTGCCTGACTGAAACAGGCTTCGGCCTGCTCGCTGTTTGGCTCGGGCGTTTCCAGCAGGCAAACGCCTTTGAGCCGATGAAGCTCGGCGCTGAAATGACCGTCGCCGGTGCTCACGGTCTCCGCCAGCGCTTCCGCAATCAGTTCAAGCGCCTCATTAGGTTGCTTCAGATGCACATAGGCTTCAATCAGGGCGGACAGGAACACCACCGAAATACCGCTTAGCGCTGTCCTCATCCCTGTTATGCTCGACTTGAGCTTAGTAATCCCTTCTTGCTGTCCAAGCATAACCAGCGCCCAGCCGTGAGTCATTTCACCCACCGCCAGCCAAACAGGAAAGCCATGCTGCTGCGACAGTGCAATGGCTTCCGCCGATAAGGCTAAAACCTGGGTAGGTTTATTCAACGAGCGATACAACAATGACGCGGTGCAAAGCGCCAAGCCAAGGGTATGCGGATGGCCCAGTTCGCGCGCCTGTTCAAGCGTTCTCGCGCAAACCTGTTGCGCCCGATCCGGGAAGCCAAGAAAATAAAGCGCCCAAAATAAGTACGACCCGGAAGATACGGACAGGTCTTCGCCGAATTGTTCCAGCAGCATCGGAAGTTGAGCCGGGTGATAAAGCGCGAGAGCCTGTTCGGTATGGCTATGCGTGGCTTCAAACCGACCCAGCCAAAAACACGATTTAGCCACGATATAATGCGCCGCCTGTTTTCTCAGCGGGTCATTCTCCGCCATAGTCAGCAGCTGCATAGCCGGCTCAGACACATCACGGGAACCGGCATTGGCAATGGTATTCATCACCAGCGACCATTTTGCCTGGAACAATTCCGGACTATCGCCTACGGTCCCACTCAAGGCGGCAATACGCGCGTTAAGCTGCCGGGCGTCTTCTGAGCCGTAGCCTTTTACCGCATGCAGCACAAGGCATAAACTGACCAGTATATTAAACTCCATCTTGTCTCTATCCGGCCCTGAAGGAGTGCGCATCAGCAGTTGCAAACCGGCGTTGAAATGTTCTATCGCTTCCAGGTTGGCCGAGTTCCGAGCGGCCCGTTGTCCGGCTTTGATCCAGTATTCGATGGCTTGCTGAATTTCTCCGCCGGCAGATAAATGCTGCGCCAGGATTTCCGGCTGGGTTGCGACGACATCGGAGAAGTCGCTTTGCAGCACTTGGGCAATACGCTGATGCACGGCCTGCCGGACCGACTTGGTTTGGGAATGATACGCAGCTTCTTGAATCAAGGCATGCTTGAATTGCCGACTGCTTTCATTGATGTTCAAGATCAGCCCGGCTTCCTGTAATTCGCATAAATAAATATCTAAAGTGGAATGATTGCACAGGGAGATTTTACGCAGTAAATCCAGGTTGAACTCGCGTCCGATAATGCTGGCCAGTTGCGCGGTAAATTTTGACTGGCCCAAATTATCTACGCGAGCGGCCAGAAGATCGTGCAATGTTTTCGGCAGATAGCTTTGATTGCCGAGGGCGGTAATTTTTACGATCTCTTCAATAAACAAAGGAATGCCGTCGGCGCGTTTGACGATACGTTGAAGGGTGTCCGGGCTAAGGTCCGCCGATAGCGAAGCAGTCATTCGAATGGCCTCATTCATGGAAAGAGGCCCAAGAGTAAGCGCCGAGAGGTGAATATTCCGCCAAGGCGGATTAAACTCAGGCCGGGCCGTGAATATAGCTAAAACACTCTCGGTTGTTTGGCGCTCAACCAGCTGAGTCAAAAATTCGAGCGTGGAAGGATCGATCCAGTGCAAGTCTTCCACGATAAACAACAGGGCTTGTTGTGACCGCGCATGCAATAGGGCAAGCAGGACGGCTATCGTTTTTTCCTTCTGAATTTGCGGCGATAACGCGGCGGAGCGGTAATGTTCCGGCGGCGTCAAAGACAGCAGGTTGCACAGTATAGGGACGGCGTCTTGCGCCGATGACGGGTAATAAGTTTGGACATAATTCGACACTTTACCGGACTTCAGCTCAGGCGTATCCTCCGGCTCGAAGCCCATATTAGCTTCGAACATTGCGATCAAGGGATGAAAAGGCGACTGACTAAACTCCGGAAAACAGCGAAATTCGCGGATGACATGCGGCCTACCGGTCAGCCGTTTTTTTATGCGGTGCAGCAGGCGAGATTTGCCTATGCCCGCCTCGCCTTGAACCAGCACAACATGGCGTTCGCCTTGCTCGGCTTGTGCCCATAACCTCATCAGTTCGGCAACCTCGGCTTTGCGCCCGATCAATGGCGTTAAGCGCGCCCCCGTTTCAAAACGGAGGCGGGCGCCGGTTTCCCGCGCAACCTTGAATATTTCCACCACTTGCCCGAAATCAGGCAAATATTGAGCGCTAAGACGGGTGCAGTCGAAATGCCCCGACACTATATCGTAGGTATCCTTGCTGATCGTTACTTTGTTGCGCCCGGTAATTCGGCGTAGCTGAATAGCCAGCCTTGAGGTTCTGCCGGTAATGTCCGGCATGGACGAGTAACCGCCGGTGACGATCAAGCCGGTGTGAACGGACGCGCGAATCTCAAAATTCAACGTGGAGTCGCGGGTGATCGCCAAAGCCGCCTGCACCGCCCGGTGGGCCGCATGTTCACTGGCTTTCGGATAACCGAAATAAGTCAACATTCCGCCGCCATGGGTTGGCAGGGTATGTCCGCAAAATTCCATGATGATTTCCGCACAATGGGCCTGAGCCGGACCTATCAACTCCAACGCATCATCGGGATCGTCGATGGTCGGAATTATGAGTTCGCAATACATCACGCTGACTTGGCGCCGTTCTTTTGCGACAAGACTTTGCGGCTTGCGGTGGTCCGTACTGCGCCGTTCTTGCTGGGAAGCCGGTATAGTGTGTGAGCGGGGGGCTTGCGCCGGAATGTCGGTCGATCTGCGCGGTAAAATGCCGTTGCTGATTTGTTCGGCGAGCTGCCGGGTTTTCTGGTCAGGTAATATGCCCAACTGATTTTTGAGTACGCGACAACAGATTTCATATTGCTTGATGGCCGCCCGGTTTTGTCCATTCAGCGAGTACAAGGACATGGCGCTGCGATGAGCCTCTTCGTCCCAGGGTTCAAGCACTGTACGGCGCAAGACATAGCTCAGCGCGGTGCTGTAATCGCCGATTGTTTGGTAGTGCAGGGACACTTGTTCCAGTAAGGCCAGCGCGCGCAGATGCAGTGCTTCGCGTTGCACCTGAACCCAGTCATCGAAATCGCGACAGTTAGGCAAGGAGAAACCTTTCAGGAATTCTCCCCGGTACAGGGCGATCAGGTTCTCTTTATGCTGTAGACCGGCATCGCTATTATTCTGCGAAGTTGGAATCAGTTCGGTAAATTTTAACGCATCGACATAGATCGTGGGATTAAAGCGGAGGCTGTGCCTGGTGGATGCGAACAAGGTTTGACCGGTGGGCGCTTCCAGAATCTTGCGTAATTTCGATAAAGCCCGGCGTAGATTATCCCGAGCCGTTTCAGGAGAATTATCCCCCCAAAACAGCTCGGACAAAAACTCGCGACTGTGATCCTTTCCTTGCTCCATGGCGAGATAGGCGAGCAAAGCGCGCATCTTCTTGTAAGAGAATCCATCAACCGAGCTGCCGTCAAGCTGGGCATCGAACCCTCCCAACAATATTATTTTCAATGCTGTTGCCATGGAGTAAAAAATACCTGTGAGAAATTAGACGATAAGTGAAAAATGCCGGTTGAAGGTTGGGCTTACGTTGAGTAAGGAATTAATTACATTTCTTTTAAAAGGCCAAAAATCAAATACTTTTCCATTCATGTCCCTGTAACTTACGATTCATATAATCGATTGATTGTTAATCACTATCTGCAAAACTTATCGCCATTCTCTCACATATTAATGTTTTAGGCGGAGCGTTGTGTTTCCGCTTGAAATTTATCCTTAGGCGCCTTTCGGCAAGACGATCGAGCCACGGAACGGTCATCAGGAATATTGTTATGTCAGCATAATCTATTGTTTTTAAATTGTTATTAATGTAATAAAAATTAATTGCGGCAAATTAGACGATAAATAGACGGTGTTGGTTTATGTTTTAACTGAGGTTGAGTAAGGAATTAATGACGTTACTTTTAAATTACCGGAAGAGTTTGGTTTATTTACTTATTTTATTGTTTTTTAAGAACTGGCTGTGAACTTCGCATGCATTTTTGTACACATTAATTTTTTAGGTTGATCTCGTTATGTATTCAGTTGAAGTTTTTCCATGGAATAAAAATTTCGAAGTGGGAGTGCCGTTGATCGATGAGCAACACCAAAGATTGGTTGAGTTATTAAATGTTTTAGCCGGACATCTGATCTATCAATCCGATATGCCGACCTTAGCGACTGTTTTTAATGAATTGGTGGAATACACCGTTTACCACTTTCAAGCGGAGGAAACTATTTGGCATGCCGTTTTTCCTCAAGACGCCTGGGAAAAAAATCATAAAGGCGAGCACAGTAAGTTTCTGACTAAAATAAACTTAATAATGTGGGAACAGAGCAGCATTGCCTCGGACCAGGTGATTGAGGAAATTCTTAGATTTCTGACCCAGTGGTTGGCCTTTCACATTCTGGACACCGACATGCGCATGGCCAAAGTGCTGTTGGCCGTGCAAGCCGGCGCAGCCTTAACTCAAGCTAAGGAACGAGCCGAACAGGAGATGAGCGGAGCCACCAGGGTGCTGATTGAAACCATGCTGTCCATGTACGATGCGCTCTCTTCACGCACCATGCAGCTGGCAAAAGAAGTGGTCGAACGCAAAAAAGCCGAGCAGACTCTTCTTGAAGCCGAGCGGACTAGCCAAGATGCCTTGGACCGTCTTCAGAAAATCGCCGGTCAAGTACCGGGACTGGTGTTTCAATTTCAGCTGTTCCCTGACGGCAGCTCCCGTATTCCCTACGCCAATGACGCTATTCGCACTATTTACCGGGTGAGCCCGGAGGAAGTCAGCGAAGATGCAAGCCCGATATTTTCAGTCTTGCATCCGGATGACCTGGAAAACTTTAAAACATCTTTTCGGGTATCGGCGCGGGACTTAACGCCGTGGCATCAGGAATACCGGTTGCAGTTCAACGACGCGTCCGTCTGCTGGCTGTTCGGCAATGCCCTCCCTCAGCAGCAGACCGATGGCTCGGTACTTTGGCACGGCTTCATTACCGACATTACCCAACAAAAGCAGGATGAGGTTGATCTGCGTATAGCCGCCACCGCCTTTGAGTTGCAAGACGCCATGCTGGTCACCGATGCGAACAAGGTTATTCTCAAAGTCAACCAGGCCTTTACCCGAATTACCGGATACAGCGCCGAGGAAGCGATCGGCAAAACGCCTCATATGCTCAGTTCGGGGCGACACGATCAAAAATTTTTTGCTGAAATGTGGGACGCCATCAATCGCACCGGCGCATGGCAAGGTGAAATCTGGAA
>Ga0265327_10001606_pt1 | contig 27411 bp, 25 predicted proteins | sample 41621metaG_FD_202089 | JGI IMG/M metagenome (GOLD analysis project Ga0265327, IMG submission 202089) | Rhizosphere microbial communities from Carex aquatilis grown in University of Washington, Seatle, WA, United States - 4-16-21 metaG | ecosystem: Host-associated > Plants > Roots > Rhizosphere...
TCAGGATGACGGACTGGACGACGCCCTTGGTCCGGCGGGCGTAGTCAAAGACCTTGTCCCGCAGTTCATCCCGGAGCTTGGTCCCGGCCCGATAGGCGGCAGCGGCAATGACCGACCGGCCCCGCTTTTCGCGGCTGAAAATCTTGGCCTCTAGTCGGTATATTGCCATGCGGGAAACCAGTCAGGACGGGAGGAGGAAAACGAACAGAGAAAGGAAGGGTTAGTGTAACGCCGCCATTGTTTAAAATTCGTTAACACTTGGCGCTGGCTGGGCGTTTCAGAACAGGACAGGCGCTGAAAGGCCGTGTCTAAACCCGCCCGTTTCATCGTGGGACAGGCACCTGAAGGCGGGGCATAACAGCCCCGTAAGGCCAAAACAGGCAGGCAGGGCAAAAAACCTGAATAGCGAGGTTATACATCGCAAGCGATGTCCCTCGCCAGCAAGGGGGTTTAGGCCACCCCCTTTTGGATAATCCCCGGCCAATTATGCAGGGCGTGCCGCCCTTCCAACTACCCTGCCCACCGTTGCGCCGGTAGGTTCGCGCCGCTGGTTCGGGGCACTCCGTTCCCCGGTCTTGGCAGACGGCCAACACCTAGCGGTGTGGCCACCCAAGGCGTTCCGCCCTTCCCTAACCCTGAGTCTTTGCAGACGGCACCAAGGGAACCGTCCCTTGGATTGCGTTTTTGGTGTCCGCACCGCCAGGTGCTGGCCACATTGGGAGGGGACACAGCCCCCTGTTGTCCGACGGGGGCCGGACAAGCACCGGCTCAACCGCGACTTGGTGCGCCTGTTCCAACTAAAGTCAAAATGAATGGACGGCTATCGGGTGGGCTGGTGGTCTGAAGACTTGTCGCGGCCTGACATCAATTGCTTGGCACCGTAAAGCACTGCGCCCACCCCGACCACCGCCCCGGCCATTGCCAGTCCTTTTTTGCCAACCCACTTCTCTTTGCCAATCCGCGTCAGCCAGCTTTCTTCCGTCGGAACGACGGCACCGGTCGCATATGAAGAACCCGTATAATGTCCAGAGGACACGGTGGTTGGTTCAGCCGCCGCCACTTTGGGCGGGGCCGCTTCTGCCGCCGTGCTTTGGGCGGGCGTGATGTGCCCCTCAACTATGCCCATGCTTTTATCAATTAATTTGCCATCAAAGGCGTCACCAAGGGCCAGCAGTTCAAATCTTTTGCGTTTAAGTCCTTCCCGCAACAGCGTCGCTTCCTCCGGCGTCAGGCTTTTCATGACTTGAATATCATGCGCACTCCCAAAACTTTCAGAATGGTGCGCCGCCTGCCAAACCAGCGTTTCCAGCTTTTCGGGCAAATTCAGCGGCGGCAAGGTTCCCTCCCACGGCCCCAAGCCAGCCAGACGCGTATGGTTGATTGAGTCCAAGGTCTTCCGAACGGCTTCGCTGCCGGGCAGCTTTTTTAAGTGCGTTTCCACTGCTTCAAATTCCGGTACGGAAAGGCTGCCCATCAGGGCCGGATTGAAATACATCGGGATGCCATGTTTCCCGGCAAACTGAATGATGTGTTGAGCGGCTTTCGGCAGTTCTGTAACGTCTCGCATGTTCGGCCCGCGCCTTGAGGTTTTCCTGATGCCTGTATTATATGCCAGTTGCCAGCCCCCAACCTACCTCTGAATTATTAAGGTTTTATTACAGAAACCAGCCAAACCCCGAAAAATGCTGGCGTTACCGCAGGTTGCGGGGCCAATAAGCTATCCGCAAGGATGAATGAATTTACCATTCGTCAATTCATGTAGAATGTTTATCAACAGCTAACGCAAAATTGGTGAACCGGACGGATTGATGACATAGGAAAGCCGAATCAAACCAGGGATTTCGTTATTGAAAGGGGCATGAAGATCAATTGTCATCTGGCCATATTCCTGACCGTTTTTCAATTTTAGGTAAAACTGTCGATCTCCGGAATCGCTACGCTGTCCCCCTTTGATTTGGCCATGAATTTCGAACTTTGGGGCATAGCCATCCGTCGGCGCTTGAAACATGGGCGAACCAAGCCCCTGCTCCATGAGTCCACCATTGATTACCTCAATGCCACATGACCAGTCATAAAGTTGTCCACGGACAGTTTGGTTAGTGTATTGAATCCACACTTTCAAGTCCCCGTTGTCCACTTCGGAAATTGTGTCATCCGTTAAGTTAATAAAATATGGCCTTCCATCTGGTGTAACAGGGAATGATTTATTTCCGGCAATCAATTGCTCGTGCACGTTCGTGCTCCACATTTTAAATACCTCGGGATTACCGTAACTGCCCGCCGTTGAACCAAAACCAGATTTACTTTGTTCCATTTCGTAACCCCCTCTGATGATTTGCACCCCAAAGCCATCTCCGGTCGTCCCGTGAAACTCAAACCGTCCGTCCGTATCAGAAGTCTGTTCAAGTTGAATAACTTTGGCTCCAAGTTGCTGTGTCAACGGATTCAGCATGTACCAGTGAGAAACACCAATTTTTATTGTCGCGCCCGATATGGCGTTGCTGTCTTGGTCGATTACGCGACCATAAAATTCAATTGGTCGATTTTTGCTTTCAATAAATTTCTCATTCACGTCCTGTAGCGTGGGCCTGTTTGTAATATTTGGACCTGGCTTTGGAACCGGCGCTGGCATCACTCCCGATGGCATGGAACCAGATACAGCTTGGGCTGCCACATTCGCACCCGCTGCTTGAACATTGGTGCTTTGAGTAAATGTTTGCGCCGCGTCCGTGGTTATGGTTGGTTTTGCTGGCCGCAGCCAGAAAATGACCATCAACACCACCACAATCGAAATAATTAGGAAGATAAAAACTTTTGGTCTCATAAACTGCTTTTGAGTCCCATTTGGACCAACGCCGCATCCCAAAACAACCACCGCTGTGGGTTGTCGGAACGAAATTCTGCGCTATGCCAAACATGGGCTTTATAATAGTTGTTTAATGGGTCGGCTGGCCAAATACTTTGTAGATTTACCTCATGAGAACCTGAGGCATTGTGAAATACTCCCCCAACATTCGTCTGCATGCCAAGGGCGTAACTGCGAGCTTGAATGATTTTATCAAAAATTTCGTAGGTGTTGCCGGGGAAGTTCAAGGTCGTCAGGTAATGGTAATAATATTCCGGTGGTATAAATGTATAGGTGGGATTGAGCGTTGGCTTGGAATTTTGAAATACCAGCCACAAATTAAGCGCAAAATCATTGGTGTTATAAAAATTTATATAGGTTCCGGCCCCAGCTGAGGCATTGAAATAGCAGGGGTTCCAAGAGTTCCAATAATGGGCGTAGCAATCCGGTGTACCCGAATCATTTAGCAAGTAATAGATTGGGGTTGTTGGGTCGTAAGCGTGGGCCGTGACTGCCGCCTGCATTGCCAAATATGTATTAACAACTTGATTCGTTGCCAACCGCAAAGCCTCACCCGCAACGACATTGCCCAAGCTGTGAGCCATCAAATAAACTTGGCCGGGATAGGTCGCATTTAAATCCTCCAACTTATTCAACAAGCCTTGGGCTGATTGCCAGGCTTGTAGTTCACTTGAGCCAAATTCAAGGGGGTTTTGTGCCGTTGGCCAATTGAACTCGCCAAAGCGGCCTTGATAGCCCTGCCAATAAAGCCGCTTATAGGCCGTCTCCCCGTAGCAATCTTTCGCCCACGGCGGCATGTTGTAACCATGCACAAGCAAAATATAGGGCGTGTTTGTGACCCCATTAGTCTGGTATAGAAACGCGGAATCGCCCACACGAAGTCCTTCCGTTGCCAAAACGGCAGTTGTCAATGCCGTAACACTTGAGTTGTCGCCCACCGTCCAACGCTCAAATAAATTCTTGATGTCCACGATTTGAATATAGGCTGTCGCTTGCGTTAGCAGATTGCTATTGGCATCCCGGAAGGTCAAATTCAATCCGCCCTTGCCGTTGGCCACGCCGCACCAAATGAAGTGATTACCCAACCAACCGTTAAATTGACTGGCGTTGAGCACAAGATTGCTCCCCGGTCCAAGCCGCCCAATATATGGGTTGTAATCGGAGTCAATTTGCAGTTGAGCGGTGGTCTCATTTGTCAAATAGCCGATACCGCCATCGGCATCGGCAGGCTGAAACAGATCAATCGTAGGATTGGCCGAATTCGGATGGCCCACGTCGCCCCAATTTAAGGTAATCGTGCTGCCTGCCGGTAGCGCGGCCAGCAAATTTGTGGTGACGCCACAAATCCATAATCTGGCGAAATCTTCAAGATCACGGGTGCAGGGAATCACCCGCGTGTGGTCACTATGCAGATAATTATAATCTGGCGTGACAGTAAACGGCGCACCCTGACAACCAGCCGATTCCACACTATCTTGTTCCGGGGTGTCAAACGGAGGGTCATAATCCCACCGGTCAAAGTTGTTATTACACCAAAAAAACCCGTTACGCGGTTCCCGCCAAAAGGCAGTCCCCATAAGGGGATTGCCCGCTTTCCGCCGCCGCCGGGTTTTGTCACATGACCGGCTGGGGCCAAAGCGCCGCTGCTGGCATTGGGGCGTCGTTTTCAACGGGGCCAGCATAGCCGATTCCGCCCCCGGCGGTAATCGAAAAAAACGGGGCGACATTGATGTTCTCAATGCTCACCCCTGGGCGACTCTGCGCCGCTCCTGCTGCTCGCGGGGATGGAACTTGCGGTGCGCTTCCTTCAAGTCGGTGATGGTCAGCCGCAGATACCGCTCCGTGGTCGCCAGCGACTTGTGGCCGAGCATTTCCTGAACGTGCCGCAAGTTGGCGTTGTTCTTCAACAGGTGGGTGGCGCAAGTGTGCCGCCACAGATGGCAGGTCACGCGCTTTTTGACTCTGGCCAGCCGGACGTATTTGTCAATGATGGGGCCGATGCCGTTGACGCCGATGGGCAGGCCGTGCCGAACCGAGATAAACAGCACGTCGGTTTGTTTGCCGTGCAACAGTTCCGGGCGGATGACTTTGATGTAATTTTCCAGATACCGGCAGGCAACACTGCTCAAGGGGACAACGCGGTCTTTCCGTCCCTTGCCCCGGTTCACCCGCAACAGTTCTTCCTCCAAGTTCACGGCGTCCACCGTCAGGTTGCGCAACTCGGCCTTGCGGATGCCGCTGGCGTAAAGCACTTCCAACAACGTCCGGTCGCGGTAGCCAACGTGCGTGTGCGTGTCGGGCGCTTCAAGGATTTTACGGGCCTCGTCGGGCGTCAGCACGTTTTTGGGCAGGGCATCCGGCTCCTTGGACAGCCGCAAGTCCTGGGCGGGATTGTGCGCCAGATACCCCTCGTGGTGAAGGAACTTGAAGAAGCTGCGGATGGCCGATAGCACGCGGTTTTGCGAACTTACACCACGCGACAGGCCCCGGACGGTCGGCTGGTAAAAAAGCCAGCGTTGAAAGTCCAACAGCGTGGCCCCTGTGACGGTGGCCAAGTCGGTGATTTTGGCCTCGGTCAAAAACTCGCCCAGCCGGTTAAAATAAACCTGCTTGGTGGCCAGCGTCGGCGGCGAGTAATTGAGGGCTTCAAGCTGTTGCAGATAACGGGCGGCCAGCGTTTCGAGCGGCAAGCCCCCTTCGGTGGGTTGGGTCGGATTCATCGTTGCCATCGGTCGTGTCCTCCGGGCATTTGCGCCGCGTCCTCGCGGGTCAGAACCGGCGGCACGGCTGAACGGCGGGCGCGTGGGTGGGTGTGTTGCAACGTCTGCTTGAGTTCGGACATGGTGACGTGCGTATAAATTTCGGTGGTTTTAAGCCGCGTGTGCCCCAGCAACCGCTGGACGTAAACGATGTTCGCGCCGTTGGCAACCAGATGCGTGGCGTAACTGTGCCGCCAGACGTGCGGGGAGACGTTGCGGCCCAAAACCCGCCGGGCATGACGTTGTAAAATAAGCCCGATGGCCTCCGTGTGGATGGGCGAATGTGGCTGGATGGGCGACAGCCAAAGCGCCTCCGTCCAACCGGGATTGCGGGGAGCTTTGAGCCACACGGCACGCGCTTCCTGGAGATACCGTTTCAAGGCATCACACGCGCTTTGGCCGATGGGCACGATGCGTTCCTTGTTGCCCTTGCCCTGCACGCGCACAAAGCCGTTGCGGATGTCCACGGCCTGCACCGTCAGCCGGGCCATTTCTTCGCGCCGGATGCCGCTGCTGTAAAACAGTTCCATCATGGCCCGGTCGCGGAGTCCCTTGGGCGTCTGGTCGGGCGCGTTCAATAACCGGCGGGCCTCGGTGGGCTTCAAGATGCGCTTGGGCAACCGTCGTTCCCATTTCGGCAAGGTCACGTCCCGCGTCGGGTTGACCAAAATCGTCCCGCTGTTTTCCAGATGGGCAAAAAAACTGCGCACCGTGCCCATGTGGCTGCGCACGCTGTTGGCATCGTGGTGGCGCAAGAGATTCCGCTGGTAGGTTTCAATGGTGTCCCGGTTGACGGCGCGCACGTCCGCCCGGCCGTCGGCGGCAAGCTGCGCCAAGAACCGCCGCAAGTTGTGCCGACAGCCTTTGATGGTGGCGGGCGCATAATGGCGCACGCGCAACAGTTCAAGATAGTTTTCCAAGTGCGTTTCGTTTTTCACAAGCCGTTCCTCCTGCCGTTGGTTGTTTCCGGTATCTGTTCCCCCGAAAGTGCCGCGAGGTTTGGGGGTGAAGTCAATAATCCGTTGGATTGACGCGGGTTTTCTGGCTGCAAAACCTCGCGCTTTGCCACCTGCGAGGTGGGTGCGAGGTGCCCGTTTTGGGGTGCGAGGTTGGTCAAAACACCTGCGAGGTTTGCCTCCCGGCGCACTTGTTCCACGGATTTGAGGCCGGTCAGAAAGCGCCCGCCGTGCTCCAGTTGGCCGTCGGTCAGCACCAGCCGGTATTGATACCGCTGCCCAAACCGTCCCGACACCGAAACGACGTATTCCATTTCTTCCAGTTCCTCCAAGTGCGTCCGCAACCGCGTGTCGCCCCATTTGAACGCCTCCCGCAACTCGCGCCGCGTAAAGGTGGCTGCGCCACTGGCCAGCTTGGAACTGGTTCCCGCCTTGCCGTTCGGCTTGGCCCCGGCCTGCCGGTCCAGGTAATCGCTGATGAGCTTCACCAACTCCCGCCCTGGCCGCGACAGGTCATCCAGACTGTGGCCGAACAACTCATGCGCCAAGTCGTTCGCTATGGCGATGTCGTCCAGCGTGGTTTCAATGTAGTCGCCTAACTCCGGGTCGTTGTGGATGGGGCGTTGCAACTGGTAAAGGAACGTCACGCCCAAAATCAGATTCAAGTATTTGGGCTGGTCGCGCCGGACCAGCAACGCCTCGTCGGGATAGGTCAACAACGGCTCAAACGGATTGAGCACCTTCAACGGCTTCAACAAACGCTGGAACGATTGGTGCCGCTTCAAGATGGCCTCCCGCAACACCCGCTTTTTCCAGCCGTCGTGCGTGTGGCTGTGCCGTTGCGCCGCCAAGATTGCCCGCGTCTGCTCCGGGGACTCGTCCACGCTCACGATGACGAACCGGCTCCGCGTCTCGGCGTCCGTCCGGGGATTGGTCGTGGTCTGAAAGATGGCCGTCGGCCCGTTGACGATGTTGACTTGGGTTTCCAGCTTGCCGGTCAGCGGATTTTTGATGGTGCTTTCTATCACCAGTTTTTTGGCGCTGATGAGATTGCGGATGGCGTAGTCCGCCCCCTCGGCTCCGGCCAGTTCCTCGACGGCCAAAACTTTGTGCCGCAATGAGTCCTCGCCCTTGTAGAACAAGGCCCGGTCGGTCAATGAGGTCAGCTTGATTAAATCCTCGTCGGGACACAGTGACAACACCGTGTCTTGCAAAAGGGATTTGCCGGCACCGCTGCCGGACAACGTAAGCAAGGCCAGCGGGTCGGGCATTTTCCGGCTGGTCATCACCAGATAGCCAATCAGCTTGTTGGTTTCCTCGCCAACCACCCCCAGCTTTTCCATGTCCCGCATAATCTCCCCGGCCAAGTCGGGATGCCGCCCCAGCTTCAACGCCTCGGCCTTCTCGGTTTCCGATACCAGCACCACTTGGGCATGACTCTCGGCCAGTTGCTTTTCAACGTAAGCCTCCACTTGGCCGATAAGCCGGTTCACGTCCCCCTCGATGACTTCCACCGTTTCACGAAACAGTCTCGCCGCCTCGCCCATGAAAAACCGCCGGGAACGGCTGACGTAAAAATCCACCGTGTCTATATGGAAGCGATGGTCCGGCCCCACCGCCTTGATGGTGGCTTTCAAGCGGGACTGCTTGAACCGTTCCACGGCCCGCAACTCGTATCGCCGTCCGCCATAGACCGCAATGAACCCGTCCGGGGTCATCGTGATTTCGCAGCCTGCATCCGCCGGTGGCCGTGCGCCAGCGCCTTCGCCCTGGGCTTCGGTGGCGGGCGGATTGGCCGCTTTCACCAGCGCCGCAAAGTCCGCCGCTGAACGGCTGGGGCCAAAAAATTCATTGGCGTCCTTCACGCCCTCCGGCCATTTCACCACCTGGATTTGTTTCACCAGCGGGGGCAGGATTTCGTTTTTTAGCCGGGCCGTGGCTTCCTCCCCGGCTTGGTCGTTGTCGAGGGCGAGATAAATTTCGGTCGTGCCGTTGTCCCATAACAGCCGGGCATGGTCATCCGTCCAGCCGTTGGCCCCGTATAGCGCCACCACGTTCTTAAAACCCGCCTGCCACAAGCTCAAGGCATCCATGATGGCCTCGGTGATGAACAGGGTTTGACTGGTCTTGGCGCTCGCCCCGTTGAACACGCCGCAATGTTTCCCCGGCAGGTAAAGGTGCTGCGGTTCGCCATCGTTCACGCGACGGCCATAGATGCCAGCAACTTTTCCAGCCGCATCAATAATCGGCACCACCACGCATCCGCGAAAGTGTTCCTGTCCCTTCGCGTTCAACACCCCCAGCGTTTTCAGGTCGCGGATAAGGTCGCCCGTTTTAGGCAGGGCTTGGCGCAAGCTCCCGTTGCTGTAACCGATTTGAAACGCCTCCCACATGGCCGCGTCGGTCAGATTGCGCCGGGTCAGATAGGCCATGCCCGCCGGGTCTTTGCGCAACGTGCGGGCGTAAAACGCCACGACGCGCCGCAACAGCGCCTCGGCGGCTTCCGGTTTCAACATGCGGACTGGTGCCGCCGGGGCAACGGGCCGGGCAAAGGTCGCCCCGCTGTTCTCCTTGAGCCACGCCACGGCCTGGCTCTTGGTCAAGCCGTCCTTGCGCATGATGAAGTCAATGACGCTGCCGCCGACGTGACAGCCCAGACAGTTGAAAAGATTTTTTGAGGGCGTGACGTGGAAGCTCGGCGTTTTCTCTTTATGAAAGGGACAGAGGCCAACGAAGTCCTTGCCCTGCTTGGCGAGTTTGACGCCCCGCGACTGCACCACGGCCACAAGGTCAATGGATTGCTTCAAACGGTTTAGGTCGGTGGGATTCATAATGAAGACAAGCGGGCGTCACCTCGCGGCAACGCCCGCCCGGCTTACCAGTGCCAGTTGGGAGCGTGAGGAAAAAATAACGCGGGACGGATGCCGCCTTCCGGCAACACCCGCCCCGGCGCTTCGCGGTGCCCCTGATGCAGGGCGCAAAAAATTCATCGAGCCATTTTCCGGCTGACGCTCATTAACCCCCGCAACTCCAGCCCGGCGGCAGATTTTCCGCGAGGGCGTCAAGCCTCTTTTCGCCGGTTTTTTATTCGTGCTGGACATTGCGCACAAGATATAGAACATCATCTATATCTTGTGCAAGTAAATTTTATTACTCCACCCCTCACAAACGGGACACCAGCGTATGATGCGGTCATGCACGCAGGTGGAAGGCCAGCCAACAAGCCCCGCTCACCTCTCGGCCAGCGGATTGCCGCAGCACGGGAGCAGTCGGGTATTTCTCAAGCGCAACTGGCGGAACGCCTCGGCGTCACGCAACCCACGGTCGCCTATTGGGAGCGCAAGGCCGTGAACATCCGCTCGGATGTGCTGACGCGGATTGCCCGTGCGCTTGACGTTTCATCGGACGAACTTTTAGGAACCAAGCCCGCAAAACCACGCGCCGCAACACCGGCTGGCAAGGCACGGCAGGCTTTTGATGCGGTGTCACGACTGCCACGCCGACAACAGGCGAAGATTGTCGAGGTCGTGGAAGCAATGGTTGAAAAGCATAGCAACGGCGCAAGCAGGGGAACGTAGCAACCCGCCGCTCAAGGTGTCATAAGGTCCTAAAAACCCGTCTGCCACCATGCCGGGCCAGGTGCCATATCCCTTTAGGGTATGGCACTGGCACCGGTCAGGAAAAAAACCTTCCCGCCCCATTCTGGCACCAAAAAACCCCCGCAGTCTGGCTAAAACCTGTTGATTTTGACCACTTTCCAACTAATTGCATTTTTTTGAAAATAAAAACTGACGCTCGGTGGTGTCTCTGCGAGATTGTATCTGTCAGGAGATTATCCCGTCAGTTTCCACCCGTTTTGCCCCTTTTGCCTGACAGTCATTTAGTCCAATAGCCCCGCCAGTAAACGAGAGCCGTGGTCGCGCCAATGCGACCACGGCTCTTTTTTTGTAGCTGGCCGTTGCGCCAGCGCCAACGCCTCACCGTTTGGGACGCTGGCTTCCGTAAACCGCAAAAGAAAAACCGCCCTCACCACGCGGACGCAGCAAGAGCGGCTTAATAAGTCTAAGCAACTGTTACGTTACTCCCGACTGTTCCCCGTGGCAAGGGCAAAGAAAGAAAGGTAAAAATGAGCAGTCCTAACATCCAAAACATCACCCTCACGCGTCCCGGCATCAGTGCCGAGACGTTGAAAGCCGAGGGCATCCGTCACCTCACCGACAAGGAAGCCTACGAACTTTTTGGCCAGTTCGTGGCGTGCTGGTGGATTCCTTACCATCACGCGGACAAGTCGCCCGTGATGTGCAACCCCGTCGTCAAAGTCAACGGCCAGCCCGTCACGCTCCCGACGATAGAGTTCGGACGTGGCCGCAAGGACGACGCGCCGGACGGGAACAAATACACCCAGCCCGGCGGCGTGGGCGCTCACGGTTATATTCCGCGTTGCTTCAAGGCCGTCAAGGGCGGGATTCTTTATATCCCGGAAGGCGAGTATAAAACCCTGTCCATGATTGAAGCCGGTTACTGCGCCGCCGGGGCCGGGGGCATCAATAATTGCGCCGTCCTGGGCGGCGGCGCATTGGCACCGGAACTGGCGGAAGCCATCAAGGCTTGCGAGCCTCGGTCCGTCGCCTTCGTCGCCGACGCCGACACGGCCCTGATTCCGGCCTTCAGTGGGGCCATGCTCCAACTGGCCCGGCTGATTCATCCGGTGCCGTTGCTGCTGCCACGCCTGCCCGTCAACGCCCCCGGCAAAGGCATTGATGATTGCCGGGAGGTGCTCAAAGACAAGTTCAACGGCTGGTTTGATGCCATCGTCAGCCAGTCCGTCACCGTTTCCCCGAACTATCCTACCGGCGACACCCCTAAAGCCCGACGCATTGCCGCCAAATCCCCGGAGGCCATGCGGATGCGTTCCACCCTGGCCTTGGAACTTCTCCACCGGGAAGTGGAAGCGCTCAAAACGCTCACCGACACAACCGCCGTCACCCGTGAGAACGCGTTGAAACGGTCCCTCCAACTGGCGGCGGGCTTCTTCGAGGATGTCCCCACGCGGGACGAGATTATCCGCGTCACCAGCGACGTGTTCAACCTGCCGGTGGCGGTGCTCAACCAACAGGCGGAGCAAACCCACATTGAGCAGCGGCGAAAACGGAAAGAGGAATGGGCCGCCAAACACGGCCAGCGGGTCGCCGTTCCGGCTCCGGTGCCCGCTGCCCCTGCCTTAACTGCGGGCGAACTCCCGCCCATTGAAAAGCTGTCGGACCTGGTAAACGACCCCAGCGTCACCACGCCGCCGGAGATTATCCAAGGGCTGATTCATCAGGGCAGTAAAATCGTGCTGGCGGGCAACAGCAAGATTGGCAAAAGCTGGCTGCTCCAACACCTCGCCTTGTCGGTGTCCACTGGTTCGCCGTTCTGGGGCCTGCCCACGGTGCAAGGCCGCGTGCTCTATCTCAACTTCGAGATTCAACGGCCCTTCCTCAAGCGCCGCTTCCTCAAGCTCGCCGCCGCCACGGGTATCACCGAACATGGCAATGTGGACACCTGGAACCTTCGCGGCTACTCCACTCATCTGGGCATCCTGATGCCCAAAATCATCGAACGGGTCAAACAATGCGGCTACTCCATGATTATCATTGACCCGATTTACAAGGGCCTCGGCGGGCGCGATGAAAACAACGCCGGGGCGATGGGCGAACTGTGCAATGAACTGGAAGCCCTCGCCGTGCATACGGGGGCGGCGGTCGTGTTCGCGGCGCACTTCTCCAAGGGCAACCAAGCGTTGAAGGCGGCGGTGGACCGCATCTCCGGCAGTGGCGTCATCGCCCGCGATGCCGATGCCATCATCACGCTGACGGCGCATGACACGCCGAACGCCTACACGGTTGAAGCCACGTTGCGGAACTTCACGCCGCTGGAACCGTTCGTCGTCGAGTGGAACTTCCCGCTGATGGTGCGCCGCCCGGATTTGAACCCCGCCAAGCTCAAGCAGGTGGCCGGGCGCAAACCGAGCTACACCACGGCGGACATCCTGCCGCTGCTCAAGGCCGGACCGCTCACCACCACCGAATGGCTCAAGCTCGCCGAAAAACAGGCGGGCATGTCCAAGAGCACCTTCATCCGCCTGATGAAGTCCGCCGTCAATGATGTGGCCGTCGTCGGCACCTCGGATGACAAGTGGTCGCTCCCCGCCACCACGCCGCAAGGTGTCACCAGTGCCACAAGTGCCAATGGCACCAACTGACACCCCTCTGACACCGGGCTGGGCCGGGTGCCATATCCCTTTAGGGTATGGCACCGGCCCCAGCCAACAGAAAACACTTCCTTCCTTTCTTTCTGACGCCAACGAAAACGGCGTCACATAAAAATTGTCGCTCGACTCTGGGAGCAACCCGCCAGACGAGGGGTGTAAGGCCCCGTTTTAGTTATGAACCATGACCACCTGACCAGCAACCCACTGAACCCGCAACCCTCCGCCAGCAACTTCAACCGGCAACGGCTTGTCGAAGACCTGCGCCGCAACATCGAGCGCTGCGACTTCATGCACGTTTACCGGCACGGTAAACCTATCCTCGTCGTGGCCCCCGACCGGGACCTGGCCACGGTCGCCTCTTACCTCGCGGATGGGGTCAGCGGCGAGAGTTTCACCCGGCTGCACGCCTCCGGCGATGTGCTGGGGATTTACGAAGCCTGGGGCAGCCCCTATGCCACGTTCGCCGCCGAGCCGGGCGACGAAGTGCGCGTGCTGTTCACGCCCCCGGCCTTCATCGTCCAGCGCACGGGTAAATCGCTCGAATAAAATTCACGGCGCAACGACACCCCCCCGCCGGTTAAAATGAGGGGATATGAAAACATCCCCGCTTCGCCCCTCGGTCGCCAGCTTGCTGGCTGAACGTCTCGCCGCCCTCGGCGCTGCCAACCTGCCCGCCAGCGCCCGGCTGGTCATCGAGGCCGATTTGTTCGCGGCGCTGGCCTCGCTGATTCAGCGGCGCGTGACTGCCCCCGCCGTGGGCCGGGCCGTCGCCCGTGCCTTGGCCGCTCCGTCGGCCATCGAGCAGGGTTTCAAGGGGGGCACCCCTTTGACCAGCAGTCCGGGGCGCACGCCAAGTGCGCAACCGGACGTAGCTGGCCACCTGCCTGACACCAGCGCTGACACCACGGCGGAGACGCCTGAACCACCAACCGGGGAGCGCCTATGACCACCAAAACCACTTCCGTTTCTTTCGGTCGCGCCCGCCTGCCAAACGCTTTAGCGGTTCAACTAACAACGCTCCCGCCCGGTCTCCGGGGCCGGACGGTCGCCCTTATCGTGCTGGCTCATACCACTGGCCTAGACCTGCAAAAGCTGGTCGCCTCGGCCAGTGAACTCCGCCGCCTGGGTGTGCTCATCAATCAGTCATTGCGACTTAGCGGCGGGCGGGCCGTGGACGTGGTGGCACTCCAAGCAGCGGCTAAAAAAGTAAATCAACTCTACCCATGAACGCCCCTTGTGCCATCGTTAATTTCAAGGCCACCTCGGAACCCGTGGCCACCATCCGCTATTTTTCCAACCCTGCCAAAGTGGTCGGCTCGTATGACGGCCTGACTACGGGCGTCGCTTTTGGATCCGCCAAAGACTTGGCGGATTTGCTCCTGTCCAGCCATCACGACAAGCGGGCAAAAAGAGTTTGCAGGACTGCCGTTATCTCCGTCCAAACTCCCCGCCGGGCAACCCAGGAACAACTTGCCGACATTGACAGCCGCCTGCTCCAAGCCGCCGCTGACTTGCAAAAAATTCTCAAGGTCGCGTCTATGCTGGGGTGGATTCATGGCAACACTGGCACCCGCCATATCCACCTGATTTTCCCGAACAGCACGGGCCGCCGCACTCTCGACTTGCGCCCCAAATTCCTCCGCCAGCTTCAAGGCTTCCTCTGGACGGCCGCTTTTATCTCCGGTCGCGGTCGCGGTCGCCGCAAGGCGCTCCCGGTCTATCCGCGTGCCCGCAAGCTGGCCGTCCGTGACCTCGCCCGCCTGCTCATGGACGCTCACGGCCACCTGCGCCAAGACCGCTGGGATGCCCTCGTCAAGGCCGGTAAAATTTCCAACCTCCGCCGTCGCAACGATGGCTCGCTAATTTCCTTTGAGTGGGGTGGTAAACGGGTCCGCGTGGCCACGCTCAAAGGCATCGCAACCGAACTCACGCAACCCGAAAACATACAAAACTATGAAACTAACTCCGCAAACATCGAGCTTGGTCAGCCAGTTGAACCACTGCTCGAACCAAACCAATCAACTGAACCAAGCGCAACAAAACCTGTCCCGCCTCCAGCAACAGGACCCGGACAACCTCCCGCTCTACCGGTTGCTGGCGCAACAAAACCGGACGCTGCTGGCCCGGCTGGTCGCGCTGCAACCCTCCGGCCCGGCCTCGCCGTCGCCGTCGCCCTGGACGTGCTTGCGGGACGAACTCCAGAGCCTGCAACAACTGGCGCAGTCTCACTGCCAGTTGGTGGCCTGGCTCTACCACGGCAACCCGGATTCCGACGGGCCGGCCAACAGCCTGCCAGCGCCCAAAGCGCCCCAGCCAAAACCGCAACGCCCCGCCGCTTCAAACGCATCGCCCGCCCCGGCATCCGTTGATTTTAATTGATGCGCCGCCGGGAACGAAAAGCCCGTGCCGCCGATGATGATTCAACGGCGGCACGGGTCAGCGTCATGGCTGGCTAAGTGATAAGTTCGCCGACGCCAGTAATCGCCACCATGATGGCTTGTTGCTTAAAACTGCCCCGCAACTGGTTGGCGCACGCTTTCACCTTGGAATAATCTTCGGCCAAAATAATAATTTGGACGGAGTCTTCTTCCCGGCCATTCCAAAAGCCGGTGCCCTTCAAAACCGTGCTCCCGGTAAACCCTCGAAGCCGGACGATTTTGTTGATGGTCTCATAATCCTTGCCGTCGAACTTGGCGGCCTTCCAGCAAGCCTTTGCATCCGCAGCCGATGAATGCGCCCCCAAGGTTATCACATATTGTGTCTTCATGTCGCCGCATTCTAGGCAATAGCCTGCGGGCTTCAAATCCGTTTTTTGCGGGGCCGATACGCCCGCCGGGCCTGGGCCTCGCGCTGCTCGCGGGCACGCCTGCGGTGCAGGCCGATAAGGATGCCGATGATTGCGCCGGTCGCCATCGCGTAGTAAAGGTCTCGAATAAATTTCATGGGTGGTTCCTGGGGTTGGCTTTTGCCTGCCGGTAAAGGTCCAGATAGTGAAGGGCCAGCCGTTTGCAGGTGCCTTGCATGTTGTGACTAGGCCACCATTGCCGGGCCATGCGTGCCCAGGCAATCGCCTCCCGCCGGTAAAAATAACTCGTGCGCCTGCGGGTCGCGTCCGCTGATGAAGCCGGTATGATGGTGCCGAAAAGGCCAAACTCCCGGCTGATTTTTTCGCGGGTCATGGGATAAATGGGCGGAGCCTTGCGGCCCCGCCCGTGTGGTTTAGTTCTCCGTGAGCTTGCCCGTGTGCATACCCTCGGCGATTTCCCAAAGCCGCTTATTGATGCGGATGCTTTCGTCCAATCCCGTCACCGGGCGCGTCTTCTGGTGGCGGCTGCCATCCGTCCGCCGCTGGCGGTAATCCCGCTGCCCGCCTCGCACCAGATTTTCCTGCACCCGGTTGTAAACGCTCCAAAGGTCGTTGCCGGTGTCCTCGTTGCGCCGGGGCAGCAACACCTTGTCCATCCCAATGGGCGCAAGCGCCGCGTCTTGCCAGCGGGCCGCGATGGCCTGCCGGGCAAACTGCTCCTGCTCGCCCGCCGTCAACTGCCGGGCACGAAAAGCCGTCACGCGCTCCGTCAGTCGCGGGATTTGCGCCAGCATCGTGAACGATGCCGCAATGACTTCCTCCGCCTCGCGTCCGCTGTGCCGGATGCTCACCGACTCAAAGGTGCTGTCACTCACCATCAGGCCATTGGCACACACAAAGCGGTAAAGCGCCGCATGGATTTGATAGGCGCTGCTCCGGTCGTGCGAGTTCACCAAGGCGATTTCCGGCGTGTATTCCCCCGGCGTGGCTATCTGGTCCCGCCGTTGAAAACGGATGAGATGTTTCTGAAAGCCAAAGCGGCCTTCCGCCCGCACGGCCTGCTGCCGGGCTTCCACGGGGGCCCAGCCTTCCGCCCGCATCCGGTTCACGATTTGCACCGTGGGCAGGAACGTGTAACGCGCCGATACGCCCGCCTGCGGGGCTTCGGCAAACACGCTCGGCGACTGGATTTTGATTTGCTCGTCGCTTAACTCAAGGCGAGCCAGCGAACGGGTGTTGCGATTGATGATGTTGAACATATTTTTCCTTTCTTTCTGTGGTTTTTTGTTTGGTTAAAAATTCGCCCTGGCCGCCTGTGCCAACAGCGTTAAATCCCATGCCTGCCGGTCGGCGCTTTTCAGGAACGCTTGGATTAGTTCACGGTCGGCGGGCCGCGATGGCAGGTTCAAGCTGTCGCTCTCTCCGCCACTCCAAAAGGCATCCCCTTGGCTGATGAAAAATCCGGCGCTGATGGCCTGCACTGCTTCCCGGCATTCCTGCCGGACATAACCGAAAACGTCCGCGTGCTTGGCCTCAAAGGGAAAGGTGACTACCTGTTCCTTGCCCCCATGCAAAATCACAATGTATTTGCTCACTCCGGTCGGTGCTGTGAACTGTTCGGATTGGCCCAGAGCCTTCCCTCCGGTCTTGTTGGTCGTGTTGGTTTTCATATTGGTGTTTTTTTTAGTGCTCTGCTGTTCGTCTTGTCCGTCGCCTTCGCAAGAGAGACCGCCAGCCGGGGCGGCCAGTGGAAGGGTTCCTCGGAAGGTCGCCACGCCCGGCCCCCCGGCGGTAAGCGGTCGGTAGAGGCGATGGACGGGGCGAAACGGCGGAGCTAAAAGCACCTGAACAACGGGACAACACGACCAGGACAGAGGCAGCGACACCAGCGAACTCTGGCCCCTCACCATCGAGCGGCACGCGAGCCAACTCTGCCGCTGGTTCGCTCGTGAGTTTACGGCGGCGGGAATGAAAGGAAGCGTTTGAACGGGACGCCCGCGTAGGGGTGCTGGCGCACGGCCACCAATGGGCCGCGGTTTCGCGGCCAGTTCAAAAAGCGGACTGGAGTGATGCCGCTGGAAAGCTCATCGAGGGAACACCCACGGGGGAGCCAAGTCTTGCCGGGCTTCGCGGCGTAGCTCTTTCAAGGGGAAGCGAAACTGGCAAGTCTTGGCGACGGGGTTCGGTCTGGTGTCACAAGTGCCAAAAACACCTTCTGCCACTGTGCTGGGCCAGGTGCCATATCCCTTTAGGGTATGGCACTGGCACCAGCTACGAAAAAAACTTCCAACCCGTTTTGACACCAATCCCAGGGGAAGCGGGACCGGTCAGGACGGGCGACGGGGATTATCAGCACTTTGGCTTTCTAACCTTCGCCAGTTTTATCAGGGCCAACAAAATGTAGGCAATGAAGCTCCCACAGAAAGAAAGTCCAAGCCGTCGCGCTTGGTCATAGCCTGACTGCTCCCCGCTGGTGGCCGAACCGATGCCAGCCATCGCAACAGCAAATTTGTATTCGAGCGCCATGACAACGCCAGCGATGATTCCACCAATCACCAGCGGCAGCCAACGCCTCGAAAAAACCAGCGATAAAATCAAAATGCCCGGCCCCGCCACGAAAAATGCGATGACTAAAATTATCCCCATTGCCTGTTATGGTTGAAGTTTATCGCAAGACTCTGGAACCGGACGGATTGAGGGCATACGAAAGGCGTATCAGCCCCGGATGCAACTTCCCGTATGGCGCAAACAAATTGATGTTCATGCGCCCGTATTCTTGGCCGTCTTTCAGCATCAAATAAAAACTGCGGTCGCCGATTTCTCCGCTTTGGCCGCCTTTGATTTGTTGTTGCAGTTGAAATGAATTGGTGTAGCCCTCCGTTGGCGCGACATACATGACAGCGCCTTGCGGCTCTTCCAAAAGTCCGCCGTTTATGACTTCGATGCCTGCCGACCAAGCATATAGCTGGCCCCGCGTCACTTGATTTGTGTAGCGAATCCAGACCTTCAAATCGCCGCCCGTCTGCTCCGAGATTGTGCCTGCCGTCAGATTGATAAAATACAGACGGCCATCCGGCACCACCTCAAAATCTTTTCCGCCAGTGATTAGCTTTTCGTGGATGTTGGTGCTCCACATCTTGAAAATTACAGGGTTTTGAAAACCTCCGCTGGATGGCCCAAAGTTTGGCTGTGAGCGTGGTTCCGATTCGTATCCATCCTTTGTAATCACAAGCCCCAAGCTGGTTCCTGTTCCACCTAGTATTTCAAACTTTCCATTTGAATCGGTGGTTTTCTCGAAGGGGATGTATTGGTCTTCGTCGCCCCAAGGTGCCGGGACAACCACTTTGATGCGGTGGATTCTGCCAGTAATTTTTGCATCGGATAGTGGATTTCCGTCTTGGTCAACCACTTCGCCGTAAAATTCAACCGGCCTATTTTGAGATTCCATATATTGGCGAATCTCATTGGTTTTCTCGCGGTCGTTGAGCGTGGTCAACTGGCCCGTTGGTGATGGCGAAAAACTTTGAGTCTGGTTAGTTGGTTTTGGCGTATTTGGCGTAATCGCTACCACGCGCGCAACGCTTCCGGTAGATTCAGCGGCCTCGGCCCCATGAGGCACAACATCAGCCCGTTTTTGCCGCATGAGCAAGACGGCCAATACCGCTAACAGCAAAAGCAGTGCGGGAATGTATATCCGTTTCCTCATAATTATTTCAGTTTCATTTTCGTGAGCAGCGTATTCCAAAATATAGCCCTCTGCATATTGTCAGAGCGAAATTCAGCACTGTGCCACTTATGAGCAATATATCCATCAAGGTCTGGCGGCCAAACGTTTGGTAAATTCACTTGATTGCCACCAAACACCCCTCCAACGCCAGACTGCGCGCCCAGAGCATAACAACGAGCTTCGATGCAATAGGAAAACAGTTCGTAAGTGTTGGCCGGGAAAAATAATTCGTCCAAAATCACCGTTCCACGGAAAAACCGGCCATTGTAAGCGTCATAAGTATAGCCAAAATCCGGCTTGGAGTCTTGGTCAAGCTGCCAATGGTCTGAATTGAGCGCCCAATCGTTGGTGTTGAAAAAATTCACATACGTCTCCGCTCCGGCAGAGGCGTTAAAATAACACGCGCCGCCATTGGTCGGATAGTGTGCATAGCGGTTGGGCGTAGCGGAGTCTAGCAGAACGCCAAGGCTGCGCGTCGGGGCTGTCGGGTCGTAAGTGTGCGAGGCAATCGCCCCCTGCATCGCAATGTAGGTGTTCACCGGCTGGCTACCACCGGCCAACCTCAACGCTTCACCGGCAACCACGTTCCCCATGCTGTGCGCCATGAGATACACGTTGCCGGGATATTTAGTGTTGAGGTCACTTAATTTATTAAGCAACCCCACGGCGGATGCCCACGCATTTGATTCGCTGTCGTCGAAATTCTGCGGGTTGTTTAGCGGCGTGTTGGCACTGCCACTGCCCGGCGCACCAAAATCAAAATGCGTTGGCCAGCGGAAGCTGCCGAAGCGTCCTTTGTAGCCCTGCCAGTAAAGCCGTTTGTAGGCGGCCTCGGCAAAACGGTCTTTTTCCCAGCGCTCCATATTCCAGCCGTGGACGAAAAGAATGTAAGGCGTGTTCGTGTCGGTCGGTGCCGTGTATTGAAACGCCGCCGTGTAGGCAGGCAAATCCTCGGTGGCGGCTAGAGCGTTGGCCAACGCCGGGCGGCTCGGCGTGTCGCCCACCGTCCAGCGCTCATACATCTGCTTGATGTCATTGATTTGAAGATAAGTTGGCGAGTCGGCAACCACATTCCCGTTGCCGTCCAAAATCTGCAAGTCCACCTGGGCGCTGCCGGTCTGCGCTCCGCAGATGATGAAGTGTTCGTTGAAGTTGGTGGTGATGCTGAAAACCACTGGCGAACTGGAAGTCAGCAGGCCGACGTAAAGGGATGCCGATTGCGCCACTTGGTTTGAGGCCGTGGTTGCGTCAAACAGATAATTCGTGCCGCCGTTCGGCTCGACGGCGTGGAAGATTCTGATTTGGCCGTCGCCGGTCAATGTCAGTTGCACAGTGTAGTTGGCTGGCATGGCCTTCATCGCGCTGGCGATTCCCGGCAACCACAGCCGGAAGTAATCTTCCAAATCCCGTGTGCAAGGAATGGCATTCAAGCCATTAGTCTTGTATTGGCAGTCCGGCACTTTTTGTTCTGCCGGAACATTCAAATTGGCGAGTTGCGCCGGGCTTAAATCGTCCTGCTCGGCGTCGTTCCCGTCAACGGTGTGCCATCTATCAAAGTTATTATTCGCCCAAAACACAAACGGCGAATTGGTTGAAGTGGCATCCGGGCCATTGAAAGTGGTGTCTATAATGCCATCATGGTTTTTGTCCAACTGTAAAGAGACGCAATATACCATGCAAGTGCCTCGCTGATAGGGTGGATCAATATCTGGCATTGTAATCAATGCAGTCTGCCCAGGTTGCGTCGGAAAAAAGTCGCCGTATTCCGAAAGCACACCTGTATTGGTGCTTGTGGCCACACCGTTGGTTGTGGTGTATGCCTGGTCAAAATACTGCCCCAAATAAGCGAACGTATTTGTATAAGCATTGAGGACTGCCAGTTTAGCATAACCGGCAATGCGGGTTGGCTGCCCCACCGCCGCCAATAGTGTTTGGGTCTGGTTTGTAGTTGAAAATTGGGGCCACGCGTCATTACCCCAAAAGTATGGATTATTTTGGACTGGTAAGAGATTAATACCGGGAACGCCAAAATAATAACCTGCATTGGCAAAAGCCGGTTGTTCTGTTTCCGTATATCTCCAGTAACCCATGCCGGGAAGCGCGCCATTAGCCCGGTACGTCCCATATTGAATTTGATTGTTTGTTAAATATGTCAGCTCGTCTGATAAGACTTGCAAACCATAAATATTGGTTTCAGGAAATTGGGCACTGAAAGTATCATAATAATAAAACGGCAGCAGCCAACGAGTCACATTGGTTGTTGATACAGAGGAAAAGGTTGTGTTGTTTCCGTAGTTGATTGCACCCGAAATATCAAAATTAAATGTGGGAGTCGTATTAAAACATAATGCAGCATTAAAAAAATCGTCGTCACCCCACGCTATCCCGGTATTTGGAAACCCCGTGGCATCCAAATAATTTGGTGAAAAGGCGAAATCACGGTACAGGCAATTATCTTCAAGGCCCCGTAACGGGTCAAAAGCAGGTTGGTAATCAATGTAAAAATTAGCCGTCAGAACTTGGGGGTCGCAATTGTAAAATCCTGATACGACGTAATTTGTTTGCGCCACTTCATAACGTGAAACATTTTCCATCGCAAAGGGCGTGGCTACGGAACCCTCGCGCAGCAAAAAGCGTAAATTGTCTTTCAAGGCAGCCCTGCCGTCTATGTATGGGGCCACCAATCGTGAGTTAAAATTATCCGCCGCATACCCTCCATAGCTCACTATTTGCGATGCCCCCAAAGCAGTATTATTTGTATCCAGCGGCTGCACGAACCAATAATAGTAGCTGTAGCCATAGCCATCTGCTGGCCCCGCCATCACGCTGGCGGGAACTGGATAAAACCCACCTGCGCCTGATGACAGCGGCGTTATGGCTGAAGTTATGCAGGAAGCAGGCGAAGGGGTTCCCTGATCAAGGGCGTATGCATCAATACGGCTGACTAGCAGGCTTGCCGTCCTAGGAGGGAGGTTGGGAACCGCTATGTAGGCCGTGCCCTCAGGGCCAGCAACTAAGGAAGCAGAAGTATTGTAAGGCTCTAATAACGTGTTTGCTGGCAATGAAATTCCATTAGTATATTTGGCATGAATGGTATAGCTCACATACAGTGTCGGGCCTTCACCCATAGGGTCATCTGGCTCATCGCCTAATATGTTATCTGCCAAACTACTTGACGAAGCAGAAATATTGAAAGTGGATTCTGATTCGGTATAACCGTCAATTTTGGATACTGTATATCCCGTAACCGCTCCGGCGGCAGGCTGCCAGGTGAGCGTGACATTGCCGCTGCTGGCGTCATAGCTGGCTGCAAAGTTTTGTGGCGCGGCTGGTATAACCCACGTGCTGGGGTTTACCCCAATCTGATACTTTTGATAAATGCTCCAGCCATCACCTGCTGAATCCAGCGCGTTGGGGTCAACAATGTTTGTTCCGAAATAAAGTTGTTCCCACCAATCAGGGATGCCGCTGCCATCATCGCTTTGCTCCGAACGCAACTGGACGAACAGATTTGCCCGGCTGTTTTGCGCCACGCTAAATGGTGTCCAATTCGTTAGTTCCGAGCCAAAGATTACGCCTTCACTCTGCCAGCCGTTGGTCACTTGCAGTAAATTTGTTACCGAGAATATGGTGTACGCCACATCGGCCACCGTATTGGTGCCAATGGCCGTCAGGTAACCATTCGTCACTGCCGTTTGCGCTATCCAAAGATTGGTTCCACCCACCGGCACCCCACCGCTCAAATTATTTGGTGTATAGGTGTTTGTCCCGCCATCTCCCGGCAGCCCCGGCAAAGACTCCGCCGACATGGTCATCATGCCCATGCTCATCGGGCTGGCTGTCAAGGTAGGGGGCGCGCTATAATCATAATCCACATCGTTCAGCAACAGGCTGCCATCCGCCATCGGCCACACCGCCGAACCGCTGGTATCCACCGGCAGGGGCGGAAAACCGGGGTTTTGAAGCGACCAGAACGTCCCGCCACTGGGTAACGAATCCGCAGAAATCGTCGGTGTGGCGTTTAACGCGTTTACCAATACATTTAATTGCAGGTCCGTCAACTGCCCGATGGTAGAGACATTCGTACCGTTTAAAGTCAGCACCCCATTAGCCGTGATGCTTGAGAGGTTTATACTGGAGAGGGAATCCCCGCTTTCCTGTGCTTGAACACCATTACCGCCGATTAGCGCGAGAGTGAGCAGCCCGACACCAAATTTACCAAGTTGCTTTAGTTTTTTCATATTTATCCGTTCCGATTCTAATGTCCCGGCCCGAAATCACCGTAAGGTTTAAAATTGCCTGTCCTCACCGTAATTTGCCAAGCCTATTCGGTTAATTTTATTACATTCTTTGCTTTCTGTTTTACCTACGCCCAGCTTGTTTTCAGGACGCTACCAAAATCCACTGCCATCCCATGAATTGATATTTCATGGCGGCTATCGGTTTTCTCAATGTCCTGCCCGGCCCGGCCATGCAGCCTTTTACCAATCTCTTGCCATCCCGTTTTCAGCCTTGTATGACCAAATGACGCAGGAGGTGCCATGACGCTTGACCAGCTTGTTTCGTTATTTTCCGCCGCCATTTCCTTTGCGGGCCTGATTTTCGTCGCGCTCCAACTGCGCGACACGAACCGGCAGCGGGAGTCAGAGGCCATCGTGAAACTTTATGACGTAAACCGCCAGCTTATCACCCTCGCCTTTTCCCATCCGGTGCTGTTTGAGGTGTTGGAGGACAAACACATCGCCAATCCGCTGCTGGAAAAACGTTACTTGCAGCTTTGGCTCAACCAGCTATCGCTCATCCATGCGTTCCTAAAACATGCCGTGGTACAACTGGAACTACAGGACGAATTGCACCGCAACCTCGTGGATTTTTTGAGCATGGCGAACATGCGCAAACATTGGAAACACTATGGCTCGTTTTATCCTGATTCATTCCAGCAGCGGGTTAATGATATTCTGGTCAAAGATGGGCCACCCAAAAGGGCGGCCCATCCGGGGGTAACGCGTGGGACTCACGAGGCCAAGACCTGACGCGCAATCTTTTCAAACGTGGCACGGGACATCCGCACGAAGCTTTCACCCGTGGGAGCCGTCAGCACCGCCCCTTCATTGGGGGCGGGAATATAGCCTTGGACAAACACGTCGCCGTTATCTGCCAGTATGGCTGCCGGGCAGGAACCCCGGCCACAGAGTTGGGGCATGGCCCCGTTTTCACCGATAATCTTTTGGATGGTCATTTTTCGTTGTGGTTGGATTGTTTTTGATGAACCAGAATTACTCATTCTGGTTCACGGGGTGTAAAGGGGGCGGTTATGTTTGACCGGCAGGGCAACCGTAAGTATTTGAACACCAATGAACGACGAGCGTTTTTAGAGGTGGTGAAAAATGAACCGGATGCCCTACGTCGGGCCTTCGGTTTGACCTTGTTCTACACGGGTTGCCGGATTTCGGAGGCGTTGAACGTCACCGGGGAACGCCTCGATCTGGCTAACCGGGCCGTGGTGTTTGAAACCCTGAAACAACGCAGAGCTGGTCATTTCCGGGCGGTGCCCATTCCTGATTCACTGGTGGAATTGCTCCGCCAAATCACCCCGGCGGAGCCGTCGGCGCGGGTTTGGAATTTTTCACGCCCCACGGCCTATCGGCTGGTGAAGGATTGCATGGCAAGGGCCGAAATCATTGGTGGTATGGCCTCACCCAAGGGGTTGCGGCACGGCTTTGCCGTGGCGTGTCTGGCGCAAAAAATCCCGTTGCCTACCGTTCAAAAATGGCTCGGCCATGCCCGGCTGCAAACCACGGCCATCTACTTGGAAGTGTCGGGGGATGAGGAACGAGAACTGGCCAGACGGTTGTGGCTGGCGGACTGAAAAAACTTTGAAAATCAACTTGTCAAAGCCTCAAGTCGGCGTAGTTTTTTGACGTGAACCAGAATGAGTAATTCTGGTTCATTTTTTTTGGACATTTCATCGCCCACAGCATTGCGCGAGACCGCCAGGTTATCAATTCCCCTTGCAGACGACGCCTTGAAACTTGGCGGACTCGCGCTCCTCCCGCCAACGCTCACTGGTTGAGCTTTTCCGCAGAAAACTCCCCAGCGAGCCGCCCGATACGCTTAACTGTCATGCCTGATGCGGCAGCCATCAGCCCCGCCAGTCTCGCCCGCTAACAGCGGAAACAGTTGGAAACTTTCTCTGCGAGGCTAATAGATTTTGGATGGGTGTTTTTGACATGGCGCGTTTTGTTTTAAAGGAACGCCTTCTGATCTCACCGTAGTGCGCTTGCTGCTCCGCCATCTTTTTCCAGGCACTTAATTCCCGCTCTCGCGGGGCGCTTTATTTCCAGCGACGCAGGGCATGGGCCACGCCAGCGACGAGGGCTATCTGGTAACGCCCCAACTTTCACTGTCATGTCCCAGGCACGCCGCAAATAAAACGGGATTGGTTCAAACCATGACTGCGCGGGAGGTGAAGCAAGCGACATACGGCGAGACACGGACGGCGAACATCAAAAAAAAGCTTATGAAAAACCAATTAAAGAATGAAGCAGCGACTCCAGCAAACGCCGTCCAGCAAGCATCAACCCGCGCCGAGCGGGTAACAGTCAACCCCAACCGCGAATTACCCACACAGACAGTATTGGAATTGCTGAAAAAGGAACTGCCCAAGCAATACGAACTAGCTGAGATTGTCGGCCAATGGGTTTGGCTGGATTTTCCCAAGACTGCCCACCGTGCCGCCGCCTTGACCCTTTATCGTTTGGGTTTCCACTGGAATCAACGCCGCTCCCTCTGGCAACACCCTTGCGGCGCATTTACGCCTTATGCGTCTCATCCGGGCGAACCCCGTGCCAAATACGGCAGCCAGCCTGTAACCCGCTTTCAACCCGCCTGAAAGGAAACCCAACCATGAATAACACCCCAATTTTTCCGAGCATGGAATCCATTGTAAAGCCCTTCAAGTTTGCCGCTTCACCGTATGAATACAAGGTGACGCCATTACGGGAATGTCCGACCCCGGAGAACTTGCAACTATGCGAAACTCCCGATAAAGCCGCCGAGTATTGGCGCTTGCACATTGCCACTCATCCCCACTTTAACCCCGACTGTGAATGTCTGGCCGTAGTGCTCCTAAACACACGCAAGAAAATCAAAGGGCATCAAATTGTTTCCATCGGCACGATGGACACCATTTTAGTTCATCCCCGTGAAGTGTTCCGGCTGGCCATCATGACCGCCGCCAGTGCTTTGATTGTCATGCACAACCATCCTAGCGGCGAAAGTGCCCCCTCAGAGGCCGACATTAAAGTGACCCGCGATTTAATCCGCGCCAGCCAGCTTTTGAAAATCGAATTACTCGACCATATCGTCATCGGCAACGGCAATCATTCGTCCATTCGCGAGCTTGGCTACTTTTTCGCCTAAAGAACCACTCGCCCATGAAAAATCCCCTTACTGACTTCACCCCGCGCTGGCGTCAGAGCCTTTTCAAACTGACCCGCACTGTCATTTTTGACGACCGCCACCGTCTTGTTTGCATTCCCGACCGCATGAGCGCCGAGAACGAACGCGACAAGCTTAAACGCACCCATGGCGCGGCCATGATTGCCACCAACATCAGCAAGAACGGCAAAGGGAAGACCGGTACTTATACACTCGCCTACACGCTCCGCACATTGCGCACCGAAGATTTATTTTAACCCTGAAAAAATCAAAAGCGGCTGAACCTGTGTGGTTCAGCCGCTTTTCCATTTCAACTTGCCGGGTGGTTGATTTTTTAACCTTTCCCCTGTATGACCATTATCAAACGCAGGGAGGTTTGCTTTGATTGTCACCGTAGCAAGTTTCATGGCCGGACAGGCCAAGACCACCACCGCCGTCCATTTGGTGGCATTATTTAACCAGCGCGGCCCCACCTTGCTGGTGGATGGCCACCCCAACCGCTGCGCCACCCGTTGGCACCAGCGCAAGGGGTTTCCCTTTAAGGTGGTGAATGAAAAGCAAGCCATGCGCTTTGCCAGCGACTTTGAACACGTTGTCATGGACA
>Ga0265327_10001607_pt1 | contig 27389 bp, 25 predicted proteins | sample 41621metaG_FD_202089 | JGI IMG/M metagenome (GOLD analysis project Ga0265327, IMG submission 202089) | Rhizosphere microbial communities from Carex aquatilis grown in University of Washington, Seatle, WA, United States - 4-16-21 metaG | ecosystem: Host-associated > Plants > Roots > Rhizosphere...
TCGCTAATTTCTTTTGCTGATTTTTAAAACAATGCGGGTTAAAAAATAATGTGTGGTATTGCGGCTATCGTTTCACATCAAACTGTTAATCAGGAGCTTTACGACGCTTTGACAGTGTTGCAACATAGAGGTCAGGATGCCGCAGGCATTGTGACCTGCGAGGCAGGGCGGCTGCATTTGCGTAAGGAAAACGGTTTGACCCGTGACGTGTTTACCAATGCTCAAATGTTGAGGTTGAAAGGCAATATGGGCATTGCTCATGTGCGTTACCCAACGGCCGGTTGCACCAGTTCGGCGGAAGCGCAGCCTTTTTATGTCAATTCTCCTTTCGGTTTGACGCTTGCCCATAACGGCAACTTGACTAATACCGAAGAGCTGAAAAAAGCGCTGTTCGTAGAAGACCAGCGGCATATCAATACCGATTCCGACTCTGAAGTTTTGTTGAACGTTTTCGCTCATGAATTACAGAGCTTGGGCAAATTGCATTTAACCGTGGATGACGTTTTTCAGGCGGTATCCGGTGTGCATCGCCGTTGTCGTGGAGCTTACGCGGTTGTGATTATGATTGCCGGCTTCGGCATTTTAGGTTTCAGGGACCCTCACGGCATTCGGCCTATCGTGTTTGGCGAAAGAAAATCCGAGCAAGGCTCGGAATTCATGATTGCGTCGGAAAGTGTCGCACTGGACGTGTTGGGCTTTGAACTTATTAGAGACATAGAACCCGGCGAAGCGGTATTTATCGAAGAATCGGGTGTATTGCATGCTAAACAATGTTCCGACGAGGTCGATCATTGTCCGTGTATTTTCGAGTATGTTTATTTTGCCCGGCCGGATTCGATTATTGACCGCATTTCAGTTTACAAAGCGCGTTTGCGTATGGGCGAAAAATTAGCCAAAAAAGTACAGCGGGAGTGGCCCGATCATGATATCGATGTGGTTATTCCGATTCCCGATACCAGCAGAACGGCCGCTTTGCAAATGGCCAACCTGCTCGGCGTCAAGTACCGTGAAGGCTTTATAAAAAACCGCTATATCGGCCGGACCTTTATTATGCCGGGCCAGAAAATGCGGGAAAAATCGGTCAGACAAAAGCTGAACGCCATTAGCCTTGAGTTTGAAGGCAAGAACGTATTGCTGGTTGACGATTCCATCGTCAGAGGCACAACATCCGAACAGATTATTCAGATGGCTCGGGATGCCGGTGCGAAAAAAGTATATTTTGCTTCCGCCGCGCCTCCGGTTCGCTATCCTAACGTTTACGGCATCGATATGCCAGCCGCCAATGAACTGATTGCCCATGATCGCACGGAAGACCAAGTGTGTACGGCCATAGGCGCAGACCGGGTCATTTACCAGGATCTGGGTGATCTGATTGACGCGGTTCGTAAAGGTAATCCGGATATAGAGCATTTCGACACGTCCTGCTTTAGCAAGGAATATATCACCGGAGATATTGACGATGCGTATCTGCAACGCACCGAAGCTTTACGCAACGACAGCGCACAAGCACAAAGAAACTCGGAAAATTTCATTATCGAAATGCAGAATGGGGATTGAGGTTTAAAGGCCAAGGCAGCAGGCTGCGTTGAAGCCTGTTTTTGACCTGATCTTAATCTTTACCCTACGCTAACGAAAAAATAAAGACTTTTTAACAAATACATACGCTTAATAAATCATGACAGACATTAACTGGGACGATTACACTCTGGAAACTCAAGCTATCAGAGCCGGGCATAAACGCACTCATGAAGATGAGCACAGCATTCCTATTTTTGCCACTTCCAGTTATGTGTTTAAAAATGCCGAAGAGGCCGCTTTACGTTTTACCGGTCAAAAACCCGGTAATATCTATTCCCGATTTACCAATCCTACCGTGAATGCCTTTCAGGAAAGGTTAGCGCTAATGGAGAAAGGCGAACGTTGTCTGGCGTTTTCGTCCGGCATGGCGGCTATTATGGCGGTCGGTATGGGGCTGCTTAAAGCCGGTGATCATGTGGTCTGTTCGCGTGGAGTGTTCGGCAATACCGTATTGATGTTTCAAAATTATTTCGGCAAATTCGGAGTCGAAACCGATTTTGTCGACTTGATCGATACTGCGGCTTGGGAAGCGGCGATTAAACCGAATACCCGCTTTTTGTTTCTGGAAACACCCTCCAATCCGTTGACTGAAATTGCCGATATTGCAGAGCTTGCAGATATTGCTCATAAGCACGATTGCTTGCTGATTGTCGATAATTGCTTTTGTACGCCGGTCTTGCAAAAACCTTTGGCATTAGGTGCGGATATTGTCGTTCATTCGGCGACCAAATATATAGACGGGCAGGGGCGTTGTGTCGGCGGCGCTGTTGTTGCCAGTGACGAGATTATAGAAAAGTATATATATCCTTATCTTCGCACCGGCGGTTCAACCATGAGTCCGTTTAACGCCTGGGTGTTTTTATCCGGGCTGGAAACCTTGGCGGTCAGAATGAGAGCCCATTGCGACAGCGCCTTCGAGTTAGCCAAGTGGTTGGAGCAACAGGCCGGTGTTGCAAAAGTCCATTATCCCGGTTTGCCGTCGCATGCTCAGCATGAGTTGGCCAAACGCCAGCAAAGCCATTTCGGCGGCATCGTCAGTTTTGAACTGAGCGGCGGTAAAGAACATGCCTGGAACTTGATCGACGCTACCGCTTTGCTGTCAATCACTGCCAATCTGGGCGATGTCAAAACCACCATCACCCATCCGGCTACCACCACGCACGGTCGATTAACGCCGGAAGTTCGAGCGGCGGCCGGTATCAAAGACGGCTTGGTAAGGATTTCAGTAGGATTGGAAAATCTTGAGGATATTAAAAAGGATATCTTGAGAGGATTGTAAGGCGGGTTAACAGTTTGATCTAGCAGTTAAAAGCATTCACCACGAAGACACGAAGAGCACGAAGTTTCATTTCTTCTTGACCTCGGCAATTGCTCCCTGCATCGGCTAAAGCGCCTACTGTGGGTGCCCTAGCTCCTGCGTCGTCGTCCGTCGTCTTCGGGCTGAATATAGAGTCCGAAGCATGGGAACGATAGCAGATCCTCTCCAGACTTTGTGTCGCTCCATTAATTCCGGGCTCTATAAAATATTTTTAAAATCACTCCCTGAGGTTAACGAAGGATCTGCAACTGCATCAGGGCCTAAACGATAACTCCCGCGTATCGATAACATCATGAGCCATCTAACTGAAACACCGATCAACTCTGATAAAACGCCTTATTTAGGCTCATTGACGGCATTAACTTCATTGTTCTTTATCTGGGGTTTTATCACCTGCTTGAATGATATTTTAATTCCTCATTTGAAATCGGTGTTTACCTTAAGTTATACCGAAGCCATGCTGGTTCAATTTTGCTTTTTTACCGCTTATTTTATTGTTTCCGTTCCCAGCGGCTATCTGGTCGAAAAAATCGATTACAAAGGCGGCATTATTGCCGGATTAGCCCTAGCGGGAACCGGGTGTCTGCTGTTTTACCCGGCCGCAAGTTTGCATTCTTACCCTTTATTTCTGGCGGCATTTTTTGTTTTGGCATCCGGTATCACCTTACTGCAAGTTGCCGCTAATCCGTATGTCGCTATTCTCGGCAAAGCGGAAACCGCTTCCAGCCGGTTAACCCTGACGCAAGCGTTTAATTCGTTGGGCACGACTATCGCCCCTTATTTCGGTGCGTTATTCATCCTCGCCACCGCCGTCAAAACGGCGGATGAAATCAAGCTGCTCGATGCCGAACAATTATCGGCTTATCAAGCGGCGCAAGCGGCCGCAGTACAAAATCCGTATTTATTCCTGGCCGCGGTTTTATTCGGGGTGGCGATTATTTTTACGCTAATCAAATTACCTAAGATCAAAGCTGCCGGAGCACAGGTTTTAGGTGTTGATGATGCTCACACTCATAGCGCCTGGAGTTACACGCACTTAATATTAGGCGCGCTCGGTATTTTCGTGTATGTCGGCGGAGAAGTAGCCATCGGCAGTTTTCTGATCAGTTTTTTGGCCGAACCTTCGATTGCCGGATTAGCGGAGCAAGAGGCCGGAAAGTACGTATCGTTTTATTGGGGCGGGGCTATGGTCGGGCGCTTTATCGGCGCCGCAGCCATGCGGCAAATTCGGCCCGGAAAAGTACTCACGTTTAATGCGGTAACGGCCGCGTTGTTGGTTTTAATGACCATGCTCGGTAGCGGACAGGTTGCGATGTGGACGATTCTTGCGGTTGGGCTGTTTAACTCGATCATGTTTCCAACTATTTTTTCATTGGCCGTCAGCGGTTTGGGTAAGCATACGGGGCAGGGCTCGGGGATATTGTGCGCGGCTATCGTCGGCGGTGCTGTGCTGCCTGTTGTGCAAGGACTCTTCGCTGACCGGATCGGCATCCAGCAAGCGTTCTTTATTCCGGCGCTGTGCTATTGCTACATCGCTTATTACGGCTGGCGGGGTTATCGGTTTTGAGCAAAATAAAGCGGTGACCGGAAAAGCTAAAAAACTCGCTTTGCCGAACTGGCGACTGGCTTGAACTTAGCTAATGTGAGAGGATGTTTCAGGTCCAACATTTTCGGAGCAACGCTTATGAATCATAAAGACTTTTTTACTTCCATCGGTGGCCTGAGAATGCCGCCGATTATTTATGGTACGGCCTGGAAGAAAGAGCGCACGGCGGCCTTGGTGGAACAGGCTATCGGATTGGGTTTTCGCGGTATCGATACGGCCTGTCAGCCCAAGCATTACCACGAAGCGGGCGTCGGCGACGGTATACGCAACGCCTGTCAGCGTTACGGCATAGATCGCGCCGAGCTTTATCTGCAAAGCAAATTCACGCCGTTAAATGGCCAAGACCCCGAACGAGTGCCTTATAACCCCAACGCCGGTCTTAGCGAGCAAGTCGCGCAATCCTTCCTGACCTCGCTGAAAAACCTGCAAACCCCTTATTTAGACGGTCTGCTGCTGCACTCACCGTTAGCCGACCCTAAGCATACGTTGCAAGTGTGGCAAGCTATGGAATTGATTTTTCACAGCGGCAAGGTCAAACAGCTCGGTATCAGCAACTGCTACGATCTTAAACAGTTTGAGTTTTTGCATCAAAACGCCGACATTAAACCGGCCGTTATCCAGAACCGTTTTTATGCCGATACCCAGTACGACAGGCATCTTCGTGATTTTTGCCGGGAGCATCGGATTATTTATCAAAGTTTTTGGACACTAACAGCTAATCCTCATATTTTGGCGCATGCCACGCTGCAAGCCTTGGCGGCTAAATACCGGCGTAACCCCGCTCAAATATTTTTTCGATACTTAAATCATATCGGCATTCTTCCTTTAACCGGAACTACCTTGGCAAGTCATATGCGGGAAGATTTGGCTATTTTCGATTTTGAACTGACTGCCGAAGACTGCGATTCTATAGATAGATTGCTTTGAACATGACGTTGGCGTTATCGATTTCCAAAGCGGAAAAACACCATGCCGAACAAATTGCCGCCTTGGTCAATGTGGCTTATCGCGGCGAATCCAGTAAACAAGGGTGGACCACGGAAGCTGACTTATTGGCTGGACGCAGAACCGATACGGAAGAAATCCTGCACTTAATTACAGCTGAAGACTCGATGTTTCTGCTGTGCAGGGCTGAGGCGGAACTGATTGGATCGGTGCATTTGCAGAAACTGAATGATCGGGTTTGTCTCGGCATGTTTGCAGTCCGTCCGCTTTTACAAGGAAGAGGCGTCGGTAAACAGTTGCTGCTTGCCGCAGAGCAGGCCGCACAAGAAACCTGGGCCGTCGATAAAGCGATTATGAGCGTTATTGCATGCCGAATGGAATTGATTGCATTCTACCGGCGGCGCGGTTATCGACGTGTTGGCGTAAGCGAGCCCTTTCCGGTAAATCCACGGCTATGGACGCCTAAAGTTGCGGATCTGCGTTTGGAGCTGTTAGAGAAAGTTTTGTAGCGCGCTGAATAAATAATCTCCGCGTTCCGTTTTTTTAACGATTGAGCCGTCATTAATTCGCTCCGATAGCGCTATCGCTTTCCATTAAAATATCATCAACATACCCGCCTAAGTTTGCGGCTTGCGGCCATGCTATAATCACCGGCCCACATTAAGGCTGCTTACAAAATGACTGAGAAAAATAAACAAACACTCGAGCTGCATCCGCTTTGCACTTATTTTCCACGAATGTCCGAGGCTGAATTTAACTCGCTGAAAGATAATATTCAGAGTAACGGACAAACACACCCTATTTACACGCTGGACGGCATGATTCTGGATGGCGGTAATCGCTACCGTGCGCTCTGCGAATTGGGTATTGAGCCGGTCGTTATTGAATATACCGGCTCTAACCCTACACAATTTATCTTATCGTCAAATTTACATCGCAGACATCTAACTCAAGGCCAGTCCGCGGCTATCGTATCGGCTTCTCTGAGCTGGATAAATGCGCAGACAACGAATAACTCCCAAACACATGATACTGTCCAGTTAGACACCGCTACATCCAGAGCCAAACAATCCGGAGTGGGGCATCGTACTCAGCAGTTAGCGGATAAGCTGGTTAAAGAAGCGCCGGCGGAACTGATACAGGAAGTCATCGACGGCAAGAAAAGCCTGAATAAAGCCATTAAAGAAATTACGCCGCCGAAGCTTGTAGAAGCCAAGCCTGAATCCGCCTCTATTATCGAGAATGATGAAGGCGACGAAGACGGCTTGAATAAGCAACAAGGCAGGACAAAAGCTTCGGAAGTTGATAACGATGCCGTGCTGAAAATGTCAGAATCCGACGGTAAGCTTTCAGCTGCGCTTGAAGAAATTAAAAAGTTAAGCGAATTAAACAGGGTCTTAAATGAACGTATCGTTGGCTTGACTGATGAAAAGAATGAAGCCGTTAAAGCCGCTAAATACTGGGAAGATAAGTTCTTAGAGCTTGAAGCAAAAATTGATAAGGAATTTTGACCGGACACCTAACGAGTAATATTTACGTCAAGAGAAAATCAATAATGTTTACGCTACCTTCCACATGGAATCTGATTATTTCCACCCTTGTGTTCTTTATTGCGGCCAAGTATGTCCGTAGTTATCTGGAACGGCAAGGAATACCCCAAAGCATGACCCGCGGCCTACTGGTGTTTATGTTGGCCTCGCTGGCCTCATGGGGATCGGGAGAAATGGTCGACCGGATAGAAGAAAAAATATCGGGGCCAAAACCGGCCGCGCAAACTTCGGACGACTTGTCGCAACTGCTGAGGGTGCTCGATCCAAGCGCAACTGTGAGTACGGAGCCGAAAGAGCCGGCTTCGAATTAAAAAACTCTCCGCCGAAAATTGCAACGACAATTGTTTAAACCCAGTGACGCTCAGGTTTTAAATTGTTTAGCCCAGCGATATACGGCGGTTTCCGCGATTTTTCGGTGCGCCCATTGCAGCCATTGAGTGATAGCGGTGTAAGTCACCCTCAAGAAATTAAATGTCAGCAACTGCGGTTTAGTCAACGCAAACACTCTGGCTACCAGCAGCGTGCCGAGTAATTTAGCCAGTACCTCCATCAGGATGCTTTGCAGAATTAATCCATTGGCGAGTAATTTAAACGCGACGAGATTGATCGGCGCGACGATCAATAGCGGGATAATAAACGCGACCAGCGCCATAGCCGCAGTTGTCTGACTGAGCCATTGTTCAAATTGTTTCAGATGCAACCATTGGGATAATAAACGCCCCAATGCCGTCAGTGAGTCCCAAAGCCACTCCTCAATAAGCAGGAAGATGGCCAAAAGCGAAAGCAGGATTTTTTTCATGATGTACTCGAAAGAAAGTATTTAACGGCTGCAAAGCCGGGGAGATTTTTGAATGGGCTGTGGGCAAGATTTTATAGTGAGAAAATTCACCATACAGCATAACGTAAAGCCAATCGGAGCGGCATGAAAAGCTGAAAAATAAAACCGTATTATAACCGCGCTCCGGTTGAGCGCCATGACAGGCAATGAAACTTGGCAATAAGGGCGCACATGCATCCGAGCTACGAATCGGAAAGTTTGCGCGCAAGGATGAGTAATGTACGTAGCGGGATACGAAACCCACCGTCGGCGTCCTGGGTAATTTCGGGGGCCGCTAGCTATTTCTCCGGGACGGCTGCTAAGCGATCATGAATGGCTTGCACTGCTTCAGCGCTGGTACCGCCCAATTGACACAGCCGATCCATGGTCAGAGGCTGCCGAATAACTGGGGACGGAATGGGATTGCACCGTTTATCCCGATTCAAATATGACCGTTCCGAAACACAGATATTTCAGGTGAGCAATATCGGCTCGGTTGCAAGTCATTAGGACTCAAACCCAGAACCCGAACCGCATGCACCGCCGCGAATATAAAACATAACCTCATCGGTCGGCCTCGGCTAACCAATCTATATTCATGATACACCTCTCAATCGCTGGGTAATCTTGATTTTAGAAAGTAACATCAGGATTGCTCAACAAGCGAAGTTCAATGTCGCTTAATCAATTACTGACTCTATTGCTTGTCGTTAGAACGACAAGGAAAGGAATGGTCGGGATGCTGGATTATTCAATCAAAACGCCTTTGGCGGGTTGCCTCTCCATACTTGTTAATGCTATCAAATTTTGATAGCATTGATTTCATGAAAACCAAACATACTAAAGCATTGCGCGCTATCTTTGCTAAGCCGACTACGGCCACGCTTGAATGGGTACGCATCGAAGCGTTACTGATTGCTTTGGGATGTCGGGTTATCGAAGGTCGAGGCTCGCGCATGCGCTTCGAGTTTAACGGAAGAATCACTGCTTTCCACAGGCCGCATCCGGAGAAAGAGGCTAAGCCGTATCAGGTCGAGCAAGCGCGAGAGTTTTTAATATCTATCGGAGTTAAGCCATGAGCACCATGACCTACAGGGGCTATAAGGCCCGTATCAGCTTTGACGACAGAGACAATATCTTTGTCGGTCGGTTGCTTGGAATTAACGATATTATTGGTTTTCATGCCGATAACGTGACTGACTTGCGGTCAGCTTTCGAAGAAGCCGTTGACGATTATCTGGAGGCTTGCGAAAAAATAGGTAAATCCCCAGAAAAAACGGCCAGCGGAAAATTAATGCTGCGCGTAACTCCTGAGATTCATGCCGCGGCACTGGTGGCGGCCAAGTCTGCCGGAAAGAGCCTTAATCAGTGGGCGGCAGAAGTGTTGGGCGGGGCGGTCGAACATTCGCATTAATAGTCAATATGCTTGAAGTTACGTCGCTTGATTAAGTCCTTAGCCGTTAACGTATGCACATTCAGCTTGAATGTATCCACATTAAGCAACTTCTTTAGATCGGATAATTCGACCTCGCGTCTTTTCCCCCCCCAGTCAACCGCTAAGGTTTTACTCTCACGATGAATAATTACACCGTCTTTTTTAATTACGATGGATGCTTTGTAAGTAAAGCTGCCGCCAGCCCTGGTTTCTTGGTAATCGATGCCATTTCAGTACGCCCTAGTAGTACGACAAGACGGCAAATGCATACTAATAACCACCAATAACACCCTATGAACCTTAATAAACACGCCAGACGCTTCTCCGTGGCCCCTATGTTGGATTGGACCGATAGACACTGCCGCTATTTTCATCGGCTGATTTCGCAACAGGCGTTGTTATACACCGAAATGGTGACTACCGGCGCTTTGATTCATGGCGATCATCAGCGTTTTTTACAATTTAGTGCCGCGGAGCATCCGCTTGCGTTTCAATTGGGCGGCAGTAATCCGCGGGAATTAGCCTTTTGCGCCAAGATGGTTGAAGATTATGGCTATGACGAGGTGAATTTGAATGTCGGTTGTCCCAGCGACCGGGTTCAGAACGGCCGTTTTGGCGCTTGCTTGATGGCGGAACCCGAACTGGTCGCCGAGTGCGTTGCGGCGATGACACAGGCGGTTTCAATTCCGGTCACGGTTAAATCAAGAATCGGCATTGATGAGCGCGACTCTTATGAAGAGCTGGTTCATTTTGTCTCGACAGTGGCCGATGCCGGTTGCAAAACGTTTATTATTCATGCCAGAAAAGCGTGGTTAAGCGGCTTGTCGCCGAAACAAAACCGGGATATTCCGCCGTTGCGTTACGATGTGGTCTATCAAATAAAACAGGATTTCCCGCAGCTGGAAATCATCCTGAACGGCGGCATTACCACCTTGGATCAGGCCGAAGCTGTTTTGCAACAGGTCGATGGCGTGATGGTCGGCCGGGAGGCTTATCACAATCCTTATTTGTTGGCCGATGTGGACAGGCGTTTTTTCGGCAAGTCCGAAGAGCCGAGGTCACGGGAAATGATTATGCGCTTGTTGATTCCCTATATTCAGCAACAGCTTGAACAGGGCGAGGGCGTTCGTCTAAACAGCATATCCCGGCATATTTTAGGGCTCTTTCACGGCGAGCCGGGCGCCCGAGGCTGGCGTCGGCATCTGAGTGAAAATGTTTGTAAAGCCGATGCGGGCATTGATGTGATTTTGGCGGCTTTGCCGATAAAACTTTAAGGTATGTCCCCAACTCGTGGCCCCATGCCGGAAGCCGCGAGTTGAAGAAATATCTGTGTTTGTTAACTCAACTTCTTCTTCAGGAAATCGATAATATCCGCAAACGGGATTTCCTCGTTGGCTTCAGCCGTTCTGGCTTTGTATTCCACCGTGCCGGAATCCAGGCCGCGGTCGCCCACCACGATGCAGTGCGGAATACCGATCAGTTCCATATCCGAAAACATAAATCCGGCGCGGACTTTTCTGTCATCGAATAACACATCGATTCCGGCCGCCAGCAAGTCCTGATACAACTGTTCCGAAGCCGCTTTCAGGCGTTCGGACTTGTGCATATTCATCGGGCAAAGCGCAACCTGGAACGGCGCCAGATTGACCGGCCAGATAATGCCTTTGTCGTCATGATTTTGTTCGATCGCGGCGGCGACCACGCGGGAAATGCCGATGCCGTAACAGCCCATGGTCATGATTTGATTCTTGCCGCCTTCGTTGATCACGCCGGCTTTCATCGCTTCGCTGTATTTGGTGCCCAGCTGGAAGATGTGGCCGACTTCAATACCGCGAGCCAAGGTGATGCGGCCCTTGCCGTCAGGGCTGGGATCGCCGTCAACCACCATGCGCAGGTCGGCAATGTGATCGGGAACAGGCAAATCGCGTTCCCAGTTGACGCCTTGATAATGTTTGCCGTCCTGGTTGGCGCCGCAAACGAAATCGGACATTAACGTCACGCTACGGTCGGCAATGATTTTGATGTTTAAGCCTATCGGGCCGATAGAGCCGGGTTTGCAGTTACAGGCATTCTTAACTTCCTCGTCGCCGGCGAATTGGAGCGGGGAGGCGATACCGTCGATTTTAATGGCTTTGATTTCGTTAAGGTTATGGTCGCCTCTCAGCAGCAGCGCCACCAGCGTGTCTTCCTCGCCTCTAACAATCAAAGTTTTCAGGCATTGCGTGGCGGGAATATTTAAAAAACCGCAGACTTCTTCGATGCTGTGTTGATTCGGCGTATCGATCAGCGTCAGCGCTTCCGTAGCCGAAGCGCGAGAGCCGGCCGGCGTTACCGCTTCGGCTTTTTCGACATTAGCGGCATATTCGCTGTCGGTCGAGAACGCAATCGCATCTTCGCCGGAATCGGCCAAGACATGAAATTCATGCGATACCGCGCCGCCGATCGAACCGGAATCGGCGATAACCGCGCGAAACTTTAAGCCCAAGTGGTTAAAAATGTTGGTATAAGCCTGATACATCGCCTCGTAAGTAACCTGTAACGAGTCGTGATCCAAATGGAATGAATAGGCGTCTTTCATGATGAATTCGCGCGAACGCATCACGCCGAAACGGGGACGGATTTCATCGCGAAATTTGGATTGAATTTGATAATAAGTGATCGGCAGTTGCTTGTAGCTTTTGATCTCGTTGCGCGCTAGGTCGGTAATAATTTCTTCGTGCGTCGGTCCGAGGCAAAAATCGCGGTCATGACGATCTTTTAACCGCGCCAGTTCAGGGCCGTATTGTTCCCAACGTCCGGTTTCCTGCCACAATTCAGCGGGTTGCAGACCGGGCATCAACACTTCCAGCGCGCCGGTTTTTTCCATTTCCTCGCGCGTGATTTTTTCGACCTTACGCATGACTCGAAGTCCCAATGGCAGCCAGCTATAAAGACCGGCGGCCAGTTTGCGGATCAGGCCTGCGCGGATCATCAATTGATGGCTGGCTATTTCAGCGTCAGCCGGGGTTTCTTTAACGGTATTAAGTGGGAATTGAGTAGTGCGCATTATGTTTTAAGAGGCTAGACAATGAAAAAACGGCTATTTTACAGATTTAATGGGGGTTTAGTCATCCCGTTATCATGAGTCAATGCCGATTGATGCGCGGTGCTCCCCTTATCAGGATCGATTTGGCCGCTAGGAATCCGCGCTATTGTTCCAAGGTTGTCTCAGCTTAAAAACAAATCCGGCCGCTCGTCTCAATGTTTGATGTCATTGCGCACACTTGTCTCCGCCTGGGTGATGCTTTATTGCCTTTTCAGATGCCGTTCCTTTCTCAAGTCGTTGTATTTCGCCATTTGTTCGCGGGTAAGAACGCCTTCTATCAGTTTATGTTTTTCCTCGCGCAGTGCTTTTAATTTTTCGCGGTGTTGCTGGAAAATAGTTTCCAGCCGGGATTTTTGGTCGGTAGATAAATTAAGTTCCTTGGTCAATGGTTTTATTTTTTCGCCATGCCGCCATTCATGATTTCCGGTTTCGTTTCCAGCAGCCATTGCGGTAAATGGAAGTAGTACCGCCAGTGCCATGATCATAGTTTTTTCATTCATGAGTCATTCCTTAAATAGTGGGGGGTATCTGTGGCGACACCATTTCGCTTCCTCCCTCGCGGCGTCAACCATCGTTTTGGCTATCTGTAGCAGCCTATCTCTATCGGCAATAGGCGATAGCATGTCGACAGCGGCGTTGCTCAGTTCGACTATCTCGCCCCAGTCGATTCCGTTAGCAGTAATAGCCGATGCCGCTTGTCCCTCTTGCGCGTCGGCGAAACTCAAGGTAAGGCCGGTGCGTTGCCATAGCTCATGTTCGATATGCGCCCGATAGCTTTGCTCACGGGCCAGTTTGGTTGTATCCAGAACCAAATCTACCGTCTGCCAAGCGTGCAGATAAAGATAGAGATGCAAGCCCATAAATAACCCGAAAGCTTCATGCTCCGGCAGCGAGAGCAGCGCGTTATAGCCGTCATGAGTGCCGATCCAGCGCTCAACATTCGCTTCTTTTCGGAATCGTTCGCTGCGCGGCAGATAGCGGCTGCATAGATAGTTCATGAAGGGGTCGTCGCTCCGATTGGTCAGTAACGCCACGGTTTCATAAAAAAATTCTTCTTTGCGGTTTCTTAGCGATACATACGACGCCCAATGCAGCCATAAATTCCGATAAAGCATGATGTGACAGCCGCCAAATGCCGATTTCAACGGCCAGACGCGAGCAAGAGAGCGACAAAAACCCAAGACTGGCTGACGCCCCCTCTGCCGTGCTTCTCTCAGTAAGAACTCAACATATCGTTTCTCATCTGTTCTCAAAGCGCCACGCAGCCCCTGTGACGGGAAAAACCATTTGTAGGGTATTGAGGGGTGAAACCGTTTCAGGCCGCCCGATTGCCGGATCAGCGGCAGATATTCGAGGTAATAAGGGTCTGTCGCGGAATGCCCGGAAGCCCAGCTAGTGCTGGCGAACGAGGCGGCTTGTTGACGAGTCATGTGATGCAGGAACATTGAGAATGGCTCGTAGAAAGCCAGTGTCTCAGGCAGTTGGCGAAATTTCGACCAGATCCAGGTACTCGATGTCCGCCAACTGGCATGAAGAAAAACGGGGGGAGCGACAACAGCATCACGACCTCGTTTGACTCGCTGCGCAGTGAAATCGGCTTTTCTGGAAGCAATGCCGACAGATTCGCCTAATAACTCAATCGAAGGCGCGGTCTGTTCATCCAGGCTTAGGTAGCCGTAAATATCCCGATTATCAAGGTATTGGGACACTCCAGCCCGGCGGGCGCTGTCGGAAAATATCACATATTCGTGACGGTCGCCGCCATCGGCATAGCGCAGTCGAGAAATTACATCGCGACGGATCATATAAGTGCAATGCACCACCGGGACTTCGATCAAACCCTTGACATGCTGAAAAAGGAGCCAATGATAGGCTTCGCTGTTCACAAAATAGCCTTGAGCGTCAATTTGCTCATGGTAGTTCGAGTACAGCTGCTGCATGTCCTGATAGCGCAGCAGCGGCGCCACGATAGGTAGATTCGTTGCCAGCAGCGACCATAAGGTATGCGGTTTTAGAAAATTATCGACATCGGCCGCGAAGTAAAAATCACAATTGTGCCGCAGCGTCGCCTGTAAACTGTCGTGCCGGATGCCTGCGAGTACCCGAAAGCGCATCGCATTCCATTCGTGGACGCCGAACTGCTCTACCGGTTCGGGCGCATCGGCGGTTGCGTATTCGACATGGGCGTAAGCATGGCCGACTCGCTTCAACCAACTGCTGAGAATCGGCTCAGTCCGGTCGGTATTGTTATTGGTGCGAACGTAGAGCACGATTGATGACTTCGGGTAGTCGAGCGCATCAATACAACTCAGATAAAAAGGCAGCACCCGCTCTTTTTGTTTTGCAAGAATCGCGATCAGCACACGCGGAACAGCCTTTCCTCGTTGCCACTGCGCTATAGGTTGTAGCGGCTTGCTCGGTGTTGCCGAAGCCTGGGATTGCCATGACAGTCTATCGCTCGCGAACTTGGCATTCGCAGCGATCCGCTGTGCGTCCTCCTCCGAAAGCTTGCCTGTCATCAGAATTTTCAGGCATGCATCCAGACAGTCCTGATGGTGTCCCGACCAATAAGCATTGACGGCGTATTCATCCAATAATCCCTGTTCATAGATCCAGCGTTCGATAAACAGGCCGTCTTCGGGAATCGAAAGCTCCAAACCACGCTTGGCAATTCGGTAGCCTTCCTCATAGCGTTCATGCAACCTGCAAAAACGGCTCGCGCCGTGCAAGGCTTCCGCCCGCGTCGGCAGCGCATCGGCGGCCCGAAGATAGGTATCGATCACTTGCTGTTCGGGATAAGCCAGTTGATCCTTTAGTCGCGCTGCTTGATACAGGCTGATATAAATTTCTTCCCGCCAGAAGCCAAGTTCCGAGCGCGCCAAGTAATGGTTTAATGCTTTTTCGGATTCGCCGCAGTCACGGTAACTCTGAGCCAAGTAGAATTGATAACGGGTTCGAAGGAACGGATCGGTTTCGTGCGATAACGCTGTTTCCAGTACCTCGGCGTCCCGCTGATATTTTTCCGGGTCGCGGCTCCTGGCGCCTTCGGTACCGGCCATAATCGTAATCGATGCGATGGAGCCGGGTGTTAGGTGATCACTGGGTACTTCGATATATTCATGTAAAACCCCACGATAGCGGTAGGGGTGGCGGGTGCTGCACAGTAAAATTCGTGCATAGTAAACATCGCTTAGTCGGATAGATGCAAAGTAGTGGTCCGCAGTCAGATCGGTTTTGAATTGCTCCAGGTTAAAATTTTCTTGATATTCTATAAGATCATCGGCATCCATCATCATCGAATAGTCGATGTTGGGGATACCTTGTAGCCTATGCAGAATGATATTACGGTTATGGGCAAAATCGACCCACGGATCGTCAAACACCGATCCCGGTATTCCTGTGTCCGTCAACCAGCCACGAATCCTATCTTGCGTTCCGTCGGTTGAGCCGGTATCGGAGATCAGCACATAGTCGACAAGATTGCGCACGCTATTCAGGCAGCGCACAATCAGCGCAGCCTCGTTCTTCACGATCATGCACAGACCGATGGTTTTCACGCAGGGCTTCCTTGCCCTATTCCGGCTAACGAGGTTGTCATTGTGGGGCTTGCCTATGACGGATAATCAATGAAACGTAATGTTGATGAAAAGGCGTCAAAGATCAGCCGTCTCTGCTCAACACTGGCCATGACCTCTGAAAACGAGGGTAGTCCATAGCGAAACCCTGATTTTTCTTGCGCAGACAAGGGCGCGTAGGGCATACCCGTTTTTGCCGAAATATCCGCCAAACAGGAAGCAAGTTCTTCATAGCGATAAATTTTATCGACCAGCAGGGTGCCTTGCTCATCAGCATACAAGGCGGTATCGACTGGAAAACATCCTCGCTCCAAATAGGCGTCCCATGTGGCCGGATGTTGTGCTTGGCGGTGCAACGGGGAGTTGCGCAGCATCGCGAAATGCGAGAGACACTTATCCACCGGATGTCGCTCGAAGCAGAACCGGAATGATCTTGAGAAGGCCTCGGGACAAAGCTCCCGGATACGGGTAGCCGGCATATGATTATAGAAAGATGAAACACCCGCTTCGCTCTGATAATTGCGAGGCATGTGTCCTGCAACGGGAGGATACAGCGGCGTCACAATATCTTCGTCGGCGCATTGACTTGCTAGATGCGCTTCGATGGAAGTACCGGCCGTTTTTCGGGTTTTGATGAAAATAAAATGGTGCTTGAATGAGACAATCGCCATACGTCTTTTTCTCTTCCAATCACCGATCTAAGCACGTTGCGACAGGGTTGCTATGGGTAAACAGCCGAAATGTTGACCGGCCATGTTTTAAAAACGGATTCATGGCGACTGTACCGTAAAACCCTGAGCCTTATTCAGACCGGGATAATACACAAATAAGCGAGCACCATCACCCGTCCACCAAACCTTGTTTTTCGGGCTTTCTGTAAGGTCCACCAGCTCATAATCCGGCAACAGCTTGAAATGCTCTCCGTTGAGCGTCAGCGACAAGCTTCCATTAGCATTTCCGCGCACCTGGGCCTTGCCGTCTAGTTGCTTCACTTCAGCCGCCAAGGTCGCAAAATCGGCCGCCACCGGATATAGCGTCTGCTGCCGTCCGCTGGCGTCGGTCCACGTGACATAGCCGTCGGCCCCCGTGCCAAAACCTGTCGGGGTTTGCTGCAAACGCAGTTCATATCCGGCCTGTTCGGCAAATATTTTACCTGCCGACATCACTAGGTAAGTGCCGTCAGCCTGTTGTTTGACGCTGCCTTGCAACGAGGCGCGGATGAATTGCGCAAAAGCAGCCGGATCTCTAAGTGTGGGCGCGACACGGAAACTCAGAGGACCTTCGTTTAATTCAAAATCGCCATTACCCGGCGCGCGCAGCTCCTGGCCGGTCTGGTTTGGGCGAACTTCAATCACGCCCACGGGTTCGACATTGAAGTTCTGCTCTGCCATTGTCAGATACAGGTTGCCGAACGGCGTTGGGCCGTCGCTTAGCTTAAGGCCGTGTTGCTCCAATCCGTTGAACAACGTAGTTTCCACATCCAGCCCTGTCCGGGTGCTGATATCTTTTAGAATCGGGCCGGGCTGATCCACGCTCATGCCTGCTATGTTAGGCAATGCGAGCATATCGCCGACAACACCGGCTTTACGTCCGACAGAACCCAAGCGAATCCGCTGCAATTCACCCTGTAATGTAAATTCAGCAGTTTCGCCAACGAGCACTTTGACGGCAACATTTTTGCTGCTCCGAACATTGCCGCACCCACCCGGCAGCGCTTCGCCTTGGAGCACGCCCACGCTTATTAAGTCATCCTGGCGAGCGGCATTGAGCTGGGTGTTATCCGCACCGGCGGACACCGGCGTATGATTCACGGCCACCATCGGAACACAGGCGTTGTTGCTCTTGACGCTGAGCATTCCCTGCTTAGGACTGGGCAGAGGGATGCTGACGCCCTTGACGATGACCGCATCGAGGCTGAAGCTGACTTGCGTTGTCTGTGGTGGTTGGGCGGCAACAAGCAAGGTATAGCCGCCGACCTTGAGTATGATTTGGGCCGAGGTGTTATCGGTAGCCGACGGCAGAACAAATTCCACGCCTTGGGTATCGGCGCCGGGTTGCACAGCGATGGTGCTGCCGCCTTGAAGTGTGAGGGTCGTTTGGCCGTTTTTCAGGCTTGCGGTAGCTTGAGTACCGGCTTGGTTTGCGGTGATCACGAGGGAAGGGCTGTTACTTCCTGGATTGGTGGTAGCAAGGAGGTTTTGATTCGGAGCCGTAGCGGTAATGGTCATGGAACCGGTTTTAACCACGGTCACAGGTCGGCCATCTACGAGGATGGTTGTGCTAGTATTTCCTGTGTCTTTCTCATAAGTAACCACCGGTTCCGGGGTAGCGGCGGGAGTTTGACCACTACCGTCCGCATTGTTATTGACACTACTTGCCGTTGGCGATGCCTCAGGCCAGAACCCCGCAGTGAGTTCATATCCCCCGCCGGACATTGTACCCACCGCTGCTTGGCCAATTGTGGCAGTCAAAATACTCGAGCCCAATTTAGCGCTGCCGCCACCGGCTGCAACGACTTGATTCTTTATGGAAAAAGCAAACGCTTGGCTGGAATTAACCATTAGGAAACTAACAGAAAATAGTACTGAGCAAAGAGGCTTTAAGATGCTTGCCTGTGTTGGAGTTTGCAAGGCATAAGCGGTCATTCGCTCCCTTTGATAGCCTGCTGAGAACAGGTTGTTTTTCATGTTAGCCTCTTCATTCCGGCAATTTTGCACTAAATTACTTTAATCCAAGCCGAGATCAAATCATGACAACGTTTTTTAGCTGCCGAACTTTAACGCAAGTACTCAATGCCCTGCGGGACCTGTAGCGCCTTTAGGGCCTTTAGGACCTGTCGCGCCTGTAGCACCCGTAGCCCCTGTCGCGCCTGTAGCACCCTTAGGACCTGTAGGGCCTGTAGGGCCTACAGCACCTTTAGGGCCTCTAGGGCCTTGCAAACTCACGCCTGCCGGCCAGACACCGTTAGATTTTGGGCCAATGAGCATTTGGCTGGTGCTTTGGTAATAGAAATCGCCATCTTGGCCTATGTCACTTGTTGGATCGGCAGTGCCGGTAAGCATCGCGGGTGGAAGATTGGCGCAAATCCAACCATCGGTCGATTTTTTTAAAATTTGGTTAGTTTCACATTCAATTCCAATTTTTTTTGTTGTAGTGAGGGCGCCGTCCGCGAGCGAACCGGCCATCATTGCATAAGGGCTAGAGACCAATGGCTGAAGAGGGCTCAATATAGCACTACCATTGATAGAAACTCCTAAATAGTAGGGTTTATCGAATGGTAAATTAAGTTGGTTAACTGCTCCCAGTAACACGGAATAGACACCATTGGTAATTTTGACGTGCTGCACTTCATGCCAAAGAGCCGTATTTTGATCATCGTACAAAGTGAACGTCATCGTGCGGCTACCCTCAACAGCAATGCCATTTTGCATCAGGCGGCCTTGCCAAGAAATTTTAGGGACCGGCGAAGCAGCGTTGGCGTCGGAAAGCATAGTGCTGTAACTAACGACGCCGGCCAGCAACAAAGCGGACAGACCTGTTTTTTGGCTGCTAATTTTTTCCTTGTTTAACTTAACAACCGGTTTAGATGCTTCGTTGTTTTTTATTAGATTGTCTTTTAAGTGAGACATATTTAATATCCTTAGATAGCTAATTTTATTAACCTAAGTTTAGGTCGATAAAACTTTTTATATTAAAAATCATAGCCGGCCTATCTGTCGGACAGAGTTATCCTAATAAGAGCCACGAATAAAAATTGTTAAATTAATTTTTCTTGGATTAATCTCATTGCAATCGCAATCGTCGGCATATCCATTTTTCCGGCATTTCATTGCAGCAAGTAAGACGACAAAAATTTATGATAGTTGCGATCGTGAGCTATAGTCAAATGTACTGTATGAAACTTCTTTGCGCCCCGTTTTATCTGAACCAATAATCAACAGTAAACGTTGTAAAAAAAACCATGTGCTCACTGATATAAGAAAGGTGACGGGTACATACATACCCGTCACCTCGCCCTTTATGCGCTTCTTGCTCTAGGCTTATTTCCGGACTGATTAGCGCCGGGTTTACGGGCTTGATTTGAATTTCTGTTGGGGCGTGCACCGCGTGGCGGTTCGGGGGGCATCGGCGGCGCGACGGCGGACGCCTCAAAGCCGGTAATTTGCTCGCGTTTAACTTCCTTGCCGATCAACTTTTCAACCAAGCGTAAGAAACTGTATTCATCATGGGAGACTAACGAGATGGCTTGGCCTTCCTCGCCCGCCCGTCCGGTCCGGCCGATTCTATGCACGTAATCTTCCGGCGCCCTAGGTAATTCAAAATTGACCACATGCGGCAGCAGATTAATATCGATGCCGCGCGCCGCTACATCGGTCGCGACCAACACCCGGATTTCACCGGCTTTAAAGCCCGCCAAAGCGCTGGTTCTGGCGCCTTGGCTTTTATTGCCGTGTATGGCGGCGGCTTTAATATCGACTTTGTTGAGCTTTTCGGTCAGCCGGTTCGCGCCGTGTTTGGTGGTGGTGAACACTAAAACTTGCTGCCAGTTATTTTCTTTGATCAAGTGGCAAAGCAGTTCGGTTTTGTTGGCTTTATTCACCAGATAAGCGACTTGCTCGACCAGTTCCGCCGCAGTGTTGCGTGGAGCGACTTCGATTTTTATCGGATTAACCAAAAGTCCTGTGGTGAGCTTACGTATGTCTTCTGAGAAGGTCGCCGAGAACAGCAGGTTTTGGCGTTTTCTCGGCAGCAAAGCGATGATTTTGCGAATATCCCGGATAAAGCCCATGTCCAGCATACGGTCGGCTTCGTCAAGAATCAGGGTTTCCACTTGGTCGAGCTTGACCGCGTTTTGATTAACCAAATCCAGCAAGCGTCCGGGCGTAGCCACTAAAATATCGACGCCGCCTCTTAATCGCATCATCTGCGGGTTAATTTTCACCCCGCCGAAAACCACTTCGGATTTTAGCCGGGGATGCAGATGCGCTCCGTATTTGTTTACCGATTCGCCTATTTGCGCCGCGAGTTCTCGGGTTGGCGTCAATATCAATACCCTAACCGGCCGGTTATTGCTGTAAGCTTTTTGCGATAAGCGGTGCAGGATAGGCAAAGTGAATCCTGCCGTTTTACCGGTTCCGGTCTGTGCGGCCGCCAAAACATCATGACCGCCTAAAACGGCAGGAATGGCTTGGGACTGGATCGGGGACGGTGTGGTATAGCCGGCATCGGCAATGGCGCGTAACAAAGGATCAGATAAACCGAGGGTGGTAAATGGCATATTAGTTAGAGTCTCTCAAATAAAAGGTAGCTGCGACAAACGTCTTACAGCTTTGTGAAAAATGTGTAGGGGGATGAAATAAAAAACGCGCAAAAAAAAGAGGGAAATTGATCGCAGTAATGTTGGCGTCTTGGGAATGGTGGTGTTTGTTGGGATCTCTTGTCAATGGATCGATGATGCAAGAGTATTATTAAAGGGTTGATAACAATGGCTGTGGCTCTATACACTGCTGTTTTGCAAGCTTTGATATTAAAAGATTCGTGAGATTTTATTTTTGAATGTATCCCAAAATACCCTCGCGTGCTTAATGTTGCACACAATATATCACAAAAAAGCCGGAATTGCCCGGCATGTGGGCGCTATTCAGGAAAGGTCGATTTTAATGCCAATGATTCACCGGTCGGCTGCGTCGACGGCGTTACGGTTTTTTCCGTAGCATGAATGGTCTTAAGCATTACTCTCAATTGCTGTTTCATGCGCGACTCTACCCCCTCCATCCGTGGAGTTATACTTATTAAGCGCCCTATACTGCCGAATTTATCCTCAAAAAAGTTAGCTAATCACATCGGCGCCATTCACTATTTTATCCGCCACTATTATGATGGCAGGGCAGATTTCTCAAAGCAGCTTAAGAGGGCTATGAATCGCTCACACTTTTGATCACATCTCGACTGGAGAGCCGTATGCGGCAAAATCGCACGCACGGTTTTCGAAGGGAGGAGTCAAAAGGTTTTTCTCTAGTCCTATCAAACACAATCTGGTTTTGCTATTTTAGTTATTAGCTGAATTTGTAGGCTCTGTAATAATTTTCTATAAATATTAAAAAAAATGTTGACGATATGAGAAAGCATCGTTATCATAGGCAGCTCTTCAAGAGTGGTTAGAAAGCTTAGCAAGCCATTAAAAGGAGATTGTCGGGGTATAGCGCAGTTTGGTAGCGCGCCTGCTTTGGGAGCAGGATGTCGGGAGTTCGAATCTCTCTACCCCGACCAATTTAGCGCTTGTAGCTCAACCGGATAGAGCACCGGCCTTCTAAGCCGGGGGTCGCAGGTTCGAGTCCTGCCAAGCGCACCATTCGTAAAAAATCCCCATATTATGGTGAGCGTAGCTCAGTTGGTAGAGTCCCGGATTGTGATTCCGGTTGTCGCGGGTTCGAGCCCCGTCGTTCACCCCAGTATATTCAAGGCTTTCAGCCTGTTCAAATAATAAAAAGTCCTCATCTAGTGGGAAATCTAGTGGGAAATCACTTTTCACCCGCAGCCTTTACAATAATCGGTTTTACGTCATAAGTATTCAGCATTGCCGCATTCCGGTGTCCACTGGCTTCTTGTTTATTTCCGTTCGTATCCGTTACTCCTTTGCGCTTTAAATCGTGAAAAGTAAAATGCGTGTAAGTGATACCTAACTCCAAAGCCTTGGTCTTAGCCAGCTGATCAATTCTCCCTTTTGCTGTTTTCAACCCCCTTACCATTATGCGATCTCCGGTTCGCTCACTGATAAAAACAGGTCGACTATCGGGTAACGGCTGATGCCTACCCGCCAGAATTGCATCACGCTTGCTGATAGCTGCTTTCCATAGCGCCGATAAATGATCAGTCCAAGCTACAATATTATCTCGGGATCCTTTTCGTCGCTTAATCAATAGTCCATCAGGTAAAGCATTGGCGTCGGTCAAATCCAGCACTTCAGACAATCGCATCCTGCATAGATAGGCGATTTCCATTGCTATTGGCATATACCAATATCCTGAATCTTTCGCGACCTGTAGCAGGAATGCATAGTCTTTATCGTCGGCATAGTGCTGGCGTGGTTTTATGGACAGCTTTGGGATACCCTTAGCCGGATTGAATTTTACTTTTTCATAGGCATAGGCCCAGCTGAATACTCGGCCGATGTAGCCCAACTCTTTGTTTGCCCGACTGCGCGATTCTTCAGCGCGAAAATCACGGTATTTACGCACGGTTCCAACAGTCCAGTGGATAGTTTCAATATCGCCAAACAACACGTCTCCGGTTTTGGTATTGACAATCTGCTTATGACAGTCGAGATAGTCTGCTTGAGTCAGTGAGCTGAGCTGTCGCCAGTCGATTGATTTTTGAAAGTCTAGCGATAGCGATCGGAAGGTAACGGCGGCTTGCTTGTCTTGTTGATTGGTTTCATGGGCCTGCCATATTTCGGCCAGTGAAGCAGATCCGCCGGCAATCTTTTTTGAACGCCATTTGCCGACAGTTATATCTTTGTAGTCCATCATCCAACAGCCTGAGCCTGATTTGTTGTACCAGACGCCTTTGGGCAGTTTATCGCGCTGGATATTCGCAGGCAGGCTGTTGGTTGATCTGCTTCGTCCGCGTTGAGTCATAGGTAAATGGATTAGCGTGGGCTAAGGTGAGGATTGGCGCAATGTGGATAAGTAACGTGCTTTCACATAGCGGAGATATACACCTTATTTATGTGCCTATTTAGCTTTAGGCGCAGCCTTTGATGTTGTCTTCCATTTGTGACCGCAATTTCTACACTCACAAACAGACACTCCATTTTCCGATTTAAAAACCGTATCCTTCCATTTTATTAAATCGTCATGCTGAATTCGGTGCCACAAGTTAAAGTATTTTTTGTAGCAAATTTTGCAATTCGGATGCCTATGTTTTGCCATGCAAATATACTCCCAACAGCCCGCTCAACCGGAGCGCGGTCACAATCTTCGTTCATTTCTCAGTCCTTCAGGCCGCGCCCGGTTAGCTTTGCGTTATAAATAGTTTCAATCAGTTTCATTGCTCGGTCCTAGTTTCTTGTGGCTCAACACCCACCAGCAACCGCAACTGCGCCAGCTCTTCACTGTAGCGTGATACATACCTCGCCATTTTCCCTTCCGGAAACAATCGGCTAATGCCTTTTAACTCTGCTGCGGCTGCATCAAAGGCTTTCGTTAAGTTTTCGCAATCTTTCGGATGAAAAATATACTGACGACAATTAGCCACAATATTTGATACTTCAATTTTTACATGACGCTCTGAAATAACCATGGCTATCTCCTAAACTCGATTTCTTTAGTTTCAGCCTGGGCAGGACTCAAGCCCATCGCCGCATTCACTGCCTCAACGGTAGTAAACAGCTTTCCATCAGCGCCATACAGAAAGGGTACCTTCTGCGCACGCAAGGTTTTCTCTAACGACTCACGAGTTTTGCAGCCCGTAGCGGCCCTAAGTTGTTCATGATTAATCAATTGTTCGCTCATAAATATTTATCCACCCAACCATGCTGCATCATGTGCTTGAGAACCCTGGCCCGGCCCAGCATGGTTAAATTCGCCGAGGATTCTTCGCCGTTTTCACTGTATTGCTTGATGATTGCCCGGTAGGTCGGTTCATCCAAGCCCAGCTCTTTTTTGGCGATATGGATTTTTGCCAGCTGGTTCTGTTTAAAGTCTTTGACGCTGGGGGTATTTTTATTTGCCATCGGTTATCTCCACTCCACTTCCGTTCCCACATAATCAGTATCTACGCTATAGAAAACTTCCATATCCTGACATTCCGGCCTGTTTTTAAGGTATTGAGCCCCTGATTTTCCGATACCCTCAATAAAACTAATTTCTTCATATTGGGCAATCTGAGAGGCAGCATGAAGAAACAAGCCATCAATGCGACTGCCTTTGGCATCAACTTCAAGATCGCCGATGCATCCCTCAAATTCATCAAGGAATTTATCGGTCAAACATTCATCGTTAATTTCCAGTTCAACTGTTTTTTCTATGGTTACGCTCACTTTTCGTTTCATTTCATTTTTCCGTTTCAAAAATTGTTTTTTCATCACCGCGCAGACTTTTTATAGCCTTATTCATCGCCGAAACGGATGTATACCGATCAAGCAACTTCCAGTGACCATTACTTTCGTTGACGGTTATTGTTTTGTTGTGCTTGCAGGCTCTCATTATGCGAAAACCAGCCTTAATCAATTTGTTTCTGTCTGAACTATCCATTTGTTATCCTCAATCATGATGTCTAATGATCCGGAGACGCATACAGCCCAAACGTCTCCAGCCGGTTGGTACTCAATGCATCCAGATGCGCCATGCGCTTGGTTGCGATGATTCTTTCGATGCCGCTTTTCACGATTACCCCGGACGCGTGAAGTTGTTTATTCAACGCCTGCGGTGATTTAATCGGCAGCGCATTCCAGCGCTCACGTAAAGCGGGCGTATGCGCAATATGGTCGATGATGTGGCCGGGCCGGATCAGCAAGCACAGCTCGCCAATACCGTCGATGTCCAGTACTTCATATTTGTAAGGATGATTGAAACGCCCTGCGTCGATCTCGCTGAGCGCCATTTCAATAATCCAGACCCACGGCTCGCGGTCGGCGTCGGTTTCGGCGATATGCGCGTTCATTTCCGCCAGCAGGTCGTCGACAAAGCCGCCCTGGCGTGGATCGATACCGGAAAAGTCGCACAACAGTTTCCAAGCCGTCAGCACTGCCGAATAGTTATCCACCATCCGTCGCGCTCCATCGTCATCTGAAGGAGCACGGCAATTGTCGAAGCAATAGGCCCTGGATTTATCCAGACTGGCGTAGATAGCCTCTTTGTTTTGCTTGACCAAATAACCCAGCCATTGCTTTACGGGAAACTCCGGCAAGCCGGGCGGTAGCATTGCGCCTTTTTTACCGGAGAGGTCGGTTCTGATGATCTTGCCGATCAGCGACCGCACCGGCACGTCTTCGCCGGCCAGCAGCACCGGCGCTGATAGCACAAACTCAGTCATGTCAGAACCCCGTCGGGTCACGGTGTATTGATAAGACTCTTGAAGCATGGCCACCGCCTTATCGATCACATCTTGCCGACGGGCCGATATTTCTTCCCAGCCGACCGGGTGCGAGGTATGGGATACACTGGTTAACAGCCGGAACTCGGTTTGCAGCGATTGCCCGGAAAACATGGTAAAGCCGATGGTCTGCTCCATTTGCTTAATCAGCGTCGATTTACCGGCGCCCTTGTTGGCTTGCATCATCATGTGTGGCCAGAAGCCGATAATGGTTTTTAAATGTGACCCCAAGCCCCATACCAGCGGAATCAGGGCGGCATTGCGGCTGAATGTGCCCTGATATGCATAGATAACCGTTGCCGCCTGATCTATAGATCCGCTCGGAAACAGTAGGTTGTGATAAGGGCACTGCTTATGCGGATCGGTAAAGAATGTGTCCGGTCCCTCATTCACCACCATCTCGCCATTGCGCCAGCACAGGCCGACAAAGTTTGAGGCGGTGCGCTGGCCCAAGGCGGCGCTACGCTCCAGGATGTTAATCAGCCGCAAGAACGCCGGTTTTTTGAATATCGGCCCAATCCGCCCCCACATGTCCGAGTTGTGCAACTTGTCATCTTGAATCACCTTGCGCAACAGCTGATTGCCGTGGCGTGGCGTTTGCACCGACAAGGCCATCAGCATTTCCGGGTTGTTGTCGGGTTTGCCGGTCATGGTCGATTTAGCGCTGGCGATGTTGACGCGGGTCAGGGCGGCAATGCGGAATCCGCACAAGTCCTCTTTCTTCTCAACTTTCTTCCTTTCTCCGGACTCCTCGTCCTCCTCCATCGTCAGGCTGACAACTTGGGTAAAATCCTCGCGCACCCGGTATTTCCAGTACGTTACAAAGTCGTGCTCCGGTAGCCACAAGCGCTTCCTGCCAAGCTCTTTGGTGCCGGATAGTCCAGGAATTGCCCAGCTTTCCAGCTTCCGCAGGCGACGCTTTAACTCTTCGATATTACCTTCCGGCTTGGTTTTCAGAATGTCGTTAACGTCGTTCCATGAGTGGTTTACCCAGTCGCTTTGATCCTGGAAAATCGCGGTGATGCGTTTATCGACCAGCAACTCATACAACCGCCACGCCGCTTCTTGCCCGGCACGCTTGCCGAATTTATCGGGCTCGTCGTTATCCATGCAGATCACCACGCGCTTGCCGATTAAAAACGCCCAGTCGATAGCGTCAACGTTAATGCCGCGCACCGCGACCGCCGCTGTTTTATGCAGATTACAGCTGGCAATGCTGAGCACGTTGATCGGCGATTCAACCACATACACGGTTTCAGCCGCTTTCAGTTCGGCCAAGTCCATAAACCAGACATGGCCAAGCTTCTCGCCTTGGCACTGGGTTTTAACGCCGCCATTCAGCGCGGGATCGATAAAGCGCAGGTCCACCGCGACGATATTGCCGG
>Ga0265327_10001608_pt1 | contig 27371 bp, 26 predicted proteins | sample 41621metaG_FD_202089 | JGI IMG/M metagenome (GOLD analysis project Ga0265327, IMG submission 202089) | Rhizosphere microbial communities from Carex aquatilis grown in University of Washington, Seatle, WA, United States - 4-16-21 metaG | ecosystem: Host-associated > Plants > Roots > Rhizosphere...
AGGTTCTTCGTCTGCTGGTAGTGGTCCAGCATCATCTTGTGGTTCTCCCGGCCGATGCCGGACTGCTTGTAGCCGCCGAACGCGGCGTGCGCGGGGTACATGTGGTAGCAATTGGTCCACACGCGGCCGGCCTTGATGTCGCGGCCCGCCCGGTAGGCGACGTTGCCGTTGCGCGACCACACGCCGGCGCCCAGGCCGTACAACGTGTTGTTGGCGATCGAGATCGCGTCGTCGTAGTCCTTGAACGACGTCACCGACAGCACGGGTCCGAAGATCTCCTCCTGGAAGATCCGCATGCCGTTGTGGCCGGAGAACACCGTCGGCGTCACGTAGTAGCCACCATTGAGGTCGCCGCCGAGCTCGGCCCGCTCACCACCGGTGATCAGCTGTGCGCCTTCGGATTTGCCGATCTCGATGTAGGACAGGATCTTCTCGAGTTGGTCGTTGGAGGCCTGCGCACCGATCATGGTCTCGGTGTCCAGCGGGTCGCCCTGGCGGACGGCCTTGGTGCGGATCGCGGCCAGCGCCAGGAACTCGTCGAAGATGTCGGCTTGGATCAGGCTGCGCGACGGGCAGGTGCAGACCTCGCCCTGGTTCAGCGCGAACATCGTGAAGCCTTCGAGCGCCTTGTCCTGGAAGTCGTCCTCGGCGGCCATGATGTCGCTGAAGAAGATGTTCGGGCTCTTGCCGCCCAACTCCAGGGTGACCGGGATCAGGTTCTGGCTGGCGTACTGCATGATCAGCCGGCCCGTGGTGGTCTCGCCGGTGAAGGCGATCTTGGCGATGCGGTTGCTCGATGCCAGCGGCTTGCCGGCCTCGACACCAAAACCGTTGACCACGTTGACGACACCCGGCGGCAGCAGGTCACCGATGACCGAGAACAGGAACATGATCGAGGCCGGGGTCTGCTCGGCGGGCTTGAGCACGATGGCGTTGCCGGCGGCGAGCGCGGGGGCCAGCTTCCACACGGCCATCAGGATCGGGAAGTTCCACGGGATGATCTGGCCGACGACGCCGAGCGGCTCGTGGAAGTGGTAGGCGACGGTGTCGTCGTCGATCTCGGAGATCGAGCCTTCCTGCGCCCGCAGCACGCCCGCGAAGTAACGGAAGTGGTCGACGGCCAACGGGATATCGGCGTTCAGGGTCTCGCGGACCGGCTTGCCGTTGTCCCAGGACTCGGCGACGGCGATGGCCTCGAGGTTCTGCTCGATGCGGTCGGCGATGAGATTGAGGACGCGGGCGCGGGCGGCCGGCGAGGTCTTGCCCCACGCGGGCGCGGCGGCGTGCGCGGCGTCCAGCGCCTTCTCGATGTCGGATTCGTCCGAGCGGGCAATCTCGATGAACACTTCACCGGTTACCGGGGTACGGTTCTCGAAGTAACGTCCGGCAGCGGGGGCCACCCATTCGCCGCCGATGAAGTTGTCGTAGCGGGCCGGGTAGGTCATCACCGAACCCTCAGCACCGGGACGCGCGTAAACAGTCATGGGTTCACTCCTCGCAGTGGGTCAAACACAAATGTGCTGCTGGTCACTAACGCTACGCAGAAGTGGGTTGCAACACAGTTGCATCGTTGAACGCGGCGGAGCAGAAACCGCATCAGCCCAGGTCGGCGTCCAGTCCGGCCAGATGCCCGACCGCTTGCGCCCGTACCACGGCATCCGCCGACGGATGGTTGCGCAGCAGCTGCCAGCCGTGCCGATCGTCGCGGCCGTCGGGCAGGGCCAGCCAGCGGCGCAGCAGGCCGACCTGCCCGGCCGCGGACGCCGACAGCACCGCCGTGCGCAGGCTCTCCCCCAGCTCGGTACGCAACCGGGCGATCGCCGGCGACACCGACTGCGGCAGGAGCGCACCCGAGTAATGGGACAGGGCGGCGTCGACGTCGCCGCGATGCAGCGCGGCGAAGACGTCGGCGACGTCACTGCCGATGGGGGTGAGCAGCCGGTAGGGCCGCGAGGCGACGTACTGCGCGCCGATCACGCGGCGCAGGCGGGACATCTCGACCCGGATGGTCACCGAGTCAAGGTCGTTGTCGTCCAACAACATTGCGAGATGATCAGCGCTGAGGCCCTCGGGATGACGGCTCAGCAGGACGAGGATGTCGGCATGCCGGCCGCTCAGGGTGTGCTGGTGCGGCTGTCCGTCGTCGCCGGTGGCCACCCAGCGCGGACGGTCACCGCCCAGCACCGTCAGGCGGGCCATGGTCGTCGGGTTGGGTGCCGGCTGCAGCAGACGCTGCAGGGCCAGGTGGTTCTCGATCGCCATCACGGTGGCGCGCACCAGGCCCAGGGTCTGCGCCGAGGCGATCTGGCTGTCACCGGTCAGATCGACGCAGCCGATCAGCTCGCCCGTCGTCGGGTCGTGCACCGGCACCGCCGTGCAGGTCCACGGCTGCACCAGGCGGGCGAAGTGTTCCGAGCCGTGGATCTGCAGTTCCCGATCCAGGGCCAGCGCGGTGCCCGGGGCGTTGGTGCCGGCGCTGCGCTCGCTCCAGTTGGCGCCGGGCACGAAGTTCATGGCCTCGCCCTTGCCCAGCGCCGTCTTGTCGCCTTCGACCCACAACAAGGTGCCGTCGGCGGAGGCCACCGCCACCATGACGCCGCTGTCCCTGGCATCCTCGACCAGCAGCTTGCGGATCACGGGCAACGCGGCGGCGATGGGCTGTTCAGCGCGGAGTTGGTCCAGGGTCTTCGGCACGACGGGCGTGAACTGCGCACCGCCCAGGTCCGGGTCCACCCCGGTGGCCAGGCTCCGGCGCCAGCTGTCCGCGATGACGGGACGCACGGCCGCGGGGTCCAGGTGCTTGGCGTCGATCTCGCCGGTGACAAACCGCTGGTGTACCGCGCGCAGCGTCGAGCCCGCCGGCGACCCCTCGGTGCGGCTGGTTCCCACGACACTCACACTCCTCGCAGGTCGGATACACACCTGCGTGGCCGCCAGGGTAGTCGACCTGGGTGTTCCAGGACACAAGTTGGGCCCTGCGTGCGGCCATGACTGTGTGGCCCTGCCCCCGGCTCTCCTCCAGGGGCAGGACCACACAGGGCTTGTGGCGGGTCTAGAAGACCCAGTCGCCGGCCGCGCGCCGGTCGGTCGCCGCGATTTCGTCGGCGCCGTCGCGGACGGCGTTGCCGAGGCTGTGCAGAATCTCGTTGAGGGCGGCCGCCGACTGGTTCCAGCGGGCCTGCTCGGCCTGGAATGCTTCGGCCGCCTGGCGGGTCCAGGTCTGTTGCAGTGGCGCGACCAAGTGCCGGAGTTCTTCCAACGACGTGTTCATCCGCGCCGACGTGGCATGGATCTGTTGGCGGACGGTGAACTCGATCTCGCCGAAGTGGTACGACAGTGCCGGTTGCATGCGTCTCCCCCGTCAGATCGCGTGGCCGGTGGCGCCGATGCGCTGGGCGTGGGCGTCGGCTGCCTGGCTCAGCACCGCGGCATTCGATCGGATGGTCTCGGCGATGCGCTGAAGTGACGCGTGCAGTTTCATCGACTCGCCGTTCCACCGATTCACCACGTCCTGGAATCGCGTCGCTGCGGCACCGCCCCACACAGTCGGCGGGATGGCCGTCATCTGACCGATGAAGTTTCCGAGCATGGCCCGGATCTCCTCGTTGCGGACCTCGACCTTGCCGGCGATCCCCGTCATCAGATCGAAGTCTGTGGCGAGAGTGCCGCTTTCCGGAGCTGTCATGATTTCCTCTCCATTGGGTTTGATTGTTCAGACGTTTGCGGAGAGCATTCGGTTCCATTGGCGCCCAATATTTTTCAATCTGTTCGGCGGGCCGAACGAATCACGGTGTCACAGGCTGAGCGGACTGACACACCCTCGCAACCCACGGCGATCCGAACCGATCCGTCGAGCACCACCGACCACTCGACCGTCCGCCCGGCTCGCACCTCGCGATACCGCACGGCCGAGCGTCCGGCGCTGATCCCGGCCTCCTGGAAATCCATGATGACCCCGCCGGGCAGCTTCGTCGCCGCCTCCCGCAACGACCGCGCCGCCCCTTCGAGCGTCTGCTCCCGGGGCGCCACCGATTGGGTGAGATGGATGATCTGGCCGCGATCCTCGGGCGAAATGATCTGCAGCCGAGCTGATCCCGCGCCTGCGAGTGCCCGATCGACCGTCCAGCGCGCCGGGACCTGCACCGCCACCCGGCCCTCCACGAGCCAGGTGAATTCCCGATCCATGGCAGTGGCGATCGGAGGCGCCGGGCCGTCACGGTTGGAAAGACCCATGGCAAGGGCGCCGACGATCGAGACGGCCGCCGCAACGGCAATCGCGATACGCGCCCGCGAGCGGGTTCCGGTCGCGACGTGGGTGCTGTCCGCGTCAGTATCGTCGAGCAGGTCGTCGCAACTCAGAATCTGCGTCGTGACGCCTCGGTCCCGCAGCAGCAGTTGGATTTCAGCGGCCAGCGCCGCGGCGCCGGGCACACCGATCGGCGCGTCGATCGCGGCGTGGGTGCCCCATGTGGTGCGTGCAATGACGGTCTGCCCGGTGGCGCCGTCGGTGCGGCGCACGACGATCGGCGCCGTTCCCGGCCGGGAGATCGTCACGAGGTCCTCCCCCAGTTCGATGACCGCGCAGTCCGGTTCGCCGGCGGCCGCACGCAACGCAGCGGTCCTGCGCTGCAGGACGACGTACGCGGCGCTCGCGCGGGCAGCTGCCCGGACCCGGTCGACCCGCGACGCCGACCACCACGTAGGGCACATCACGGTTACCGCTGGTGCGCCACCGATCACCGCGGTCATGGCATCGCGCCAGATGCGTTCGGCGGGACGGACCGTCTCATCGAGCAGGCCCAGCTGCTCATCGATACATTCCAGCGCCGCCGAAACCAGTTCGGCGTCAATGTTTCCCGGTCCGCGGATGGCAGCCGGACCGACCACCACGACCGTCACGGCGGATCGGTCCAGCCGAGCTGGACCAGCTGGTCGGATTGGCCGCGGCGTACCACGACGGCGCGGCCGGGTGGCAGCGTCATCGGCCGCGCGGAGCCCAGTAGCGGTCCTTCTTCAGGACTGGTGCTCATGATGATGCCTGTTGCGCCCAGGTCCCGCATGCGTGCCAGGAGCGGGTCGAACATCGCGCGTGCGGCACCGCCCGAGCGGCGAGCGACGGTCACGTGGAGCCCGATGTCCGACGCGTGCGGCAACAGGTCGAGCAAGGGGCTCAATGGGTTTCCCGCGGCACCGGCGACCAGGTCGTAATCGTCGACGACGACGTGGAGTTCGGGGCCGGACCACCAGGATCGGTCACGCAACTGCTGCTGGGTGACCCCGGGCCCCGGCAGCCGGGCGGAGAGCAGGGACAGCGCGGCGCTCAGCTCTGCTGTGGTCGTCACGGTCGACATCGCGTAGCCGCACAGGTGCGGCGGCTCCACCACACCCAACAACGTCCGTCGAAAGTCGACGATCAGCAACCGGGCCTGAGCCGCATCGGCCTGCCCGATGATCGCGCGGCACAGCGTCCGCAGCGCGGAGGTCTTCCCGCATACCGTGTCACCCAACAGGATCAGGTACGGATCAGCGCCCAAGTCCAGCGCGAACGGCTGCAGATCCTCTTCGGACATGCCGATGACATAGTGCGGCGGTCGTTCGGCGACGGCCGCCAGTTCGGCGTAATCCACGTGCAGTGGCAGCAATTCGATCGCGGGTGCCGCGGCCGCGGGATGGTCGGCAGTTCGGTCGAGCTGCGGCCGCGCGATCACGAACTCCTTCCCGTCTTTGGTGAGACCTCTGCCCGGCGGGCGGGTGGCGAGCAATTGGGCGCGGCGACGGTCCATTTCGGACTCGGCCGGATCCCCGAGCCGCAGTTCGATGCGGGTGCCGATGTGGTCTTTCAGCATCGGCCGTAGCTCCGCCCACCGGTTCGCGGTGAGTACCACGTGGACCCCGACCGACAGGCCCTGCGCTGCCATCACGGTTATGGGTTCCTCCAGCGCATCGAATTCACGACGCAGGGTGGCCCAGCCATCAACCGCCAGGACGACCTCATCGTAATTGTCCGGAAAGGGCACCTCGGGTCCGTGCTGCTGCCGAAAGTCCTGGCGACGGCGGCACAGGGAAAAGAGCTGGGACACGATGCGGCGCAACAATTCCGGTTCGTTCCGCCCGGCGACCGTCCCGACCCGAGGATGCCGCCGTAGCGCCGTCAAGGCACCGTCACCCAGATCCAGGCCGTAGACGCTCGGCCCGCCCGCCGACGCGGCGGCCAGACCGAGCAACAGCGTCTGCAACGCAGTCGATTTTCCCGAGCGCGGGCCGCCGACGATCGCCACGTGTCCACCGGCCCCGTTGAGGTCGACGACCAGCGGGTCGCGGCGCTGCTGAAACGGATTGTCCACCAGGCCGACCGGGGCCCGCATCGGACCACGCTCGGCGTCGACCGCCAATAGCTCGGACAATGCGGGCGAACCCACCAGGGGCGGCAGCCAGACCGGATGTGCTTTCGCACCGAGACCGGTCAGCCGGCGCAATGTCGTATCCATCAGGGTCGGTCCGGACGGCGGTTCGGATGTCACGGCCGGGACGTCAACGGTGAACAGGCGAGACGCCGGAGGACCGTCGTCGCTCGCCGGGACCGGCCCCGAGACGAACTCCGCGTGGAAGCGCACCAGTTTTCCGTCTGCGGTCCGCAGCAATCCCGCGCCCGGTGTCCCGGGCAACTCATGCGCGTCGGTGACCCCGATGACCGCCCGGGACTCCGTCGCCGAGAACGTCTTGAGGCAGACCCGGTACGAGAGGTGCGTATCGAGTCCCCGGAGGCGGCCTTCGTCCAGCCGCTGGCTGGCCAGCAGGAGATGTATACCCAACGAACGGCCGAGCCGTCCGATGGCGACGAACAACTCAGCGAAATCCGGATGTTGACTGAGCAATTCGGAGAATTCGTCGACCACGATGAACAAGGCGGGCAGCGGTGGCAGCCCGGCGTCCGCCGCGCGCGCCCGCCGATAATCGCCGATACCGGACAGGTTTCCGGCCGCCCGCAACAGCCCTTGACGCCGGGTCAGCTCGCCGGCGAGTGCGTCGTGCATCCGGGCGACCAGATGTGCCTCCTGCGCCAGGTTGGTGATGACGGCCGCGACGTGGTTGGCCTGTTCGAAGCCGAGAAACGTGGCGCCGCCTTTGAAGTCGACGAGGATCAGGTTCAGTTCGTCCGGCGAGTGCGTGCTGATCAGGCCCAACGTCAGGGTCCGCAGAAATTCGGATTTGCCGGAACCTGTTGCGCCGATACACAAGCCGTGCGGCCCCATGCCGTGCTCGGCCGGTTCCTTGAGGTCGAGTTCGACCGGCGCCCCGGTGGCATCGGTGCCGATCGGCACGCGCAGGCGATGGCGAGCCGGCCGAAGCGGCCAGCTGTCCCCGGCGAGGGCAGTGCTGACCGGCGTTGCCCAATCATGTTGCCGCCGTGCATCGTCCACCCTGCCGGCCGGTCGGTAGCGCGCCAGTCGGCGTGCGCAGGTGTCCGCTTGCTCGACCGTGAGCACGTCGGGAGTCGAGCACGACGGCAGCGTCGACGCCGAACCTGAAGCACCGACCACCAGCAGTGTCACCGCGTCCGTGTCCGCGAACACGGCGGCAGCCGAAGTGTCGACGAGCACCACCACATGACAACCAGCGACGGGAGAGACGGCACCGAGTTCCGCGAAACGCAGCGACGGCCCGCCGACGACACCCGAACAGTAGTGATGCGGTAGCCATTTCAGCCAGTCCCACTCGGCCGATCCGGTGACTGCGGCGATCCTCAGCTGGTCGGGTCCGTGCGACACCGCCAGCTGGCACACCATGGCTCGTACTCGTCCGCGCGGATCGTCACCGCCGACGTCGATGCGCCGATGCTGATTCACGGCGACAGTCATCGGGACATCGGGCACGGTAGCGAAGGTTCGCAGCAGCCGATCGAGCGCGGATTCGGTCAGCGGGTCAGGTGCACCGTCACCAGCGGCCGGTGTCGGGACCAGCCTGGTGCGGAGCGGACGCTCGCCGATCCCGATACGGATCTCGGTGAAATCGGCGTCGTTGCAACGGCGTTGCCACATCCGGTCGGTGCCGACCAGGGTCCACAGCGCGTCGGGCGGCGGGTGGTTCTCATGGAGCCAGCGATGCTGTTCGACTGCGGTTCGGCCCGCGCACGCGTCGATGGACTCGAGATACACCAGGTATTCGCGCCGATCGGCGTCGATCTCGCCCGCCCGGCGCGCACCGCGCGACCCGAGGACGGTGCTACCGACCAGCGACAGCACCATCATCGCCGGAAACAGCAGGAACATCGGATTCCGGCCGGCCACCGAACCCGAACGGAAATAGAACACCATCATCCCGGCCATCGCCAGCAGCATGACCAGGGGTGCCACGCGGGTGACGACGTTGCCCGACGACAGTCGTGGCACCTGTGGTGGCGTCCGGACCTCGATGTCCCCGTCAGCCGGTTCGGCTACCGGAGGTCGTGCGGCTCTCGTGAATTCCATCGAACTATCAGACGTATCCGAGCACCGTTCGGTTCCATCAAATTTCGTGTCAGGCAGGGCGCCCCGGTGCGGTTACCGTGGGATCGGGCATGTCGATCCGGGGGGGGTGCGATGTCCGAATCTGTATGTCGTCTCTCAGTACGGTCCGACAGCGAGATCACCGATCTCGTCGTGCCCGCGGTGGCCGCCGTCGACTCGCTGCTACCCGACATCGTGGCGCTGGCTCATCCGCAAGCGCCCGACGGCGTGAGTTGGTGTCTCGATCGAACCACCGGTGGTCCGATCGACGGGTCATTGTCGCTGCGGCAAAACGGAGTTCACGACGGCGACGTCCTACAGCTGCTGCGAGGTACGACGCCCGAACTCGGCGCGCAGCGGGCGCACACGGCGACGATGGCCGCCGGCCAAGCGCCCGCCGACCCGACCGGCCCCCTGGTCGGACCGGTACTCGGATTGTGGGCGGCGATCGTCGCCGCCCTCATGCTCATCTCGTCGGCCCTGCACGGCGATCACACCACGGCAGCTGCCATCAGTTGTGGTGGCGTGCTGGCGGCCTTGATGATGTCGTGGCGGTCCGCCGGGGCGGCATGGCCTGCCGCCGCCGTCGTACTCGCTTTCGTGGCCGGGTTCTCGGCCGTACCAGGCGGGCCGGCCGCTCCGAACGTCCTACTCGGATCCGCGGCGGCACTCGCGGTGGCTCTCGTTCTTCTGCGGGTCAGCGCCTATCGCATATCTATTGCGGCGGCAGCATTTTCGGTGCCGATGATCGTGGCAACGGCAGTGGCGAGCTCCTGGTCGGTTCCGCCGACCAGTACCGGCGTCACCGCCACCGTGGTGGCGTTGGTGGTGTTGTCGGCCGCGCCCCGGTGCGCGATCACCGTCGCGGGTCTCGCGCCACGGTCAGCGAAGGTCGTCGACGGCGACGGTCAGCGGGTCGAGGTGGCGCATCTGGTGCTCACGGCGACGGTCATCGGTGCGGCCGCTGCCACGGCGGTCGGCGCGGTCCTGGTGGCGGTGGCCGCCGTCCACCAGTCCAGTACCTCGACCTTGGTGTTCGGCTGGGTGGTGGCCGCGGCGATCGCGCTACGGGCACCGTCCTATCGGCATCCCGTACGCCGGTGGGGCGTCCTGATCGCGGGACTGGTGTGCGTCACTGCCGCTTTGGCCATCACCGTGATGATGTTCCCGCCCTGGACGGCCTGGTTCGGCGCCGGCGTCATCGCGACAGTTGTCGGCACCCGACGGTTAGGGCAGGTGAACGCCACGGTGGCCCAGCGCCTGGTGTATTTCGAGTACGCGGCCCTGGTTGCCGTGCCGCCGTGCGCGTTCTGGGCCGCCGATGTCTTCCGATTGGTGCGTGGCGGATGAGCACCCTGCGCCGGGCCATCGCAGTCGCGTCGACGATAGCGCTGACATCGGCCGCGCCATGTGCGTACGCCATCGCTCCGAAGCCGGTCGACCACGCGCAGCTTCCCGGGCCTGCGGCGCCGGCACCGCCCGGCCGGACCGAACAGTCGGAGCGGTGCGCAACGGCGAAACCCGTCGCTTCCCGTCCCGCACACCAACTCGACATGCTCAATCTGGCTGCGGCGTGGCCGCTTTCGCGTGGTGGTGGGCAGGTGGTGGCGGTGATCGACACCGGCGTGGCCCGGCACCGATTGCTGCCGCATCTGGTCGCAGGCGGGGACTACGTGTCGTCGGGCGACGGCACGCAGGACTGCGACGGCCACGGCACGGCGATCGCCGGCCTGATCGGTGCCACCGCCTCGGACATCGCCCCCGGCACCTTCAGCGGCGTGGCACCCGACGCCACCATCATGGCGATTCGCCAGTCCAGCAACAAGTTCCGACTGTCCGACGATCACGAGATATCCGGCGTCGGCGACGTCGAGACCCTCGCGCGCGCGGTCCGCTCGGCCGCCGACGCGGGCGCCACCGTCGTCAACATCTCGTCGGTGGCCTGCATGCCCGCCGCCGAACCACTCGATGACCGGTCGTTGGGCGCCGCACTGGCGTACGCGGTCGATGTCCGCAATGTGGTGGTGGTTGTCGCGGCCGGCAACGCCAGCGGTGAATGCGCGGGGCAGAATCCGCTGTCCGATGCCAAGCGCCCGGGCACCCCGGACTGGGACGCCGTCCACACCGTGGTCAGCCCAGCCTGGTACGACGACTACGTGCTCACCGTTGGGTCGGTCAGTCCGACCGGGACGCCTTCGGAATTCAGTCTGGCCGGACCATGGGTCGACGTCGCCGCGCCCGGCGAATCGGTGGTGTCACTGAGCGCCGAGGGCGACGCGCTCGTCGACAGCCGGCCCGACGGGCGGCCGCTGTCCGGCAGCAGCTACGCCGCGCCCGTCGTCAGTGGTGTTGTCGCACTGGTCCGTTCGCGACTACCTCAGCTCTCGGCCCGACAGGTCATGGCCCGCATCGAAGACACCGCGCATCATCCGACCGACGGTTGGAATGCCCAGGTGGGACACGGGCTGGTCGATCCGTTGGCCGCGGTCAGTGGCAGTGCGCCGACGCCCGCCCCGGCGCTGCTCGGCGCTGCGCCGGCAGCGCCGGTATCCGGCCCCGATCATCAGCCGTCGCGGCGCATCGCCTTTCTCGGCACCGCCATCTGCATCGCGGTGGCGACCTTGTCCGTCACCGGGCGCCGGCGGTCACGGCGATAGCGGTCGGCTCTGACATGGTGTCATCGCTGGGGCCCTGAAGTGCGTGGATGGATCCATTGTCGTTTCTCCAAGCTGTGTCACCTTTCGTGGCTGCCGGGCCGTAGCCGTCGGTGGAATTGGTCCGCAGGCGGAGCGGCCGGTGACTTCAATCGACAACGACGACCATCTTTCCACCGGCCTCCGCTGCCTCCATGACCTGGTGCGCCTCCTGGATTTGGTCAAATGAGAAGATGCGCGTTGGCGCGGCATCGAGGCGGCCGTCGCGCACTTTGTCGGCAATCTCCTGAAGCGGTACATCCGACAACGGGAATCCTTCGGTGCCAAACACGAAGCTGCCGAAGAACGTCAGGTTGACGCCGCTGGACATCTGCAGAAGAGGGTTGAAGTCGGCGATCGGATCGAGGCCTCCGAGCCAGCCGGCCAAACATGCGGCGCCACCGCGGCGCAACATCGTTAAGGAGTCCAAGATGGTGCTGTTTCCGACGAGGTCGAGGACAGCGTCGATGTGCTTGGCTTCGGTGATGTGGGCGCCGAGATCGGGAACTTCCTGCTCGACTCGGTCGACACCGAGGGCGTCAAGCAAACCAAACCGTTCTCGTTTACGGGTGGTGGCGATGACGTGTGCTCCCGCCTCCACGGCCAATTTGACGGCAGCTTGGCCGAATGATGATGTCGCTCCACGGATTACGATTGTCTGGCCAGCGACAAGGTTGAGATTGCGGAACAGGCAGGTCCACGCGGTTGCGTAGGTTTCCGGCAGCGCCGCCAGTTGGTCCCAGGGCAGATCTGATTCGATCAGCGCAACGTTCCCGGCGCTCACACGTGTGTATTCCGCGTAGCTGCCGTTGACGGTTCGGCCCAGCCCGCCCATCAGTGCCGCAACTTTGGCGCCGACGGGGAATTCCCCGCTGGGACAGGCATCGACGATTCCGACGCATTCGATTCCGCTGACTTCGGCCGCCTCGGCCCATTCCCCGCGACGCATGTGCATCTCGGCGTGGTTGATTCCGAACCCTTTGACCTTGATGACGACTTCGCCGGGCTTGGGAAGCGGCTTGGGAATGTCGGTGTAGGTCAGGACGTCCAGGCCGCCGAACCCGTCGAGCACAATGGCACGCATGGTTGGTCCGCCGGCCTGCTCGCGTACCACGGCGGGTGTGGTGGGAATGGCCGGCGAGTTTGTCGTGGCGTTCATTTCAGTATCTCCTTCGAATTGATCAGCGTTGTCTATTTTTCGAATACGTGTTTCAGCTGCTGCGCCAGATCGATGACATCTCGCGCGATGAACTCTGGCTGGTGAACTCCCCCGGTACGCAGGGGTGCATTTCCCGCCCGGGTGATGAACGCGCCGCCAAATCCGGCGGCTTGTGCGCCTATGGTGTCCCAGGCGTGTGCGGCGACCATCATGCAGGACGAGGGTGGGACGCCGAGCTCTTGCGCGGTGTAGCTATAGAGCGATGTTGAAGGCTTGAATGCCCGCAAGGTATCGACACTGAGTTGTCGTTCGAAATACCCTGCCAGGCCGGCGTTCTCCAGAGGGGTGGGTCGCCCCGGGCGGGGCGGGGAGTTTGTCAGAGCGACCAGCCGATATCCGTCGCTCTGTAGTTGCGAAAGCCCCTGTGCGACATCGGGGTGCGCGGGCATGGTGGCCATCTTGCTGGTCAGCGTGGCGATATCTTCTGCGCTTAGTTTGATGCCGTGTATCTCGGCGAGCATCTGCAATACAGCTTCTCCGAGGGAGAAGAAATCGATGTAGCAGTCTGACAAGGTCAGGGTCATCGAGTACATGATGAGCAGTCCGAACCACTCCCTGAGCACGTCGCGATCGCCGAAGAGTTCTGCGAAGTGAGGCTTTAAGGCCTCGATGTCGATGAGCGTTTCATTGACATCGAAGACGAGCACGACGGGTCGCTGCCGGACAGAACGGCCGCTCATTTCGCGGCAACCCGATACAGGAAGTCTTTGACCAAGCCGGCGACTTCATCGACTGCGGTCTCCAGGAGGAAGTGGCCACCGTCGAGCAGGTGAATTTCGGCGTCGGTGGCATCGCGCTGAAATGCCAGAGCACCTTCGGGCGCAAAGATCGGGTCGTGCCGCCCCCACACGGCGAGCACTGAGACGCCACTGGTGCGCAAGTACTCGTGCAAGCTGGGGTACATCAGCGGATTGGTCGCGTAGTCCCGGAACAAGGTGAGCTGAATTTCGTCGTTGCCCGGTCGAGACAGCAGTGCGCTGTCCAAAGTCCAGGTGTCCGGGCTCACCTGAGCTTCGTCCGGTGCGCCCGTGACGTACTGCCATTTGACAGATTCGATATCCAGGGCGGTCCGGATGGCCGCCTCGGTCTGCGGGGTCTGCTCGCGCTGGTAATTCCAAACGGTTTCCCAGAAGCTGTCGATGAATCCCTCGTTGTAGCCGTTGCCGCTTTGGGTGACGATTGCCGTGATGGCGTGGGGATCACGCAATGCCAGCCTCCAGCCGATCGGTGCGCCATAGTCCTGGACGTAGATCGCGTACCGGGTCAGGCCGACCTGATCCAACAATCTTTGCGTGAGGTCGGTGAGTGCGTCGAACGTGTAGTCGAATTCGGACACGGTTGGCATGTCCGAGTATCCGAAGCCCAGATGATCCGGCGCGATGACGTGGAAGTCAGTGGCCAGGCGTCCGATGAGGTCGCGGAACATGTACGAGCTGGTTGGAAAGCCGTGCAGCAGAACGATCGCGGGCGCATCGCGGTGGCCGGCTTCCCGGTAGAACAATCGGCGACCTTCGACTGTGGCGTAGAGGTGTCGGACAGAAGCAACCATGACTAACTCCTTATCGCAGTTTTACTGGTTACAAGTCAAGCATCGGCAGCATAACCTGTCAATACGCTTTTGAAGGTTAGGTAAATCTGACGGTGGCAGGACCCGACGACGAGCAGTTCCTGCTTGATCTGCTCAACACCACCCCCGTGATGGATGGCGTGCCACGGCGGCCATGGGCTCGCCCGCCGGACATCCCCCTTTTCGGCGAAGTGCTGAAAATTCCGCGATCCCGGATCCAGATGCACGTCAGCGACGACCGTCACGCAGGACCAAGACACACACGTAGGTCGCCAGTGATGTTGTCGGACTGGTACGTTCGCGACTACCGGAACTCTCGGCCCGGCAGGTGATGGCCCGCGTCGAAGACACCGCGCATCATCCGGCCGAGGGTTGGAATGCCCAGGTGGAGCCCGGAGTGATCGATCAGTTGGCCGCGGTCAGCGGCGGTGCGCCAACGCTTGCCAAGGCCTTCCTCGGCACCGCCATCTGCATCGCGGTGGCGGCCGTCGCCGTCACGGGACGCCGGCGGTCACGGCGATAGTTGGTCGAACGTCGTTGTTGCCCCGGCCAATTCGGAGATGACGTCGGCGACCTCTCCGCGGCGTCGCCAGGCACGGCGTTGCCGCATGGCGCCATTGCCCTGCTCAGCGATCCGCGCCAACTCGTCACGCGCCATGTCATAGTCGCCCAGCGCCTCGAGGGCCGGGCGGAGACGCTCGATGAATCCGGCGAGCAGAACCCGGGCCGGTGCCGTCGAACAGTCGCCCGCCAGGTCGATCGCCTCGCCGTCGAGGCCATCGCGTGCGGCCTTCCAGTGCGCGGCGCGCAGCGTCCAATCAGCAAGGTGTGGCACCGGTTCCCCGCGCTCCTTCGCGTCCAGCGCCATCATCACCGCGGCCCGGGTGAGCGTCGCCAGCAATACCGTCTCGGCCACTGTGGCGGGTACATCCGCCACCCGCACCTCGACGGTCGGAAAGTTCGTCGACGGCCGCACATCCCAATAGAGCATGCCGTCGTCGAGCACCGCACCGGCCCGCGACAGCGTGTCGGCCACGGCGTCGTAGCTCTCGACCGAGTCGAAGTACGGCGGCGGCCCCGCGCTCGGCCAGCGGGTCCACAACACGCTGCGGAAACTGGCGTAACCACTGTCGGTGTTGCGGTAGATCGCCGAGTTCGCGCTCAGCGCGAGCAACAGGTGCAGGTAGGGCCGGAGCCGGTTGCTGACGTCGACGGCCGCGGCCCGGTCGGGCACTTCGACGTGCACGTGGCACCCGCAGATGCCCTGTTCATGAGCGATCATGCCGAACCGATCGGCGATGCGACCGTACCGCTCCGTTGTCGTCACCGGGAACGCGTGCGGCACCGTGGGCGGCAGCGCGACGGCCAGTAGCCGCGCCCGCTGCGCCTCGGCCGACTCGGTGGCGATGCGGCGCAACCGAGTCAATTCGGCGCGCAAATCACCACTGCTGCTCATGACCGCGGTCGTGGTCTCGACCTGACACCTGGTCAACTCCAGCTGTAGGTCGACGCCGCGCGCCGCCGCATATTCCGCGACAGCCTGATTGCGCGGGGCGGGTTCACCGGCACGGTGGTCGACGAGGAGAAACTCCTCCTCCACGCCAAAAGTCGGAAGGTCGGTCATGCCCCCTGGGATGCCCCGCGTACGCCTGAGCAAACCCGCTGCCGTCAGGAACCGAGACCGTCGCGCAAGACTTCCGCCGCCGCGACGCTCAATTCCGGTCCGCCGGGCAACCGGGCCAGCAACGGCCACGGCGCGGGCAGCGGCGCACCCTCCACACCAAGGTATTTCGCCGTCTCGGCGTCGTGGATGCCGTACCGAACGCCACTGTCCGCCACCAGATACAGCGGGCCGGTCACCGTTCCGCCGGTGATCCCGGTGGCGTGGACGTACGCGTACCGTCCCGGCGGTAGCGCCGCGGCGTCGATATTCGGGCCGTTGCCGTCATCTTGCGCCAGCATCACCGCGCTCGCCGCCGGTTTCCCCTGCACGACAACGGTATCCGCGTGTCCGTCGTCCGGTCGCCATTGTGCGCATGCCGGCACGTCAGTCGGCAACGGCGGACGCGCCTGGTCCGGGAAGGTCGACAGCGCAAGATCGTGGACAGCGGGAATCGCGGCGATGGCCGCCGGTGGCATAGGACGAAGGTCGCCGTCAGCCACACCATGGGTGAACCGGATGACGTCGGCCGCGACGTCGCCGACACGCTGCAGGCCGCCGCCGAGGACCACGTGGTGTTCCGGAGTGTCAGCGCGGTTCACGCGCAGAACCTGCCCGACGACGAAACCGCCCGGCCCCTTCGCGCCGAGACCCGGGATCGGCGGCGCCGTGATGGCGGGTAGCTCGGGCAGCAGGTCGAGAAACGACCGCGACACCTGCCGGGGCGTGACGCCGTCGAGTCGTAGCGCCCGCACCACCGCGAGGTCCCGAAGGTCCACCGCGGCCCGCTTGCCCCCGTACAGGAGATAGGTGGTGGCCAGCTGCTCGCCCGCTGCCGTCGCCAGGATCGGCCGCGCGCCATCAGGTCCGCCGAAGTCTGCACCGGCGATCAGTACCGTGCGCCCACTGTCGCAGACCTGCCAGGATACCGCCCGCAGCGGCCGGCCCAATTCGGCTGGGGCACCGGGGATTCCGACGAGCGGACCGCGCGGTGCGGCGGCGATCGCGTCGACGGTGACCGGCACAGGGTTGACCGCGGACTTCGCCACCAGCCGCGCCGACGCCAGGTTCAGTGCGGGATGCCACGTCGATCCGATTCGCACGTACAGCGCGCCGGTGTCGCGGACCATCACGACCGGCGCGTCGCCCAGCCCACCGGCCGGTGCCGCGATCGCGATGACCGCGCACACCGCCACCGCCAGCAGGCCGGCGAGCCATCCCGACGCGTACGAAATCGATTGCGCGCGAATCGGTTCATCGACCATCGCGGCGTCACCACGCACGAGTGCGTGGATCAACCGTCGCGTTTGAAACCGCCGGCCGCTGGCCTCCAGCTGCGCACCCTGCCCCCGAGCCATGTCCATCCCCCGGCTAGCAGCCTAACCGCGGGCGGGCGCAGGCCCCGACACCAATTCAGTCGACGTCGACCCAGTCCAGGGTGCGGCCGACGGCCTTCTGCCAGCCGGCATACCCGGCGGCGCGCTGCCCGTCGTCCCACGACGGCGCCCAGCGCTTGTGCTCCTGCCAGTTGGCCCGCAGCTCGTCGGGATTCGACCAGAACCCGACACCCAGACCGGCGGCATAGGCCGCGCCGAGCGCAGTGGTCTCGGCGACAACGGGTTTCACCACTTCGACGCCAAGCACGTCGGCCTGGATCTGCATGCACAATTCATTTGCGGTGATGCCGCCGTCGACCTTGAGCACCTCCAGGTGCACGCCGGAGTCCGCGGCCATGGCGTCGACCACGTCGCGGCTCTGGTAGCAGATGGCCTCGAGCGTGGCCCGCGCCAGATGGGCGTTGGTGTTGAACCGCGACAGCCCGACGATCGCGCCGCGCGCATCCGAACGCCAGTACGGCGCAAAGAGTCCCGAGAACGCGGGCACGAAGTACACGCCGCCGTTGTCCTCGACCTGCCGGGCCAAGGTCTCGCTGTCGGAGGCGCCGGCGATGATGCCCAGCTGGTCCCGCAGCCACTGCACCGCCGACCCGGTGACGGCGATCGAACCCTCAAGGGCGTAAACGGGTTTCGCGTCGCCGAAGCGGTAGCACACCGTGGTCAGCAGCCCGTGCTCCGAACGCACGATCTTCTCGCCGGTGTTGAGCAGCAGGAAATTGCCTGTGCCGTAGGTGTTCTTGGCTTCTCCCGCGGCCAGACACACCTGCCCGACCATGGCCGCCTGCTGGTCGCCGAGGATGCCGGTGACGGGTACCGGCGCACCGAGCGGGCCGTCGGCCGCGGTCAGGCCGTACGGCTCCGATACCGACGACGACGCTATCGTCGGCAGCATCTGGCGCGGAATCCCGAAGAACGACAACAGTTCGTCGTCCCAGTCGAGAGTCTCCAGGTTCATCAGCATGGTGCGACTGGCGTTGGTGACGTCGGTGACGTGTACGCCGCCGCGGGTGCCGCCGGTCAAGTTCCACAGCACCCACGTGTCGCAGGTGCCGAAGATCGCGTCGCCGCGTTCGGCAGCTTCGCGCACGCCGTCGACGTTCTCGAGGATCCACTGAATCTTGCCGCCGGAGAAGTAGGTCGCCGGGGGCAGCCCGGCCTTTCGGCGGATGACGTCACCGTGCCCCTCGCGTTCCAGAGCCGAGGCGATCCGGTCGGTGCGGGTGTCCTGCCAGACGATCGCGTGGTAGTACGGGCGCCCGGTGCGTTTGTTCCACACCATCGTCGTCTCGCGTTGATTGGTGATGCCGAGCGCGACGAGATCGGACGCCGACAACCGCGTCTTGTTCAGTGCGGTCTGCAGTACGGAGCCCGTGCGTTCCCAGATCTCGACGGGATTGTGCTCGACCCAGCCGGCCCGCGGCAGGATCTGCTCGTGTTCGAGCTGGTGGCGTCCGACCTCGCGACCTGAGTGATCGAAGATCATCGCCCGGGTGCTGGTGGTGCCCTGGTCGATGGCCGCCACGAATTCGGCCAATGGCCCGTCCTTCCGCTCAAACGCTGCATCCGCTGTCGGACATCACGGTAGGAGACGCAGCCCGGTCATGCGCTGCATTCGTAGGGCGCGTCGGACCGCCGGGCGTCAGTTGTCGCGCGCGCGGCGTTCGCGGTACGCCGCGACGTGCTGGCGGTTCCCGCAGTTCCCGGTGTCGCAGAAGATGCGGGATCGGTTGCGCGACAGGTCGATCAGCACGGCGGTGCAGTCCGACGCCGCGCACGTCTTGAGCCTGCGTAGTTCCCCGGCGCGGATGAGGTCGGCGAGGGCCATCGCCATCTCGGCCCCCATGCGCTGGACCAACGGGTCCTGATCGGCCGCCAGGTGCAGGTGCCACTCCGGATTCTCGGGGTGCCGCGTCAGCCAGGGCATGGCGCGGTTGTCACTGAGCAGGGCGTTGACCTGGCCGACCACCGCCTCCTCGTCCCCCGCCGCGGCCCACAGCTCGCCGAGACGCTCGCGCAGACCGTGCACCGCGGCCAATTCGGCGGCGTCGCGGTCGCGCCGCCCGGTCCAGCCGAAGTCGTTCAGATACCCATCGAGGGCAGCCAGATCGGCCAGCTGGTCACCGTCGATCCGGTCGCTGTTGATCAACACGCACGCGGCGCGCAGCGTGAGCTCCGTGTCATGACTGAAATTCATTTGACTCGTTACACCCGCCCTCCGTAGCGTCATGAGCAATCTCAACTTCACTCATTACATCATCGGAGGTGGCCCGTGACTGCGTCGAACGGCACCACGGCCGGCCACTTCCGGACCGGCATGATCTTCGCCGTCACGTCCGCCTTCACCTTCGGGATGGCGGGCGCCCTGGGCAAGTCCCTGATCGAGGCGGGCTGGACCCCCACCGCCGCGGTGGTCGCCCGGCTGACCGGCGGCGCGCTCGTCATGGCCGTCGTCGCGACGATCCTGCGCCGGGGCTGGGTACGCGAAGCCCTGAGCCACAAGGGGACGGTCATCGCTTACGGCGCCATCCCGATCGCGGGCGCCCAACTGTGCTACTTCAACGCCGTCACCTACCTGCCGGTCGGCGTGGCACTACTGCTCGAGTACGCCGCACCCCTACTGGTGGTCGGCTGGGTGTGGGCCACGACGCGTCGCCGCCCCAGCACCCTCACGCTCGCCGGCGTCGCGATCGCCATCGCCGGCATCACGCTGGTGCTCGGCCTGTTCGGGCCCGGCAGCCACACCGGAGCTCAGATCAGCTTGGCGGGCATCGCCTGGGGCATGGGTGCCGCCGTCTGCGCCGCCTGCTACTTCGTCATGTCCGACAAGGCCAGCGCCGACGGCACCGGCCTGCACTCCATCACCCTCGCGACCGGCGGACTCGTGGTCGGCGCCGCGACGGTGGCCCTGCTGGGCGTCTCCGGCGTCATGCCACTCGCCTTCACCAGCCACGACACCGTACTGGCAGGTCTGACGACATCCTGGTTGGTACCTGTGATCGCACTGGCCATCGTGCCGACCGCGATGGCCTATACCTTCGGCATCATGGGCATCGCCCGCCTACAGCCCCGATTCGCCTCGCTGGTCGGCCTGTCCGAGGTGATGTTCGCGGTGCTGTCGGCCTGGGCCCTGCTGGGTGAGGCCATCACCGGAATCCAATTGCTGGGCGGCGCGGTGGTCCTGGCCGGTCTGGCGCTTGCCCGCCAGGGCGACCGCGGCGAAGCGACGTGGCACGACGACTGGCCGGACAGCCCCGAGGGTTTGCCAGCAGGGCAAACAATTGGCCGTAGCTGAGCCCCATATGTGAAGATGGCCCGCGTGACCTTGCTCAGCACGTCGGTCCGAGTGGCCGCAATCGCCGCCGCCGTCATCTCCGGAACCGCGCTGCTGCCGTCGGCACCCGCCCAGGCAGACCCCTGCCCGAACATCGAGGTGATCTTCGCGCGCGGCACGCACGACGACCCCGGCATGGGCCGGGTCGGCTCGGTCCTGGTCGACGCGCTGCAGCCGCTGGTCGGTGCCCGCACCGTCACCGGCTACGCCGTCGAGTACCCGGCGTCCTACGACTTCCTCACCGCGCAGGACGGCGCTACCGACGCACAGAACCGCATCGCCACGATGGCGCAGCAGTGCCCCAGCACCAAGATCGTGCTCGGCGGGTACTCGCAGGGCGCCGCGGTGGTCGACATGCTGGCCGGCGTTCCTCCGCTGGGCGACCGCATCGGCGATGTCGGCTCGGCACCGCCGCTGCCCACGGAACTCGCGAACCGGGTCGCGGCTGCCGCGGTTTTCGGCAATCCGTCGGCCAAGTTCAGCCATCCGCTGGACTCCATTGGCCTGTTCTCGAACCGCTCGGTCGATCTGTGCCTGTGGGGCGACCCGATCTGCTCGCGCGGCCGAAACCCGTTCGCGCACTCGCGCTATGAGTCGTCCGAGTACATCGGGCAGGCCGCGCAGTTCATCGCATCCCGCGTCTGACCTGCCGCTGAGTGCCTGTCGGGGAACCACATCCGCCGGGCACGGTTAGGATTCGGTGTGATCATCAGTGCACTGCGCCGGGCCTTCGCCGGCACCGCGACCACCGTAGTCATCGCCGGCATCACCGTGCTGACACCGCCGGCCCTGGGTGCCGTCGGCACCGCCGCCGCGGCCAACTGCCCCGACATCGAGGTGACGTTCGCCCGCGGCACGTCCGAGGACCCCGGCTTGGGCCGGGTCGGTGGCGCGTTCGTCAACCAGCTGCGCAACAAGGTCGGCGGCCGCTCGGTCGGGGCCTACTCCGTCGTCTATCCCGCGTCGTACGACTTCCTCGCGGCCGCTGACGGCGCCAACGACGCCAGTGCCCACATCCAGTGGATGGCGGACAACTGCCCGGGGACCCGGCAGGTGCTCGGCGGCTACTCGCAGGGCGCCGCCGTGATGGACGTCATCGGCGCCATCCCGGTTCCGGGTGTCGGCTTCAACAACCCGCTGCCGCCCGAGGCCGCCGGCCACGTCGCGGCGATCGCGGTGTTCGGCAACCCGTCCGCCAAGTTGGGTCTGCCGTTGACGGCGAGCCCGGTGTGGGGCGGCAAGGTCATCGACCTGTGCAACGCGGGTGATCCGATCTGCCAGACCGACGGTCAGAGTGTGCCCGCGCACAAGACATATGCGGGCGGCCCGACCAACGAAGCAGCCAACTTCGTCGCCGGATTGTTGTAAGGCTGGCATCTTTTCTCGACGAGACCGTCAATTCGTCGGGATACCATCGGATTTGTGATTGGCCGCCGGACGCTCTGTGTGCTGATCACCGCTCTGACTGTCGGCGCCGCACCAATGTCCGTGCTACTCACGGACATTGGTGTGGCGAACGCCGCTGCCACGTGCGCTCCCGCGGAAGTCGTGTTCGCGCGCGGCAGGATGGAACCGCCCGGCCCCGGGCAGGTCGGCGCCGCCTTCGTCACCGCGCTGCGTCAGCTCCGCGGTCCGAATATCACGCTGTACCCGGTGAATTACCCGGCAGACACCCAGGTCGACATGGGCGCCAACGACATGAGCCGGCGCGTGCAATGGCTGGCCCGTAACTGCCCGGCCACCAAGATCGTGCTCGGCGGCTACTCATTGGGCGCCGCCGCCACCGATCTGGTTATCGCGGTGCCGATTTCGGCGTTCACCTTCAACAGCCCCTTGCCGCGCGGCACCGATCAGCACATCGCCGCCGTCGCGCTCTTCGGCAACGGCGTCAACTGGGCCGCGCCCATCACGGCGTTGAGTTCGACGTACCAGAACCGGACCATCGACCTCTGCCATTCCGATGACCCGATCTGCAATCCGAGCAGCCCCTACAAATGGCGTTCCGAGTGGCAGGATCATCTCGCGCCGGGCTACATCAAGTCGGGCATGGTGACCCAGGCCGCGAAGTTCGTCGCGGCGCGACTGTGACGCGCCGCTAGACTCCAGCCATGGCCCCCCGCTTCGTCATGACGTCCGTCCGGTCTGCAGTCGCCCTGATCGGCGCGGCAGCGTCCGTTGCCACCGGGCTGGTGGCTGCGACGGCCGCAGCCCCCGCAGATGTCATCGGCGCCGCGGCCGCAGACCCCTGCCCCCAGGTGGAAGTGGTCTTCGCGCGCGGCCGCAACGAGCGACCGGGCGTCGGCCGGGTCGGAACGGCGTTCGTAGACGCGTTGCGCGCCAAAACCCCCCTGAACGTCGGGGTCTACGCGGTGAACTACCCCGCCAACGTCGAAATCGCCCAGGGCGCCAACGACATCAGCTCTCGCATTCAGGACATGGCGGGCCGGTGTCCCGATACCCGACTGGTCATCGGCGGGTACTCGCTGGGCGCCGCATCGGCGGCCGTGGCATTGACCTCCGACAACCCGGGCTGGGGATTCAACAGGCCGCTGCCGCCGGGCATGGACTCCCATATCGCCGCGGTAGCGCTGTTCGGCAACGTCACCCATCGCATGGGCGGCTCCAACATCGGCCCGCTCTACCTGGATCGCACCATCGACCAGTGCAACGGCGCTGATCCCGTGTGTATGGCCGGACTTCCGCAGACCATCACACAGCTGCAGGGCGATTGGCAGAACCACCTGCAGGACGGCTACATCGGGTCCGGCATGGTCGATCAGGCCGCCGATTTCGTCGCCGCCCGGCTGGCCCCGCCCCCACCACCGGCTCCGTGAGCTCAGTCAAGGGTGCGTAGATCCCTCGTGACGGTGATCCGCGACGCCAGCTGATCGTCGGGCGGGTAGTCCACCGACACCAGTGTCAGGCCCCGCGCCGGCGCCGCGGCGTACTCGCTCGACCGGCTGTCGGCCGCCAAAAGGCCTGCGATCCAACCAGGTTCACGACGGCCCAACCCCACCGCGAGCAACGCGCCGACCAGTGAGCGCACCATGTTCCAGCAGAAGGCGTCCGCCGTCACGTAGGCGGTGACCAGATCACCCGAGCGCTGCCACTCCAGCCGCTGCAGGTCCCGGATAGTGGTCGCCCCCTCGCGGAAGCGGCAGAACGCGGCAAAATCCTGCAGTCCCAACAGCTCTCGTGATGCATCGTTCATCGCGGCCAGATCCAACGGCCGCGACCACGGCGTCACGAACCGGGTCAGTTGCGGCTCTACCCCGAAGGGAGCCAGCGACAATCGGTACTCGTAGTGCCGGCGTAGCGCGGAGAACCGGGCATCGAAACCCGGAGCCGCCCGGACGATCTCACGCACCCGCACATCGGCAGGCAGGAACCGCGCGAGCCGGCGCACCAAGGGCAGGAACTCCGGGTCATCGGGGCGCGGCGTGCGCGGATAGGCGAAACCCAATGCGGCAGAAGGCACGTCGACATGCGCGACCTGCCCGGTGGCGTGTACACCGGTATCGGTGCGGCCGGCGGTGACCAGACGCACCGGCTCCCGGAACACCGTCGACAGCGTCTCCTCGATGACGCCGGCGACCGTGCGCTGTCCGGCCTGCGGTGCCCAGCCCGCGAATTCGGTGCCGTCGTACGAGATGTCCAGGCGCAAACGAACATGCCCGCTACCTGAGTCGGTAGCGGGCATGTCGTTCACAGCCTGATTAGGACTTGGCGTCATCCTCGGTCGCCTCAGCCTCGGCCTCAGCGGTCTGAGCGTCGGCGATGCCCTCGTCAGCAGCCTCGACCTCGGCAACCGGAGCCTCGGCAGCAGCTTCCTCAGCAGGAGCCTCCACCGGAGCGGCGGCAGCCTGAGCCGCGGCCGAACGACGGGCGCGGTCGGCCTCGGAGACGACGGTCTTCTCCCGAACCAGCTCGATCACGGCCATGGGGGCGTTGTCGCCCTTGCGGTTCTCGACCTTGATGATGCGGGTGTAGCCGCCCTCGCGGTCCGCGAAGTGCGGTGCGATCTCGGCGAACAGGGTGTGCACCACGTCCTTGTCGCGAATCTTCTTCATCACCTCGCGCCGGTTGTGCAGCGCGCCCTTCTTGGCGTGGGTGATGAGCTTCTCGGCGTACGGACGCAACGCCCGGGCCTTCGCATCGGTGGTCTTGATGCGGCCGTGCTCGAACAGCGAGGTGGCCAGGTTGGCCAGGATCGCCTTCTGGTGCGAGGACGATCCGCCGAGGCGAGCACCCTTGGTGGGCTTGGGCATTGCACTATCTCCTAATTGGGGCCGGCCCCCGTATCAGGTAGGGCCGGGACGGAATTTTCTTGTTAGAGCTGTTCGGTTTCGGCGTAGTCCTGGTCAGCGTCCAGGTCGTAGCTGGCGTCGCTGTTCCAGGTGCCGGTGGCCACGTCGTAGCCGGCGACCTGAGACGGGTCGAACGTGGCCGGGCTGTCCTTGAGCGACAGACCCAGCTGGTGCAGCTTGATCTTGACCTCGTCGATGGACTTCTGGCCGAAGTTACGGATGTCCAGCAGGTCCGACTCGGTGCGCGAGACCAGCTCGCCGACGGTGTGCACACCCTCGCGCTTGAGGCAGTTGTACGACCGCACGGTCAGCTCCAGGTCGTCGATCGGCAGCGCGAACGAGGCGATGTGATCTGCCTCGGCCGGCGACGGGCCGATCTCGATGCCTTCGGCCTCGACGTTGAGCTCACGGGCCAGACCGAACAGCTCGACCAGCGTCTTGCCGGCCGAAGCCAGGGCGTCGCGCGGGGCGATCGAGTTCTTGGTCTCGACGTCGAGGATCAGCTTGTCGAAGTCGGTGCGCTGCTCGACGCGGGTGGCCTCCACCTTGTAGGTGACCTTCAGCACCGGCGAGTAGATCGAGTCGACCGGGATACGGCCGATCTCGGCACCCGAAGCCTTGTTCTGCACGGCGGGGACGTAACCGCGGCCACGCTCGACGACGAGCTCGACCTCCAGCTTGCCCTTGTCGTTCAGGGTGGCGATGTGCATGTCCGGGTTGTGCACCGTGACACCGGCCGGGGGCACGATGTCACCGGCGGTGACGGCGCCCGGACCCTGCTTGCGCAGGTACATGGTGACCGGCTCGTCCTCTTCCGACGAAACGACCAGGCCCTTGAGGTTCAGGATGATGTCGGTGACGTCTTCCTTGACCCCGGGGACGGTGGTGAACTCGTGCAGGACACCGTCGATACGGATGCTGGTGACCGCTGCGCCCGGGATGGACGACAGCAGCGTGCGCCGCAGCGAGTTGCCCAGGGTGTAACCGAAGCCGGGCTCCAGCGGTTCGATGGTGAACCGGGACCGGTTTTCGGCCAGCACGTCCTCGGACAGGGTGGGTCGCTGAGAGATCAGCATTTTCTATCTCCTTCTCGGCACCCGCTATTTGATGCCGGTTTGGTAGGGGCCGGCCGGATGGCCGGCCCCATGACTCGAATTACTTCGAGTAGAACTCGACGATGAGCTGCTCGGTGAGCGGCACGACGATCTGGGCGCGCTCGGGCAGCTGGTGCACGAGGATGCGCTGGCGCTCGCCGACAACCTGCAGCCACGACGGGACCGGACGGTCGCCGGCGACCTCGCGAGCGATCTGGAACGGCAGGGTGTTCAGCGACTTCGACTTGATGTCGATGATGTCGTACTGCGACACCCGGTAGCTCGGGATGTTCACCTTGACACCGTTGACGGTGAAGTGGCCGTGGCTCACGAGCTGACGGGCCATCCGGCGGGTACGGGCCAGACCGGCGCGGTACACGACGTTGTCCAGACGGCTTTCGAGGATCTGCAGCAGGTTCTCACCAGTCTTGCCGGCCTTGCGGTTGGCTTCCTCGTAGTACTTGCGGAACTGCTTCTCCATGACGCCGTAGGTGAAGCGAGCCTTCTGCTTCTCCTGCAGCTGGGTGCGGTATTCGCTCTCCTTGATCCGCGCGCGGCCGTGCTGGCCGGGCGGGTAGGGGCGCTTTTCGAACGACTGATCGTCACCGACGAGGTCGACGCCGAGGCGGCGCGACTTGCGGGTGGCGGGTCCGGTATAACGAGCCATTTTCTTTTACCTAATCCTTTTCCCGAGCCGACCTAGACCCTGCGCCGCTTGGGCGGGCGGCAGCCGTTGTGCGGCTGCGGAGTGACGTCGGAAATCGCGCCAACCTCGAGGCCGGCGGCCTGCAGCGAACGGATCGCGGTCTCGCGGCCCGAACCCGGACCCTTCACGAAGACGTCGACCTTCTTGACACCGTGCTCCTGCGCCTTGCGGGCAGCGTTCTCGGCGGCGAGCTGCGCGGCGAACGGGGTGCTCTTGCGAGAACCCTTGAAGCCGACGTGACCCGACGAGGCCCAGGCGATGACGTTGCCCTGGGGATCGGTGATCGAGACGATGGTGTTGTTGAACGTGCTCTTGATGTGAGCGGCGCCGTGCGGGACGTTCTTCTTTTCCCGGCGACGAGTGGGCTTGCCGCGCTTGGAAGCAGCGCCGGCTTTCTTGGTGGGTGCCATTTACTTACCTGGCCTTCTTCTTGCCGGCGATGGTGCGCTTCGGGCCCTTGCGGGTACGCGCGTTGGTCTTGGTGCGCTGGCCACGCACGGGCAGGCCACGACGGTGGCGCAGGCCCTGGTAGCAACCGATCTCGATCTTGCGACGGATGTCGGCCTGCACCTCGCGGCGCAGGTCACCCTCGACCTTGAGGTTGCCTTCGATGTAGTCGCGCAGCTGGGTCACCTGGTCGTCGGTGAGGTCCTTGGTGCGCAGGTCCCGGTCGATACTGGTAGCGGCCAGGATTTCCTGGCTGCGGGTACGGCCGATGCCGTAGATGTAGGTCAGCGCGATCTCCATGCGCTTGTCGCGCGGAAGATCAACGCCCATGAGACGTGCCATCAGGCAGTGTTCCTTTTCGTTGCGGAGGTCTGATCCCAGTCCGTTCCCCGTCTTGATCGGGGTCCGGCCTCCGTGCCGGACGTGGTTGAGCGACCTATTCGCTCAGTGGTACTGGGAGGTCA
>Ga0265327_10001609_pt1 | contig 27359 bp, 18 predicted proteins | sample 41621metaG_FD_202089 | JGI IMG/M metagenome (GOLD analysis project Ga0265327, IMG submission 202089) | Rhizosphere microbial communities from Carex aquatilis grown in University of Washington, Seatle, WA, United States - 4-16-21 metaG | ecosystem: Host-associated > Plants > Roots > Rhizosphere...
CTGAACAGGGTGACCTGCATGGTTCCTGAAGGCCCAGTCATGGTGATGCTGGGGGGCAGAAGGATGGCATAGGTCGCGTAGGGTGCGCCCTTCACCGCGAAGGTCGCTGCGGTCACGGCCGAAAAGTCGCCGAGGAGGGAACCACCGGTGGTACTGCGGATGCCTTCGGGGCTGAGGTTTACCCCTCCTGCCAGAGCGCCTGCATAGATATCGCCGAAACCGAGACCTGTGATGTTGGTAAGGGTGATGACCGGGTCAACTCGCACCGTCACCGTGAACACTTGGGTGGATTGCTTGCCGTTGGAGCTATCCCGAAGTCGCATGAAAAATGAACCGCTGTAGATTCCCTGGGGAGTCGTTCCGCTTGCTCCCACGGAGACGGTCACCCCCAGGAAGTATTTGGCCGTCGTCCCAGACGAAGGAAAGACCCCAGTGTTGGTGGTACTCGGCTCGAAGTCCACCGCGGTCACCGTCAGGGTTCCGCCCCCGATTCGGGTCAGGCTGAAAGGCATGGTGCTGCCTGTGGCGATGGACCAGGAGTCCCGGGCCTTACCTGTCAGGGTTAGGCTGCCCAACCCAACGGCCACGGAGGTGCTTAACTCCGTTCCGCCCGTATTGCTGCGGGTTCCTGAGGGGGAGTTCAAAGTGGCGGTTCCGGCACTGGCCCCTGCGAGGATGGCCCCGACATTGATGTCCGAGAATTTGTTGATCACGGGTGTGCTCTGGGCGGACAGCGGAACGAGGCCCGCCACCAGGATCAAGCCATCAAGCAGCAGCCAGCGGAATGGCGTGCACATCTGCCGGAGGCGGAGGAGGCGGGGTTCATCCTGGAATCGGGTCATGGTTTCACCTGGGTCGTCGGGGCAGGATTGAGAATCAGGTCCAGTCCATCGATGACGGTGCCGTCAGCGGTGATCCGAACCGATCGTGGCGGCGGGGCCAGGAGACCGAATCGTCGCGCTTCGGCCTCCGTGACCCGCAGCTGGTAATTGCCCGGTGGGATGCCTTCTAGGGTGTAGAAGCCGTCATAGGCGGTGCGACCCTTTCTCAGCACCCGACCCTCGGGGCCCACCAGCTCAATGCCAAGGCCCGCCAACTCCTGCCTCCCGTCCTGCCCGCCCGTCCGCACGGTGCCGTTGATCTCCCCGAACAGGGACAGTGGGAATTCAATCAGGGCTGTGTGCCCGGCGCGCGGGGTGATGCGGTATCCCGGTTGGCTTGGCCTCATGAGGGGATCCTCCAGGCTGTTGGTGGCCACCGAGAGGTTTGCGTCCTGATCGGCACCCAGTCCCGTGAGGAAGGCCACGCCTGAGACATCGGTGCTGCCTGTCTGGTTCGCCCCATTCACAAGAAAGGCGACGCCTTTGACATCCTTTTCCCCGGGGTCCCTGATCCCGTTGGCATTGGCATCCAGGAAGGCCCGGGCAGACACGGCGCCCTGGCTGGCGAGTCCCTGGGCCTGGGCGCGGATCTTACCGTTCCGTGGTTCTCGGGCCAGGCCCAGACGGACCGTCAGATCCACAACCAGCCGGTTCCGACTGGAGTAAGTCACATCCAAGCCCAGGCTGTAGGCGCCCTCGTTCTTGTTGGCGCCCACCAGGAAGATGGTCTCTCCCGTGTTGAGGGTCCGGGTGAGGCCTGTCCGTAGGATGAGGGGCGGGAATCGGGGGGTTTCCAGCAGCACCGCGAGACCATTCAGCTTGGTGGCACCGCTCAACTGATAATCGGCCTGGCCACGCAGAGAGAAACTCGGGAAAAACTTGCTGGTCAGCAGGCCCCCCGTGGTGGTGGTGGGTTGGGCAAGGGCACTCTCGTCTACCCTGCTGCGGATGAGTTCGTTGGAAATGAAGTAGCCATGTAGCGAGGTGGACAGGCGGTTGTAGAGGCGCTCCACCACGCCACCGTCGGCGAGATGGTCCTCCGAACCGCCGAAATCCATGGTGAGCCAGCTCCGATCCAGATTGGCCACCAGCATCGTGGCCTCCACACTGCTGCGGCTGCGCAGCGGACCATAGACCGGATTGAAGACCTCGCTGGCAAACCCCCCCTGCAACTCGGCGCGCTTGACATTGAAGCTCAAGGGGCCAATCCGGGTTCGCAGCCCCATCTCTTCCGATGCCCCACCTCGCGTATCACTGGCCGCGGTGAACGACAGTGACAGTGGTTTCAACGAGGCTTGCAGCCCCGCCTGGGTGTAGGTGTGGAAGTCCCCGTTGAACTGCACACGGGCAAGGGCGAGGTTCGCGGCGAGCTGTTTGCTGAGGCCATAGCGGACCTCAACCTGGCCCCGAGTACCCGCGATCTGAGGGTCGTCACCGACCAGCCGATATTGGAAGGCCCCCTCGGGTGTTTGGTTCTCGCCCACTTCGAAGCGTGCAATCTCCTCCCGGCGCTGTCCCTGCGGACCGTAGAACACCAGACGGAAGTCGTTCCAGCCATAGAACAGCGTTGTGTTAAGGAACTCGTAGCGCCCATCGGGGCGAGAGGCCTGGAAGGCCATCAGCACCTGATTCCTGTAGAGTTCAACCTGCCAGCCTGGGGGCAGGTCTCCCTGGAAGTTGTGATGGTCGAAGGCGTTGGCCTGCATCAGCGGGACATTGGTTAGCAGGGCCCCGGTTCCGGAGAAGGGCTGAGTCACCAGATCTAGGCCAGGGTTTAGTACCTCACCCACAGCGAATTCCGTCGCCCGTAGGGCGCCGAGCAATCGCGCATCGGGGTCGCGGCGCCCCATGGTCATGCGGAATTCGGACAACCCGCCATGCGAATCCAAAACCGCGTAGGCATTGGCGGAGAGTCCAAGCAGGTCCCCGGTTGCGAAGGTGGTGCTCTGGATATGGAGCCGACGATCGTCTGCAGCCTCGCCATGGGCTGGCGTTGTCACACGGAGCGACTCATCCACGAAGGGGACGTCGAAGATCCGGTAGCCATCGCGAACCCGTGGGAAGCGGACAATGCCGGGATCGGGCTGGGGCTGTCCCGCCTCCCGCTCCCGGGTCCAGCGCAGTTGCAGGGGCAGCAGTTCCCTGGGTTTCACGAGGACAAGGGCCGTGGATTTGACCACATCGATGTCCACGGGCAGCCAGCGGGCCAACTGGCGCGTATCCACATAGATGTCGTCGCTATGAAGCTCGACCAGGGAGCGGTCGATGACTTCCGCAACGCCGCGAAGGGTCACCGTACCTGCCTGCACATCCAACCGGAACCGCCGCCGTTCCTCGATAAGGAAACCCTCCGCAGTGCCATGGGCGGCATCCACTTGGATCGCCAGATCCAACACGCGACAGAGTTCTCCCAGTGGCAACAAGAAGCCCGCCTTCACCGGGAAACCCGGGAAGGCGGAGCTGAGGATGGTCTGATCCAACCGAACAGCAAAAAGCCAGACATCTTCTTCGGGCCGGGTAATCAGGCCGACGGTCGTGGCCGCTTTCACCTGGCCAAGGGGTTCTTGGCTTTTGGCGTTGGTGAGGAAAGAGCCTGCAACCAAGATGAGCAAGGCAACCTTCCGGAAGGGAAGGTCCCGTCCGAGAGGATCGTCTGCGGGTCCCATCCGCTTGCTGGATCAGGGGAGGTCGAGGAAGGTCTCGGCCAAGAGCTTGCCACCTTCCGCTGGAGGCTGCGAAAACGTCACCTTCAGTCGGCCATTGGCGTAGGTCGTGGCGGGTTTGGGAGTCGCCAGGGTCAGCGTCATCTTCCGGCCGGCATTGGGCACGTAGACAGCGACACCCGTGGCCTCGGCCACCGTGACGCTCGCTCCCTTGCGCGGCGTCCACCGGGCCTTCAGGTCGCCGTAAATGGACTGGTTACCCTCACGGTTGAGTTGGAACGTCAGGGTGCGCGTGGCGGGTTCGTAGTGCACGTTAGACAGGCTCGGCTTCACCGAGGTCTCGCCCTGCCGCACGATCACCGGGATGGCCAGTCCATAAAGGGGAATCAGGTTGACGGAAATGCCTTTGGTCTGGCTGGGCTTAACCGGCTCCTTTGGAGCTTCGGGCGCGGGTGGGATGGCCCTGAACATCATATGGATCCGATACTCACCAGCGGGCAGGTCCGCCGGTTTGCGCACCTGGAGGCGGATGGTTTGGGCCTCCTTAGGCCGTAACATGATCTCCCGCGGAGAGAAGCGGATCAGGCCTGGGACATTCACCGCACCGGGACTCTGGTCGAGAGCAACCTCAGAGAGGCCGCCGTTCTCGTCCATCTCCATCCGTACAAGTGAGATTCTGTAGGTGGCATCTGAGGAACCGATGTTGGATAGGTTGATGGATGCGGTGCGCTTCTTCATGTCGAACACGATGCGACTGGGGGAGACGAGCAAATCACCGGGTCCTTGCGGCGTAACCAGAGGCAGCGTGGCTGGTGCCTGAGCTTTCGGTTGGGCGGCAGAGAGTTGGGTGCAGAAGGGGTACACACCGGCGATGAGGAGCAGGCTCAGGGCAGAGGTTGGAAGATGCATAAGGCCTCGATTCATCGGCACACGTAGCTGCGTGCCGGGGTTTCCGGGTGAAGGAATTTAGTTGTAGGCGACGGTGACGGCGAAGGTTCCGGTGTAATCGCCGTCGGTCTGGTTTGCACCAACGATGAGCGTTCCACCCACCTTGAAGGTCAGATTGGCGCTGGCGGAATCCGGAAGCTTGCTACTGAGCGGTGAGGTCAGCACGGTCGAACCAACGGCTGCAGTGAACGTGCTCACCGCCATGGCAGTGCCAGGGCCGGTAAGGGTCACCGTTCCGTTGGCAGGAAGGGTGATGGCAAAGGTGGCATTGCGCTTCCCACTCACCTTGAGGGCCGCAGAATTGCCTGCGCTGAGGGTACCGAGCACCAAGCCGCCCGAGGGGGTTCTGAGATCCGTGGTCGGATCCAGGACAACATTTCCCCCAGTGAGGTTGGCGTAGACGTCACCAAAGTTCAGGCCAGAATTGGTCAATGTCACTGAGATGGGCACGTAAACTCGCGCCGCTGTTGGGATGTTGCTTGCGGTGGCCGATTGGGCCAACGCGAGCACGGAAGAACCAAACACTCCGATGGAGAGGAGCAAGATGGAATGGCTGTTTGACTTCATGGTGGGCTCCTCCAGGAGGCGTTTGGATCGGAACATCTCCGATCAGGTGCAACCAACCGTGATTGCGGATTGGCAGTTCAGTTGGGAAGTGACGGGTCAAGAGATAACGACACTCATGACTCAAATCGCTTTTGAAGATCCTGATTCGAGACCCCTGAAGCATTCAGGGGTCTCTGGAATCGCAGGTCGCCGCCTCTGGGGGTCGGTTCCTGTTTCCTAATCAGGTGTGCGGTGCCAGGTCGGTACGACTGCCGGCCAGGCACGGACTAATCCGGCCGCTCCACGTCTGCGGTGAAGACGGCCTCATGCGTGGGGATGTCCACATGGCCACCCGCCTCGGGTGTCACCGAGAGTTGGAAGTGACGGTGGGGCGTCGTGGTTTCGAAGGTCCCCTTCAGGTTGTCGTTCACCACCAGTGCGCCGAGGTTGATCGTGGCTCCGTCCTTGGGTTTCAGCCACACGACGTAGACCGCCGCATTTGGGGCCACCTTGAAGGGGAGGGCCAGATGTTTCACGTGCATCACGATCTTGGTATTGCCGTTCTCAGTCTTGGAGACTTTGACGGTGCCCTGGCTGGCGGGAACGCCGGGGCCGGAGACCATCTCCTGGGGTTTGTCGCACCCGATCAGCAGGCTGACGAGACCGATGCCCAAGGACATGCCCACCGCCCGAGCCAGCAGCCGAGTGCTTGGACTGGGTGGTTTCATGGCGGCTCTCCCTTGGTTAGAGTCCGTTCATGCAATTTCGGATCCACTTTATAAGTTTAATTATTATATATATTTAATTGAATTTGTTTCGATCTGTCCAACCGGTATCCGATCAGAATGAGAGGCGCTGCCGTCATTTCGAATCGCTGTTACTGGATCTGCTTGATGAGAAGCGAGGCCGCCACGGCGTGGGTGCCGCCGGCGCTGGGCGTCAGCGTCAGTGCGGTCGAGTTCCCCGTGGGGTTGCGAACGCTGAGGAGCGAGTTCGCGGTTGTCGTCAGGACCAGCACGTGGTTCACGATCTGGGAGGTTCCCGTGGCGCGTCCAGCCACGGTGTAGGCCTGTTCAACACTGTTCAGCCCAAGCATGAGCTGGCCAGGTTCGTTGATGCTGACCTGCCAGAAAACCTCGTAGGTTCCGATGGCGGGCAGCACGAAATCAGAGAGGCCCGAGCGGATGATCCCGATTCCTGCACCATCCCGCGGGAAGGTCACCGCGGCCCCGACCGCGACCGTCGCGGCGTTGTCGCCCGGCATGAGGGCGTAGAAATAGCCGAAGGCCAGGGTTCCTGAGGGGCCCTGCGGACCCGTTGCACCAGAGACACCGATGGGACCGATGGGACCGATGCTGCCCTGCAAACCCGTGGGGCCGATCATGCCTTGCGCGCCAGGGAGACCGGTGGCGCCCGTCGATCCAGTTGGACCGGTGGGACCTTGGGAACCTGTGCCACCTGCAGCGCCCGAAGGTCCGGTTGCACCGACGGAGCCTTGCGGTCCAATGGGGCCTGCTACGCCCGTGGAGCCCGCGGGCCCGCTGAGGCCTTGCGCGCCACTGAGACCGGTGGCGCCTGTCGATCCGGTTGCACCGATGGGGCCTTGCGAACCCGTGGGGCCGGCCGCGCCGGTAGACCCAGCGGGACCCATGGGCCCGTGGGATCCTGCGGCTCCTGTCAGACCGGTGGAGCCGACGAGAGACACACTCAAGGCTCCGAGCCAAGTCCCGGCGACCTTGGGTCCATAGAGCCGGTTGAGTACCGTGTCGAGGTAGAAGTCCCCTGGGCTTCCCCCTACACCGGTGACATCAGGAGAGCCCGGGCCGCTCAAGATGGTCTTCCCATCCAGGCCGTCGAGTCCCTTGAGCCCAGTTGCACCCACGGGCCCCATGGGGCCGGTCAAACCGATCAGGCCCTGGATGCCAGTCAGGCCGATGGGTCCCTGGATTCCAGCGGGGCCGTCTAAGCCCCTGGGGCCGGCAGGCCCCTGGATGCCTGCCAGCGTAGAGGGGAGCCACGTGCTGCCGTTGAACACGAGCGATTGCCCGGCAGTGGGGGGTGTGGTGATCAGATCCAGGGGCAGGCCCTGGAGCTTCATCACCAGGGTTTCGTTCTGCGTGCCGCCGACGTCGCCCTTGAAGGCACCGATCAGCTCCCAGGCCGTTCGAGCCTGAAAGGCCGGCACGATGTCCACATCCGGAACCATGAGCACGCCGCCGATGCTCACCCGCAGGCGAAGGTTGCTGCGGTTGAAGGTGATCGCCGAGATGGGCGGCATGCCGGTGGAACCAAGCAGCACACCATAGATCCCGGCCTCGACGGGAAGGGGCTGGCTGCCTGAGTTCCAGAGTTCCAGGCCGGCGGGATCCAGGATGGCGAAGGTGAAGGTCCTCGTCCCGGTCACCGGCTGAGTGCCTTCGATGAGTCGACCCTGATAGGCCACCTGAGGCAGGGGCATGGGATCGCTCACCACCTGGGCGTGGGCGGGGCTCGTGGTCACGGGAATGAGGCCAATGAGCATGGCCATGGTCGGGGTGAGGTAGGGATATCGCATGGGGAGCTGCCTTGCCTTGAGCCGAGGGAAACAGGAATTCCGGACGCCTCAGGGGGCCGGAGGTAAGTGGAAGCCGTGGCGCAGCTGGACGGTGCCCGAGGCGCTGGCTGCGGTCTGAGCCGGCAGGGGCTCGCCGATCACGGGGGCGTTTCGGACGAAGCCATCGGCGGAGCCCTGGCGGTGGCCGAAGGCCTGCACCATGCCCAGCGCGAGGTGGGCTGGAGGGGGTGGGGGCACGACGGTGACGGTGGCCGTGGCGGTGTAGCGCACATCCCTGCGCCACATGGCCAAGATCTGGTACTCGCCGGGTGTCGACGCGGTGAAGGTGCCAGCCGCATCAATGGTTCCGCCCGTGTCGGGAAGCACCGACCAGACGGCGCCGTCGCCCCAGGAACTGGTGGCCTGGAAGCGGAACATCTGGCCGGGGACCCCCGTGGCCTCCGAAGGCGTGATCTGGAAGTGGCCGTTGAGTTGTCCGGCACGATCTCCACTGGTGGGAGTCCCGCCACACCTCAGGCTGCCGAAAGTCAGGATGGCGAGCAGCAGGAGCATCGCGGTGGGGGCCGATCCGCGGGAGTAGGCGCGAAGGCTTGGTTGGGTTTGCAGGGTGTGGGTCATGGGGGCCTAGAAGTGCCAGAGGAAACCCACCGTGCCCAAGTGGGCCGGGAGGTTTTCATAGCCGTAGTGGCTGGAGATCCAATGGGCCTCGGCATCCAGTCGCGAAGTGAGCCGATAGGACGCCACCAGGCCGAGACCCTCCCGGATCCAATGGCTGTTGCCCGCAACCAGGACGGTGCCCGTGGTCGGGGTGCCGATCCGGTTGGTGCTCTCCACGGACCAGCGGATGAGGTAGAGGCCTGCCCCGGCCGCCCAGCGGCCCTCGTGGCCGCCGTGACGGTAGAGGTAATCCACGCCGAGGGCGATGCCCTGCACCCAGGTTTCGAGGTGTTGCGGCTGAGGGATCAACGCTTCCTGATCACCGCGGCTGAAGGTCCACACGTCGAGGCGGGGCCGAAAGCCATGGAACTCGTTGACGTCCCAGGTGGCATGCATGCCGAAGGCCGAATTCAACCCCGGGCCAGTGGTGATCCGAAGGTCCACCCCAGCAGGGATCGCGAGCCCAACTTGAATCCCTCCAACGACGGCTTTTTGGAGTTCCTCCGCCTGAGCGCAGACAGGGCCAAAGAGCAGGCCAAGGGCCACGGCCGACCACCAGGCACCCGGGCCTCCGCATGCGCGAACCACCGGCCTCGCCTGCGTGCTTCCCGCTGGAACACCTGCCCCAGACGATCCCCCGGCATGCTCGTTTGACAAAGGCACAGTCGACTCCGGCTGGAGCGCCCCCTCATGGTCACGCCCGTCCATCAGAGCGGGAAGCCGCAAGTCCCGAGCCACAATCTAATTGCTCAATAAATGGCGCTTGGCTCCAAGGCAGTGCGCGTTCCAGTGGCTGGTCCCATCCAATTGACGACCCTCAACCTTCAATTTGAAGGGGTGGAATCGACGCGATCCGTGGTCGGTGCGTTCGGCACGGGCTGCTCGCGGCGCGAGTCGAAAGTCGCCGAACAGGCCCAGGTGAACTCAGCCCCCATCAGGAAGACCTGGGTCGAGTGGTGGACCCGCACCCTCAGCACCATGGGTTGAAGCTCGTAGTCTCTCTCAGGAGACGGGGCTGGAGGTCATCCGGTTCGGCGCATCAGGAGGCAGGCAGGGCAGCGGAGGATCGCCGGACATAGGCCTTGCGGACCTCTTCCACCACCACAATTCCCAGCACGAAGGGAATCATGGCCAACCAGCCCTGGCGCGGCACGGTGCCGGTTCCGAGGAGGCGTTGCAGAGGCCCCCATAGGTTGATCCCGACCAGGATGAGCACCTCCGTGGAGACGCCCACCAGCAGCAGGCGGTTGCCCAGGACCCCTTGCTTGAAGATGGAGCGGGTTTCGCTTCGGCACATGAAGACCACCGCAATCTGACCGACGATGATGCCGGACAGGCAGGCCGCGGTGGCTTGAAGATAGAGGGGGTCCAACTGTCCCAGCTGCTGGCCCGGATGCCAACCGCCAACGCTCAGGGTGGCCCAGTAGGCCGCCAGGCCACAGAGGCCTTCCAGGAAGCCCATGACGAGGTAGGACCGGAGGAAGACACCCACCGTGAGGATGCGCCCACCCTTCTTGCGTGGGGGGCAGGACATCGATTCTGCTTCGGGTTTTTCAGCCCCGAGGGCCAGAGCCGGAAGCATGTCCGTCCCGAGGTCGATCACGAGGATCTGGAGGATGGTCAGTGGCAGTGGGATGCCCATCAGCACGAAAGCTATGAACGGCATCAGCTCGCCGCAGTTGCTGGTGAGGATGTAGGTGATGAACTTCCGGACATTGGCGAAGATGGCCCGGCCTTCTTCCACAGCATTGACGATGCTGGCGAAGTGATCGTTCGCCAGCACCATGTCGGCAGACTCCCGCGCCACGTCGGTTCCAGAAAGGCCCATGGCAATGCCGATATCGGCCGCCCGCAGGGCTGGCGCATCGTTGACGCCATCCCCGGTCACCGCCACCACTTCGCCTTTGCGCTGGAGGGCCTGGACGATGCGGGTCTTGTGCGAGGAGTCCAGGCGGGCGAATACGAGCTCGGGTGTGTCCAGCGCCACGAGCAGCTGGGCATCCTGCATGCGCTCCAGATCGTCGCCAGTGATCACGCGGGGGTCCTTGCCCTGCACGAGACCGATCTGGCGCGCGATGGCCAGGGCCGTCCGTGGGTGATCCCCGGTCACCATGCAGACGCGGATCGACGCCTTCAAGCAGCGGCGGATGGCTTCCATCACGTCGGATCGAGGAGGGTCTTCCAGAGCCGCCATGCCTGTGAAGGTCAGGCCTTCCTCCCGGTGATCCTTTGCCGTCCCATCCGGGAGGATCCGGGTGGCGAAGGCCAGCACCCGCAAGCCCCGGTCTGCAGCTTCTTCCTGTGCGGCCAGGATGCGTTTCCGCTCCTCATCCCCGAGCGTTTCGACCTTGTCTTCCCGTTGAATGGAGGTGCAGAGCGGGAGGAGGTATTCCACCGCGCCCTTGGATTGCAGCTGGGGGTGACCATCCTGTTGGACCACCACCGAGAGCCTGCGCCGGCGGGAGTCGAAGGGGAGGAGGTCGAGTCGCTCCAATGGCTGCCAGGTGCCGAGCTGTTGCACGGCCATGGCCGCAAGGGCGATCTCCATGGGATCTCCCAGGGGCTCCTTGCCGGGTTCCCGAGCCTTCAGGGTATGGCAGGAGGCCGCTCCCACCAAGAAGGCCCGATTGGCCTCCGCCTTCAGCGCATCCGGCGCCACCCAGGCTCCGTTCACGTAGGCTTGGCGAACCTCCATCCGGTTCTGGGTGAGGGTGCCGGTCTTGTCCGTGCAGATGACCGTGGCTTCGCCCAGGGCTTCCACCGCAGGCAGCCGTCGAATCAGGGCATGGCGTTTGGCCATGCGCTGGGCAGCCATGGCCAGGGCCAGGGTGACCGTGGGGAGGAGGCCCTCGGGCACATTGGCCACGATGATGCCGATGGCGAAGATGAGGTTGGCCCAGTGGCCCAGGTGCATGGTCTGGCCGATGAAGAAGAACGCCACGCCGATGCCCAAGGCCATCAAGGCGATGATGCGGCTGAGGTGGCTGATCTCCCGCTGCAGGGGGGAATCCTGGACGCGCGCCACCTGAGTCAGCTGGGCGATGCGGCCGAATTCCGTGCGCATGCCCGTCGCGTACACGAGGGCCTTGCCGTCGCCTGTCAGGACCACGGTGCCTGCCAGCAGCAGGTTCGGTGCGTGCAGGGGGTCGGGTTCATGTGTGGCTTCGACTTCCCGGGCCAGGGGTTGGGATTCGCCGGTGAGGGTGGCCATGCTCACCTGCAGGGCCTGACCTTCGATGACCCGCGCATCGGCGGGGATGCGGTCCCCGCCTTCCAGCAGGATGATGTCCCCAGGGACGAGGTCGGCGCTGGGCAGCACTGCGATGGCGCCGCCCCTAAGAACCTTCACCCGATCAGGCAGCAGCTGTTCCAGCGCCTCGATGGCCTGCTCGGCGCGGGCTTCCTGCCAGAAGCTGAAGAGGCCATTGATGACGATGACCAGCACGATGGCCCAGCCCAAGCGCAGCATGCCGCCGGAGGGATCCTGGTATCCGGCGTAGAAGGACAGGGCGGCCGCCACCCACAGAATCAAGGCGAAGAAGTGGATGAATTGCTCGACGAACTTCTTCGCCAGGCGTGTCTTGCGGACCCGTTGTACCTGATTGGGGCCGAACTCCGTCAACCGTCGCTTGGCTTCGGCAGGGTCCAGGCCCTCAGCCTGACTGTGCAGGCTGGCGAGGGCTTCGGTGGGTGAGAGCGACTGGGGGTGCATGGGTCGGACTCCCTTGGGCCTGCCTGGGCGGTGTCAATTTCCGATGAAATCCAAAACCACCCGGGAGGCGACATCGCCCCGCTCCAGACGTTCGAAGATCTTGTTGATGGCGGACAGAGGTTGCAGCTCGACATCCGCCCTGACCTTGCCTGACACGGCGAAGGCAAGGGCTTCCGCCATGTCCTGGCGGGTTCCCACGAAAGAACCACGGATGGTGATGCAGTTGGCCACCACATCGAAGAGCGGCACAGGGAATTCCCCCGGCGGAAGCCCCACCAACACGCAGGTTCCCCGCTTCCGGGTCATGCCGATCCCCTGCTTGAAGGCGATTAGCGAGGGGGCCGTGATGAGCACGCCATGGGCGCCGCCATCTGTGGCGGCCTTCACGGCCGCAGCGGGATCGCCCTTCTTGGCATTGACCACGGCATCGGCCCCGAGCCGCTGGGCATGCTCGAGCTTGCCGTCATCGATGTCGATGGCGCAAACCAGCAACCCCATGGCCTTGGCGTATTGGACGGCCAAGTGACCCAGCCCGCCCACACCGGAAATGGCGATCCATTCACCCGGGGCTGCTTGGGTTTCCTTGATGCCCTTGTAGGTTGTCACGCCCGCACAGATGATGGGTGCCGCCTCGATGGCGGAGAGCCCGGCCGGCACATGGGCCACATAGGCCGCATCGGCGAGGATGTACTCTGCGAAACCACCATTCTTGGTGTAGCCACCGAACTGGGCCTCGGCGCACACCGTTTCATGGGCTTTCAGGCAATGTTCACAATGACCACAGGCGGAATAGAGCCAGGGCACGCCGACCCGATCGCCTTCCTTCACCAGGGTCACCCCCGATCCCACTGCGGCCACCAGGCCGATGCCTTCATGGCCAGGGATGAAGGGAAGCGTGGGCTTCAAGGGCCAGTCCCCCTTGGCGGCATGCACATCCGTGTGGCAGACGCCACAGGCTTCCGTCTTGACGAGGATCTCACCCACGCCAGGCGTCGGGATATCCCAATTCCTCAGCACCAGAGGCTGCCCGAACTGCTCCACGCTTGCGGCCTGCATCTGACGCGTCATGTCCACTCCTGTGAGGCTTCGGGTCTGCGGCTGTGCGCTGTCGTGCCGAGGTGGGGTTGCGTGTTCACGACCGCATCCCGGGCGGCTTGAACGCAGGTCAAAGCCCACCGCAGGATGGCTGGTGTCACAAACACGTTCATGGGGAAGATCTTGAGTGCATAGATCACGGCTTGGCCGTCAGCGCCGTCCTGGTTGTAGGTGGCGGTGCGAAAGCCTGTGCTGAAGCTCATGTGCGGCGTGTACTGGCCATCGATCCGCTTGCCCGTGCGATACCACTCGAAGAGCACGTTGCCGACGGCTTCCGTCAGCTGGTTGTTCCGGATGAGATCACCGCGGAAGTGGGGATCGGTCAGCTCCCGCTCGTACTGGTCGCTCGCGAGGATGCCCTTGGGATAGATCCGGAACAAGGTCACCAGGTTGGAGTCATCCGGATTGACACACACCAGATCCGGCAGCTCCACCAGATGATCGTAGAGGTCGTATTTGGATTCCAGGATGCCGCCGAGGATGGCCTGCATGCCCTCCATGCCGAAGTATTTCAACGTCGCCCAACCGGCCAGGGATCCCGAAGCCGTGCGGGAGACCTCGAGGGTGTAGTACATGGGGTTGTAGGGGGTCCGGGTCTGCAGGTAGGCGTCCTCTCCGCGCCGGTGCAGGGATTCGAACTCTTCAGCGTTCTTATACAGGAAGCAGCTGCTCACATAGGGAGCCCAACCCGCCTTGTGAAAATCGATGCCAACCGCATCCGCGTGGACGAGTTCCCGCAGTGCATCGCCATTCTGCTTGAGCACGGGCAGGATGCGCTTCGAGAATTCCAATGGGTTGCGCTCAAAATCGTAGTCCTTGAAGGTGATCCAGGACCAGCCCACCACCGCATCGGCGTAGAGGACGGCCTTCCCGTAGCCGGCTGGATTGGGATGCCGATCCAGAATCTCCCTCACCTTCCGAATGGGATCAAAGGCACCTGCATCCGTGGTGCCCATGGTGCACACCACCAGGGCCACGGGAATGCCCCTGAGGGTGAGGTCATCCAGGATTTCTTCCAGCTGGACCAGGTCCATCTGATTGGTGTGCACATCTGTTCGCACCAACAAGAGGTTGTCCATGCCCAGGCCGAGCCAGTCCGTGGCGTTCTGCTGAACATAGTGGGCCTGCCGCGAACAGATGACCTTGGCATCGGTTCGCACCCCTCTGGTCCGTGATTCAGGGAGGACGCGGGTGAGCCCGTATTTCAGTCCATAGGTCCAGCATCCACCGCCGCCGTAGGTGTAGATGGCGCCCGTGTTCATGGGATTCCAACCGATAAGGTTGCCCATCATTCCCGCCGTTTCCAACTCCGCCCGGTGGACATTCCAGGCGTACTCGCCTTCAAGGATGTTGGCGGCGAAGACCTGCGACATCATGGAAGCCATGAGGGCGGCCAGGTTGGCATTGGGATTAACGTTGCACATGGTGAGCGGGCTGCCCCAGTTCGGCGCCCCCTGGAACAGCTGCACGACTTCATCGAGCACCAAGTCGAGGTTGCCCATGCCCTGCCGGATCTTCACGTCCTTCACTGTCAGATGGGAGTAGGCGAGCTCCCCACTGTCGCCGAGAAAGGCGGGGCCCTCGGCATCGGGACGCAGCTGGTCGAGTTTTTTGACGAAGGATCCGATCTCCCGTGCGAGGGGATCGTCTGCATTCCGGAACGGAGATGGGAATTCACCCAGCATCTTGGTCCGGTACTTCGCCCACAGCGGGGCTCCTTCCAGCGGGCCGGACTCGGCATTCAAATGCCCTGCGAAATCCCTAGGGTAGGGACTCTCCTCAACCCAATCGCCATCAGCCTGGTGTTTCATGGGGAGCCTCGCCCTTTCCATCAATCGAGCTGGTTGATCTTGGCCATGGATCGCCCCGCGCTACGCAGCGACTCGGGACAGTCCATCCGGTCGGTATGGATCTCGATGAAGACGAGACCCTCCGCAGTGACCGCCTGGGCGAGCGCTTCCTCCAGCTCTCCTTCCGTCCTGACATCCAGTCCCAGCCCGCCCCCGAACACCTCCACCAGCTTGTGGTAGGCCCACGGCTGGAGGTCGTTGTACGAGTGATCCGTGATCACCCGCTCGATGGTGTACCCGTCGTTGTTCAGTAGGCACACGATTGGACGGAGGTGGTTCCGGATCATGGTCGAGAGATCCTGGCAGGTGACCTGGAAGGCCCCATCCCCCACAAACAGGACCGCCGGGCGAGCCGGTGCAGCCATGCAGGCGCCCAGGGTGGCGCCAATGGTGTAGCCGATGGATCCATAGAAGGTCTGACCGATGAAGGTGGCGCCATCGGGCATCAACATCTCCGCCGCACTGAACAGGGCCACGCCGGTTTCCGCGAGGACGATGGAATCGCCCTGGATGAAATGACTCATGCGATCGAAAAAGCGCTTGATGGTCAAAGGCTCGGAAGGGACGGCCTGGTATGGCTGAGTGTGCCGGTGGACGTAATGATCGGCGGCACAGTGGATGTCCTGGGTGTCGAGGGTTCGCCGTGGCAATTTCCCTTGCAGACTCTGAAGGAAATCCTGGAGTTGCACCTGCTCGTAGCGGTGGTGCTTGATCTGAATACCCCGGATGTTGGCGTTGATGATCTTCGTCTCATCGAAGTGGGTGGTGAAGCCGCCGGTGTTGAAGTCAGTCATCAAGGCGCCCAACTGCAGGATGCAATCGGAAGCCCCCACGCGCTGCCGGATGTACTCCCGACTTCGCTCGCCTTCGTAGAGCCCAAGGAACTGCGGGTGGTGCTCAGAGAGGATCGCCTTTCCCAGCATCATCGTGACGTAGGGGAATCCAGTCCTCTCTAAGAAGTCGGCCAGTTCCTTCTGCAGATGGAAGCGAACCAGTTCCACATCGCAGATGACCAGCGGCCATTCGGCTTCCCTAAGCATGCCCACGGCCTCCCGGACGGCCTCCTCCAGCGACGCTTGATCGCTTGGCGCGGCGCTCGGGAAAAGGAAGGGTGCGGGCCGTTCACAGGCCATGGTGGTCACGTCAGATGGGAGGCTGATGTAGACCGGTTGGTGATGGGCCAGACATGCATGAAGCACACGATCAATTTCACCTGGGGCCGTCTCACCGGAGGCCAGTTGGGTGGCGGCCACCGTAATCCGCTGGTACATCTTCAAGGGCGTCTGGTAATCGCCCAGGGTGTGGTGCAGAAGGGGATGATTTCGGAACTGCACCGTGGCGGGAGACCCCGTGATCGCCACGATGGGCACCATCTCGGCATAGGCCCCTGCGACACCATTGATGGCGCTCAGTTCGCCCACCCCGAAGGTGGTGGCGAAGGCTCCAACGCCCTTGATTCGCGCGTAGCCATCGGCGGCATAGGCCGCATTGAGCTCATTGCAGGTGCCCACATATTCCAGGTCGCTCTTCAACACCTGATTGAGGAAGCCAAGGACGAAATCCCCCGGTACGGCGAAGAGGTGGTCCACGCCCATCTCCTTCAATCGGATGAGCAGGTATTCGCCAACAGTGATCAATGGTTCCGTCATGGATCCCTCGTCCACGAATCCGGTGTCTTGATCGAGGTGGCGCCCATTTCCGTGAAGGGAAGAGACTGGCACCTTCCGTGCCGCGGCCGATTCCATGGGAAATGACAAGCAAAGTGAGTCCAATCCCATGGAAATTGGAAGGGGCATGCTCCACGGACGACTCCCTCAGCCCGATCATTTCGAGTCCATGGCGGCATCAATTTGATCGGGGAAGGCTGGGGTAGCGATTGCTCCAGCCCCTCCCGACTGCACCTGGCCAACCCATCCGCCCTGCCCTCGGTCCCGTATCCAGGCCCCTTTCCGAGGCCCATTGCGTCCTCGGGTTCCGTTTGAGTTTCAACCAAGGGCCCCTGGCATGCGCCGTGCAATGCCTCTGCACGGGAGGAAGCCATGTTCAAGCCAGGCGGGTTGGGGAACTCCGGCGCATGGCTTCCCGGTGCCAGCAGCGGATCCTGTAGCGCTTTCCATGCTTGACGAGCGGATCGGCCCAACCCTGCGTTCGCCTGCACCCTGGCTTCCTGCGGACTACGAGGTGGCCGCAGACATGGTGGCGACCCTCTATTCGAAAATCCCCCTGGTTAGGGAAGCGGACTGGCATCCGGTCATTCTGGAGTTCAAGGCATTGATTGATGGGGATGCGGTGGTCCGAATGGCCATGACGGCCATGATTGATCAGATTCCTCCGCGGTACAAGGATCACCATCCGAAGACTGTTCATGAACTGCTGGCGCAGTTGAACGCGGTGCTCACGATGGCCCCGGCCTACATTCCGCCAGATGGACTCAAGCAGGCAGTCGCCCTGGTGGGGACTCCCTTCTCGGCCATCCTGATCTGGACCATGGGGACAGCCGCGGGTTTCACGGCCTATCGGGATGCAAAGATCAACGCCATGTTCAAGAAGCTGCTGGTTGTCTGGAGCCAGTTTTTGAGCTCTGAGGCGTCAACTTACGTCATCAACGATTCCGCCACTGGCTGGCAGAGCATCTCAGCCAGGGCGCAGCTGCACATGGAGGATTTCCAGTACACGCCGGGCGCATTGCATTGGGGCTTTCCCTCATGGAACGCGTTCTTCACGCGAAAGCTCAAGCCCGGGGTGCGACCCATTCAATGCCCCGAAGACCCATCGGCCATCGTGGCCGTTTGCGATTCCAGCGTCTATCGGATTGCGCGCAATGTTCGGCGCAGCGAGAAATTCTGGGTTAAGGCCCAGCCATATTCTTTGGAAGACATGCTGGATCACCAATATGTAGACGAGTTCGTGGGTGGAGATGTCTTCCAGGCCTTCCTGTCTCCCTTCAATTACCACCGTTGGCACAGCCCCGTCACCGGTACGGTCAAAATGGCCTACGTCAAGGAGGGGCTGTACTTCAGCCAGGCCCCCAGCATGGGAGAAGATTGGACCGATCAGGATCATTCCGAGGCCTACATTGCCCACGTTCAGACACGGGCCATCATCTTCATCGAATCGGATAACAAGGCCATCGGACTAATATGTGTCATGCCGATCGGCATGGTGGAGATCTCCTCTTGCATGATCGACGAACGGATCAAGCCCGGAGTCCGGGTGGAGAAAGGCCAGGAGCTGGGCTACTTCCAGTTTGGTGGCTCGACCCACTGCGTGATCTTCCAGAAGGGCGTCATCAGGGCATTCACGGGGAAGGGAAACACTCCTTACCGCGTGGGACAGGTCATCGCATTTGCCATGACCTGAACCAGCCTTGGCATAACCCACCGAGCTCCCATGCATGCGACTTCCCGAGTTCTCCTGCAACTCCCCGAAGGGGAAGAGCGGAGCTTCACCCTCGTGGCGGACTACTTCGTGGGCCACATGGACCTGAAGAGCTACCGCACGGTGCACCCCGACCATCCCATGGTGGGCGCCAACCCGCTCGTGCTTGAACCCACCCCCGGTAGCTTCGTCTTCCTCTCACGGTTTGGGGCTGTCGTCTTCTGGAATTGTCCCGAAGCACTGGTCCAGCAAATCCATGAGGAGTTCAAAACACTGCCCGGGCTCAACCGCCTGGAGGAGCGGGCACGCGACACCCTGAAGGTGCGGGTCGGTACGCCGGAGGACTTCGTGGGGTTCAGCGAAGTCCACATCCGGATGTTGACGCTCGAAAAGCTTCGGATCGTGAGCCTGGCCCTGGCTCAAAGTGTGGCCCTGGATCATTTTGAGAATTCCGTCAGCCAGGCCATGGCCCGCTTTCAGCCCGTGGTGCGGGCCCTCAGCCACGATGGGAAGCTGCTGCTTCCCCACCGGGAGGTGCTTCGGATCATCGGCTTCGCCCTCGAGGTGAGAGCTGCCGTTCTCGACAGCCTCACGCTGTTTGACGACCCTCCCGAGACCTGGGAAAGCGAGCCCCTGGCCAACCTGGACAGCGCCCTCTTCGGCCAGTTCGATCTGGCAGATCGTCTCGGAGCCATCCGGGAGAAGCTCGCCTACCTCCATGATGCCGGGGCGACCCTGCTCGGCCTCCTGGATACCCGCAAGAGCCGGAAGCTGGAGTGGATCATCATCCTGCTGATCTTTGGCGAACTCGCCTTCTTCCTTTCGAAGGAACTGCTGCCATCTGGGCTCCTTCACGCCAGGTAATGCCACCACCCCGTACCATGCGATCCCAGGAGGTCCTCCCATGTGTTCCAAGCCCAAGGCGAACGAGGATGAGTACTTCGCCCGGATCGAATTCGAGCGTCGGCGAGACCTGGCCCGCAAATCGGCCGCCAAGTTCCTCCCGGAGAAACGCACCAGTCTGAAAGCAGTTCTCTGGACACGCTGCCGCACCGAGGGATCGGACGTGGTGGCGATTGATTTTCGCGGGCTCGGTACCGATGGCGGCACCCAGTGTGGAGGCCTCCGGCCGGAACCAGGGGTGACCGAGTCAGTGACATGACCAGAGATCCGACCGATGGATCAACCGCCAGCATCTTCATCGCCACAGAGAAGATGCTCACGGGAGAATTGATCAGGAAGTACCTCAAGGATGAATTCGAGAACATCCAGATTTCCGTGGATCCCTTTTCGGCGGCGGCGACCTACGATCTCCAGCGTCGAGACGTGCTCATCCTGGCTTATAAGTCCCTGGAGGAGTCGAAGAGCCACCACCTGGAGCTGCACCGGGATAGCCTTGAAATGCAGAAGCAGGCCCATCGCACATTGATCCTGTGTGACAAGATGCAAGCGCAGACCGCCTATGAATACTGCCGGGACGGCATCTTCGACGACTACGTCCTGTTCTGGCCCACCAACTACGACGCGTCGCGTCTGCCCCTGGCGGTGCATCAGGCCATGCGTGAACTTTCCGCCTTGAGGGAGGCTGGCCCCACGCCCCTTGAATTCGCCACCCAGGTCCGGGCCCTCGTGGACCTGGAGGCCCTGCGCGACCGGCAGGTGGCCCAGGGCATCCGCCAGATCGAAGCCACCGGGCGTACCATCGCCCAAGGTGCGGAGGAGATCGGTCAGGCCTTGGAATCGTTCTCGCAGCGCCTGGTGCAGGGAGACATGCCGGATCTGGTGGAAGTGCGGAATGCGAATGGCCTGGAGCAGGCGTTCGCCGAGTTGAAACAGGTGCACATCGTGGGGCCTCTGCAAGGCATGACCGAATCCGTCGAGCCCCTGAAGCAATGGTCCACTGGGCTGAAGCAGGTCGGCACCGCGCACGGCGCATCCATTCAGGCCATCGGTGCCCTGGCGGGGCGCGTCCGGCAGACCGTGATGGTGGTGGACGATGAGAAGCTCCAATTCGAACTCGTCAGCAAGATGCTGATCGCGGAACCCTACAGCCTCATCTTCGCCACTGGTGGTCTGGAGGCCATGAAGCGACTGCGTCAGACCCGGCCGGACATTCTGCTCATGGACTACAAGATGCCGAAAATGGATGGCGTCGAAATCATCCGGTGGATGAAGGCCAGTTCACGGTATTCAAGCATCCCCATCGTCATGATCACCAGCCATAGCGAGGAGAGCATTGTGGAAGACAGCCTGAAGGCAGGGGCCGTGGACTTCATGGTCAAGCCCCTCTGCCAGAAGGGCCTGATTGCGAAGATTCGGGAAGTTCTCGCGGCTGCGAAGGCACCTCCCAGCCATCAGCCTGCGGATCTGGTTGAATCGGACGTCTGAGGTCCAAAAGGTCCGTCCACGGAGTCCGACGGATTCAGCTGAGCAAGGAGTTGGAGCGGTCAGGTAATGGGCTCAGGTCTTGACGATCGCGGGATGGCCACGGGGATGGTGCCCCCGCGGGTGCTCCAATCGAACGCCGTGGTCTGCGACTTCTCGCTGAATCCAGTTCGGGCAGTGCCAGCAGTTCACCTGCGCGGTGGAGAGCCGTGAACGCCTTCCCTCGGACTGAAGGAGATGGTCCTTCATCTTGATGGACCGATGACCTCGAAAGCGAGATTTGAATTATCTATATGCAGCATTAATAAATGTTAATAGATGGCTGAAAAATTGCTCCAACAGCTCCAGCTGAGGAGTCCTGCCTTGAAATATCGACATGCAGTCATCCGGAGGGTCGGCTTCCGGATTGCCCAGCCGACGGGTCTGAGCCGGGCATGTCTGCCATTCGGTTGCGCGGGGCTACAGCCCTGGATTGAGCCTGAGGTCGATCTCAGATCCCCTGGTGGGTCGAGGCCATGTCTGACCTGCTGGAGAGCCCTGGGTCATCCGTGGGGGGCCTCGCCACCTGCATTCGGCGCTCGGATGTCCGTGCCGAAGCGAGCGGGGAACCGACCTGATCACCGACAACACCTGGACAGCTCCGGCAAGCCAACGACTGGATTCCAGTTCCACATCTCGAGGAGAAGGACATGAAACGAAGCGTGCGCGTCATCAAGCATCTGCTGGCTCCGGTGGGAGCCCTGCTCCTTCTCTTCACCCTCGGCTGCGGCAGCCAGAACCCCATCCTTGGTGGAGGCGTCGGTCCCGCGGCCCCGCCCACCGTCACTGCCGTGGTCCCTGTCGATCAGGCGACCGGCGTCTCGATCAACACCACGGTGCTTACGGCAGCCTTCAGCGAACAAGTGTCCCTGCTTCCCGGGAGCGCCTCCTTCACGGTGACGGGCGCGGCCGTAGGATCCAACCCCGTGGGTACCGTGGCCTTGGATGCCACCAGCCGGACAGCTACGTTCACCCTCGCGCCGGCCACCACGCTGGCGCCCCTGAATGTCTACACCGCCACCGTCACGGGCGCGAAGAGCCTGTCGACCGGCTTGTCGATGTCCGTGCCTTATGTGTGGACCTTCACCACCGGAGCCACCCCTGACACCACCCGACCCCGGGTGACCCTCACGGGCCCGATCACCTCCATTCCAGGGCCGACGACCGGCGTGAGCATCAACACGGCCATTGTCGCTGCCTTCACAGAGGACATGTCCCCCGCGACGCTCACGGCCGCCAGCTTCACGCTGACGGGACCTGGAACGACTGTCGTGGCCGGCAGCGTGTCCTATGCATCGCGCACGGCTGTCTTTGTCCCGACCGCCCTCCTGGCCTCCAGCACCACCTACACCGCCACGGTCACCACGGCCGCCACGGACCTGGCCGGTAATGCGTTGGCCGGCAATCAGGCCGCGTTGCCTGCCGCCAGCAACTACGTGTGGACCTTCACCACCAGTGCCGCCCTGGACACCACGCGACCTCAGGTGACGCTCACCGTTCCGGCCACCACGGTACCCGGTCCGACGACCGGTGTGGCGACCAACACGGCCATCGCCGTCGCATTCACCGAGGATATGGCTCCGGCCACCCTCACGACGTCCAGCTTCACGCTGGCAGGCCCCGGCGTCACCGCCGTGGTCGGCAGCGTCACCTATGCGTCCCGCACGGCGGTCTTCACGCCTCAGGTCGCGCTGGCCTCCAGCACCACCTACACAGCCACGCTGACCACCGCCGCCACGGACCTTGCCGGGAACACCCTGGCGGGCAACCAGGCAGCCTTCCCTGCGGCCAGCAGCTACATCTGGACCTTCACCACGGCGGCTGGGCCTGATACGACCCGGCCCCAAGTCACCCTCACCGTCCCCGCCACCACCATTCCTGGCCCGACCACCGGTGTGGCCACGAACACCTCTGTCGCCGCAGCCTTCACGGAGGACATGGCTCCCCTCACCCTCAATGCGCTCAGCTTCACGCTGACGGGCCCGGGTGCGACCGCGGTCGCGGGTGGCGTCTCCTATGCCTCGCGCACCGCCGTCTTCACCCCAGCAGCTGTGCTGGCCACGAACACAACCTACACCGCCACCATCACCACAGCGGCCACCGATCTGGCCGGTAACACCTTGGCCGGGAATCAGGCTGCCCTGCCCGCGGCCAGCAACTATGTGTGGACCTTCACCACGGCCGCCGCCCCTGACACCACCCGCCCCCGCGTGACGCTCACCGTTCCAGCCACCACCATTCTAGGACCGACGACTGGCACCGCCACGAATGTGGCGATTTCGGCCGCCTTCACGGAAGCCATGGCTCCCGCGACACTCACAACCGCCAGTTTCACCCTGACCGGACCGGGCGCCACGGTCGTGGCTGGCAGCGTGGCCTACGCCTCGCAAACGGCCACCTTCACACCCACTGCGGCTTTGCTTAGCACAACCACCTACACGGCCACCATCACCACCGTGGCCACTGATCTGGCGGGGAATCAGCTCGCGGGCAACCAAGCGCCCCTGCCCGCGGCCAGCAACTATGTGTGGACCTTCACGACCGCTGCCGCGCCGGATACGACCCGGCCCATGGTCACCCTGACAGTTCCCGCCACTACCCTTCCTGGGCCTACCACTGGTATCGCCACGAACGTGGCGATCTCGGCCGCCTTCACGGAAGCCATGGCTCCCGCGACGCTCACGACCGCCAGCTTCACCCTGACCGGGCCGGGTGCCACGGTCGTGGCTGGCAGCGTGGCCTACATTTCGCAAATCGCCACCTTCACACCCACGGCCATCCTGGCCAGCAACACCACCTATACGGCCACCATCACCACCCTGGCCACCGATCTCGCCGGCAATCAATTGGCGGGCAATCAAGCGGCCCTGCCAGCAGCCAGCAACTATGTGTGGACCTTCACGACCGCCGCGGCGCCGGATACGACCCGACCCATGGTCACATTGACGGTTCCAGTCACCACCATTCCCGGCCCGACGACCGGAGTGGCCATCAACACAGCCATCACGGCGGCCTTTACCGAGCCCATGAATGCCACGACCCTGACCGCCGCCAGCTTCACGGTGACGGGACCTGGCTTGACCGTGGTCAACGGACTGGTGAGCTACACCGCCGCGTCCCAGACGGCCCTCTTTGTTCCTTCTGCCCCGTTGTTGGCCGGAACGACTTATACGGCCACGATCACCATCCTGGCCACGGATCTCGCCGGCAACGCCTTGGCGGGCAACCAGGCCCCCCTGCCTGCAGCCAGCAACTATGTCTGGACCTTCACGACGAGCGTAGCGCTGGATACGACGCCACCCACCATCATCCTGACCAAGCCCGTGAATCTCGCTACCGCGGTCACGATCAACACCGCCGTCAATGCGACCTTCAGTGAGGCCATGGATCTCAGTGGCGCCACCTTCACCCTCCAGCTTACGGGTGGTCCGCTGGGCCCCATCCTCCCGGGTGCGTTCAGCTACGATCCCATCTCCAAGATCGCCACCTTCACGCCCTCCAGTGCGTTGCTCGCTTTGACGTCCTATACAGCCACCGTCAGTGGCGCCAAGGATCTGGCCGGCAACGCGCTGGCGCCTGGCCTGGTTCCGAACCCCTGGAGCTTCACCACTGGCTCAGCGCTCGCGCCTGGCGCCGTCCCCCTGGGGTCGGCAGGAGCTTTCGGCATCATGGCCACCTCCGCCATCACGAACACCGGGATTGCAACCATGGTCAATGGTGATGTCTCCCTGGAACCCGGAACTTCCTGTGGGCTGCTTCCGGCGCAAGTGAACGGGTCGATTCACATCAATGATTCTGTGTCCCACCTGGCCAAGGCTGATCTTCTGGCCGCCTACAATTTTGCAAAGACTCTTCCTCCGGGAACCACCATTACCGGTGGTGCTGATTTGGGTGCACTCCCGAACATGCCTCCGGGGACTTACACCTCGGCAAGCACGATGCTTATCTCGACCCCGCTTACCCTCAATGGCGGTGGTGATACGAATGCCGTCTGGGTCTTCCAGATTGGTTCCTCTCTGACCACCGGTGCCAGCGTCATCCTGACCAACGGCGCCCAGGCGAAGAATGTGTTCTGGGTCTCCACCGTGGATGTCACCGTCGGAGTTGGTACCACCTTCAACGGCACGATCATCACCGGTCGCGATGCCACGGGCGTCACCGGCGCCACCATCAATGGCCGGATCCTTGCCGGTGCCATCACGGCCGGTACCATCGCCCTCGATTCGAATACGGTCAACGTCCCTGCACCTTGATGAACAGGCAGGCCCATCGCTCAAAACGGCTTGTGCGATGGGCCCCCCTGCCCGAACCACACCCTTGTGTTGCATAAGAACGCCTGTGAGCTTAGCTCGTCCGATGAATATTTTTTCGCTCGCGCAATGATGTGCTGCGGAAATCCTGCGACTGATACTTGCAATAGCCGCACTCATCGCAGCACAGATGGAAACAGCTCTATCGACGTTCAAGAGCCTAGGTGGCCAGTCGTGTCACCCTCTGGCGGAATAGCGTTCGGCCATGTGGAGAATTCGAATTCTTTTATGCCAATAGTTGATCTACGATCTCAGCCTGCCTGATCGTCCTCGAACCATCGATTCGAACCCTCTTGCGCCGACCAATCCTTCACCTCACAGGAAAAGGACCCCTCACGGGGTCCTTTTCCTTGCCTTCGCTGAAGCTGGGAGGAAGGCTTCGATGAAGCTCACACCGAGGGGTGCCCGGTTCGCCAAACGTGCCCTGCACTCGCCACCGCTCTGGCCTTCGCCCGAGTGGGAGCGCGGAGAAAGTCTCGAGGGCTGCCGGAAGCGATACTTGGGACGGGGAGGTCGAGCCTGGGTGAGTCAGCTCGCGCCGTACAAGAGGATGATGACTGACTTTCGCTCTGGGCCAGCTCCCGAGCCAAGCTGATGGGCCAGGGTGAGGACTGGGCTGATCAGCAACAGGTAGACCCAGAACATGGGTCTGAGGAATCTGGACATCGGAGGCATGGTGGAATGGTGGAATGGTATCCCAAGGAAGCAGCCTCGGCCCCGGTTCGAACTGGGCCGTGCCGTTGACCAAGCGTCGCACCTGGATAATGGCCTCTGCCTTGAAGGCCCGGGTTCGGTCGCCCTGCAATGGGGATCAGCTTCCATGACCCACACGATGACCCACACCCATGCCGCCCACAGGAGGCCCTTGTTCCCCACGTTGTGGGAGGGCATGGTTGTTTCCATTCCATACGGAGCCTGATGTGAGGCGATGGACGTTCATTTCATGCCTATTCCTGCTGGCGGTTCCGGCCTCGGCCCAGGACACCCGCTACGGCTTTGCCATCGGGCTCGCATTCCCTCAGGCGGATACCAACCAGCTGGTCGACCACAAGCTGGGCTACGCCGTCGGCGGACAGATCGCCCTGCCACTCGGCGATGGCCACGTCCTGCGCCCGCGCCTGGACCTCAGCGTCGTGACGCGCAACACGGACCAGGGCTCCAGCCTCAGTGTGACCACAGGATGTGTGGGGGCCGACTACAACCGCTTTGTCTCCGGAAGAGCCAACGAAGGGTTCTACCTTCTCGTAGGCCTGGGCTACGCCGTCACCACGCTCTCCCACACCGACCTGCGCTTCAGCCCCTACAACAACCTCCAGTCCAGCCAGGACCAAAACGCCATCGCCCTGGCCGCAGGCCTTGGCTACCAGTTCAACCGAACCTACGGGGCAGACCTCCGGTACACCACCACCAAGCCGGGCAGTTTCAAGAACGATGCCGTCAACCTGAGCATGGTCTTTCAGTTCTAGGCTTCCTGGCGCCACGTCCCGAGTGGCGTCTCTACGACCGGCCAGCGTCACGTCGGCTGCGTGGGGTGGCGCTGGGTCCTGGGCGAGCGGCTCCCCCGGTTCGCAGCCACCGGGCGGCTGCCCATCTCCCTCCACCGATGCACCTGGGGAACAGAACAGGCGAAAGCATGGGCACCTCTTTCTTGCGCCCGGGCGCCAGATATTCAAGTTCATGGGTCAAAGACTCGATCCAGAAGTTGATTCAACTCTTTTTACTAACCGTTCTCCTGGTGTGAGGCGCTCATGGATCGACTCGGCTTGGCCTGGAAGATCTTCATCCCCGTGGCGGGCGCGCTGACCCTGCTCCTGGGTGCGGTGATCTGGATGGTCAGTGCCCTGGAAACCCATCGGGCGGAGCAGGCCTTCGAGGATCAGCTGGTGGCCCTGGCCTCCACCTCGCGCACCATGATCCACGCCACCGCCTTCGACTACTGCAGTTCGCGCGGCATGGTGTTCCATCGCATCAAAGGTGGCGAGGCCCCCGAGAATGAGCCTGCCTCTGAGTTCATCCGGGCTTCCTTCCGTGACTTCGGCGCAGACGCGAACCTGCCCTACCGGGTGAACCGGTACCGCGACACCGCGGGCGATCCACGCCTGATGGTGCTGGCCCCCGGCCGCTACCGGGAGGAATGCATCCAGTGTCATGGCGCCTTCGGCATGGAGTCCTTCAAGGAGCGGAAGGTTGGGGATCTGGTGGCCGTGTTCGGCGTATCCGTCTCCACCGCCCAGCTCTACCGCGACCAGCAGCGCAGCTGGCTGATCGCCATCATTGCGGGCCTCGCCCTGCTCGTCATCATCAGCCTGGTGGTCACCCAGTGCGTGCGGGCCACCATCCT
>Ga0265327_10001610_pt1 | contig 27353 bp, 21 predicted proteins | sample 41621metaG_FD_202089 | JGI IMG/M metagenome (GOLD analysis project Ga0265327, IMG submission 202089) | Rhizosphere microbial communities from Carex aquatilis grown in University of Washington, Seatle, WA, United States - 4-16-21 metaG | ecosystem: Host-associated > Plants > Roots > Rhizosphere...
ACCGCAGCATGCGGATCTCCTGTAGCACACCTGTCCGGCCCATCGTCGCCCCCTCCGCTGGAGCGATTCTAAAACCGGTCAGATCACTTGCTACAAACTCCGGACACTTCGCATGTTACCGACAATCCGTGGTGAGGGGCGCTTGGTCGGGGCGCCGGGCTCGGCTACCATGTCGGGCCATCCGCCCAACCTCGGCAACGGGAGCGAACGCTTGAGCGAATCCGAACGGCTTCTTGCCGCCGCCGAGGCGGTGGCGGCCGGCCGCTTCGACGCGGCGCTGCGGCTGTTGGCGCCGCTTGCCGAGGACGCCGCCGGCCGCGACCGGCTGCTGGGGGCCGCCTATCTGGGGCGCAAGAACGCCAAGGCGGCGCTGGCCCATCTCGGTCGGGCGGCGGCGGCAGGCGACGATTCCGAGATCGGCCTGTTGCTGGGGCGGGCCCATCTGCTGGCCAACGACGCCGGCGCCGCCGTGGCGGTGTTCGAGCGGTTGGCGCCCTCGGCGGCGGTGGCGACCGCCCTGGCCGGCGCCTATCGGCGCGACGCCCGTTACGCCGATGCCGTCCGCGTCGCCGAAGCGGCGGTCGATCCCGGCGACCAGCTGCTTTACGAGAAGGCCTTGGCTCAGGCGGCGCTGGGCGATGCCGTCGGCAGCCTCGCCACCTGGGACACGCTGCTGGTCCGCGCTCCCGATCTGGCCGCCGCCTGGTACGGCAGCCATGGACCGGCGCTCGATCGGCACGGTTGGGCCGAGGCCGAACGGCGGTTGCTCCGCGCCGCCGCCTGTCCCAAGGCCAACGGCAAGTATGCCGCCCTGCTCGCCGCCCACGATACCCTGGCCGGGCGGCCGCCGCGCCCCTTCGGTCGCCGCCACGCCCATGTGGTCGAGGGGGCGGCGGCGCTGCTGCCCGACCTCGCTCCCGACTGGCGCCTGTTCGGCGGGACCCTGGCGCTGCTCGACTGGGCGCTCGGCCAGGCGGTGCGGCCCGGGCTGGTGCTGGAATTCGGGGTGCGGCGCGGCACCTCGTTGGCCGCCATCGCCGCCGCCGCCGGCCAGGAGGTCCACGGCTTCGATTCGTTCGAAGGACTGCCCGAGGCGTGGAGCGGCACCCCCCAGGGGGTACTGACCACCGGCGGGGTCCCACCGGCGGCGGCGGCCAACATCCGCCTTCACCCCGGCTGGTTCGCCGACACGCTTCCCGGCTTCCTGGCGGCGCATCCGGAGCCGGTTCGTTTCGTCAACATCGACAGCGACCTTTATTCCTCGGCCAAGACGGTGCTGACCGCCTTGGCCGGGCGGATCGGATCGGGTACCGTCCTGGTCTTCGACGAATTCATCGGCAACCGTTCGTGGCGCGACGACGAATACCGGGCCTTCGCCGAATTCGTCGCCGCCACGGGCGTTGGTTACCGCGTCATCGCCGTCAATCCCGCCGGCAAGCAGGTGGCGCTGGCGGTCACCGGCTAAGCGCCGGCCGGTCCAGGTGGCGCCGCTCCGGCGGACGTCCCGGCCGCGGGTTCTCGACCGGGGTTTCGTACCAGGTGTGGGCGGCGCCGCCGGCATTGGCCAGCAGATTGTCCTCGGTGAAGCGGACCCAGCGGCGACGCAGCGCGTTGAACAGGCCGCCGGGCGGCCGGGTGGCGCCGGCGAGGGCGACTTCGATCTGATCGAGACGAACCTGACCGACGTCATAGGTGACGGTCAGGCCGTAATCGGCCTCATCGGAGAGGACGGCCTCGACGCCGGGCAGCGCCTCCAGGCGGGTGAGCGCCGCCGCGACTTCGGCGACGGCCAGCGGCACGGTGTGGGTGACGAGCAGCGGATTGGTTGTCATGGCCGGCCTCCTGTCCTCGCGGTCGGTGCCGCGGCGGGATCTCCGGTTTTCACCATGTCCATTGTAGCCAATTTCGCGCCCCTTCGGGCATCGTCAGGCGGCATGGCTGGGCTGCCGCCGCCGCGTCACCGGCCGTTGTGGACGGAGCGGAAATATAGGGCCATCGCCTTCATCTCGGCTTCGTCGCGGAAGGTGCCCTGGGATTCATGGACGATGTCGCCGTGCTTGACGCTCTGGCGCAGCTTGCGGCGCAACCTGTCGATCGGCAATTGTCCGAGCGCCGCGTCGTAAGCGACGATCACCGGCTCGGCGTATTCGAAGGCGCAGACGACGAACAGCGTGTAGTTGAGCGGCTGGTCCGGGACCTTGGCGGTGCGCAGGTCGGCCAGACGGATCGAGCCGCCGTAGACGTCCCCCAATGCGCTGAACTCCATTTCCTCCCCCTAGAAAGAAATCGCCCTTGCCGGGCGCTCGCCCCGGCGGGCGGCTGACGCGCGATACGCCGGGAGAGTAGCATCCTGGCGCGCCGCGGCAAGTGCGGACGCCCACCAGGAAATACACCCCCGGCTACTTGTTTTCGCATGTGCAGCAAAGAGTGCGCGGAATCAAGGCGGGGCGCCGCCGGACAAACAGTTCGGTCTGCCCAAGCGGTGGGCATCCCCGAATATTCACCATTTTCATGCCAGATTCCGCTCCCCGGGGCGCTCAACAACATTGCATTGATCGTCCGAATGGTGTTCATTCCCCAGGCGAAGGGGTAGGGTGCCCCGCCATAAAGGGTGGGTTTCGCCACATCTCGCTGAAAGATGCGCAAGCCGGGGTCGTTCCGCGCCGAGCCCGGCATGGGGGATATTGTCGCGCGGGCGAACCTGTCTGGGTCGATATGCAACGCACGTGAACACAGGAGAAACCATGTCGTCGACCATAGGTATCCCGAAAGAAATCTATCCGAACGAGAAGCGAGTCGCCTCGGTACCGGATGTCGTCGAGAAGCTGATCAAGCTGGGCTTCTCCGTCATCGTCGAATCGGGGGCCGGCGACCTGGCCAACTTCGCCGACGACACCTACGTCGCGGCCGGCGCCAAGATCGCCAAGGACGCCGCCGAGCTGTGGGCTTCGGCGGACATCGTCTTCAAGGTGCGGGCGCCCAGCCTGGACGAGGTGGCGCTGATCAAGGACGGCACCACGCTGATCACCTTCATCTGGCCGGCGCAGAACCCCGACCTGATGACGGCGCTGTCGTCCAAGAAGATCAACGTGCTGGCGATGGACTCGCTGCCGCGTCTGCTCAGCCGCGCCCAGAAGATGGACGCGCTGACCTCGATGGCCGGCGTCACCGGCTATCGCGCCGTCATCGAGGCGGCCAACCAGTTCGGCCGCTTCTTCAACGGCCAGATCACCGCCGCGGGCAAGATCCCGCCGGCCAAGGTGTTCGTCGCCGGTGCCGGCGTCGCCGGCCTGGCCGCACTCGGTACCGCCGTGGGCCTGGGCGCCATCGTCCGCGCCAACGACACCCGTCCCGAGGTGGCCGATCAGGTCAAGTCGATGGGCGCCGAGTTCGTCAAGGTCGACTACGAGGAAGAGGGCTCGGGCGGCGGCGGCTACGCCAAGGTCATGAGCGAGGGCTTCCAGGCCGCCCAGCGCGAAATGTACGCGCAGCAGGCCAAGGAGGTGGATATCATCATCACCACCGCCCTGATCCCCGGCAAGCCGGCGCCCAAGCTGATCACCGCCGAAATGGTGAAGTCGATGAAGCCGGGCAGCGTCATCGTCGATCTGGCGGCCGAGCAGGGCGGCAACTGCGAACTGACCGAACATGGCAAGGTCGTGGTCAAGCACGGCGTCACCATCGTCGGCTATTCCGACTTCCCCTCGCGCCTGTCCAAGCAGTCCTCGACGCTTTTCGCGACCAACCTGCTGCGTCTGACCGAGGAACTGTGCAAGACCAAGGACGGCGTCATCAACGTCAACATGGAAGACGACGCCATCCGCGGCCTGACGGTCATCAAGGACGGCGAGGTCACCTGGCCGCCGCCGGCCCTCAAGCTGCCGGCTCCGCCTCCGCCCAAGCCGGCGACCGCGATGCCCGAGAAGAAGTCGGGCGGTCACGGCCACGGTGCCGGCGCCCCGATGTCGGCCAAGTCGCTGGCCATCTTCTTCGGCATCGGCGCCGTGCTGTTCTGGCTGATCGGCTCGTTCGCCCCGGTGGCCTTCCTCGGCCACCTGACGGTGTTCGCGCTGGCCTGCTTCGTCGGCTACATGGTGGTGTGGAACGTCACTCCGGCGCTGCATACGCCGCTGATGAGCGTCACCAACGCGATCTCCAGCATCATCGCCATCGGCGCGCTGGTGCAGATCTCCCCGCCGGTGGCCGAAGGGGTGTCCCGCCCCGGCGGCTGGATTGGCATTCTGGCGGTGTTCGGCATCATCCTGACCGCAGTCAACATGTTCGGCGGCTTCGCGGTGACGCGGCGCATGCTGGCGATGTTCCGTAAGTAAGGAGAGGCACCAATGTCCGCTAGTCTCGCCACCGTTTCCTATATCGGTGCCACCATCCTCTTCATCCTCAGCCTCGGCGGCCTCTCGAACCCCGAGACCTCGCGCCGCGGCAACATGTACGGCATCATCGGCATGGCCATCGCGGTGCTCGCCACCGTCTTCGGCCCGCGGGTGACCATCGGCGGCCTGCCCTGGATCATCATGGCCATGGCGATCGGCGGCAGCGTCGGTCTCTATGCCGCCAAGAAGGTGCAGATGACCCAGATGCCCGAGCTGGTCGCGCTGATGCACAGCTTGGTCGGTCTGGCCGCCTGCCTGGTCGGCTTCGCCAGCTACATCGACACCTCGATCGAGTTTGTCGGGGCCGAGAAGTCCATCCACGAGATCGAGATCTATATCGGCATCCTGATCGGTGCCATCACTTTCTCGGGCTCGATCATCGCCTTCGGCAAGCTGTCGGGCAAGATCGGCGGCAAGCCGGTGCTGCTGCCCGGCCGCCACTGGATCAACCTGCTGGGCCTGCTGATCGTCATCTGGCAGGGCGGTGCCTTCATCCATGCTGAAAGCGCCGCCGGCGGCGCCTTCTCTTTGATCGTCATGACCCTTATCGCGCTGGCCTTCGGCGTCCACATGGTGATGGCCATCGGCGGCGCCGACATGCCCGTCGTCGTCTCGATGCTGAACAGCTACTCGGGTTGGGCGGCCGCGGCCACCGGCTTCATGCTGAACAACGACCTCTTGATCGTCACCGGCGCCCTGGTGGGTTCGTCGGGCGCGATCCTGTCGTACATCATGTGCAAGGCGATGAACCGCAACTTCATCAGCGTCATCGCCGGCGGCTTCGGCACCGGCGGCGGCACCGCTCCGGCGGCGGCGGCGGGTTCCGAGCCGGTGGGCGAAGTCACTCCGATCAGCTCGGTCGAAACCGCCGAACTGCTCAAGGACGCCAAGAACGTCATCATCGTGCCGGGTTACGGCATGGCGGTGGCGCAGGCCCAGCACACCGTCTACGAGATCACCAAGCTGCTGCGCGAGAAGGGCGTCAACGTCCGCTTCGGCATCCACCCGGTGGCCGGCCGCATGCCCGGTCACATGAACGTGCTGCTGGCGGAAGCCAAGGTGCCCTACGATATCGTGATGGAGATGGACGAGCTCAACGACGATTTCCCCACGACCGACGTGTCGATGGTGATCGGCGCCAACGACATCGTCAATCCGGCGGCCCAGGACGATCCCAACAGCCCCATCGCCGGCATGCCGGTGCTGGAGGTCTGGAAGGCCAAGACCTCGATCGTCATGAAGCGGTCGATGGCGTCCGGTTACGCCGGCGTCGACAACCCGCTGTTCTACAAGGAAAACAACCGCATGCTCTTCGGCGACGCCAAGAAGATGCTGGACGAGGTGCTGGCCGCCCTCAAGGGCTGACCCCACCTTCCTTGACGAAGAAGCCCCCGGAAACATCGTTTCCGGGGGCTTTGCTTTGCGGTGTTGGCTGGGTCAGCGGCGGGCCGGGCTGTACCAGCCATGCGGCTGCCGGACATGCGCGGTCTGATAGGCCTGGCGCAGGAATTCGCCGATTCCGGCGAAGATGGCCTGCCAAGCCTGGCCGACATTGCGGTGGAATTGGTCGGGGGACAAGCCGCCCCGGCTTTCGGCGGTGGGATCGATCATCGCGGTCATCCTATTGCGGCGGTGGGGGAGCCCAGGAGGTTCCCGATGGATGGAGCATGATCCCCTTGCGGCGCATTCGTAAAACGAATTAATATTATTGTTGCCATAAGGTATTTTAATGCATCCGCGAAAAGGCCGCCGTCATGCGCCACCCCGACCTTGATCTCGACCTGCTCCGCGCCTTTACCGCCGCCGCCGACAGCGGCAGCTTCACCGCCGCCGCCGCGATCATCGGCCGGACCCAATCGGCGGTCAGTCAGAAGATTCTCCGCCTCGAGGAAATCCTGGGGCGGCGGGTGTTCGAGCGGACCAGTCGGTCGCTGACCCTGACCGGCGACGGCGAATTGCTGCTGGCGGCGGCGCGGCGCATGCTGGACCTCAACGATTCCACCCTGCGCGACTTCCTGGAGCCGCCGGCCACCGGCAGCCTGCGGTTGGGTGTTTCCGAGGATTTCGTCGCCTCGCAGCTGCCGCGGCTGCTCGCCCGCTTCAATCGTCTGTATCCACGGGTGCATTTGGAACTGACCACCGGCCTGTGCTCGGACCTGTTCGCCGCCTATGATTCCGGCCTGCTCGACGTGGTGATCGTCAAGAAGGGCGGACCGGCGCAACGCGGTCGGGTGATCTGGCGCGAACCGCTGGTGTGGATGGCCGCCGCCGATTATCAGGTCGATTTTTCGCGGCCGGCGCGGCTGGCGCTGATGCGAGCGCCCTGCGGCTACCGCGAGGTGATGCTGAACGCGCTGGATTCGGTGCGGCGCGAATGGACGGTCGCCTGCACCGCCAGCAGCCTGATGGGCATCCAGGCGGCGGTGGCGGGGGGATTGGGGGTGACGGTGCTGGGCCGTTCGTTCCTGAAACCCGGATTGCAGGAATTGCAGGCGCCCGAGCACTGGCCGGCGTTGCCGATGGCCGAGGTCGCGGTGGTCGGCGAGGAGAGCGCCGAGCCCGGCCTGGTCAAGCCGCTGGTCGCCTTCCTGGCCGAGGGTCTGGCGGCGACCATCTGATGCCGACGCCTTTTGGGTCCGATTTTTCGTGTCATCCCGAGCGCAGCCGAGGGATCTTTCATGCACCGACGGCTGTCGCCTTCGCGCGAAAGATCCCTCGTCGCTCCGCTCCGTCGGGATGACAGGTCTCGGCGGCGTCAGATCGAGCGGATCATCCGGCCGGCCGGGAAATGAATGCAGGCGGTGGTGCCCTTGCCCTCTTTGCTGTCGATGGTCAGGCGGCCGCCGTGCAACTCCATCAACGACTTCGAGATCGGCAGGCCAAGGCCGACTCCGTGCTGCGCCGCCTTGACTAGGTTGCGCTGACTGCCCTGTTCGAACGGCATCAGCACGCGCGCCAATTCGCTCGCCTTGATGCCCAGCCCGGTGTCGGTGACGCAGATGGTGAGGCCGTCGGAATCGTGACGGGCGGTCAGGGTGATGGCGCCGCCGGCCGGGGTAAATTTCAGCGAATTGCCAACCAGATTGAGCAGGATACGCTGGATGGCGGTGATGTCGCCATGCACCCGCGGAAGGTCCTCGGGGAGCGTGGCGCTCAGGCGCACCCGCTGGGTTTCGGCCTGAGACGACAGCAGGTGCACCGAGGTGGCGACGACCTCGGTTAGGTTGACGACGCCCTCGTGCAGCACGGTGCGGCCGGCCTCGATCACCGACATCTCAAGCACCTGACTGATCAGCGACATCAGATGCTCGCCGCTGGTGACGATGATGCCGACATATTCTTTGTAACGCTCGTGGCCCAGCGCCCCCCACATCTCGTCCGCCATGATCTGGGCAAAGCCGAGCACGGCGTTGAGCGGCGTCCGCAATTCGTGGCTCATGTTGGCGAGGAATTCCGATTTGGCGCGGTTGGCCCCCTCGGCCGCCTCCTTGGCCAAGCTTAGCTCGGCCTGGGTGGCGCGCAGATCGGCGACGGTGTCCTCCAGGTTGGCCTGGGTGCGGCGCAGGTCGGTCTCGTCGACGAAGATGAGGATGGCGCCCACCGTTTCCTCCCGCAGGTCGCGGTAGGGGTAGATGTTCATGCGGTGGATGCGGCCCTCGGATTCGATCAGTTCCTCGTGCGGCCGGCTGCTGGCGATCACCGTCGTCAGCAACGAGCGCAGCTTGGGAATGTGGAACTGGCTGGGCACGGCGGTGATCTGCTGGCCGGCGTCCGAGGCCAACAGGCCGAACAGTCGCGCCGCCTGGGGGGTGAAGCGGGTGATGCGCAGCCCCTTGTCGACCACCAGCATCGGCGAGCCGACATTGTCGAGAATGTTCTGCAAATCGGCGTTGGCGTCGGCGAGGTCCGAGGTGCGGACTTGCAGCTCCTCGTTGACGGTGGTCAGTTCCTCGTTGGTCGATTGCAATTCCTCGTTCGAGGTTTCGAGTTCCTCGTTGGAGGATTGCAGTTCCTCGTTGGCCGCCTGCATCTCCTCGTTGAGCGCCTGAAGCTCCTCGTTCGAGGTTTCCAACTCCTCGACCACGGTTTGCAGGTGTTCGCGGGTGGCGGTCAGTTCCTGTTCAAGCTCGTCCAGGCGGATATCGTTGCCGGGCGTTTCGGCGGCCTCGACGGGGCCCCCTTCCTGCGGGCTTTCGATCCGCTCGCAACTGACCAGGAACAATCGTTCGGGCTGCCCCTCGGTCTGTAGCGGCCGTACCACCAGACGGGCGGTGATGTCGCCTTCGCGGGTTCTCAGCGGCCGCCTGCCACCCAGGGTCACCTCTCCGGTCTCGCGGGCACGGTGAACCAGCGCGCGCAGGTCGATGCGGAATTCGTCGGCGATCAGCTTGCCGAGATTCTGGTTGGGCCGCCCCTGGGGGAAGCGGACGAAGGCCTCGACGTCGCCGTGGTAATAGAGGATGTCCAGGCTTTCGTTGACCGCCACGCTGGCCGGCATGCAGGCGTTGACGAAGCCGTCGCGGACCACCGATTCGATCGAGGCGGCGCCGATCACCGGTATCTGTTCGGCGCTGTCGGTGGGCTTGACCCGGAACGACCCGAAGGCGGGATTGGCGGCCCGGCCGCTCAGTCGCTTCTGGAATATCTTCGACGAGGTGCTGACGGCGCGAAACAGGTCGCCCGAGCGGCCCACCGCCTCGGACTTGCCGAGGAACAGGGTGCCGTCGGGATTGAGGGCGTAGTGAAAGACCTGGAAGATGCGCTCCTGCAGGTCGCCGTTGAAATAGATCAGCACGTTGCGGCAGCTGATCATGTCGACCTTGACGAAGGGCGGGTCCTTGATCAGGTCCTGCCGGGCGAAGACCACCATCTCGCGGATCGGCTTTTTGATCTGGTAGTTCTGCCCGATGGCGTCGAAGTACCTGGTCAGGGTCGTCTTATCGAGCCCCTCGACCGTCGAGGCCGAGTAGGTGCCCTTGCGGGCGTGGCGCATGGCGTCGATGTCGATGTCGGTGGCGAAGACCTGGATCTTGAACGAACGCGCCGAATCGCCCATCAGGTCGGTCAGCATCATGGCGAAGGAATAGGCCTCTTCGCCGGTGGCGCAGGCCGGTACCCAGATGCGGACGCTGTCGCCCGGCCGCTTGGCCGCCACCTTCTCGGCCAGCACCTGGCGGATGTCGTCGAAGGCCTTGGGATCGCGGAAGAACGAGGTGACCGAGATCAGGATGTCCTTGCACAGCAGGTCGAGCTCGGCCGGCTGATGCTTGACGAAGTCGAGGTAGGCGGCCAGCGTCTCGATGCGGTTGGCGGCCATCCGGCGCTCCAGGCGCCGGCGCACGGTGCTTTGCTTGTACTGGGTGAAATCGACCTCGGTGCGTTTGCGCACCAACAGGAATATCTCGTTGACGGCGTTCTGGGTCTTCGATTCCTCGGACTTCTGCACCACCGGGCGGGGGAAGTTCGAGATCGAGGCCAGTTCCGGCCCGATGGCGTCGGGCGGCAAGGTCCGATCGACGCACCCGGAATCGATGGCGGCCTTGGGCATGCCGTCGTACTTGGCGGTCTCGGGCTCCTGGGCGACGGTGAGGCCGCCATTGGCCTTGATGGCGCGCATGCCGTGCGCCCCGTCGCTGCCGGTGCCCGACAGGATGACGCCGATGGCGTGGTCGCCTCGGTCTTCGGCCAGCGACGAGAAGAAGACGTCCACCGACGGCTTGGGGCCGAGCGGCGCCGAGGGTTCGCGCAGCCACAGGGTCGAATTCTTGACCCGTACGTCCTTATTGGGCGGGGTGATGTAGATGGTGTTGGGGAGCAGTTCGGTCCCGTCCTTGATCTCCTCCACCGGCAGCGGCGTTTCGCGCGCCAGCAATTGCACCATCATGCTGCGATAGGCCGGCGACAGGTGCTGGACGATGACGTAGGCCATGTTGGCCAAGGGGGGAAGATTGGCGACGAAGGGCTTCAACGCTTCGAGGCCGCCGGCCGAGGCGCCGATGCCGACAACGTAGAAGTTTCGTCGTCGCGTGGCCGCTTTCCTGGGAGGCGCCGCCTTATTCGGTGCCGCCGCGACCTCTCTGATCGCCGCCGCCGCTTCGGGCGTCGATTTCGGCCCCCCCGGCTTGCGCGCCATGCTTTACCCCCCTGGACGCCGCCCCCGGCGCCATTTCAAGGCGCCACTGTAGAGCGTGGCGGACGGAAATGAAATCAGGTAAGCGCGGATACCTGTTCTTCGCCGCCGACAACAGTCCGGTAATCCCGGTCGGCCGCGCCGGCCAGGGCTTGACCTGACCAAAGGTGGCGGCGATGGTGGCCGTCCAACGCGGGTCGAACAGGAGGCGGCGGAATGGAGGCTCCCACCGGCTGGCGCCTGTGGCTGACGGCGGCGCGGCCTCGGACGCTCTCCATCGCGGTGGCGCCGGTGCTGGTCGGCACCGCCCTGGCCTGGCGGCAGGCCGGTACCTTCCATGCCGCGCCGACGCTGGCGGCGCTGGCCGGCGCCATGCTGATCCAGATCGGCACCAATCTTCACAACGATGCCGCCGATGCCGTGACCGGCGGCGACCCGCCATCCCGCCGGGGGCCGCCCCGGGTGACGACGTCGGGCTGGGCCAGCCCGGCCCGGGTGCGGCGGGCGGCGGCGCTCGCCTTCGCCCTGGCGGCGCTGGTCGGTCTTTACCTGGCGGCGATCGGCGGCTGGCCGATCGCGGCTTTGGGGGCGGCCTCGCTGGTCGCCGGCTGGGCCTATTCCGGCGGCCCCTGGCCGATCAGCCATTCGCCGTTCGGGGAGGTCGTCGTCGTCCTGTTCTTCGGCATCGCCGCCGTCGCCGGAACCGCCTGGTTGCAAATCCAGGCCTGGCTGCCGGCGACCTTGCCGCTGGCCCTGGCGATGGGGTTGCCGGCGGCGGCGGTGCTGACCGTCAACAATACCCGCGACATCGACGTCGATCGTCTGGCCGGGCGGCGCACCCTGTCGATCCTGGTCGGCGCCGCCGCCAGCCGTCGGATCTATGCCTTGGCGATGCTGGCGCCGTTCGCCTTGCTGGCGGCGGCGCCGCCGGGCGCCTGGATGGGGCTGGCGGCGCTGCCCTTCGCCTGGCGCCTGGTCGCCGGCTTTCCCCCCGATGGCTCCGGTGAGGATTTCAATCGGCTGCTGGCGGCCACCGCCCGCTGCCAATTGCTGCTGGCGGCGCTGGTCGGCCTGGGCATGGTCTTGATCAGCTGGCGGGCAGGGTGAAGAAGAAGGTGCTGCCCTTGCCCGGCTCGGATTCGACCCAGATGCGGCCGCCGTGGTGTTCGACGGTCTTGCGGGCGATGGCCAGGCCGATGCCGGTGCCCTCGTAGCGGCTGCGCGGGTGCAGTCGCTGGAAGATGGTGAAGATGCGGTCGTAATGTTCCGGGGCGATGCCGATGCCGTTGTCGCGGATGAAGAATTCCCAGCCCTCGGGCCGGCGTTCGGCGCCGATGACGACGGTGGGCGGCCGTTCGGCGTTCCGGTACTTCAGCGCGTTGCCGATCAGGTTCTGGAACAGTCGCGTCAGCGCCGAGGCGTCGCCGGCGACCGACGGCAGGTGGCCGACGATCTCGACCTGGGCCTCGCTTTCCGCCACCGCCATCGACAGGTTGGTCAGCGCCGCGACCACCAGTTCGCCGGAGTTGACCATTTGCCGCGAAGGCGTGCCCCGGCCGATGCGCGAATAGGCCAGCAGGTCGAGCACCATGCGGTCCATCCGCACCGCGCCATCCTTGGCGAATTCCAGGAATTCCCGCCCCTCGTCGTCAAAGAGGGCGGCGAAGCGGCGCTCGATCAAGGTCAGGTAGGCGTTGATCATTCGGAGCGGCTCGCGCAGATCGTGCGAGGCGACATAGGCGAATTGCTCGAGATCGGCGTTCGAACGTTCGAGGTCGTGATTGGCGGACGCCAATCGCCGCTCGCGGTCGCCCAGTGCCGCCGCCTGGGCCTCGATGCGGCGCAACTGACGCAGGATGACCACCACCATGGCGACCAACAGCGCCAGTGACAGCGCCATGCCGCCCGCCTTGGCCGCCGCCGTCCGTCGCCACGGCGTCAGCATCACCGAAGCGTCCACCGAGGTGACCACCACCAGCGGATATTTCGCCATGGCGCGATAGCCGAAGACGCGATCCCGGTCGTCGAGGCCGGTGGCGCGACCGGCGCCGACCGGCGCGATTTTCAACTGGCCGAGGAAGGGTTCGATTTCGGGCCGTGCGCCGATCTGCTTGTCCACCGCCGGATAGCGGGTCAGCAACACCCCGTCCTTGCGGTAGAGCCAGATGGCCCAGCCCGGGCCGGGCAGCACGGCGCTGTAAAGGTCGTCGAAATACTTGGTTTCGATGCCGGCGCCGATCACGCCGCGGACATCGCCATCCGGGCCCAGCAGCCGCTGCGAGAAGACGAAGGTCCACCGGTTCTGCAGGCGCCCCATGATGGGGGCGCTGATGTGCATGCCGTCTTCGCGCTCCATCTCGTCGTGGAAATAGTCGCGGTCGCGGACCGAAATGGGCTTGGCCGGAAATTCCATATTGTCGGCGAAGAGGATGCCGTCGGTGCCGATCAGCGCGAGGTTGCGGATCAACGGGATGCCGGTCATGCGGTCGCGCAGCAGGCGGTGCGCCGCCAAGCCGCGGTATTCGGCCGGGAAGGCCTTGTGACGGAGCTCGGCGTCGACGTTGTCGAGAACCAGATCGACCGATTCGATGGCGCGGTCGGTCTGCTCGGCCAGCATGACGTTCATCACGTCGATGCGCTGGCGGTTCTCATCGAGGACGCCGCGATAATCGGTCCACAGGTCGAAGACGTGGTAGGCGACAGCGCCGAGGATGACGGCGGCGCCGAGGACGGCGACCATGACGCTGGGACGCGAGAAACCGTCCCATCCGCCAGAGCGTGATGGCTCGCCCCCGGCTTCGTTCCGGTCCGTATCGACCATCGCCCGTCCCGCAAGTTCACCCTCGCCACCGTGCTCCACCAGGGGGTACCGTGTCCACAGCTTTGGTCGGGGGATCGCGGGATGGTTCCGGGACGCGGCATCGGCCGCACCATCACCTTGCTGGCGGTGGTGGCGGCGGTGGTGGTGTGGCAACTGGGCGCGTTGGTGCGCGAGCGGGCCTGGGGCGAACTGGCGCAGGCCGGCAGCCAGCGCCTGGAGCTTTACGCCAGCACCGTGGCCAATGCGCTCGACAAGCACGCCTACCTGCCCGATGTGCTGACCCGCGACAAGGATATCCTGGCCCTGCTGGCGCGGCCCGGCGACCGCCCGTTGGCCGCGTCGGTCGACCGGGCGCTGGAGGCGACCAACCGCGACGCCCGCTCGGCGGCGCTCTACCTGATGGACGCCAAGGGCCTGACCCTGGCTTCCAGCAATTGGTCCGAGCCGGGTTCGTTCGTCGGTGTCAATTACGCCTTCCGTCCCTATTTCCTCGAGGCGGTCGCGGTCGGCAGCGGGCGGTGGTTCGGCGTCGGCTTCACCACCGGCATCCCCGGCTATTTCGTCGCCCGCGCCGTCAAGGCCGGGCCGCGGGTGACGGGCGTGACCGTGGTCAAGGTCGACCTGGAGCCGCTGCAACGGGAATGGGCCAGCGGCGGCGAGCTGGTGCTGGTCAGCGACGCCAACCAAGTGGCCATCCTGTCCAGCCGCGAGGAATGGAAATACGGCGCCCTGGCCCAGCCCTCGCCGGAAAGCGTCGCCCGCATCGCCGCCACCCACCAATACGCCGACCTGCCGCTGAAGCCGCTCGACCTCAAGGGGCGGCGGCGCCTGTCGCCCGATTCCGCCCTGGTCGTCGCCGACGGCCGCCGCTACCTGATGCAGTCGCGGCCCCTGCCCGAGGAGGGCTGGACCATTCACTATTTCAGCGATCTCGCCCCGGTCGAGCAGCGGGTGCGCGACGTCACCCTGCTGGGGGCGGCGGGGTCGCTGGCGGTGAGCCTGCTGGTGCTGTTCCTGCGCCAGCGGCGCCTGCGGCTGTCGGCCGAGGCGGCGGCCCGCACCGCCATCGCCGACGCCTTGGTCCTGGCCCGCGACGAATTGGAGCGCAAGGTCAACGAGCGCACCCGCGAACTGGTCGAAACCCAGGAGGAGTTGGTCCACGCCGGCAAGATGGCGGCCTTGGGCCAGATGTCGGCGGCGATGGCCCATGAACTCAACCAGCCGCTGGCCGCCATCCAGACCTTCATCGCCAGCACCCGCATCTTCGCCGAACGCGGCGACGCCGAGGCGGTGGCGCGCAACCTGTCGATGATCGAGGATTTGACCCGGCGGATGGCCGGCATCACCGGCCACCTCAAGGCCTTTGCCCGCAAGACCCCCGGCAAGCGCGAGGCGGTGCCGCTGGCCCGCGCGCTGGAACGCGCCCTGGTGCTGGTCGAGCCGGCGATCCGCCGCCAGGGGCTGGCGCTGGCGGTCGACATTCCCGATTCCTGCTGGGTGCGGGGCGATTCGAACCGCCTGGAGCAGGTGCTGGTCAACCTGTTGGGCAACGCCGTCGACGCCCTGAAGGGGGTGGCCGACGGCCGTGTCGAGGTGCGGGCGGACGAGATCGACGGCCAGTGGGCGATTCGGGTGTCCGACAACGGCGCCGGCATCGCCGCCGACGCCATCGACAAGGTTTTCGATCCCTTCTTCACCACCAAGCAGGTGGGGCAGGGGCTGGGCCTGGGGCTGTCGCTGTCCTATGGCATCGTCCGCGATTTCGGGGGTACCATTCGCGCCGAGAACAACCCCGATGGCGGCGCCAGCTTCGTCATGTTCCTGCCCAAGGCCACGCCCCATGTCTGACCACTCTTGCGAAGTGCTCTTCGTCGACGACGAGCCGGCGGTGCGGCTGGCGGTCGAGCAATGGCTGGGGCTGGCCGGGATGACGGTGCGGGTCTTCGACGACGCCCGCGCGGCATTGCCCCGCCTCGATTCCGGCTTTCCCGGCGTGCTGGTCAGCGACGTGCGCATGCCCGGCATCGATGGGTTCGACCTGTTGGCCCAGGCGCTGGAACGCGACCGCGACCTGCCGGTGGTGCTGGTCACCGGCCACGGCGACATCGAGATGGCGGTCGAGGCGATGCGGCGCGGCGCCTACGACTTCATCGAGAAGCCCTTCGTCCCCGACCGCCTGGTCGACACCATCCGCCGCGCCTGCGAAAAGCGGCGCCTGGTGCTGGAGAATCGGCGGCTGCGCCATCTGGCGGCGGCTGGCGGCGGCATCGAGACCCGCCTGCTCGGCAACTCGCCCGCCGCCGGGCGGCTGCGCCAGGAGGTGCTGGAGGTGGCGGCCACCAACGTCAACGTCGTCATCCGCGGCGAGACCGGCACCGGCAAGGAGGTGGTGGCCCGCTGCCTGCACGAATTCTCGGCCCGCGCCGGCCGCCCCTTCGTCGCCGTCAACTGTGCCGCCATTCCCGAATCCATGTTCGAAAGCGAGTTCTTCGGCCACGAGCCCGGCGCCTTCACCGGCGCCGCCGGCCGCCGCGTCGGCCGCTTCGAGCACGCCCATGGCGGAACCCTGTTCCTCGACGAAATCGAGAGCATGCCGGCGGCCTTGCAGGTCAAGGTGCTGCGGGCCTTGCAGGAAAAGACGGTGGAACGGCTGGGCTCGCACCAATCGGTGCCGGCCGATGTCCGCTGCGTCGTCGCCACCAAGGTCGACCTGCTGGCGGCGGTGGCGGCGGGAGGCTTCCGCGAGGATCTTTACTACCGCCTGGCCGTCGCCGAAATCCGGGTGCCGCCGTTGCGCGCCCGCGCCGACGACATTCCGCTGCTGTTCGAGTTCTTTTCGAGCGCGGCGGCCGCAGCCCACGATCGACCGGGGCGGCCGCTGGGCGGCGACGATCTCGCCCGCCTGCTGGCCCATTCCTGGCCGGGCAACGTGCGCGAATTGAAGAACGCCGCCGAACGCTTCGCCGTCGGATTGGGGGAGCCGGCGCTGGCGACGCCGTCGGAGCCGGAGGCGCCGCCGGCCGGCGGTTCGTTGGCCGGCCGGGTCGCCGAGTTCGAGCGCCGCGCCATCGAACGGGCCTTCGTCGCCGCCAAGGGCGACGTGGTCAAGGTGATGGAGATGCTGGACATTCCCCGCCGCACCCTTAACGAGAAGATGGCCCGCTACGGCATCGACCGGCAGGCCTATACCGGCCGCTGAGTTAAAAGACCATCCTGACCCGGCGGGTCGCCTCGTCGATCTGCTCGGCGGGGATCGCCCCTTCGTACTGAATGCGGCGCGTCTGGTAGTCGAGCGTGCGGAACTGCGACAGCACGGCCACGCCGTTGACCCTGCCGGCACGGATCTCGAATTCAAAGGCGCTCACTTTGCCGACTTTCGAGGTGATCGGCGATACGACCGCCAGCCCGGTGCCGATATTGTAGGCGTCTTGCGACAGCACCAAGCCGTAATGCGGCCCCTTCATTTCGTGCCCCAGGGCCGGATTCCAATCCAGGTGAACCACGTCTCCCCGGGAAGGGACATAGCCCTTGGTGAAATCATCCCCCCGCGACGGCATCTCAGATCAACTCCTTGCCGGTCGGCGGCTCGGCCGCGAAATCGTCGGTCAGATTCCGGATCTTCTCGGCATCGTAATCGTGGAGGAGGTCGTGCAGGGATTGGGGGCGGTCTTCGCGCGCTTCGTCAATCAGCCGGTTCAGATAGTCCTGACGCAGCAGGACGAACCGCTGCCCGCGGCGCGTGATTTCGACGCCCCCTTTGACCCAGGCGTCATCGTAGACCCGTGAGCCGCTCTTGTTGACGTCCGTCGTGCTGTAGCTGGTGTTGAACACTGGGGGGCGGGGCATCTGAATTTTCCCGAAAATCTGGATTATCTGGATAATAGGGATGCTCGATGGCCCACGTCAATGGGAGGAACTATTTCCATCCCGTCTCCATCGGCGGAATTCCGCCGATGGTGATGGCGGTTCGGCGGAAAATCGCCGAGTTGCGCCCTTAAAACCTAAGGGCGACAGAGGCATATCAATGGGTTGGGACTCTGGCCCGAACCTTGCGACCAATGCCGCCAAACCGGTGGCGACGCCGGAGGAATACCTGGGAGGAAAACAATGAACGACACTGCAACCGCCACCGCGCCGGTCGGCGCGGGCGAGGTCGGTCTGGCCGACATGCGGCGCCGCATCAAGGCGATCCTGATCGGCTCGATCGGCAATCTGGTCGAGTGGTACGACTTCTACGCCTACGCCGCCTTCGCCCTTTATTTCGCCAAGTCGTTCTTCCCGGACGGCGACGAACTGGCCCAGCAGCTGAACGCCGCCGTGCTGTTCTCGGCCGGGTTCCTGGCGCGGCCGTTCGGCGGCTGGCTGTTCGGCTATCTGGCCGACCGCTTCGGTCGGCGCCTGTCGCTGATGCTGTCGGTGTTGTTGATGTGCATGGGCTCGTTGACCATCGCGGTGACCCCCACCTACGAAACGATCGGCGTCGCCGCGCCCATCATCCTGGCCCTGGCGCGGATTTTCCAGGGGCTCAGCCTGGGCGGCGAGTACGGCGCCAGCGCCACCTATCTTTCGGAGATGGCCGACCAGAAGAACCGCGGCTTCTATTCCAGCTTCCAGTACGTGACGCTGATCGGCGGCCAGCTTTGCGCCATCATCGTCCTGTTGGTGCTCCAGCAATTCGTTCTCAGCCCCGCCGATCTCAAGGCCTGGGGGTGGCGCATTCCCTTCGCCATCGGCGGCATGCTGGCGATCTTCGCCGCGGTGATGCGCAGTGGCCTGCACGAGACCGATTCGTTCAAGGCCAGCAAGGCCAAGGGCGAGAAGGGCGGTTCGCTCAAGAAGCTGCTGGTCGAGCATCCCCGCGAGGTGCTGCTGGTGATCGGCATGACCATGGGCGGCACCGCCGCCTTCTACACCTACACCACCTACATGCAGAAATTCCTGCGCCTGTCGGTCAAGCTGACGGATATCGAGACCACCATGGTCACCGCCGGCAGCCTGATCCTGGCCTTGATTCTGCAGCCGATCTACGGCGCCATCTCGGACCACATTGGTCGCAAGCGGCTGCTGATCGGTTTCGGCCTTTGCGGCACCTTGTTCACCATCCCGTTGCTGACGGCGCTACGCGAGACCCACTCGGCCTTCACCGCCTTCCTGCTGATCGGTTGCGCCTGGATGATCGTCTCGGGCTACACCTCGATCAACGCGGTGGTGAAAGCCGAACTGTTCCCCGCCGCGGTGCGCGCCACCGGCGTCGGCCTGCCCTACGCGCTGACGGTGTCGATCTTCGGCGGCACCGCCGAATCGGTGGCGCTGTACTTCAAGAGCGTCGGCCACGAGAGCTGGTTCTATTACTACCTGACGGGCTGCATCTGCGTGTCGCTGTTCGTCTACATCTTCATGCGCGACACCAAGAAGACCTCCGCCATCGAGTGCTGAGGCCCGTCGCCCGCCCATTCGCCGTCGTCGTTCAAGGGGTGGACGGCGACGGCGAAACATTTCCGGCACCAGCTGACCGGCACCAATTGACGGTCGCGAAAGACGATTTGGGTGGTGACCTTGCCGCAATCGGGGCAATGGCAGCGGACGGTGTCGGTCATGGGGTGCTCGTGACGAAGGTTTGCGGTTCGAAGACCGGGGCGGGGCGAGGGGCGGCCTGACGTTCGGTCGGCAGGGTGACGGTGACCCGGGTGCCGTGGCCCAGTCGACTTGCCAGCGACAGGGCGCCGCCGTGCAGTTCGGCCAGACGCTTCGACAGCGGCAGGCCCAGGCCGGTGCCACCCTCGGCCGACCCGAGGCTGCAATGGGCCGCCTGGACGAACGGGGTCAGCACCCGCGGAATGTCGGCCTCGGCGATGCCGATGCCGGTGTCGGTGACCGAGAGGACGAAGTCCCCGGCGTCGATCCCGGCTTCGACGGTGACGCGGCCGCCGGCCGGCGTGAATTTCAGGGCGTTGCCGGCCAGGTTGAGGACGATCTGTTTGAGCTTGGCCGCGTCGCAAAGGACCGGCGGCATGGTTCCGTCGATGCTGAAGACCAGTTCCGCACCGGTCTGCCGCGCCTTCTCGCGCAGCATCCGTTGGCAGCTTAGCAGCAGCGGGGCGATCTCGGTCGGCTGACGGCGCAGCTCCAGCCGGCCGGCCTCGATGCGCGACATTTCCAGCACGTCGTTGATCAGGTCGAGCAGATGCTGGGCGCAGCCGTGGATGTCCCGTGCGTATTCCCGGCATTTGGCGGGCTCGATCGTTGCCGTTCCCGTCCCCGTCATCAAGTCGGAAAAGCCGATGATGGCGTTCAGCGGCGTGCGCAATTCGTGGCTCATATTGGCCAGATACATGCTCTTGGCCAAATGGGCGGCGTGCTCCTCGACCAGCCGGTGGCGCGACATCGCCAGTTCGCGGGCGGGAAGGGCGAACAAAGCCAATGCCGCCGCCAGACAAAGCGCGGTCGGCCATGGCTGCAACAGAGCGGTGCCGCAGATCAGCGCCACGCCGAGGGCGCCGGCGACGAGTGAAATCCGCCCCAATCCCGAGGACAATGCCATCCCGTTTTTCCCCAACCGCCCGCCGTTCGATCGGCGTCTCCCGGCGGCCAACTATAGCGGCCGAGTGTGACCGAACCGGGACTCGCGGGTGAATTTTCCTGTAATCGGGCGAAGCCCTTACCGTCCTCGGCCTGGAAAGGATTCGGGCGCCGGCGCCTCGTTGTCGGCGACATTTCCGGGGCGGACGGCGAACGCTGTTGGTCTCGTTCCGACTTTGGTCTAGTTTAAATCAAGGGCGGTTGTGGGAATGGGAATGGCGAGCGAAGCGACGGGGCGGGCAAGGGGCGGATTCATTCGCCGGTTCCTTGTCTTGGCCGGTGGATACTGGTCCAGCGAAAGAAAATGGACCATCCGGCTGCTGACCATGGCGCTGGGAGCCTTGACCGTCGGTCAAGTGGTCGTTCCCATCATGATCAATCTGTGGAGCGAGAAGCTGTTCGACGCGCTGGAGCAGCGCTCGATGGACCGCTTCCTGGTGATGGTCATGCTGGTCTTCGGCATCATCGCCTTCAGCGTGCTCAACACCTTGCTGCATTTGCGGGTCAAGCGGGCGCTGCAGATGGGCTGGCGCCAATGGCTGACCGGGCGCCTGCTCGACAAGTGGGTGTGGCGCGGCCGTCACCATCAGGTCACCTACATGGACGGCGACCACGACAACCCCGACGGCCGCATCGCCGAGGACATCCGCATCACCACCGAATCGGCGATCGACCTTGGTCACTCGCTGTCCTATTGCGCCATGCTGCTGATCAGCTTCGTCAACATCCTGTGGATGCTGTCGGGGGCGCTGGACGTCACCATCGCCGGCCACGACATCCGGGTGCCGGGTTACCTGCTGTACATCGCGCTTATTTACGCCGCCGCCGGCACCACCATCGCCACCCTGCTCGGTCGGCCGCTGGTGCGCGCCGTCAACGCCCGCCAGGGGCGGGAGGCGGATTTCCGCCACGGCCTGGCGCGGGTGCGCGAGAACGCCCAGGCCATCGCCCTGCTGCATGCCGAATCGCGTGAGCGCGAGCGCCTGTTCGATCTGGTCGGCGGCGTCAATATCGGCTGGCGGGGGCAGACCAAGGCGCTGTCGAACGTCATGCTGTTCTCGGCGGCCTATTCGGTGCTTTCGGTCGCCTTCCCCATCCTGGTCGGGGCGCCGCGCTATATCTCGGGGATGATCTCGCTGGGCGTGCTGATGCAGACGGCGCAAGCCTTCCAACAAACCGCCACGGCGCTTTCCTGGCCGATCGACAATCTGGCCTCGACCGCCGGCTGGAAAGCCTCGGTCGAGCGGGTGCTGGGCCTGGAAGAGGCGCTCGACGCGCTTGACCGGGAAATGAACGCCGAGGGCGGCCACATCGTCGTCGATCGTTCCGAAACCGATCGGGGCATGACCTTCCAGCAACTGGCGGTCAACGAGCCCGATGGCCGCCCGGTGATCGCCCCCTTCGACGCCGAGATCCTGCCGGGCGAGCGGGTGCTGATCATGGGCGACCCCAGCGCCGCCATCCGCCTGTTCCGGGTGGTGGCGCGGGTGTGGCCGTGGGGCAGCGGCCGGGTGGTGCTACCGGCCCATACCCGCGTCTTCGTCATGCCGCAGCGCCCCTATCTGCCGCGCGGCACGCTGCGCGCCGCCATCGCCTATCCCACCGACCCGGAGGCGGTCAGCGACGCGGTGGTGATCACGGCGCTCGAGCGCGTCGGCCTGTCGCAGCTGACCGCCCATCTCGATTCGAGCGAGAAGTGGAAAGAGACGCTGGCGGTGTCCGAACAGCAGCGCCTGGGCTTTGCCCGTCTGCTGATCCGCCGGCCCGACTGGATCTTCGTCGAGGATGCCACCGACGCCCTGTCGCCCGAGGACGAGGAGCGCATGCTGCGGCTGCTGGCCCACGAATTTCCCGACGCGACGCTGATGACCATCAGCAGCCACGCCAGCCTGGAAGCCCATCACAGTCGCAAGTTCGTTCTCGAACGGACCAACGGCGCCGTCCGCATGCGCGAAGACGCCTGCCGCACCGTGGCCGATTCCAGCAGCTTCACCGATCCGGTGGTGTGACGCCCGGTTGGAATGGCGGCCCGGAGTTGCTATTCCGGGGCGGCGTTCGCCGCCATCCAGGCTTCGAACTGATCGGCGGGCAGCGGCTTGGCGTAGTGGTAGCCCTGGGCGCTGCCGCAGCCGGCGGCCAGCAGGTGGGCCTCCTCCTCCGAGGTCTCGACCCCCTCGGCGATGGTCGACATGCCGAGCGCGCCGCCCAGGCCGATGATGGCCTTGACGATGGCGGCGTTGTCGATTTCGCTGTCGACCTGACGGATGAACGAGCGGTCGATCTTGATGGTGTCGAGCGGCAGCCGCTTGAGATAGGCCAAGCTTGAATAGCCGGTGCCGAAATCGTCCACCGACACGGCGACGCCGATATCGCGCAATTGCTGGAACTGCATGGAGGCCCGCTCGGGATCCGCCATCACCGTGCTTTCGGTCAGCTCGATTTCGAGCAGCGAGGGGGCGATCTGGTGCTTCGCCAGGGTCGTCGAAATTTTGGTGGCGAAACCGGGGTCGAGGAATTGCCGCGCCGAGGCGTTGACGGCGACCTTGACGGGGGCGAGCCCCCGTCGCCGCCATTCCGCCATCTGCCCGCAGGCGTGTTCCAGCACCCAGTCGCCGATGCCGGCGATCAGGCCGGTTTCCTCGGCCAGGGGAATGAACAAGTCGGGGGCGACCAGCCCGCGTTCAGGGCTGTTCCAGCGGATCAGCGCCTCGCATCCGGCCAGCCCGCCGCTGGCCAAGTCGATCTTGGGCTGGTAGTAGAGCTCGAATTCCTCGTTCTCCAGCGCCCGGCGCAGCGCCGCCTCCAGCTTCAGGCGCTCGACCGCGGCGCCGTCCATCTCGGCGTCGAAGAAGCGGAAGGTGTTGCGGCCCGACGCCTTCGACCGATACATGGCGGTGTCGGCCGTTTTCATCAATTGGGTGACGTCGTCGCCGTCCTCGGGGAACAGCGCGATGCCGATGCTGGCGCCGATATGGACCTCGTGGGACTTCAGCGTCGTCGGCAGGCTGACCCGTTGGATGATCTTTTCGGCCACCTCGGCGACTTCGCCGGCACCGTCGAAATCGGACAGCACCACGACGAATTCGTCGCCGCCCAGGCGGGCGATGGTGTCGCTGCGGCGAAGCGATTCGGTCAGCCGACGGGTAATCTCGATCAGCAGCATGTCGCCGACGTCGTGCCCCAGACTGTCGTTGACCACCTTGAAGCGATCGAGGTCGATGAACATCAGCGCCACCTTCCGACCGTCGCGGCGGGCGACCTCGATGGCGTGCTCCAGCCGGTCCTGCAACAGCAACCGGTTGGGCAGGCCGGTCAGGGCGTCATGGTAGGCCTGGTGGCGGATGTGCTCGTCCTTGCGATGGATTTCGGTCATGTCGTTGAAGACCGAGACGTAACGCATCACCTGGCCGCGCTCGTCGCGCACGGCGGTGATGGTCTGCCAGGCGAGGAAGGCCTCGCCGTCCTTGCGACGGTTCCAGATGCGGCCCTGCCATTTGCCCTTGCTCGTCAGGTCCCGCCACATCACGTCGTAGAACTCGGCCTCGTGATGCTCGGATTTCAGCAGCCGCGGCGTCCGGCCGAGGATCTCGTCGACCGCGTAGCCGGTGATCTGGGTGAAGGCGGGATTGACCGACAGGATGACGGCCTTGGAATCGGTGATGACGATCGCCTCGGCGGTATTGTGGAAGACGCTGGCCGCCAGCAGGGTGGCGGCCTCGGCGGTCCGGCGTTCGGTGATGTCCTCGACGATGGCCCACAGATAGGGTTCGCCGTCGCCGCCATCGAACATCATCGCCGACAGCCGCACCGGCATCCGGCCGCCGTCGCGGCGAATGTATTCCTTCTCGTAGGGGCCGACCCGGCGCTTGCTGCGCAGGTGTTCGATGCGGGCGGCATCCTCGGCCCGGTATTCCTCAGGGGTGAGGTCCCAATAGGTCAGGCGGGACAGCTCTTCGGACGAATAGCCGGTGATGTCGAGCATCGCCTGATTGGACTCGATGAAGCGGCCGTCCAGCGTGTTGCGCGTCATGCCGAGTGGCGATAGCTGGAACATGGCGCGCAGCCGCTCTTCGCTGCGCGCCAGTTCCGTGTTCGATTGCGCCAGCGCCGCCGCCGCCACGTTCTGGCGCCGCCAGCCGACATAGAGCAGGCGGGCGGCCCCGCTGGTGACAATCAGAATCAGGGACACCAGCAAGCCGACTCGGCGGGCATTGTGGCGCCATTCGTCGAGAAAGTCCTTGGCGGCGACGCCGACCAGCAGGTAGCCGGGATAATGGGAAACCCGGCGGTAGGCGAGGACGCGATCGGTGAATTCCGGCGCCACCGCCCCGGTGAAGGTGCCCACCTCGGGATTGCGTCGGACGGCATCGGCGAATTCCGCCGAGATCGCCCGGTTGAGCGGCTGTCCCACCGGGCCGCCGCTGTCCGGGTGGCGGGCGATCATCTCGAAATCGAGGTTGCGGAAGACCACGGCGCCCTGGGGGCCGACGTCGGCGGCCTGGAACAGCCGCTGGAGGCGCTCGATGGCGATCACCGCATAGGCGATGCCCCCGAACGAGCCGTCCGGGCGGTTGATGCGCCGGGTCAGGGCGACCACCCATTTGCCGCTGATGCGCCCGACCATCGGCCTGGAGATCAGGAGGCCGGAAGCCGGGTTGTCGCGGGCCTCGACGAAGAAATCGCGATCGGCCATGTTGATGGCGCCGCCGGGAGATACCCCGACACCGTAGACGATCCAGCCGTCGGCATTGGCGACGCGCAGGGAATCGAGTTCGGCATGATGCTCGAACTGTCGGCGGATATAGGCGTTGATCGTCGTCTCGTCGACGCCGTCGGCCAGTTGCGCCTGCATCTCCTCGGCGGTGTTGAGCAAGGTGAGGTCGATGCGCCGGACGATGCCCGACAGCGTCTGCTCCAGCACCTGCGCCAACCCTTGCGCCTGGGTGGCCGCCTTGGCGTAGGCCTGCTCGCGGCTCTGAAAGAGCGAGACAGCCGCCATCAGCAATATCAGGAAGTTGACCAGGACCAGGGCGGCGACCAGACGGGTCAGGAAGGTTGCACGCGCCATTTCGGTCCCGCTTCCCCCTGCCGATGGACGGCCGGCCCGCCCATGTCGATCTCGAAAATAGCCCGCGCCGCCCTTGCCGAGAAGTGCCAAGTCGCCGATCGGCCATGCAAAGCTGGGTTCATTGGTATCAATGGCCGCCGCCGACGAATCCCATCCGCCGCCGCAGTGGGGTAGTGCGTCCGTCGGACTCTTGGGGCATCATGGGAATGCATTCATCGGCAGACGGAGGCTTGTGCCATGGCGTATTCCTTCCCCAAGGACTTTCTGTGGGGGGCTTCCACCGCCGCCTACCAGATCGAGGGCGCGATCCACGAGGATGGCCGCGGCCCCTGCGTCTGGGACACCTTCACCGATGCCGGTCGCATCCAGGACGGCAGCAGCGCCGCCGTCGCCTGCGACCATTACCACCGCTGGCCCGAGGACATCGCCTTGATGAAGGCGGCGGGCTTCAACGCCTATCGCTTCTCGATCGCCTGGCCGCGCATCGTTCCCGCCGGTACCGGCGCCGTCAACGCCAAGGGGCTCGATTTCTACGACAAGCTGGTCGACGGCCTGCTCGAGGCCGGCATCCGGCCGATGGCCTGCCTCTATCACTGGGACCTGCCGCAGCCGCTGGAGGACAAGGGCGGCTGGCAGGGCCGCGAGGTCGTCGGTCCCTTCGCCGATTACGCCCGCATCGTCACCGCCCGCCTCGCCGACCGGGTCAAGGACTGGATGATGCTGAACGAGCCCAACGTGGTGGCCATCTTCGGCTATGGCGTCGGCGAGCACGCGCCGGGGCACAAATTCGGCGAGCAGGGCATCCTCCGGGCGCTGCACCACCAGAATCTGGCGCAAGGCGCGGCGCTCCGCGCCATCGCCGCCGAGCATTCGGGGTTGACGCTCGGCACCGTCATCAATCTGCAGCCGACGGCGGCCAATTCCGCCAAGCCCGAGGACGTCGCCGCCGCCGCCCGCTGGGACGCGGTGTGGAACCGGGTGCCGCTGGACGGCGTGTTGCGGGGACAAATCCCGGCGCTGCTGGCCGACAAGATGGCCGGCATCGTCCAGCCCGGCGACGAGGCGCTGATCCGTTATCCCATCGATCTGCTGGGCATCAACTACTACTCGCGCATGACCATGAAGCACGAGACCGGGCATCCCTTCGACGTCTGGTGGGGCGACGCCAAGTGCGACCGCTGGACCTTCATGGCCTGGCCGGTGCAGCCCGACGGGCTTTATGACCTGCTGGCCGAATTCAAGCGCGACTACGGCAATCCGGCGGTCTACATCGCCGAGAACGGCGCCGCCTACGACGACAAGGTTGAGACCGACGGCGCGGTGCGCGACGCCGACCGCGTCCTGTTCCTCAAGGAGCATTTGCAGGCGGTCGGCAAGGCCGTCGCCGAGGGCTGCAACGTCAAGGGTTACCTGTGCTGGAGCCTGCTCGACAATTTCGAATGGGCCTTCGGCCTGTCGAAGCGTTTCGGCATCGTCCGGGTCGATTACGACACCGGCAAGCGCACGCCCAAGGACAGCTACCGTTTCTTCGCCGAGGTGATCAGGAACGGGAAGGTCTGAGCGGACCGTGAAACTTTTCTGACAGGACCGTTCCGGCGATGCCGGGGGGCGGCGGGGGGCGTATGCTGCGCCCAGCGAAGTCGCCCACCGGCAAGTCCATGGAAGCAAACGCCTTCCCCACCGAAAACGGTTCGCCGATCGGCGCCGAAGCCCTGGCCTCCTGGCTGGAGGGGGGGGTGTCGGTCGCCTTTCAGCCGATCGCCAATATCCATACCGGCCAATGTTTCGGTCACGAGGTTCTGGTCCGGGGCTGGGAGGGGCTTGGGCTGACCGGCGCCGAGGCGGTCCTCGATGCCGCCTTCGCCGCCGGCCGCCTTGCCGATCTTGAAATCGCCGTTCGCCGCAAGGTGGCGGCGTCGACGGCGCCGGGGCTGTCCGAGGGAGTGCTGTTCGTCAATTTCGATCATCGCGCCGCCTCGGCCGCGGCCGAAATCATGGCCGCCTCGCGGGCGGCGCTCGGCGGCCTGTTTCCCCAGGTGGTGACCGAAATCGCCGCCGGCACCGTCGCCCAGGGCTGGATGGAATCGGTTAAGGCCGATGGGGGTATGGTCGCCATCGACCGCTTCGGCGACAGCCGCGACGGGTTGCACATGCTGATCGGTTGCGATCCGGATTTCGTCAAAATCGGGCGGCCGTTCATCCAGGGCATCGAGGCCGACGCCCGCAAGCGCGTGGTTCTGGCGCAACTGGTCGGCATGGCCCATACGCTCGGCTTGGTGGTGATCGCCGTCGGTGTCGAAACCAGCCGTGAATTCATCGTCTGCCGGGAACTCGGCTTCGACTTGGTCCAGGGGTGGTTCGTCC